>Ga0123332_1002380_pt1 | contig 17917 bp, 13 predicted proteins | sample BioC12SIPDNA_4_FD_89958 | JGI IMG/M metagenome (GOLD analysis project Ga0123332, IMG submission 89958) | Anaerobic biogas reactor microbial communites from Washington, USA - Biogas_R2_A C12 SIP DNA | ecosystem: Engineered > Bioreactor > Anaerobic > Unclassified | place: Washington, USA...
CCAGGTTTTGGCGTCGTCTTCCGAGCGGTACAGTTGCAGTTCGCTGACCCGCGCGGCCGCCAGCCACTTGCCGCCGCCCAGATGCACCAGCGCCGTCTCGTTGCGGAAGTTCTTTTCGTCGAGCGCCGCTGGCTCGCCCCAGGTCTTGCCGTCGTCCGGGCTGCGGTAGACGTACACGCGGTCGTCGCGAAGTTTGAGCACCTCGTAAATCGCCACGCGGAGTTGTCCGTCGGCGCCCGGCACGATGTCGCCGAACGGGATGCAGTCGCCGCCGCGCGGCCCGCGGGCGGGAAACGCTTTGCGGTCCACCTTCCACGTGCGGCCGCCGTCCGCCGAGCGGCAGACCCAGGGCTCCAAGATGCCGGCTCGAAACGCCGCCCGCTGCTGGCCCTCCGGGTAACGGTTCGACCAGCCGGAACTGATCACCAGCAAATCGCCGCCTGTCGTCAAGCCGGCTGCCACGTTCATGCGGTTCGTGTCCGGCTCGTGCGCCGCCGGCGTGCCGCGTTTCTGCCAACTCCGGCCGCCGTCGGTACTGGCGTAACAGTCGACGTCGCCCGCCACCGATCCGTGGCTCGGCTGGTTGAAGATCGTGGCGAGAACGGCACCGTCTGGCAGGCGCGTCAGGTTGGGCCAGGCACACACGTTGTCCACGGCGACGATCGGTTCCGGAACCTTGCCGTCGCGGTCCCGAACTCGCGGCAGAGAGGTCTCGGCAGACCGGACCGCGCAAGGAATGGCGAGGACAACGGCGGCCAAGAGCAGCTTCTTCATCGGGCAATGGGCACGATTGGCAAAGCAAGACATCGTGGGCTCCTTTGTGATTCTGTGGTGACTGGGAATGGCAGCGGAACGCATTATACTATGGCGATAAAGAATTCGCCTCTCTACACGATTTCCTGCCTGAGGAAAAATGACCATGCGAATGCAACCATCGTCTGCGACTGCTGTCCCGCGGCTTCATCCTTTCGGCCGTTTGGCGATCATCCTTCTGACCGCCCTCGGTTGGCTGGGAACCGCTGGCCGGGCCGCCGAGACGCTGGGCCAAGGCGCCGCGGTGCTGGACGCCGATTTCGAGACTTCGCCCTCGGACTCGGCGTGGGCCGGCCAGTTGCGATACGCAACGGGCTTTGAAAGCCCCCGCTCGCTGTGCGTGGATCATCGCAGCGGCGGCAACCCGCCGACGATCCGCGTGCCGCTGCCGGCCGAGAACCTGCGCGGCTGTACGCTCCGCGGCTCCGCGATGGTCAAGGCCGACGGCGTGAGCGCCAAGCCAAACCCGTGGAACGGCATCAAGTTCATGTTGGCGATCGAGACATCGGACCGGAAACTGTGGCCCCAAGCCGCTCTGGACACGGGCTCGTTCGACTGGCAGCGGGCGGTGTTCAGCGCAAAGGTCCCCGCCGACGCGACCGCCGCCACACTGGTGCTCGGTTTGGAGCAAGTCACCGGCACAGTCTGTTTCGACAACGTCAGGATCGTCGTCGCCAAGCTGCCCTCGACGGCCAAGCCCGCCCCGGCGCCGGGAATCGCGTTCAAAGGCCACGCTCTGCCCCGGTTGCGGGGCGCGATGGTCAGCCCGAACATCGACGAGGACGGTCTGCGGACCCTGGGCCGCGAGTGGAACGCCAACGTGATCCGCTGGCAACTCGTCCGCCACGGCCGGCCGGGCCAGCCCAGTTCCCTTGAGGATTACGACGCCTGGCTGGAGGGGGCCCTGAAGCGACTGGACGCCGCGCTGCCCCTGTGTCAGCGGTACGGGATCTACGTGGTCGTCGACTTGCACTCGCCGCCGGGCGGCAAGTCCACCGTCAGCGGTTACGTGGGCTCGGACGACCGGCTGTTCACCAACCGCGCCGTGCAGGACAAGTTCGTCGAGTTGTGGCGCGGCATCGCCCGCCGCTACAAAGACGTCGCGCCGATTTGGGGCTTCGATCTGGCCAACGAACCGGTCGAGGAGTTCGTCGAAGAAGGCTGCGACGACTGGCACGCGCTGGCGGAACGCACCGCGCGGGCCATCCGCGAGATCGATCCCCAACGCACGATCATCCTCGAAGCGCCGCCCTGGGGCGGCCCGGACAGCCTGGCCGACTTCACACCCATCGCCGTGCCCAACGTCGTGTACAGCGCTCACATGTACGTTCCGGGCCAGTTCACGCACCAGGGGGTCCACCAGCGGGACCAGCCTCCGGTCACGTATCCCGGCGAGATCGGCGGCAAGTCTTGGGACAAGGCGGCCCTGCAGGCGGCGTTGCAGCCGGTGATTGACTTTCAGAAGAACTACAACGTGCACATCTACATCGGCGAGTTCAGCGCCATCCGCTGGGCGCCGGGCGACAGCGCCTGCCGCTATCTGCGGGACGTGATCGAGATCTGCGAGGAGCACGGCTGGGACTGGAGCTACCATGCCTTCCGCGAGTGGAGCGGCTGGAGCGTCGAACACGGCCCGGATCGCAACGACACCCAGCCCGCGGCGCAGCCCACCGACCGGCAACGGCTGCTCCGCGAGTGGTTTGCCAAAAACCAGAAGCCGACTTGGATGCGGCAAGATTGAAAAAGGTTCTGCCCGTCGCCTTTTTCAACAGGCTGTCAGGCCAGGCAACGCTGCATGTATTCGATGCTGTCGCGGGCGAGCGTTTCCACGCCGGGCGCATAGTCGAACACTTCGACCGACACCCAGCCCTGGTAGTTGATTTCCTGCAGCGTTGCCAGAATCGGCCGGAAGTCGACCTCGCCCATGCCCGGCCCGCGCATGTTCGGGTCGTTGGCGTGGAAGTGTTCGATCCACGACGCGTTATCGCGGATGATGTCCACGATCGGTTTCTGCTCGCTGGACATGGCCTTGACATCCAGGTGCAAGCGGCAATGGGGCGAGCCGACCATTTCGATCAGGCGGACGGCCAACTCGGCCGTGCGCAGGAAGTCGCCCTCTTGCGGCCCCAGCGGCTCGGGGGCCAGCACGACGCCACAGTCCTCCAGCGTCGGCATCACGCCGCGAAGCACGTCGGCCGCGTACTCCAAAGCCTGGTCATGCGTCACGCCGGGCAGCAGATTTCGCTGCTTGGGCGAGCCCAGCACCAGCACTTTGCCGCCCAGATCGCGGCACAACCGCGCCAGTTCGCCCAGATAGTCGCTGGTCCGGCGCCGCACGTCGGCCTCCGGACTGGTCAGGTAATAGCCCTCGGTAAAGGCCAGCAGCCAGTGCAGGCCGACGACCTCCAACCCAGCGTCCTCAGCCTGCCGGCGCACTTCGCGGCGCCGCTCGACCGAGATGTCGTAAGCGTTCTTGTTGATCGTAAACGGCGCGAATTCGATCCCGGTGTAGCCACACTGCCGGGCAAAGGCAAAGGCTTTGTCGAACGGCCAATCCTGAAACGTCTCGTTACAGATCGCAAATTTCATGCTTGCACACTCCCCTCGCATCAAGCCGGTTCCAGACGAATTGCCGCGACGTCACGACGGGGCCTATTGTTACGAAACCTGCCGAAAATGCAACGCGGCCAAGACGCGCGGGCGACAAAACGCGAGAAATGAGGAAACGCACAGAAGACAAGGAACAAAGAAGCCCCCGCTGAAAAGGTCGCGGCGCGAAACTGGCCGAGCTGAAGTTCTCCCCTTTCGCTTTTCACTTTACACTTCTCCCTGCGCTCCGGCTCGGTAGAATGGGGCCTGCTGATCTGCAAAGGACATGCGATGAGTTTGACAGACGAGGAATCCCGGAAGATCGATCGGGTGGTGGATCTGCTGGACGATTGCCGCAGCCTGTTGTTCGTCACCGGGGCCGGGATTTCGGCCGACTCCGGCTTGCCGACGTATCGCGGCATCGGGGGCCTGTACGACGCCGATCGGACGGAGGAAGGGTTTGCGATCGAGGAAGTCCTGTCGGGGCCCATGATCCGCCGCGCCCCCGAGTTGACCTGGAAATACCTGATCCAGATCGCGCGTGCCGCGCGCGGCGCGCGTCACAACCGGGGCCACGAAGTGATCGCCCAGTTGGAGCGGCACTTCGAACGGGTCTGGACGTTGACGCAGAACGTCGACGGATACCATCGTGCGGCCGGCTCACAGCGCCTGATCGAAATCCACGGCGATCTGCACGACGTCTACTGCGTGAATTGCAGTTGGCGGCAGCATGTGACCGATTATGACGCGATCGAATTCCCCCCCCGTTGTCCGCAGTGCGGCAGCATCGTGAGGCCCGACGTGGTGTTGTTCGGCGAGTACCTGCCGCCGGACAAAGTGCAGCAGTTGCGTGCCGAATGCCGCCGCGGCTTTGACGCCGTGTTCAGCGTCGGGACCACGAGCGTGTTCCCGTATATTGTCGAGCCGGTTTGGCAAGCCCACCAGCAAGGCCGCCCGACGATCGAAATCAATCCCGGTGAAACGGCCATTTCCGATTGGGTCGACGTCAAGCTGGCCATGCGCGCCGCCCCGGCCCTGGATGCGATCTGGACACGTTACCGGCAGCGACAGGGCGCTGGCGGCACGGGTTGAATTCCACCGGAGTTTTAACAGCACCGAGATCCGGCATGAAGTCCTCCAATTCGCCTCGCTGGAATGCCGGCACAAGTTCCCTCCAAGTCAAAGGAGATGACCCTCTATGAAACCCGCGCAGTTCATGCTCACGGCGTTGCTGGTCGCACTGCCCCAGGCGATACGGGCTGCCGATGCGCCCCCGTCCGCCAGTCGGCCGAGTATCGTCTTTGTCTTGGCCGACGACCTCGGCTGGGCCGACCTCGGCGTACAGGGCTCGCACTACTACGAAACGCCGCATATCGACAGGCTCGCGGCGCAGGGAATGCGATTGACCTGCTACCACAACTGCCAGAATTGTGCTCCGACGCGCGCGGCGCTGATCAGCGGCCAGTACGCTCCTCGGACCGGCGTCTACACGGTGGGCGGCATCGGTCGTTTTGCCTGGCAGACCCGCCCGCTGCGCCCGGTAGACAACGTCGAGAATTTGCCGTTGGACAAAATCACAATCGCCCAGTCGCTCAAGACGGCCGGGTATGTGACAGGGCTGTTCGGCAAGTGGCACCTGGGCCAGCAGGGCGATTATCACCCTGGCCGACGCGGGTTCGACGAAGCCGTCGTTTCGATGGGCAAGCATTTCGATTTTGCCACCAGCCCCAGGACCGCCTATCCGCCCGGACAGTACCTGGCCGACTTCCTGACCGACCAAGCCGTGGATTTCATCCGGCGGCACAAGGACCGGCCGTTCTTCCTTTACCTACCGCATTTCGCCGTCCACACGCCGCTGGACGCCAAGCCGGAACTGATCGACAAGTTCAAGACCAAGCCGCCGGCCGGCGGACATCGCAATCCCACGTACGCCGCGATGATCGCCAGCGTGGACGCCAGCGTGGGCCGGGTGCTCGCAACCCTGGACGAGTTGAAGCTCGCCGAAAGGACGGTCGTGATCTTCTCCAGCGATAACGGAGGCGTCGGCGGCTACGCCCGCGAGGGCCTTGGCACGGATTCCAACGACATCACGGACAACGCACCTCTGCGGAGCGGCAAGGGCAGTCTGTACGAAGGCGGCACCCGCGATCCGTTCATCGTCCGCTGGCCCGGCGTGACCAGGCACGGTTCGACCTGCGACGCGCCCGCCATCCACGTGGACCTGTACCCGACCTTGCTCGAAATCGCCGGGGCCGAGCCGCCCGCGGGTTACGCGTTGGACGGCGAAAGCCTGGTACCGCTGTTCCGCGGCGCGGGCGATTCCAGCCAGCGCCGGCCGATCTACCAACACTTCCCCGGCTACCTGGGCATGGGACGGGACCACTGGCGCACGACGCCGGTCGGACTGATCCATGCCGGGGATTGGAAACTGATGGAATTCTTCGAAGACGGCCGACTGGAACTGTACAACCTCCGGGACGACGTAGGCGAGACCAAGAACCTGGCGTCGCAAATGCCGGAGAAGGCCCAGGAGCTTTACGCCCAACTCTTGGCTTGGCGTCAAGCGATCCAGGCCCCCATGCCGACCCCGCACAAGCCCGAAACGGCACCTGCCCTAAAACCGAAACTGGGCCGAAAGGCGAAGGGCAAAGCCAAGCGGGGATGATCACGGCTCGTCGCGGCCCTGCAGACGGCCCAGCCAAGACGGATCGGCGGGGCTGGCTATCCTGCCGGCCGGCGGGCCAGCCTGCGCACGCTGGTCCGCCCGGCCAAGGGGCCAGGCGGACCAGCGACAACTTCGAACCGACGACTGTCCGAGACAATTCAACGGGGACGCCACTCCCGCATACTCGGAATCACGCGGATGCGGTCCGCGGCTCCAAACTTCTCGTACAACTGCTGCGTCCAGGCGAAGGCCTCAGGCACCTCGCCCACAAACGTCAGGGAACGCGGATAGGCGAGAGCCAGGTTGTGCGGCAGGTCACCAATCCGCAGCACACCCAGGAATTCCGGCGTTTGCGGGTCTTCGTGGCTGGCGGGGCAATCCGCCAGCACGATCTCGCTGATCTGAGGATCGAGCAACGCGGCATAGATGGCCAGCGGCGCAGTGTACCCTTGGCCATACACGGCCAGCGGGCCCGTCACGGAATCCTGCCGCAGCAAGGCGAGGCCGGCAAGCAGGTCGCTGACCTGACGCTCGGGTAGGGTCTGGCCCAGCAGCGGATAGGTTCGTCGCGCCGTCCACAGATAGCCGGGGCCGAGCGACGTCGCGCCGGTGTTCCGCACCTCGACGGCCGCGGTCGCGTACTCGGCGGAGACGCCGGGACGCGAAGAACCGCCGCCGGCAAACGTGCTGCGCGAGTCCGGCTGCACGGCAAAAGCGAGCGTAGCAAGGGGCCATTCGCCTTCTGTCGGCCGCCTCGTCTTGATGGCGATCGTCATCCCGTCGGCGCTGTCGAACACGTAGGTGCCGACGACGCCGCTACGGTCGCTGCCGTCCGCGCGAAAGTCTCGCTGCCGCGGAGCGCCGACCGGCGACGTGTACCGAAAAGTCAGTTCACGCAACCGTTTCAGCGCGGTCTGCTGGTGCTTTTGCCACGCTGCCTCGTCGGTAATCGCGGGCAATTCGCCGCGTTTCACCAACAGCGTGTCGATGCGCCGCATCTCATCCTGCTCCGGTAGCTTGCCGCCGAACACCAGCAGGTTTTCCTCCGGCTCGACAAACTCCGTCACGTCATCCGTCACCGGCGTCGGATCACCCTTCAAGTGCGTATTGAACCAGGTGAAAATCGCCTGACGGAGCTTTGGCGTGTAGCCGTGCGGCGTCATGTCCTCGACGATCTCAAAATTGCCGCCGGCACCCAACGCCGTGTACTGCCGGCGGATGCGGTGAGCCACGTCGCGGTATCCGTAAGGCCGCCACAAGACATCTTCGGAGCCGGAGGCAATCAGCAGCGAGCGGGGAGCGATCAGTGCGCCGATGTCGGGCCAGCACCAACGATAGTAATTGATCCAGAAGGCGCAATCGCAATGGCCGTCAGTGGCTCGATCGAAGACCACGTGTTCGATGCTGCCGGACTGGCACACCGGCACCACGACTTTGACCCGTTCGTCGGCCGCTCCCAGGCACCAGGAAATGACGCCGCCGCCGCTGAGTCCCGTGACTCCCATCCGGCTGGCGTCGACGTCCGACCGCGTCTCCAAATAGTCCAGGGCGCGCATCGCGTTCCAAACCTCCGTTCCGGCCGGGGTGTAGCCCCGACTGGGCCAGTCCCAGCGTTCTTCCCGGTACGTGCCGTGGTGCAATCCCTGGCACTCGCCCAACTGGATCGGGTCCAGCACCAGCGCCACGTAGCCGTGCTGGCCGAACCAGCGCGGATTCGCCTGGTAAGGCGGATTCACTTTCCCCTTGCTGTGTCCGCACAGATACAACACCGCCGGCAGCCGCCCGTCGACCTTCATGGGCCGATAGAGATTACCCGCCACGTACGCGCCGGGAAGGCATTGAAAGTGAATCTTCTCCACCGCATAGTCCCCACGCTCCAGCACTCCGGTGACCGTCGCGGCCAGGGGCGTCCGCGACGGCAAGGGGGACAACCCCAGCATCTCGCGCCACATCTCCCGTCGCTGGGCGACCGTTGCTCGCCAGTGGGCCGGTGACAGGGGGACGGCCAGGGAGGAACTCGACACTCGGCGTGCCTCCTCCCGTGCTGATCCATAGATCGTGGACCAATCCTCGCCCGCTGCGTGCAGGCACGCAATCAGTTCGCAGAACAGGCCGATCACGACGAGTCGCTGCAGGTACGGCATGTGGGTCTCCTAACTGTTGATGGCTAAGCGGCCTTGAGCAAAGAACTGGCTCCTCTTGCCGGAACGGCCCGCAAGATGCTCCGCCCAAAAAGTCTTGGCCGTTCTCGCGACAGCCCGCTTCGAGAAGCATCTGGGTTCATTAAACAAAAAACGCCCACGCACGACAACGTGCGGGGCGTTTACGTTCTGTCTCACTCGTTCCGAGGGCGAACCATGGTTCGCCCAAAAGTACTGCATCGCTTTTGTCAAAGCGACTTACTTCGCGAACAGCCTGCGGGCACGCTTCTGGAACGGGCCGCTCTTCTGAACCGCGCCGTCCTTCTGGCAAGCGCCGTCCTTCTGGCAAGCGCCGTCCTTCTGGGCCGCGCCGTCCTTCTGGCAAGCGCCAGCCTTCTGGGCCGCGCCGTCCTTCTGGCAAGCGCCAGCCTTCTGGGCCGCGCCGTCCTTCTGGCAAGCGCCAGCCTTCTGGGCCGCGCCGTCCTTTTGGCAAGCGCCGTCCTTCTGAGCCGCGCCGTCCTTCTGAGCCGCGCCAGCCTTCTGGGCCGCGCCGTCCTTCTGGGCCGCGCCGTCCTTCTGAGCCGCGCCGTCCTTCTGAGCCGCGCCGTCCTTCTGGGCCGCGCCGTCCTTCTGGGCCGCGCCAGCCTTCTGGGCCGCGCCGTCCTTCTGAGCCGCGCCGTCCTTCTGAGCCGCGCCGTCCTTCTGAGCCGCGCCGTCCTTCTGAGCCGCGCCGTCCTTCTGAGCCGCGCCGTCCTTCTGAGCCGCGCCAGCCTTCTGGGCCGCGCCGTCCTTCTGAGCCGCGCCAGCCTTCTGAGCCGCGCCGTCCTTCTGGGCCGCGCCAGCCTTCTGGGCCGCGCCGTCCTTCTGAGCCCCGTCACCGGCATACGCCATGGTACCAAGGCACAACAAACCACAAATCGCGACGATCAACGTGTGTTTCATGAGCACACTCCCCGGGGAAAAAGGTTAACGAAGTTTACGGAGTTGTACAATCTCCTCAACCGCCAATGTTTTTCTAACTTACCCAAAACAAGTCAGCTTCGCCAGTCGTGCAACAGAATATTTCGACGAATTTTTTTGTTCGCCGGAACTCTGTAACACTTGATTCGCGGCGCACGGTTGGGTCTCCAGAAACCAAGACCTAGAACTCCCCCGAAGCATCGTTTTTCGCGGATTTTCTACAGTCAATCGGACACCCGCCCCACTGTCTCACCGCCCCGGCAAGACGCGCTGCTCAGCACAAGCGGCAAGGAAATCTTCACACCTGCTAGAAGTCGGCGAGATTTTACCGGGACTTTGGCTGCACCAGCGGTTTGACGCAAGGGGGTTCCCAGTTGCGTGGGGTATTAACGAATAGGAACGGCGAGTTTCTTGTTAACGGACGGCTCGGATAAATCGCACTTGTCGGCTCTTCTTGGCGTAGGGCGGACAGAGGTTGGTCGGTTCAGACATGGGGCTTGACACGTCGTGCGGATGGTGGTCGAGATTTGTCGTTCTTGTTGCGCAGTTGAACGATCGGAAAGCGTTTTTCCGGATGTTCGGGGGGAAGGAGTTGGTACACGCGGCAACGAGCCGGTCGTTGTTGAGCATGGTCGCCGCAGTTCCCCGGATGCAAGCCGACCGCCTTCTTTGCAGGGATGTTCTTTTGCGTTTTTGAAGACGCCGACGACCGACTGCCGGGTCGCCGGAATCCCGAAGTTCCTGCAGCAACGACGGCCGAAATAACTTCCCGGAAGCGAATGGTCGGGGCGAAATCGGGAAGTTATTTCGGCCGCCGTTGCTACCGGGTGCTGTTTTGCGTGCGTCCAAACGCCGGCCACGTGCTCGGCCGACCTATTCAATTCCGCGAAGCCTTCCCGCCTCGCCGCCGCTGTCGGCGACCTCGTCCGGCGTTCTGGTCCCAGGATTCGTCATCATTTCGCTGGGCAATTCGTCCGGGGCGATTGCTTCGGCCGAGGCCGCCTCCTTGGGGGAAACAGCGGGGAACTCCAAGCAGAACTTGCTGCCCGTGTTGGGAGCGCTCTCGACGCGAATTTCGCCGCCGTGTTCCCGCAGGATTTTTTGGCTGACCGGCAGTCCCAGTCCGGTGCCGCGGCTGCCTTTGCGCGATTCGAACAGCGAGAACACCTTGGGGACGTCCTCGGGCGCAATTCCCTCTCCGTTGTCTGTTACGGTGACGCGGGCCAGGGACTTGTCCGCCAGGTGCTCCGCGGTGATGGCGACGCATCCGTCCAACGCCCGTTCGCAGGCGTCGATGGCGTTGGTGACCACGTTCAGGATGGCGCGGTGCAGCGCGTCCGGGTCGAAATGCAGCACGGGCATGTCGGCCGCGGGCTGCCACCGCAGTTGGACGCCCGCTTCGTCCGCCCGGACTTGCATCAGTTCCACCACCTCGGCCACGACTTGATTCAGGTCGGCGGGCACCTTCTCGGGCTGCCGCTCCTTGCTGAACGTCAGCATGTCCATGACCAGGTTGGAGATCTTTTCCTGGTTTTTGTCGACGATGTTCCAGCCTTTGCGGATCAACTCGGTGTCGGCGTTCTTCAGGCCTTCTTCGATCAGGTAGCTGCCGCCGCGGATGCCCTGCAGGATGTTTTTGACATGGTGCGACAAGGTGGCGATCGTCTGGCCGACGGCGGCCAGGCGTTCGGCCTGGACCAGGGCCGAGTAATACGAGGTGTCCTCGATGGCCAGCGCCGCTTGGTGCCCGATCGCCACCATCAGCTTCAGGTGTTCATCCGAGAAGCGGTTGACGTGCCGGTTCTGCACTACTTGGCCCGGCGGCGTGTAGGTGTCGATGTAGATCACGCCGACCATGCCGTAGCGGCCTTGCATGGGCACGCAGATCGCTTCCCGCACGCCCATTTTCAGAATGCTGGCCGCCGGGTCCCAGCGGTCGTCTTCGCGCGCATCGCTGGTCAGCACGCCTTCGCGGTGTTCGAGCACGTAGTCCAGAATCGTCTGGCTGATCCGCATCCGTTCGCTGTTCCGCGTCTCCCGGCGGCTGCGGTAGACCTTGGGGATCGCTTCGCCCGATTCCCAGTCCACCAGCATGATACAGCCTCGATCCGCCTCGACCCACTCGAAGATCAGTTCCATGATCCGTTGCAGCAGTTGGTCGATGTCCAGCGTGTGGCTGACGGCCAGCGCCGTGCGGTACATGATCTGCAGGTTGCTGCGGGCGCGGGCCAGCCAGGGACTGGCGGACAATTCGGCGTCCGAGAAGATATGGCTGCTTTGCTCTTGGCTCATCGACGACACGATTCGCGAGCCGTCGGTTGCCGGTCCGCGCGCGATGATGTCCACCTCGGCGGCCAGGTCGAGCGACGAACGGTCTTCGTTGCCCGTAAAGATCATCAGCGTCCGGCCGATCTGCACGCGATCGCCGCTTTGCAGGACGTGCTGGTCAATCTGCTGCTCGTTGACGAACGTCCCGTTGGAACTGCCCAAGTCGACCAGACGAAAGTTCCCGTCCGTTTGCACGATTTGGGCGTGCCGCCGCGAGACCTCCACGTCGTGCAAGCGGACGTCGCTGCTGGCTTCGCGGCCCACGCCGATGACCGGCGAGTCCAGCTCGAAACGCCTTCCCTGATCGCGACCTTGAATGACAAACAGACACGCCATGACCCAGCCCTTCGTCCCTCCGCCGGCTTGGGGACCGTCCGCCGCGCGCACCGTCGCCGCCCAACGCGCGATCGCCGGAGGCCGTGGTCACGCCACCGCGGCGGGTGCCAGCAATGCTTCGATTGTACGCACTAGCGGAGCGTAGTGGTAGGGTTTGGCGAGGATTCGGTCTTTGGGAAGGATCCGCTCGTAGGACACGGAGCGGCCGATCACCAGCAAAGAGACATCGTGTTCTTTGGATTCCGTCTGATACTGTTCGCGGATATCTTCCTGCTCCGCGTCGCCGGCGTCCAGGTCCAGGACGATCACCTGGGGGTGATGCTGGCGTGCCAGTTCGACACCCCGGCGGGCCTCGGTGGCCTCCCAAGTTTGCACGCCGCGCCGTTCCAGAACGGTGCGCAGCACTTGGCGCGAGTCTGCCGATCGATCGACAATGAGAACGCTGGGGCGGGAGTCCGCGGCGGGGCGTACGAACACAGACGCACCTCCTTGTGCAGCAGGGCAGGCAGCCACCCGCCCAAACGCGTGCCAGGCAGGAAGTCGCGTCCGTGGAGGTCGGGCGGCCGGATGCAGGGGGCAACCGATCGTCCTTGATCGGCTGTCGAGGGCGGAAGCATAGCGATTGTCGGGGCGGCTGTCAAAACCGATTTTGAGGCAACCCGCAGAGTGCGATTTTTTGCCCTTTACCTGTTCCGCCGAGTTCGGCAAAATACCGCCCGCGTTGACGCCGTTGAGGCCCGACCGCCGCGCGGTCGCGTGTGTGGGCGACGTGCCGCAGAAAATGACGCCGCCCGTCAGGGAAGACCCTTTCAATGCAAGGAGTGCTGAAAGTGAAGACCTCGCTATGCCCCGCCGCTTTGGCGGCCGCTCTCTTGGCTTGCGGGCTGGCCGCAAGTCCGGCTTTCGCTCAGACGGCCGGCACGGCCGTCGCCGTCATCGACGTGCCCTACATCTTCAAGAACCACGTCCGGTTCCAGCAGCAGATCGAAGACATCAAGAAGGACATTGACGGCTACAAGGATGTCGTCACGCAGCAGCAGACGCAACTGCGGACGGAAACGGAAAAACTGAACCAGTTCAAGCCGGGCACGCGCGAGTACAAGGACGTGGAGGAAAACATCGCCCGCATGCGCGTCGAGTTCCAACTGGACAGCGCCAAGCGGCAAAAGGACTTCATGGAACGCGAAGCCAAGATCTACTTCAACGTCTATAAGGAGATCGAAGCGGCCGTCGCCGACTTTGCGGGCCGCAACCGCATCGGGCTGGTGCTGCGGTACAGCGCCGAGGACATGGATCCGACCAAGCGGGAATCGATCATGCAGGGGATCAACCGGATGGTCATCTACCAGAACCGGCTGAACATCACGGACATCATCCTGGACACGCTGAATCGAGGCACGCCGGGCACGCCGGTGGCGAGCCCCCAGGGCCCGATCATACCGCCGATTCCGCGGCGCTAGCGCCGGGGCGTTCTCTTCCTTGTCCACACGCTTGCACAGAGGGGCATCCCTTGAGCAGTTGCTGGCGCCAACAACGCACGATCTCGAGCGTCGTCCGGGTGGACGGTTTCGGGTACTGGAGCGGGCGGGACGTGTGCGTCGAATTCCGGCCCGCGCCGCCCGACAGCGGGATCGTCTTCGTCCGCACCGAAGCCGGCACGGCACGCCACATCCCGGCCCGAGCGCAGTATCGGGTCGAGGTGCCGCGGCGGACCTCGCTGCAGGATGGCGGCGTGCGCGTGGACATGATCGAGCACATCCTGGCGGCGCTGGGCGGCCTGCAGATTGACAACTGCGAGATTTGGGCCGACAGCCCGGAGATGCCCGGCTGCGACGGATCGAGTTGGCCGTTTGTCGCAGCCTTGGACGCCGCCGGCGTCACGCGGCAGGCCGCATGCCGGCGGCACTGGAGCGTGCGGCGCACGCTCCGCGTCGGTGACCAGCGGTGCTGGGTCGAGGCCCGTCCTGCGACGCGGCGGGGACTGACGGTCGAGTGCCAGATTGACTACGGCCCGTCGGGACCGATCCAGCAGCAGTCGCTGACGTTGGCGATTACGCCCCAGGCCTTCCGCCAGGAGTTGAGCGCAGCGCGCACGTTCATCTTGGAAGAAGAGGCGGCCTGGATGCGCAGTCAAGGACTTGGGACGCGGGTCACGTGCCAGGATCTGCTCGTGTTTGGAGAACGCGGACCGATCGACAACCCGTTGCGTTTTCCCGACGAATGCGTGCGGCACAAGATGTTGGACTTGATCGGTGACTTGACGTTGGCCGGCTGCGACCTGTCAGGCTATTTTGTCGCGCACTGCAGCAGTCATCGCCTGAACGCAGAACTGGTCGGGCGGCTGCTGGCCGAACAGGCACGGGACTGCCTGGCACGCACCGCCTAGCAGCCCGTTGAAAAAAGGGGATTGGCTCCGAGTTGCGTTGGCAAATCCCAAGAGAAAACGCTGCCGCAGGACGCCTGTCCCCGTTGTCGCAGGGTGCTTGCCCGTCGCGTTTCGGCAAGTTCGAGGCGTTCCCAGGTCGGCATTCGGTTCGGCAGGTGCTTTCGGCAGGTATCCGGAGGTTGCGTCGCTCATGGCAACACACATTTCTGATCGCGCGGCGGTGGATCCCCAGGCGGCAATCGCCGACGAAGTCGAAATCGGGCCGTTCTGCGTGATTGGCCCGCAAGTCACCATCGGCCGCGGGACAAAGTTGATGGCCAACGTCACGCTGTTGGGCCGCGTGACGCTGGGCGAAGACAACAAACTGTATCCCGGCGTGGTGATCGGGGCGGAGCCCCAGGACCTGAGCTACCGGGGCGGCGATACGCAGGTCGTGATCGGCGACGGCAACGTGTTCCGCGAAGCGGTGACGGTCAACCGGGCTACCGAAAAAGAGAAGGGCGTGACCAGCATCGGCAACGACTGTTTCCTGATGGCCTGTTCGCACGTGGCCCACGACTGCGTGGTCGGCGACCGCGTGATCCTGGCTAACGGCACCCTGTTGGCCGGGCACGTCCGCATCCACCACCACGCCACGTTGTCCGGGAACGTGGGCGTCCATCAATTCACGACGATTGGCAGTTACAGTTTCATCGGCGGGCTGAGCCGGGTCTTGCACGACGTGCCGCCCTATATGTTGATCGAGGGCAACCCGTCGCGACCGCGCTGCGTGAACGTGGTGGCCCTGCGCCGCAACAGTTTTCCGCGGGAGTATATCGAAGCCCTTTCCGAAGCCCACCGCTTGTTGTTCCGCGTTAAGGTGGGGCTGGATCAAGCCTGCGAGATTCTCCGCAACCAAGGCCATTTGGTGCCGCCGGTCAATCACTTGTTGAACTTCGTTCAGGAACAGCAAGAGGGACGTTTCGGCCGCGCCCGCGAACGCCGCAAAGCCGCGTGAAGACGTGACAAACAGCAAGGAAGAACCATGATCGGTCACAAGCTGCGTGTGGGAGTTGTCGGCGCGGGGCATCTGGGAACGATTCACACGCGTCTGCTCAGGACGATCGACGACGTCGAACTGGTCGGCGTGAGCGATCCGTCCCCGCAGGCCCGCAAACGGATCGCCGACGAATTCCAGGTGGAAACCTGGGAGGATCACCGCCGCCTGCTGGGCCGCGTCGATGCCGCCATCGTCGCGGCACCGACACGCGACCACTACTGGATCGGCATGGAATTGGCCGAAGCGGGCGTGCATCTGCTGGTCGAAAAACCGCTGACCGCTAGCGTGTCTGAGGCCGACGCCCTGATTCGCGCGGCCCGTTCCAGGAATCTCGTCCTGCAAGTCGGCCACGTCGAACGCTTCAACCCCGCCTTCACGGCCGCCGCGAACGTCGCCAAGCCGCGCTATATCGAGGCCGTCCGGGCCAGCGGCTATACGGGCCGCTCCGTCGACGTCGGCGTCGTGTTGGATCTGATGATTCATGATCTCGACCTGGTGCTGACGTTGGCCGCCGATCAGTTGCTCGACGTGGACGCCGTCGGAGCGGCTGTGCTGGGGCCTCACGAAGACATGGCCCACGCCCACTTGCGGTTCGCTAACGGCTGCCGGGCGACCCTCAACGCGTCACGGACCAGCTATCAGCCGCAACGCACCATGCACATCTACGGCGAGCAAGGTTATGCGGGCATCGATTTCGCCGCCGGCAAGGCCAAGATCATTCGCCCCAGCGAACGCCTGCGGCGGCGGGAGATCGACGTCCTGCAACAGCCGCCGGACGAACGCCGGAAACTGCAGGAGCAACTGTTCACGGACCTGCTCCTGGTGGAAGACGTGACCGTGGAAAAACGGAACGCGATCCTGGACGAGCAGCATGATTTCGTGATCAGCATCCGCAGCGGCCAGCCGCCACAAGTCACCGGCCAGCACGGCCGTGATGCGCTGGCTGTCGCCGAACGGATTCTGGCCCAGATTCACGAGCCGCACCCGTCAGCCCGCCGCTCCGCGCCGCCGCAAGGCCCGCACTGGGACCTCGCCCCACAACGCGCCCCGCAGCCCACCCGCAAGGCCGGCTAATTCCGATTCCGTGCGGCACGGCTTACACCGTTAGCCGTGCCTGCAGCGGGCAGGAACCGCCTGTCACGAAAAGGGGCGAACCATTCCGAACCTCCCGCCCTAGCACGTGTCTCTCAGGACATGGACGCCACTCACATCAAAACCAAATTCGAGAAACTCGGCGCCAGGGCCAAGATCCGCCCGCTGGTGCAGAACCGCTGGCAGCCCAAACCGCGCCGGGTTGTCATCGACGTGCGACGCGATCGGCACGGCGAATTCTTCGACATCCAGGCCGGCGACGAGGCCGACGTCGAAGTGCTGGACGTGCAGCCCAGGGACCGCCACCTGCTGTTGATGATCCGTCAGCCCAGCCAGCGTCCGGGCCTGCCCGACATCAAGGACAAACTGCTGTGCGGCCACGACGAGCGGCACTGGTTCGTCGCCGGCGTGCCGGAGAGGACGCCTGTGAGCAACGTCGTCACGGCCAAGGAGGCGTTGAAGCCGGACGCCGTGCGGAGCCGCGACCGGGGAAAACGAGGCAAACAGTCGAAACGGCTCCGCCGCAAGACCGATGTCTTCATCCGGCAGGGCGAGTGGTTTTTCATCCCGGCCCCCGAGCTGCAGGTCAACGAAAAACTGATCCTGCCCCGCGAGCCGATCACGCGCGGAACGCGCAGCAAGCCGCACCTGTGCGAAGAACTGTACCGGGACGGCGGCACCACGGTCTACGTCTGCGATCGGCATCCCAACGGCCTCACGGTGGACGAGTACCGGACGCTGCTGAAGGCCGACCCGGCTGCCGCCAAGTGGCGTTGGCGCACGATGGCCCGCAACCCGGTGGTCTATGTCCGGGGCAAGGTCTGGCACCCGGACCACGCCACGATCCGCTTGGCCGGCTGGCACCGAGTGTAACGGGGTCAGGTCTTGACATTTAACCTTTCAGGCAATAGGTTTGAGCCATCATGGCTCGGCCCTTGCGAATCGACATCGAGAACGGCTTGTATCATGTGACCAGTCGTGGCTGGGAGCGGCGGCTTGTGGTGCGCGACGACCGGGACCGGCAGCGCTGGCTCAAACTGCTGGACCGCGTCGCGACACGCTGCGGCTGGCGGGTCTTCGCTTGGGTGCTGATGAACAACCACTTTCATCTATATCTGCGCACGCCCCGGCCGAACTTGTCCGCGGGGATGCACGACTTGAACTCGGGATACGCCAGCGGATTCAACCGCCGGTACCGGCGGAGCGGGTCGTTGTTCCAGGGCCGCTTCAAGGCGGTTCTGGTGGAGGATGACTCGCATGCCCTGCAGTTGACTCGCTACGTTCACCTCAATCCCGTGCGGGCTTCGATCGTCGAGCGGCCGGAAGAGTACGGATGGAGCAGCTACCAGGACTATTTGGCAGTGAGAAAGGCACCGGAATGGCTGGATTGCGAGACGGTCCTCGACGGGTTCGGCAAAAACCGGTCCCGTGCCAGGTCGGCCTATCAGTCTTTTGTGGAGGCGGGGTTATCCGAGCCGCCCAAGTCGCCGCTGGAGCAGGCGGTAGGTGGGATGTTCCTCGGTAGCGACGAGTGGATCGACGGGTGGCGGCGGCGTCTGTCGGCGGAG
>Ga0123332_1002390_pt1 | contig 17869 bp, 20 predicted proteins | sample BioC12SIPDNA_4_FD_89958 | JGI IMG/M metagenome (GOLD analysis project Ga0123332, IMG submission 89958) | Anaerobic biogas reactor microbial communites from Washington, USA - Biogas_R2_A C12 SIP DNA | ecosystem: Engineered > Bioreactor > Anaerobic > Unclassified | place: Washington, USA...
CGCCCACAGCCCCGCGCGGAAACCGCTGTCGGCCGGCACCGGGATGCACCACAGCAGGGCGATCACGCTCCACAGGATCAGCGGCACCGCGAACACATGGATGCGCTGGTTGGTGTCGTTGCGATGGTCGGCCGAGTAACTGGCGAACCAGCGGTCGATGGGGCGGTCGGATCCGGAATCTGCGGCGATGTTCATGGCTTGGCTCCGGCAGCAGGGCGTGCCTGCGGAGGATAGCGCGAAGCCCGAGCGCGACCGCGGCCTTGCCGACCGCCGCCCCGGTGCACGCCGCCCGGGCGCGAGGCTGAGCCCTCAGGGCTGGCGGAATGCGCGGCGACCGGGTTCTGGCTCCCGTCGTCGCTTGGGGGTAGGCCTCCGGACACGTGCGGCGGACCCCGGCCAGGCGCCTTCCCAAAGGCATGCCCCGACGACGGAGTGTCAGTGGAAATGACTGGTCAGCAAAACTGACGCAGCTTGTCCAGTTTCACTGACGTGACGCAGCAATTCCCGCGAAGGTCGGAGGGCGTGGAATCGGAGGTCAGCGATTCTGACTCCGATCCTCCGTCCCGAGGCTTGCGATCGTCGCGCGTGACGGACCAAGGTTTGTTCAAGCACAAGGGGGTGCCGGGGATGCCTGGCGAGTTGTTTCGCAGGGAAGCGCTTGACGCCAAGCGCGCAGGTTGGCTCGGGGGAATTTCGCTGGCACAGCCGACGCGGCTGTGGGTGCTGACGCTGGCCGCGGCGAGCGTCGCCGCGCTGCTGGCGCTGTTTCTTTCGCTGGGAACGTATACGCGCCGGTCGACCGTCGCCGGCCAGCTTGTGCCTGCCAAGGGTCTGGCCAGCGTGCTGTCGCCCTCGACGGGCGTCGTGTCGGTTCTCGACGTGTCGGAAGGCGAGCGCGTACGCGAAGGACAGCGTCTTGCCGTGGTGACCGTGCCACGCGCCACCGTTGCCGGGGACGACACGCTGGTCGCGCTGGAGAAGCGCCTTGCGCGGCGTCGTGATGGACTCATCGAGGGCCAGGACGCACAGCGCGAACTGCTGTCGGTGCAGGAGTCCGGGTTCCGCGCCCAACTCGCCGTGGCGCGCAGGGAGCTTGCGCAGATCGAAGCGGAGATCGCTACACGCCGCGAACAGATCCGCATTGCCGAGGAAACGCTGCAGCGTCTGCGCCAGCTCGAGGACGAGCGCTACGTCAGCCTGCTGCAGATCAACCAGCAGGAGTCCAATGCGCTGTCCTGGCGCGGCGAGATGCAGGGACTCGAGCGGCAGTCGATCGCGACGCGCAGGACGATCGCCCAACTCGAGCATGCATTGCGGGAACTGCCCGGCCAGGCAAAGGCCACGGATGCCGGACACGAACGCGATCTCGCCCTGCTCGAACAGGAGCAGGTCGAGACCCAGACGCGTGGTGCGCTCGCCATCGTCGCTCCGGTCGATGGCGTCGTGTCATCGCAACTGGTCAAGCCAGGCCAGGCCGTGCAGGCGGGCCAGCCGCTGCTCGCCGTCCTGCCGGGCGACGAGGGGCTTGAGGCCGAGCTGCTGGTGCCCAGCCGCGCCATCGGGTTCATCGAACCAGGCGACCGCGTCCTGTTGCGCTACCAGGCCTATCCCTACCAGAAGTTCGGCCATCACGAAGGCGAGGTGGTGCGGATCAGTCGCAGCGCACTCAATCCTGCCGAGCTTGGGTCGCTTGCTGGTGGCGTGCAGGCGAGGGAGCCGCTGTACCGGATCACCGTCAGTCTCGCCCGCCAGACGGTCACCGCTTATGGGAACGAGGAGGCGCTGAAGCCCGGAATGCTGGTCGACGCCGACATCATGGGCGAGCGTCGTCGACTGATCGAATGGATCTTCGAGCCGCTCTACTCCCTCAAGGGGCGGGTCGGCGCCTGACAGGACAAACGCACCAACTGCCGGCCTGGCCGGTTCCAACACGCCTCAAGGCAATACAGCGAAGGAGCAGCAAATGCGTGAGTTGATCAAGACGGAAATCGAATGCGTGAACGGTGGCGTTACCCCCTGGTTCCCGCCGGGATACACGCCGCCGATCGGACCGAGTCGCGAAGAAACCGAGCGTCTCCTGGAGCAGTTGCGCGACCTGCTCGACCGGCAGAACAGCATGCCCCAGTTCTAACGGGTGTGCCGTCCAGGGCGCGGTCCTGCCGCGCTCTGGAACTCCGTCCCCGTCCCGCGTTACCGAAGAGAGTCCTGGCGCCAGGCTGGCACCGGGGCGATTGCCGACCTTTACCCGCCAAGGCGACCCAACCGCGTGTTCCTGATCCACACCGAACCCTGCGATCTCCACGCGATCGCCGCGACCTGCATCCTGCGCGAGCGCGGCGGCGACGTCGCGCGCTGCATCGCACTGGATTTCCCGGCAAGCGAGACGATCTCCTTCCGGACCTCCGGTGCAGACCGAAGCTCGCTGACGTGGGAGGCGGACGGCGGGGCCGTCGATGCCGACGCCGTTCAGGGCGTCTGGTATCGCCGGCCCCGTGCGATCCGTGTGCCAGACCGGGTGCACGCGTCCGACCGCGAATATGCCTATAACGAATGCAGTGAGCTCTACCGGGGATTCTCATTCGCGCCGCAGGGCGCGTTCTGGGTCAACCCGATCGTGTCGCAAAGCACCGCCAGCAACAAGGTCCTGCAGCTCCGGCTCGCGGTCTCCCTGGGTTTCCAGGTTCCCGAGACGCTGGTGTCCAACCAGGCCGACGAGGTGCGCGCATTCGTCGGGACGCGCGGGGACGTCATCTACAAGCCGATGCGGGGCGCGTCATGGCTGGTCGACGGCAAGGTGCACGGTACGTACACCACGCCCGTGGCCGCGAAGGACCTGCCGTCCGACGCCCTGTTGCGCGCTTGTCCTGGAATCTACCAGAGGCTGGTGCGGAAGCGTTTCGAGGTCAGGGCGCAGTTTTTCGGGCATTCCTGCATCGCCGTGCGCATCGACTCGAACCGCATGGAGTACGGCGAGTACGACTGGCGCCGTCACCAGCTCACCTCCAGTCCGAATGCCACGCCCGTCGAACTGCCGGAAGCGGTCAACGGACTTTGCCTCCGGATGATGCGCGAGCTGGGCATCGTATCGGGCGCGTTCGACTTCATCGTCGACGTGGACGGTGACTGGGTGTTCCTCGAGGTGAACCCGGTCGGGCAGTTCGCCTTCCTCGAACTGTGGTGTCCGGACCTTCCGGTGATGTCCACCTTCTGCGACTTCCTCGAGTCGCGCGATCCCTGTTTCAGATTTGCCGGGCGCGGCCACCACGTCGCCCTGGCGGATGTCGTGGCCTCGGAGCCATTCAAGGCCATGATGGCCGACGACAAGTCCCGTTACGACCATCGGGACATCGGTCGCCGGCCGGTGATGGAAGAGCAGTCCAATCCGACAACACAAGAGGTGTGACTTGGAAAACAACAGCGAAGGAAGTTGCGAACGCATCCTCGGCAGGGCGCTGGCCGTCGCCGAGCAGGACAAGGTGACGGGTGGCTGGGACAACTACCACAACCCCATCAGCTCGTGGGATCTCGACAACGGGCAGTTCTCGGGTCTGCTGATCTATGACGACAGGGCGCCGGAGCAGCGACCATTCGCGGGTTATAACTGACTGAACACAAGGAGCTGATAGATGTACGAACTGAACGAGCAGCAGGTAGCGGCAGTTTCTGGTGGGGACGCGAGTGCCGAAGTTGCTGGCGGAATCCGCGGCGCGCTTGGCGGCGCGGGAGCGGCTGCGATATACGTTGGGCTGGCAACCAACCCCGCGGGGTGGGTAGTGCTTGGGATTATCGGTGGCGGCGCCCTTATCGGAGCTGGGCTCGGGCATCTGCAGAGCAAGTGATGGCACTATTGGAAATCAAGGAGATTCGAGATGCGGGAACTTGAAAGCTTTGAGGTGAACGCGGTTGCAGCTGGCAGTGGCCAAGCCATTGGAGCGAACCTGGTTGAGCAGGGCGCCTATGGCGCGATATCGGGCGGTGGCCTTGGCGCTGCGGTCGGCTTCACGATTGGTGGGCCTCCCGGCGCGGCTGTGTTGGGTCTGGCGGGTGCGGGCATCGGCTTCATCTCGGGTATGGTGGGATACGCACTGGCTCAATATCAGTAATAGCTAACTAAGATTGACAATCGGCACGGTTGTCTGATCTTGGGGCAGTGGGTTACTGGGGTAACCCACTGCGTCTAGCAGGCATTGACGCGACCGGCGTGATGCTGGCCTTGTCAAGTAGCGAATAGGGCTATGGAAATGAAGAAGATCGGAGCGGTGTTGGCCGGGCTGGGAATGGTCCTGCTTTGGATTCGTATGTTTGGTGCCACGGACCGCTCTGTTGTCGGCTTTGCTGGTGGCCTGCTCTTTCTGGCTGGATTAGTAATTGTGCTTCGCACTAGGCGGGGACGCGCATCGTCGTGACTATCGGAGCAGATATCTTGTTCGGGCAGTCGTCTAACAGAGCGCGGCAGGCTTGAAGCCCAGTCTCCAATCCGAGGCCGCTGAATGCGGCCTTGCTTCGCTGGCGATGATCGCCGAAGCCCACAACCTTCACGTTGGGCTGGCGGAGCTGCGTCGTCGCTTTTCGACGTCGCTCAAGGGCGCCAAGCTCAGCCAGCTGATCCATATCGCGCAACAGCTGGGCTTCCAGACCCGGCCCCTGCGGCTGGACATGGACGACCTGGGCAAGCTCAAGCTGCCATGCATCCTGCACTGGGACCTCAATCATTTCGTCGTGCTGGCGAAGGTGGGGCACAAGGGCGTCACCGTCCTTGACCCGGCCTCCGGGGAGCGGCGACTTTCGTTCGCCGAGGTGTCGGACCATTTCACAGGCGTCGCGCTCGAACTGACGCCCGGCCACGAGTTCCGGCCGCAGAAGGCGTCGCCCGCGGTGTCTGTGCGTCAGCTGACGGGCCCGGTGCAGGGTCTGTGGCCGGCACTGGCCCAGATCCTGCTGCTGTCCGTGGCGCTGCAGATCTTCGTGGTCATCGCGCCGTTCTACATGCAGTGGGTGGTCGATCAGGTGCTGGTTTCGGCCGACCGCGACCTGCTGGCTGTGCTCGGCCTGGGGTTTGGCCTGGCGCTGCTGCTGCAGGTGGGTATCGGCCTGCTGCGCGGCTGGTCGGTGGTCTACCTGTCCTCGCGGCTTGGGCTGCAATGGATGGGCAACGTGTTTGCCCACCTGCTGCGGCTGCCGCTGGACTTTTTCGAGAAGCGCCACCTGGGCGATGTGACTTCGCGCATGTCGTCCGTCCAGGCGATCCAGCGCACCCTGACGACCAGCTTCGTCGAGGCGATCATCGACGGCTTGATGGCGGTGGTCACACTGGGCCTGATGCTGGTGTACAGCTGGAAGCTGGCGCTGGTGACCATGCTGGCAGTCACGCTGTACCTCGGGATTCGCTGGCTCGCCTATCGCCCTGTCCGCGACGGGACCGAGCGCCAGCTGGTTGCTGCGGCGAAGCAGCAGACGCATCTGCTCGAGTCGCTGCGTGGCATGCAGAGCCTGAAGGTGGCGGGGGAAGAAGCCACGCGCCGCTCGACCTATGACAACCTGATGGTCGACACGGTGAACCAGGACGTGCGGCTGGCGCGACTTGGACTTGGGTTCAACAGCGCCAGCCAGCTGGTGTTCGGCGTCGAACGGATCGCGGTGATCTGGATCGGTGCCGTGCTGGCGCTGCAGAACGTGTTCTCGGTCGGCATGCTGATCGCGTACCTGGCCTACAAGGATCAGTTTGCCGGACGCATGGCCGCATTGATCGACAAGTGGGTCGAGTTCAGGATGCTGCGGCTGCACGGCGAGCGGCTGTCGGACATCGTGCTGACGCCGCCCGATGAACTCGACGGGCAGGTCGAGTCCCTGCCGCCTGCCGATACCCGCATCGAGGTGGAGAACCTCTCGTTCCGGTATGCGGACGGCGAGCCCTGGGTGTTGAAGGACTGCAGTTTCAGCGTGGAACCCGGGGAATCGGTGGCGCTGGTGGGAAGCTCGGGCTGCGGCAAGACCACCCTGGTCAAGCTGATGCTGGGGCTGCTGGCGCCCACCTCGGGCACGATCAGGATCGGTGGCCAGGACCTGCGCAAGACCGGTCCGCGCAACGTGCGCGCCATCGTCGGCGCAGTGATGCAGGATGACCAGCTGTTCGCCGGCAGCGTCGCCGACAACATCTCGTTCTTCGATCCCGACCATGACCAGGCCAGGATCGAGGCCGCGGCGCGGCTGGCGGCGGTGCACGACGAGATCGCCGCGATGCCGATGGGCTACCACAGCCTGATCGGCGACATGGGCAGCTCGCTGTCGGGCGGCCAGAAGCAGCGGGTGATCCTGGCGCGTGCGCTGTATCGCAATCCGAAGCTGCTGTTCCTGGACGAGGCCACCAGCCACCTGGACGTGATGAACGAGCGGGCGGTCAACGAGGCGGTGAAGCAGCTCTCGCTGACGAAGGTGATCGTGGCGCATCGCCCGGAAACCATCGCCAGCGTCGACCGTGTGCTGGTGGTGCAGGGCGGGCGGATCGTCCACGAGATGCGTCCGCAGGAGATCCCGCAGGCGCCGTCCCGGCCCGAACCGGAGCCCGAGCCGGCCGAGGTGGGCTGAGCCAGCCTCAGTCGATCGTGATCCCCGCCAGCTTCTGCAGCGCCTCTGCATAGCGCGCGCGGGTGCGCTCGATCACTTCCGGCGGCAGGCGCGGGCCGGGCGCGGTCTTGTCCCAGTCCAGGGTTTCCAGGTAGTCGCGCACGATCTGCTTGTCGTAGCTCGGCGGGCTGGTGCCGACCTCGTACTCGTCGGCCGGCCAGTAGCGCGAGGAGTCGGGCGTGAGCATCTCGTCCATCACGTACAGGCGGCCGTCGGCGTCGGTGCCGAACTCGAACTTGGTGTCGGCCAGCAGGATCCCGCGCTCGGCGGCATGGGCGGCGGCGTGCTTGTACAGGCGCAGGGTGGCGTCGCGCACCTGCTCGGCCAGTTCGGCGCCGGCGAGCTTGACCGCGGTGTCGAAGTCGATGTTTTCGTCGTGGGCCCCGACCGCGGCCTTGGTCGAGGGGGTGAAGATCGGTTCGGGCAGCTTCTCGGCCTGGCGCAGGCCGTCGGGCAGCGCGATGCCGCTGACCCGGCCGGTGCGCTGGTAGTCCTTCCAGCCGCTGCCAATGATGTAGCCGCGCGCGATCGCCTCGATCGGCACCGGCTTGAGCTTCTTCGTCACCACCGAGCGGCGCGCGTACAGCGCCGGGTCCACGCCCTCGGGCAGCACGCTGGCCACGTCGATGCCGGTGAGGTGGTTGGGCATCAGCGCGGCGGTGTGCGCGAACCAGAAGTTGCTGATCTGGCACAGCATCTCGCCCTTGCCCGGGATCGGATCGGGCAGCACCACGTCGAAGGCGCTGAGCCGGTCGGTGGCGACGATCAGCAGGCGCTCGTCGCCCAGGTCGTACACGTCGCGCACCTTGCCGCGGTGGCGCAGGGTCAGTCCGGGAAGGTCGGAGGACAGCAGCGTGGTCGCCAAGGGTGTCTTGCCTTCGTGCGGGCCGGCCAGTGTAGTGGCAATCGCGCCGGCAATGAACGCCCGGCGGTACACTGGCGGGCATGAACCGCTGGTACGGGAAAGTCCTGGGCTTCATCGCCGGATGGCTGCTGCTGCGCCACCCGGCCGGGGGCCTGATCGGCCTGCTGATCGGCCACGCCTTCGACGCCGGCTGGGTCGGCGGGGGCCGCCACGCCGCCGCCTATCGCACCCTGGGGCTGGAGCCCGACGCCGGCGACGCCGAGGTCGACCAGGCCTATCGCCGGCTGATGTCCCAGTACCACCCGGACAAGGTCGCCGGCGCGGCGCCGGAGCTGCGCGCGCAGGCCGAGAAGCGCGCCAGCGAGATCAATGCCGCCTACGACCGGATCCGCGACCGCCGCCGACGCTGACCCGCCGGGCGCGGCCCGGTCGCCGGCCGCCACCCGACCCACCGCAGGAATCCGCATGCAGCCGCCCGTCATCGCCCCTTCCATCCTCTCCGCGGACTTCGCCAGGCTCGGCGAGGAGGTCGACGCGGTCCTGGCCGCCGGCGCGGACTGGGTCCACTTCGACGTGATGGACAACCACTACGTCCCCAACCTGACCATCGGCCCGCTGGTGTGCGAGGCGCTGCGCCGGCACGGCGTCACCGCGCCGATCGACGTGCACCTGATGGTCGAGCCCGTGGACCGGATCGTCCCGGACTTCGCGAAGGCGGGCGCGACGCTCATCAGCTTCCACCCCGAGGCCTCGCGCCACGTGCACCGCACGATCCAGCTGATCAGGTCCGAAGGCTGCCAGGCCGGCCTGGTGCTGAATCCGGCGACGCCCCTGGACGTGCTCGACCATGTGCTCGAGGACCTGGACCTGGTGCTGCTGATGTCGGTCAACCCCGGCTTCGGCGGCCAGGCCTTCATCCCCTCGGCGCTGGACAAGCTGCGCCGCGTGCGCGCGCGCATCGACGCCACCGGCAAGCCGATCCGGCTCGAGATCGACGGCGGGGTGAAGCCGGACAACATCCGCGACATCGCGGCGGCCGGCGCCGACACCTTCGTCGCCGGCAGCGCGATCTTCGGCCAGCCCGACTACGCGGCGGTGATCGCGCACATGCGCCGGGAGATCGCCGGGGCGGGCGCATGAGCACCTGCGACCTGTGCGACCGGTTCGAGGATCGCGTCCGCGTGCTGGACCTGCCGCTGCGCGACTACGGCGGCCGCATCGCGTTCGCCGGCCGGGTCAGCACGGTCAAGGCGCTGGAGGACAACTCGCTGGTGCGCGAGGCCGTGGCCGAGCCGGGCGAGGGCCGGGTGCTGGTGATCGACGGCGGCGGCTCGCTGCGGCGGGCGATGCTCGGCGACATGCTGGCGGAAAAGGCGGTGGCCAACGGCTGGAACGGGGTACTGGTGCATGGCGCGATCCGCGACAGCGTCGCGCTTGCCCGCCTCGACCTGGGCGTCAAGGCGCTGGGCACTTGCCCGCTGAAGACCGACAAGCGCGGCCAGGGCCTGCGCGACGTGCCGGTGCGGTTCGGCGGCGTGGAGATCCGGCCCGGCGACTGGCTGGCCGCGGACGAGGACGGCGTGATCCTCGCCGACGCCCCGCTGGCCTGAACCCGGTACGCTGCGGCGCCGCCCACGCCTGCCCGCCCGCGGGAAGGACCGGCACCCCCGGCCCGCCGGGAGGACCGTCGGTGAACATGTCGAGCGAAGCCTCGGCGAGCCTCCCTCACCCGCCTGCGGGAGGACCGGGGTGGGGGCCGGGCGAAACGACGCAGCATCAGGCGCACCTGCCTCCATCCGACGCCGCCCAAGGCCACCGCGCCGCCTGCTTCACGCCTCCCTTCGCACCGCACCCGGATCATCCCGGCCTGCGCACCCTGCGCGAGTCTGGATCCGATGCCTCCAGCCCACTGGCGACTCATCCTCAACGGCAAGTCCGCCGGCGACGATGCGCTGCGCGACGCGGTGCAGGCGCTGCGCGAGCGCGGGCAACGCCTGGACGTGCGCGTGACCTGGGAGCGCGGCGATGCCGACCGCATCGTCGCCGAGGCGCTCGAGGACGGCGTCGGCGTGCTGATCGCGGCGGGCGGCGACGGCACCCTGAGCGAGGTCGCGACCGCGCTGGCCAGCCGCGACCGGCCCGCGGGCGCACTGCCGGCGCTGGGCCTGGTGCCGATGGGCACCGCCAACGACTTCGCCGCCGCCGGCAGCTTCCCGGAGACGCCGCTGCCGGCGCTGGAACTGGTGGCGGCCCGACCGGCCACGCCCATCGACCTGCTGCGCCTGGAGGCCGGCGGCGACATCCACTGGGCCGCCAACCTCGCCAGCGGCGGCTTCGGTACCCAGGTCACGGTGGACACGCCCGAGGGCATGAAGAAGCTGCTCGGCGGCCTGGCCTACCTGCTCACCGGACTGGCGAAGCTCGGCCGCATCGACCCGGTGCAGGCGCGGCTGCGTGGTCCGGGCTTCGAATGGGACGGCGGCTTCATCGCGCTGGGGATCGGCAACGGCCGCCAGGCCGGCGGCGGCCAGGCGCTGTGCCCGGACGCGCTGGTCGATGACGGCCTGCTCGATCTGACCGTCATCCCCGAACTCTCCGGCGAGATCGCCGCCACCCTGGGCACCGTGGCCAGCGAAGGCAAGGCCGCCGCGCTCGCCCGGGTGGCCACGCGCACGCGCCTGCCCTGGGTCGAGGTCGAGGCGGACGAGCCGCTGGTGCTCAACCTGGACGGCGAGCCGGTGGAGTCGCGCGCGTTCCGCATCGACTGCGCCCCGGGACGGCTGCGCATGTACCTGCCCGCGGACTGTCCGTTGCGTTCGCAACCACCGCCGTCCGTGTAAAACCGGCGCCAAAGCCGTTACATTACGCGCCATGGGCGCGTCCGCATCCACGCATTTCCCTGCTGCCGGCACGAGCTGGCGATGGTGGCACGCCGCCGCCATTGCCCATGCCCGCCCGTGTCCCGAGGAAATGCCGCGTGACCTCGCAAGAAGAATTCCAGCTCTCCGCCGCTGAAGGCCATACCCGCATCCCGGTCGTGCGCGAGGTCCTGTCCGACCTCGACACGCCGCTGTCGGTGTACCTGAAGCTCGCCGACGGCCCGCATACCTACCTGTTCGAATCGGTCGAGGGCGGCGAGCGCTTCGGCCGCTATTCGATCATCGGCCTGCCCGCGACCCGCGTGTTCGCGTTCCGCGGCCACACCCTGACCGTGAGCGAGCACGGCGAGGTGGTGGAGACACGCGAGGTGGCCGACCCGTTCGCCGAGGTCGAGCGCCTGCGCGCCGAACATTCGGTGCCGCGCCTGCCGGGACTGCCCGGCTTCACCGGCGGCCTGGTCGGATGGTTCGGCTTCGAGTGCATCGAGTACATCGAGCCGCGCCTGCGCGCCAACGCCAGGCCCGACGAACTCGGCACCCCGGACATCCTGCTGATGCTCAGCGAGGAGGTCGCGGTGTTCGACAACCTCAAGGGCCGGCTGTACCTGGTGGTGCACGCCGACCCGCGCGGGCCGCAGGCCTGGGCGCGCGCCAACCGCCGCCTCGACGCGCTGGCCCACCGCCTGCGCCACGGCGGCGCCGGCTACCCGGAGACGCTGCGTCCCGAGGCGCTGGACGAGGCGCACTTCGAGTCCGGCTTCACCCGCGAGGGCTTCGTCGCCGCGGTCGCCCGGGCCAAGGACTACATCGCCGCCGGCGACGCCTTCCAGGTGGTGCTGAGCCAGCGCCTGAGCGTGCCGTTCAACGCCCGTCCGGTGGACGTGTACCGCGCGCTGCGGGCGATGAACCCGTCGCCGTACATGTACTTCCTCGACGTCGGCCGGACCCAGGTGGTGGGCTCGTCGCCCGAGATCCTGGTGCGTCTGCAGGACGGCACCGTGACCGTGCGCCCGATCGCCGGCACCCGCCCGCGCGGCGCCACGCCCGAGGAGGACCAGGCGCTGGAGGCCGAGCTGCTGGCCGATCCCAAGGAGCGCGCCGAGCACCTGATGCTGATCGACCTGGGCCGCAACGACGTCGGCCACGTGTCCGAGCCGGGCAGCGTCGAGCTGGGCGAACGCTTCGTGATCGAGCGCTACAGCCATGTGATGCACATCGTCAGCGAGGTCACCGGCCGGCTGAAGTCCGGGCTGAGCTACGCCGACGTGCTGCGCGCGACGTTCCCCGCCGGCACGGTCAGCGGGGCGCCCAAGGTCCGCGCCCTGGAGATCATCCGCGAGCTCGAGCCGGTCAAGCGCAACGTCTACGCCGGCGCGATCGGCTACATCGGCTGGCACGGCGACGCCGATACCGCGATCGCGATCCGTACCGCGGTCATCCAGGGCGGCCGCCTGTACGTGCAGGCCGGCGCCGGCATCGTGTTCGATTCCGACCCGGAAAAGGAATGGGACGAGACCATGAACAAGGGCCGCGCCCTGTTCCGTGCGGTGGCCGAGGCGGCGAGGGGATTGTGAGGCGCTGCATGTCCCGCTGCCTGTCCATCGATTTCGTGCGCCGCCATCCATGTCCACCGCATCGCGTCCGACCGGGGTTCCTGCCGTGCTGCTGATGATCGACAACTACGACAGCTTCACCTGGAACCTCGTCCAGTACCTGCAGGCGCTGGGGGCCGAGGTGAAGGTGGTGCGCAACGACGAGCTGTCGGTCGGGCAGATCGAGCGGCTTGCGCCCGAGCGCATCGTGATCTCGCCAGGGCCGTGCACGCCGAACGAGGCCGGGGTCTCGGTCGCGGTGGTCGAGGCGCTGGGGCCGCGGATCCCGATCCTGGGCGTGTGCCTGGGCCACCAGAGCATCGGCCAGGCCTACGGCGGCCGGGTGGTGCGCGCCGGGCGGATCATGCACGGCAAGACCTCGCCGATCCGGCACGCCGGACAGGGCGTGTTCGCGGGATTGCCCGACGGCTACGAGGCCACGCGCTACCACTCGCTGGTGGTCGAGCGCGACTCGCTGCCCGGCTGCCTCGAGGTCACCGCCTGGACCGAACACGAGGACGGCACGTTCGAGGAGATCATGGGCCTGCGCCACCGCGCGCATCCGGTCGAGGGCGTGCAGTTCCATCCCGAATCGATCCTCACCGAGCACGGCCACGCACTGCTCAAGAACTTCCTGGAGCGCTGACCGCCCGCGCTCCCCCACGCACGACCACCATGGAACCCGCCCTCCCATGACCATCACTCCCCAGGAAGCCCTGCAGCGCACCATCGAGCACCGCGAGATCTTCCACGACGAGATGATCGACCTGATGCGCCAGATCATGCGCGGCGAGGTCTCGCCGGTGATGGCCGCCGCGATCCTCACCGGGCTGCGGGTGAAGAAGGAGACGGTGGACGAGATCGCCGCCGCCGCCCGGGTGATGCGTGAGCTCTCGCGCCCGGTGGAGGTCGCCGACCGCCGCCACCTGGTCGACATCGTCGGCACCGGCGGCGACGGTTCGCACACCTTCAACATCTCCACCGCCAGCATGTTCGTGGTTGCGGCGGCGGGCGGCCGGGTGGCCAAGCACGGCAACCGCAGCGTGTCCTCGAAGTCCGGCAGCGCCGATGCGCTGGAGGCGCTGGGCGCGGCGATCGAGCTGCAGCCGGAACAGGTCGCACGCTGCATCGCCGAGGTCGGCGCCGGCTTCATGTTCGCGCCGATCCACCACCCGGCGATGAAGGCGGTGGCGCCGGTGCGGCGCGAGATGGGCGTGCGCACGATCTTCAACATCCTCGGGCCGCTGACCAACCCGGCCGGCGCGCCGAGCGTGCTGATGGGCGTGTTCCACCCCGACCTGGTCGGCATCCAGGTGCGGGTGCTCAAGGAGCTGGGCACCGAGCGCGCGCTGGTGGTGTGGGGCCGCGACGGCATGGACGAGATCTCGCTCGGCGCGGCCACCCTGGTCGGCGAGCTGCGCGACGGCGTGGTGCGCGAGTACGAGATCCACCCCGAGGACTTCGGCATTGCGATGGCGGCCAGCCGCAACCTGCAGGTGTCCGGCCCGGAGGAATCGAAGGCGATGCTGCTCGGCGCGCTGCGCGGCGAGGCCGGGCTGCCGCTGGAGATCGTCGCGCTCAACGCCGGCGCCGCGCTGTACGTGGCCGGCGTCGCGGACGGCATCGGCGAGGGCATCGCCCGCGCGCGCGAGGCGATCGCCTCCGGGGCCGCCCTGGCGCGGCTGGAGTCCTTCGTCGCCACCACCCGGCGGCTGGCGCAGGACGGCGGCTGAGGCGGTTCCACGCGGGCCGCCGATGCTGCGAGAATGCCGGCCCGACCGCACACGACGCCCGCATGGAATCCAGCGCGTTCGCGACGCTTCCGCCGCCGCCCTACTACGCGGTGATCTTCAGCTCCGCCCGCACCGGCGCCGACGAGGCCGGGTATGCCGAGGCCGCCGGGCGCATGGTCGAACTGGCGCGCCGGCAGCCCGGCTTCCTCGGGGTGGAATCGGTGCGCGGCGCCGACGGCTTCGGCATCACCATCTCCTACTGGGAGAGCGAAGAGGCGATCATGGCCTGGCGCAACCACGCCGAACACGCGGCCACGCGCGAACGCGGGCGGGCCCGGTGGTACCGCCACTTCGAGCTCCGCGTCGCCCGCGTCGAACGCGCTTACGGCTGGGACCGCGGCGCCGCGGCCGACGGCGCGTGAGCGCGGGCGCGGGCATGCCACACGCCGGCCATGCGATCATGTCCGTCGCGTCGCCGCGCCCCGCTGCGGCGACGGGTTTCGAGGAGGACCAACGCCCGTGAACCGTCTCCTGCGTCCTTCGCTGCCGCACAAGGACGACATCCTGCAGCGGATCCTGGCGCGCAAGGCCGAGGAAGTGGCCGCGCGCAGCGCTGCCCGGCCGCTGGCCGAAATGCGCGCGCAGGCCGCCGACATGCCGCCCGCGCGCGGCTTCGCCGCCGCGATCGAGGCCCGGATCGCCGCCGGCGACCCGGCGGTGATCGCCGAGATCAAGAAGGCCAGCCCGTCCAGGGGCGTGATCCGCCCGGACTTCGACCCGGTGGCGATCGCGCGCAGTTACGAGGCTGGCGGCGCCGCCTGCTTGTCGGTGCTGACCGACGTCGATTTCTTCCAGGGCGCCGACGCCTACCTGCAGCAGACGCGTGCGGCCTGCGCGCTGCCGGTGCTGCGCAAGGACTTCACCATCGACCCCTACCAGGTGCACGAGGCGCGCGCGCTCGGCGCCGACTGCATCCTGCTGATCGTGGCCGCGCTGTCCGACGCCCAGCTGGCCGAGCTGTGCGGCACCGCCATGGCCATCGGCCTGGACGTGCTGGTGGAGGTGCACGACATCGACGAGCTGGAGCGGGCCATCCAGGTGCCCGCGCCGCTGCTGGGCATCAACAACCGCAGCCTGCGCACCTTCGAGGTCTCGCTCGACACCACGCTCTCGCTGCGCGATGCGGTACCGCGCGACCGCCGCCTGGTCACCGAAAGCGGCCTGCACACGGCCGCCGACGTGGCGCGGATGCGCGCGGCCGGCATCGACGCCTTCCTGGTCGGCGAAGCCTTCATGCGCGAGCCCGACCCGGGCCAGGCGCTGCGACGGATGTTCTTCCCGGCATGAGCACGGCGCAGACGCCGCGCGGCGACGCGCCGCTGGTGGTGTTCGACTTCGACCACACCCTGTACGACGGCGATTCGGGCAGCCACCTGTTCGCCTGGCTGATCCGCCGCAGCTGGTGGCGCACCGCGCTGGCGCTGCTGGCCACGCCGCTGCTGGGGCCGATGGTGGCGTTCCTGCCCACGCGCCGCTACGGCATTTCCGGCTACGTCTGGATCGGCACCGTCGGCATGCCCGGGCCGCGCACGCTCGAGGGCGTGATCGACCGCTACGTGGCCCGCCACGAAGCGCAGATCCGGGCGCGCCTGCTGCCGGTGGCGCTGGAGGTGCTGCACCGCCACCGCGAGGCCGGCGACCGGGTGGTGATCGCCACCGGCGCGCCGCCCGAACTGGCGCGCGCGATCCTGGCCTTCGTGGCCCACGAGGCGGTCCCGGTGATCGGCAGCCAGGTGGGTCCGCGGCTGGGCGCGATCGTGGCCGTGCGCCACTGTCACGCCGAGGAGAAGATGCGGATGCTGCGCGAGCGCGGCTATACCGGGATCGAGGTCGCCTACTCGGACTCCAGCGCGGACCTGCCGCTGCTGCTGGCCGCGCGCAGGCCGGTGGTGGTCAACCCCAAGCGCGGCAGCGTCGAGCGCTTCCGGCGCCTGCTGCCGCCCGGCACCCCGATCCTCAACTGGGGCTGCCGCAGCCGCGGCGGCGATCCGGTGGCGGCCCCGGAGGAAGCCTGAGGCGGCCGCGATGCGCGCGGAGTGCCGCGAACCGGCAGCCGTGCGGGCAAGGCGCCATCGGAGCGTGGTTGCGCGGGTCGCGGCTGACGCCGCTCCTGCAGGCCACGATCCCTTGTAGGAGCGGCTTCAGCCGCGACCATCACCAATCAGCTGGCCGTAGAAGCGACTCCAGCCGCGACCATCGCCAGTCGGCGGTCCATGCGCATGGCTTCAGCCCCGGCCGTCGCCCCCCGCAACCGCCGTCAGGCGTCCCCCAGCCGCTTGATGAAGCGCAGGGTCCCGTCGCTGAAGCCGCAGGCCTTGTAGAAGGCGTGGGCGTCGGTACGCTGCGAGCCGCTGGCCAGTTCCAGCCGGGCCGCGCCGCCGGCCCGGGCGCGGCGCTCGGCCTCGCGCAGCAGCTGCCGGCCCAGGCCCTGGCCGCGCGCCGAGGAGGTCACCACCAGGGCGGTGATCCGGCAGGTGACGGTGTCCAGCGGCAGGTAGTACATGAAATCCAGGGCCACCAGGCCCGAGACCACGCCGTCCACCCGCGCCACCACCAGCGCCTGGCGGTCGTTCTCGAGGATGCTGCGGATGCGCCGGTCGGCGTCCGCCCGGTCGCAGGGGTAGCCCAGTTCGGACAGCAGGGCGGCCACGTCGTCGGCGTCGACCTCGCTGGCGCTGCGCAGGTCGGCGTCCGGCAACTCGCCCGGCGGGCCGAAGTGGGCCACGCTCATCGCGTGCCGTAGAGCACGATGGTCTTGCCCCGGGCGTGCAGCTTGCCGTCGGCCTGGAGCTTCTTCAGCACCCGGCCGGCCATTTCCCGCGAGCAGCCCACCAGCCGGGCCAGCTCCTGGCGCGAAACCCGCAGCTGGGTGCCCTCCGGATGGCTCATCGCCTCCGGCTCGCGGGTCAGGTCGTGCAGGGTCCGGGTGATCCGGTCGGTCACGTCCAGGAAGGCCAACCGGCCGGCCTTGCGGCTGGTGTCGAGCAGGCGCCGGGACAGCTGGGCCCCGATCGCGTACACGATCGAGGTGGCGTCGTTGGCCAGGGTGCCCTCGAACAGCTGGTAGAGCCGCTCGTAGCTGATTTCGGCCAGTTCGCACGGGGTGCGGGTGCGCAGGATCACCTCGCGCACGTCCGATTCGATGAACAGGCCCATTTCGCCGACGAATTCGCCGTTCCCGAAGTAGCCCAGGACCAGCTCCCGGCCGTCGTCCTCCTCGGTGATGATGCTCACCGAGCCGCTGATGACGTAGTAGAGCGTGCCGGCGGGGTCGCCCGGCCGGAACACCTCGGTGCGCGGCGGGTAGCGGCGGCGGTGGCAGTGGGCGAGGAAGCGTTCGATGGTCGCGGGGGACGGCGCCATCGGGTGGGTAGGGCGGCGGTAGCTGCTGATGAGGGCCACAGGGCTCGGATTCATGCAGGGGGGAACGGGGGAAGCACGGAGATTAGGACGTCCCCGCCCCCGGGGCAAACTGTCTTGTCCCCCCCGCGACCGGGTTTGCCCCATAATTCCGCCCTTCGTCCGCCCGACCGGGGACCGTACCGACGTGGTCAAGCCTCTGCCTCGCCTGAAGCTCCAGGGCTTCAACAACCTCACCAAGTCGCTGTCGTTCAACATCTACGACGTGTGCTATGCGTCGTCGGAGGACGAGCGACGACGCTACATCGAGTACATCGACGAGGAGTACAACGCGGACCGGCTCACCCAGATCCTGACCGACGTGGCCGAGATCATCGGCGCCAACATCCTCAACATCGCGCGCCAGGACTACGATCCGCAGGGCGCCTCGGTGACCATCCTCATCTCCGAGGAGCCGGTGATCGACAAGCGCGACGCCAAGGGCGTGATTTCCGACGCGGTGGTCGCGCACCTGGACAAGTCGCACATCACGGTGCACACGTACCCGGAAACCCATCCGGACAACGGCATCGCGACCTTCCGCGCCGACATCGACGTGGCCACCTGCGGCGTGATCTCGCCGCTGAAGGCCCTGAACTACCTGATCGAGAGCCTCGAGTCCGACATCGTGGTGATGGACTACCGCGTGCGCGGCTTCACCCGCGACATCAAGGGCAAGAAGCACTTCATCGACCACAAGATCAACTCGATCCAGGA
>Ga0123332_1002396_pt1 | contig 17847 bp, 13 predicted proteins | sample BioC12SIPDNA_4_FD_89958 | JGI IMG/M metagenome (GOLD analysis project Ga0123332, IMG submission 89958) | Anaerobic biogas reactor microbial communites from Washington, USA - Biogas_R2_A C12 SIP DNA | ecosystem: Engineered > Bioreactor > Anaerobic > Unclassified | place: Washington, USA...
CGGCGCCAACTTCCGGGTGCACCACTTCGCCCAGCAGCTGGCCTCCCCCTTCCCGCTGCTGGCCGCCATCGGCGCCCGCACCAGCCGCATCGAGATCGGCACGGGCGTGATCGACATGCGCTACGAGAACCCGCTGTACATGGCCGAGGATGCCGGTGCCGCCGACCTGATCTCCGGCGGGCGACTGCAGCTCGGGATCAGCCGGGGGTCACCGGAGCAGGTCATCAACGGCTACGAGCACCTCGGGCACGTCCCCGCGGACGGGGAGACGGACGCGGACCTGGCCCGTCGGCATACGGCCCGCTTCCTCGAGGTCCTCGCGGGTGACGGCTTCGCCGAACCCAACCCCCGCCCGATGTTCCCCAACCCGCCCGGTCTGCTCCGGATCGAGCCGCACTCCCCGGGGCTGCGCCGACGCATCTGGTGGGGCGCCGGGTCGCGCGCGACGGCCGAGTGGACCGCGCGGCAGGGGATGAACCTGATGAGCTCCACCCTGCTGACCGAGGACACCGGGGTGCCCTTCCACCAGCTGCAGGCCGAGCAGATCCGGGTCTTCCGCGACGCCTGGGCCGCTGCGGGGCACGGCTGGGAGCCCCGGGTGTCGGTGAGCCGCAGCATCTTCCCGCTGGTCAGCGACCTCGACCACCAGCTCTTCGGGCTCCAGACGCGCAGCCAGGACCAGGTCGGTCAGCTGGAGGGTGGCCGGGCCAGGTTCGGCAAGACGTATGCCGGGGAGCCGGACGTTCTCATCGCGCAGCTCGCGGAGGACGAGGCGATCGCGGCCGCCGACACGCTCCTGCTCACCGTGCCCAACCAGCTCGGCGTCGACTACAACGCCCACATCCTGGACAGCGTGGTGCGGCATGTGGCGCCGGGCCTCGGCTGGCGCTGAAGATCCAACCTTGGTTGTGCTCGCCGCCGACGGCATCACGATTGAGATCGTCGCGCATATGATGCGTGCCCGTCCCAAGTACCTTCGGAACAAGAGACAACGGTGATGAAGATGACCACGACGAAGCGAACTGACGACGACCTTGCTGCCCGGTTTGAGCACTTCGAGTTCGACTCCTCGACGCACACCGCGCGCGACCCGTTGCGTGCGCTGCACTGGGCGGCGCAGTTTCGTGCCTACCTCGACCAACAGCTCGCCGATGTTGTCGCCGAAGCGCGTGAGGCGGGGGCGACGTGGACGCAGATCGGTGACGCACTCGGCGTCAGCCACCAGGCCGCCATGAAGCGCTTCAAGCGGTCGGCGTGAGTGACGCTGGGGTAGCGCTGAGCAGGATGGGGGTCAGCGCTGGCCGCCGGCTCGCACCCAGGCCTCGACGTCGTCCGCCGACCGGGGGAGTGCTGCCGACAGGTTGCGGCAGCCGTCCTCGGTGATGACGACGTCGTCCTCGATGCGCACGCCGATGCCGCGGTACTCCTCCGGCACGAGCAGGTCGTCGGCCTTGAAGTAGAGGCCCGGCTCGACGGTGAGCACCATGCCCGGCTTCAGCTCGGCGTCCATGTAGTCCTCGCGCAGCGCCATCGCGCAGTCGTGCACATCGATGCCCAGGTGGTGGCTGGTGCCGTGCACCATCCAACGGCGGTGCAGCTGTCCGTGCTCGGGGTCCAGGGTGCTCTCGACCGTCACGCCCTCGGGCAGCAGCCCCCACTCGAAGAGCTTGGTGGCGATGACCCTGATCGCGGCGGCGTGGATGTCGCTGAACTTGTTGCCCGGCCGGGCCGCGGCGATCCCCGCCTCCTGCGCCTCCAGGACGGCCTCGTAGACCTTGCGCTGGATCTCGGTGAAGGTGCCGTTGACCGGGACCGTGCGGGTCACGTCGGCGGTGAACAGGGAGTCGACCTCCACACCGGCGTCCAGGAGCAGGAGCTCGCCGTCGCGGACCTCGCCGGTGTTGCGGATCCAGTGCAGGGTCGTGGCGTGGTCACCGGCGGCGCAGATCGAGTCGTAGCCGACGCCGTTGCCGGCGTGCCGGGCGTGCAGCCCGAAGACGCCCTCGACCCAGCGCTCGCCGCGGCCCCGGCGGACCGCCTCGGGCAGTTCGGCGACGACCGCGTCGAAGGCCTCCGCGGTGGCGTCGCAGGCCAGCTGCATCTGGTCGACCTCCCACTCGTCCTTGACCAGGCGCAGCGTGGAGAGGAAGCGGGAGAGCTCGAGGTCGGCCTCGGACGCGGCCTCCGCCGAGTGCTCCGCCGACTGGGACCGGGCGGTCTCCACGACCGCGGCCACCTCGGCGTCGGCCTCGCGGACGACCCGGACGGTCACGGCGCCGACGTCCTTGGCCACGGCGTCGGGCAGCTCGGACAGGTCGCGGGTCGCGACGCCCAGCTCGGCGGACATGCCCGCGAGGGTGGGGCGCCGGCCGACCCAGAACTCACCGACCCGGGAGTCGGCGAAGAACTCCTCGGTGTCCCGGCCGGCCAGAGGGCGGAAGTAGAGCACCGCCTCGTGCCCGCCCTCCTCCAGCGGGTCCAGCACCAGCACCGCGTCGGGCTCCCGGTCCGACCCCAGGCCGGTCAGGTGCGCGAAGGCCGTGTGGGGGCGGAAGACGTAGTCCGTGTCGTTGCTGCGGACCTTCAGCCCGCCGGCCGGAACCACGACCCGTTCCCCCGGGAAGGCCGCGGACACCGCCTCCCGGCGAGCCGCGGCATACTGCGCCGCCTCGGTCTGCGCGGGAAGGGACTCGTCGTGGTCCGCCCACCCCTTCGCGATGAACGCCCGGAACTCGGGGCTGTCGGGACGACTACGGTGCTCGGCCTTGTGCTGCTTCTCACTCACCGCTCAATCCTCGCACGGGCCGGTCCGCCGAGCGGCGCCGGAGTCCCTACGCTGGTCCCGTGACCAACGAGCCGAACAGCCCCGACGCGCACCTGGGCGGTGACGTCACGGGGCCGCAGGTGATCACCGGGCCGCAGGTCCGCGCGGTGCCACCGGTCGGCCAGGCCTGGCGGCGGCGCGCCCAGTGGGCGGTGCGCGGTGTCGGGCCGCCGACGACGGCCATCGCCGTGCCGGGCAGTGACGACGCCGTCTCCCAGCGGCACGCCCGGGCGGTCATCGACCTGGCCCTGCGGGTCGGCGAGGCGATGCTGTCGACCGGGGCGTCCGCCTCCGAGGTGGTGGCCACCGTGCTCCGGCTGACCGGGGCCTACGGCATCCGCACGGCCCACGTGGACATCACCTTCACCTCGATCGCCGTCTCGATCCACCGCGGTCTGGACGAGGACCCTCTCGCGGTGATGCGGGTGATCCGGGTCCGGACCCGCGACTACACCAGGCTGCAGAACCTGCAGCTGCTCGTCGACGAGATCGCCCACCCGGCGCCGGGGGAGGACGCGCCGGACCCCGAGGAGGCCCGGGTCCGGCTGGCCTCGATCCTGTCGGCGCCACACCCCTACCGGCGCTGGGTGGTCAGCGGCGGCAACGCCCTGCTCGCGATCGGGGTGGTCGTGCTGTTCGGGGCCGGTCCGATGATGTGGCTGATCGCCGGGGTGACCACGATCGTGGTCGACCAGACGCAGCGGTGGCTGGCGCGCAGCGGGATCGCGGACTTCTTCAACCAGGCGGTGAGCGCGGCGATCCCGACCGCGGTGGCGGTGCTCATCTTCTGGATGCGTGACCAGGGCTGGGAGCTCCCCGGGGTGAGCTCACCCTCACTGGTCGTCGTCGCCGGGATCATCCTGCTGCTGGCCGGGCTCACGGTGATGGGGGCCGCCCAGGACGCCATCGACGGCTACTACGTGACGGCCGGGGCGCGCGCGCTGGAGATGGTGGTGCTGACCACCGGGCTGGCGGTCGGTGTCGCCTGCGTGCTCGGGCTGGCCTGGCGGCTGGGGGTACCGATGGAGATCTCGCCCTTCATCGCCACGGGCGGGATGCCCGTGCAGTCCACGATCGGTGCCGCGGCCATCGGCGCCGGCTTCGCGTGGGGCACCTACACCCGCTTCCGGGCGACCCTGCTGGCTGCGGCCGTGGCCGCCGGGTCCTGGGTCGTCTACGAGCTGATCTATCCGCTGGGCCTCGGGGCGGGCGGCTCGGTGGTGGTCCCGGCGGCCTGCGTGGGTGCGGTGGCCTACGCCGCGCACCGTCGGATGCGCGTGCCTGAGCTGGCGATCGTGATGGCCGGCATCGTGCCGCTGCTGCCGGGCCTGGCCGTCTACCGCTCGCTCTTCCTGCTGATGGACAACACGGTGCTGCTGCCCGCCGCCGCCGCGGAGCTGGTCACCGCCCTGTCGATCGGGCTCGGCCTGGCCGGCGGGGTGTGGATCGGGCAGTATGCCGCGCGCCGCCGGTTCGGTCTGGACCTGGCGGCGCAGCGGGCCCGTGCCCGGGCGAGGGGAGCGCCCCGCTAGTCCGCCCAGGTCCAGCTGGCCAGCAGGTCCTCCATGAGCGAGGTGTTGGCGTCCTGCTGGCTCTGGGCATTGCTGAAGGTCGCGACGTAGAGCCGGTCGCCGTGCTCGACCCACCACTGGGTCTGGGCCACCTCGACCCCGCTGGTCGTCCGGGTCAGCAGGAAGCCCAGGGCCTCCTCGCCGGCGATCTCGATCGGGTCGAGCATCTCGAACTCGCCGTCGGACCCGGCGACCTGGGCGGCGGCCACCTCGATCGACTCCTCGAGGTCGCTGATGGGATCCTCGCTGGCCACGACGAGGTTGGTGTAGAAGTCGTCGGTCATCTCGTCGTCCCGGATGGCCACCTCGACCTGCTGCTCCACCTGCGAGCTCACGTCCAGCCAGCCCTCCGGCAGGGTGAGCTCGAAGGCGCCGTCCGCGGACGTGATCGGTCCGGGCGCCTCTGTCGTGGCCTCGGAGTCGTCGGGGATGGCCGTCTCCGTGGCCGTCTCGGTGTCGGGCGGGGCGCTGGTGGCGTCGGCGTCGGACGTGGTGGGCGAGGTGGTGGTCTCGTCCTCGACCTCCGGGTCGTCGCCGCTGCACCCGGCGAGCAGCAGCGCGCTCACGGTGGCGGTGGCAGCCAGGGCGCGGATCGGGGTCGTGCCTCGCATCGGGAATCCTCGGTGTCGTCGGACGGTCACCCGATCAAGTATGCCGTGGCGCGGCTCAGTAGGTTGCCTTTATGCGCATCGACCTCCACACCCACTCCACCTGTAGTGACGGGACAGAGCCCCCCGGGCAGGTGGTCCGGGCCGCCGCCGGGGCCGGCCTGGACGTGATGGCTCTCACCGACCACGACACGGCGGCGGGCTGGGCCGAGGCCGACAGCGCGGGCCGGGAGGCCGGGGTCGCCGTCGTCCCCGGCATCGAGGTGTCCTGCCGCAGCCGGGGGGCCAGCGTGCACGTGCTCGCCTACCTGGTCGACCCGGAGGTGGAGGACTTCCGGCACGAGCTGCAGCTCGCCCGGGACTCCCGGGCCGAACGGCTGCGCAGGATGGCGGACCTGCTCATCGACGACGGCCACCTCGACAGCTATGAGCAGGTGCTCGAGCACGTCCCGGCGGGCGCCACGCTGGGACGCCCGCACCTGGCCGACGCCCTGGTCGCCGCGGGCCGCTTCCCGGACCGGGACGCGGCCTTCGCCGACGTGCTGAGCAGCCGGTCGCGCTACTACGTGGGGCACTACGCCACCGAGCCGGTGCGGGCCGTCGAGGTGATCACCGGGGCGGGCGGCGTGGCCGTGCTGGCCCACCCCTTCGCCGCCGCCCGCGGCCGCGTCGTGGGGGATGACGTGATCGAGGCGATGACGGACGCCGGCCTCGCCGGTCTGGAGAAGGACCACCGGGACCACACTCCCCGGGACCGGGCCCGGGCCGCCGAGGTGGCGGCGCGACTGGGGCTGCTGACGACCGGGTCCAGCGACTACCACGGGAGCGGCAAGCCCAACCGCCTGGGCGAGAACACGACGGACCCGGCGGTCCTGGCGGAGATCCTCGAGCGCGGCACGGGCAGCCGTCTCCTGGGGGCCGACCTGCGCGGGTGAGCCCGTGCGTCGACCCGCGCCGGTGAGCACACGCGGCGACCTGCGCCGGTGACCCGCGCGGCCGGTCCCGGCCGGCTCAGTCGGTGGCGTGCTGAGCGGCCTGCTGGCCGCTGCCGCCACGGCGGCGCTGCCGGTTGCGGGGCTTGCGCTGCCGCGGCTCACCGCCGGACTGCCCGTCGGAACCGCGCTGGGACTGCCCGCGGCCCTCGCCGCCGGCCCGCCCGCCCTCGGAGCGGCCACCGCTCGAGCGGCCCCCACCAGAGCGTCCGCCCGAGCGACCGCCGCCGGAGCGGCCACCGGCCCGGCGACCGCGACCGCCGGTCTCGCCGAGGTCCTCGTAGCGCTCGGCCTCCAGCCCCTCACGGGTCCGGGCGGACTTGGGCAGCGTGCCCCGGGTCCCCTCCGGGATGTTCAGGTCGGAGAACAGGTGCGGGGAGGAGGAGTAGGTCTCGGTGGGGGCGGGGATGCCGAGGTCGAGCGACTTGTCGATCATCGCCCAGCGGTGCAGGTCGTCCCAGTCCACGAAGGTGATGGCCACGCCCGTGGCGCCAGCCCGGCCGGTGCGGCCGATGCGGTGCAGGTAGGTCTTCTCGTCCTCGGGGCACTGGTAGTTGATCACGTGGGTGACGGCCTCGACGTCGATGCCGCGGGCCGCCACGTCGGTGGCCACCAGGATGTCGACCTTGCCGTTCCGGAAGGCGCGCAGCGCCTGCTCCCGGGCACCCTGCCCCAGGTCACCGTGGATCGCGGCGGCGGCGAAGCCGCGCTCGACGAGGTCGTCGGAGACCTTGGCGGCCGTCCGCTTGGTGCGCGCGAAGATGATCGTCAGCCCCCGGCCCTCGGCCTGCAGGATGCGGGCCAGCATCTCGACCTTGTCCATCGCGTGGGCGCGGTAGACGAACTGCTCGACGGCGGCCACGGTGTGACCCTCGCCGTCCTCGCTCATCGCGCGGATGTGGGTCGGCTGGGTCATGTAGCGGCGGGCCAGCGAGACGACCGCGCCGGGCATGGTGGCCGAGAAGAGCATGGTCTGGCGGCCGGCGGGGGTCATCGCCAGCAGCTTCTCGACGTCGGGCAGGAAGCCCAGGTCCAGCATCTCGTCGGCCTCGTCGAGCACCACGGTGCGCGCGTGCCCCAGGTCCAGGTGGCCCTGCTGGGCCAGGTCGATGAGGCGTCCCGGGGTGCCGACGACGATCTCGACGCCCTTGCGCAGCGCCTCGATCTGCGGCTCGTAGGCGCGACCGCCGTAGACGGTCAGGACCCGGATGCCGCCGCGCTGGGCGGCGGCCTTGGTGAGGTCCCCGGCGACCTGGACCGCCAGCTCGCGGGTGGGGGCGACGGCGAGCGCCTGCGGCGCGCCGGGCTTGGCCAGGGCGTCGAAGCCGTCGTCCTGCGGTCCCACGACGTGCTGGATCATCGGGATGCCGAACCCGAGCGTCTTGCCGGTGCCCGTCTTGGCCTGGCCGATGATGTCGTGGCCGTCGAGGGCCACGGGCAGGGTCATCGCCTGGATCGGGAAGGGGTGGACGATGCCGCCCTCGGCGAGGGCCTGGACGATGTCGCCGTGGACGTTGAAATCGGCGAACGTGCGGGTTTCTTCCATGGGTGATGTGTCTTCCGGTCGGCGGGTCCGGGCGCCGAGGAGACGGAGATCGCCCCGGTCGGCCGGCGCGCGTCGCAAGTGGGCGCGCCGGGGATGGACCCTCGTGGTCGGGCCGATCGGAAGTCTTCTTGGGCGGCCGCTCACACGGCCAGGCGTCATGCCGACCGGGCACCGCTGGTCCCTGCAGTGTAAGCCCTCGCGGGGGCGATACGGTTCCTCCATGGAGCACGAGCCGTCCCCAGAGCCGCAGAACCCAGTGCAGACCCCAGAGCACACCACGGTGCACACCCCGACGAACGACCCGGGCCACGACGGCGGTGGAACGGCCGCCAGGCGTGCCTCGGACGTGTCGATCGCGGGCTCGGAGGCGGTCACCGAGCTGCTCGGGGTGATCGGCTATGCCGAGCTGGTCGCCTCCCTGCGGATGGCCGCCGACGCGCTCACCGCCCCCTCCCTGGACGTGCGGGTCTGGATGGGGCGCGCCTCCCGCACCGAGTTCGAGAACTTCGAGCGGATCGTGGCCCGGCTGCGGGAGTCGGGGCACGACCCCGAGACCGTGCTCACCCCGTTCGCGGGTCCGGTGGACGCCTTCCACGAGCGGACCAAGCCGCGCGACTGGCTCGAGGGGCTGGTCAAGGCCTACGTCGGTGATGGGATCGCCCGCGACTTCTACCGGGAGATCGGCCGACGCGTCGATCCGGCCTCCCGCGAGCTCATCGAGTCAGTGCTGAGCGTGGACGCCCAGGACGAGTTCGTGGTCGAGGCCGTCACCAAGGCCATCGAGGCGGACCCGACGGTGGCCGGTCGGCTGGCGCTCTGGGCCCGCCGCCTGGTCGGGGAGGCGATCGCGCAGGCGCAGTATGTCGCGCTGGAGCGTGAGGCGCTCATCGACGTGCTGGTCGGTGGTCCGGGTGACCTGGGGGACCTGGGGCGGCTGTTCACCCGGCTGATCGACCTGCACGGTGCCCGGATGGCCCGGCTCGGCCTGACGCCGTAGCCGGCCCACGGCATCTGGCAGCCCAGCACATATGGCGGCGCACGACATACGGCAGCACCCGCGGACGACAGAAGGCGTGACCCCGGTCGGGGTCACGCCTTCAGCGTGAGTCGATGGTGGTGGTCAGGAACGGATGCGCTTGTGGGTGTCGTCCTTGCCGGTCACCATGCCGTAGATGAGCACGAGGACGATGGCCACGATGATGCCCAGGAAGAACGCGAGCCAGTCGATGCCCCGGGTGTTCTCGTTGCCGCTGATCGCGGTGTAGATCCAGGAACCGGCCACGGATCCCACGGCGCCGATCAGGATGGTCATGGGGAGTGAGATGTTCTGCTTGCCGGGGAGGATCAGACGGGCGAGAGGGCCGATGATGCATCCGGCGATCAGCGCCCCGAGGATGGTCCAGATCATGGCGAACCTTTCTCGCCGTGCGGGCACGGCGCATGGGTCGAGGCAACCGGGAGGCCCCCGGTGCCGCGCGCCCAGTCCCCTGGGCAGTGCTCATGGTACTGGTGGGACAGGTGAGTTGGGGGGATTTCCGGCACCCCACTCATCCGTCCGGCCCGGTCAGTAGCTGCCGAAGCCGACCCGTCCGGACTCCTCGACCCCGATCTCGACGTAGCCCACGGCGTCCACGGGGACGACCACGAGGTGCCCCTTGGCGTCGGCCAGCTCGAGGGTCCCCCCGCCGCTGAGGGCCGCGGAGACGATCTGCTGGACCTCCTCGGGCTTCTGCGCGGACTCCAGGACGACCTCGCGGCTGACCTGCTTGACACCGATACGAACTTCCATGCTCCCTCAACTCTCCTGGGTGGGTCTGGTCTTGCGCGTCAACGTTAGTCGGCGGCCGTTTCTGCCCGGTTCAGCGGGAAGCGTCCCAGCCCGCGCCAGGCGACGGTGGAGACCAGGGTGACCGCCTCATCCAGTGGCGTCTGCCGTCCCTCGGACACCCACCGCTGGGCGCACGCCTGGGCCATCCCCACGAGACTGACGCCCAGCAGCTGGGCGCTGGCGAAGGGCATCCCGGTGTCCTGGGCGATCAGCTCGGCGACCGCGTCGGCGCACTGCCGGAACGGTCGGTCCAGCAGGTCACGCACCGCGGGCTCGCTGTTGAGGTCGGTCTCGAAGAGCAGCCGGTGCGCGCCGTTGGGGGCGTCGGCGAACTCGAAGTAGGCGCGGACGGTCGCCGCGATCCGCTCCGCGTTGTCGTCGCTGGAGGTCAACGCGGCCTCCAGCTGGTTGATGAGCAGGTCGCTCTGGGTCTCCAGCAGCCCCAGGTAGAGCTCGAGCTTGCCGTCGAAGTGCTGGTAGAGGACCGGCTTGCTGACGCCGGCCCGCTCGGCGATCTCGTCCATCGACGTCGCGTGGTAGCCGGACTCGACGAAGGCGTCCTGGGCGGTGGCCAGCAGCTGCTCCCGCCGGGCGGCGCGTGGGAGGCGGGCGCTGGGCGCGTGGTGGGTAGGCAGTGGTCCTCCTCGGGTCGCGCTCCGGGCGGGAGCGGTCGGTCCTATCCTGAGCCGATGCACCCGGACCCGGCGGAACCCGCGCCGCTGCCAGCGTTCGCGGGTCGGGTGATCGACCTAGTCGACACTATCCCCTCCGGCCGCGTCCTCAGCTATGGAGATGTCGCGGAGCTGCTGGAGTATGGCGGACCGCGCCAGGTCGGTCAGGTCATGTCCCGCTACGGGAGCGCCACCAGCTGGTGGCGGGTGGTGCGGGCCGACGGGCGGCTGCCCCAGGGTCACGAGGCGGAGGCCAGGGCGCGGCACCTGGCCGAGGGGACGCCCCTGACCAGCAGGGGAGTCGACATGCGGCGGGCCCGCTGGGACGGTGTCGGTGGCTCCTGATGTCATGGAGCCGATGACCACCCCTGTTGAGCTGCTCGACGACTCCCAGCGCGCCGCCGTGCGGGAGCGCACCCCCGTGCTCCAGGTGGTGGGCGCCCCGGGCACCGGCAAGACCCTCGTGGCGGTCGCCACGGTCGTGGACCGCGTCGAGCGCGACGGCGTCCCGGCCGACGCGGTGCTGGTGCTGGCGCCCACCCGCGTCGCCGCCGGGGCGCTGCGCGACACGATCACCGCGGCGGTGGGCGGGACGACGACCCAGCCGCTGGCGCGGACGCCGTCCGCCTTCGCCTTCAGCCTGCTGGCCGACGCCGCGGCCTCGGACGACGAGCCGCCCCCGCGGCTCCTCTCCGGGGCCGAGCAGGACGTCGTCCTCGGCGACCTGCTGGCCGGTCACCGGGAGTCCGGCGGCGGCCCTCGGTGGCCGGACGGGCTGCGCGAGGCGCTGCCCACGCGCGGCTTCCGGGACCAGCTCCGGGACTTGCTGATGCGCACCGTCGAGCACGGGCTGGGGCCGGGGGAGCTGGCCGACCTCGCCCGCGTGCACGACCGGCCCGAGTGGGCCGCGGCCGCGCAGGTGCTGCGGGAGTACGACGAGGTGACGGCCCTCCAGCGCCCCGGGGCGTACGACCCGGCGTGGATCTGCACGGCCGCCGCCGACCGGCTCGCGGGCGACCCCGAGCTGCTCCAGGTCGTCCGGCGCCGGATCAGGCTCATCGTGGTCGACGACGCCCAGGAGCTCACCGCGTCGGCCGCCCGGCTGATCGAGCAGGTCCACGCGCCGGGCATGGGGGTCGTGCTGATCGGTGACGGGGACGTGACGGGACAGGGGTTCCGAGGTGCCGACCCGGCGCGGTTCGGCCGTCTGGCCGAGCGCCTCGCGGCAGGCTCGGGCACGACGCCCGGCCGCGCCGTGCTCCGCACTAGCCATCGCCGGGGTGAGGCGTTGCTGGCGGCGACCGGCCGCGTGGTCGAGCGGATCGGCGCCACGACGGGGGTCGACCACCGGCGCCCGGCCCCGCGTGAGGGCGCGCGCGCTGAGCGGCCGGTCGAGGTGGTCACGGTCCGCACCGCCGCCCAGGAGGCGGCGCTCGTGGCCGGGCGCTTCCGGGAGGCCCACCTCGGCGCCGCGCGGGTGCCGTGGTCCAGGATGGCGGTCCTGGCCCGGAGCGGGTCCCGGTTGGAGCAGGTGCGTCGTGCACTGGTCAGCGCGGGTGTCCCCGTGCAGGAGCGCGCCGGCACGGGACCGCTGCACGAGCACCCGGTGGTGCGGTCCCTGCTGCTGGCCCTCGAGGTCTCGCTGCGACCTGACGACCAGGGGTGCAGCGCCGCGGAGGCGGTCGACCTGGTCACCTCGGCCCTGGGCGGCGCCGACCCCGTGGCCCTGAGGCGGCTGCGCAGGGTGCTCGCCGCGGCCGAGCGCGAGGAGGGCGGTGCGCGGCCCTCCGAGGAGGTGCTCGCCGGACTGCTCGACCAGCCGGCGGCCCTGCGTCTGATGGGCTTCGACGCCGCGCCCGCGGCGCACCTGGCGGAGGTCCTCGCGGCAGGCCGCGCCGCGGCGGCCAGGGGGGAGGCCGGGGGCTGGGCCCCGGGCGTCACCGCGGAGACGGTGCTCTGGGCACTCTGGTCGACCGCCGGGGTGGCCGACGCCTGGCGGGCCGCCGCGCTGGCCGGTGGTGCCGCCGGTGCGCGGGCCGACCGGGACCTGGACGCCGTGATGACCCTGTTCGGCGCCGCCGAGGCCTATGTCGACCGGCTGCCCGGACGTGGCCCCGACGGGTTCCTCTCCTACGTCCGGTCCCAGGAGGTCAGCCCCGACTCGCTCGTGGCCCGGGCCCGGCCCACGGAGGCGGTCGCGGTGCTGACCCCGCAGGCCGCGGCCGGTCGGGAGTGGGACCTCGTCGCGGTGGTCGGCGTCCAGGAAGGCGTGTGGCCCGACCTGCGGCTGCGGGACTCGCTGCTGGGGGCCGAGGCCCTCGTCTCGGTGCTCCGCGGGCGACCAGTCGAGGGCACGCCGGGCCTGCGCGCCGCCCAGGCGCAGGTGCGGGCCGACGAGGTGCGCCAGTTCTACGCCGCGCTCACCCGCGCCCGGGAGTCCCTCCTGGTGACGGCCGTGGCCAGCACCGACGAGCAACCGTCCAGCTTCCTCGGCCTGGTCGACCCCGTCGACGGCGAGCGCGTGCCCGTCGACGTGCCGCCCCCGCTGACGCTGCGCTCCCTGGTCGCCCGCCTGCGGGCCGACCTGGTCCGGGCGCACCGCGAGGGCGACCAGGCGGCGCGGGACCGCGCGGCCACGCACCTGATCGCGCTCGACGAGGCCGGGGTGCCCGGTGCGGACCCGGCGGGCTGGTGGTCCGGGCGGCCGCTCTCCGACGACCGCGACCTGCAGGAGGAAGGGCCGGTCCCGGTCTCACCCTCCCGGGTCCAGGTGTTCAGCGAGTGCCGCCTGCGCTGGTTGCTGGGCAGCCGCGGGGGCGAGGCCGGTGACTTCTCCGCGGCCGCCGTCGGCACCCTCGTGCACGACGTCATCTCCGCGAGCCCGGAGGCGCCGGTCGAGCAGCTCACCGAGGCCCTGCGGTCGCGGTGGCACGAGCTCGCCCTCGGGGACGGATGGGTGCAGCGCCGCGAGTGGACCCGGGCCGGGCGGATGCTGGAGCGCTACGTCGCCTACGTGGCGGAGGCCGCCGGCGCCGGGCGCGAGCTCGTCGGTGTCGAGCTCGACCTGACCGCCCGGCACGAGCGGGCTCGCATCACCGGTCGGGTCGACCGGCTCGAGCGCACCGCCGACGGCGACCTGTTCGTCGTCGACCTCAAGACCGGGAAGACGCGCCCCAGCAAGAAGGACATCGAGCACCATCCGCAGCTGGGCGTCTACCAGGTCGGCGTCGTCGAGGGAGGCGGCGCCGACCTGATCGACCAGGCCAGCGGTGCGGCGGACCCGACCCCGGCCACCGGGCCGCCCGACTCGACCCCCGCCACCGGGCCGTCCGACCCGACCCCCGCCACCGGTGACGGGTCCGGCCCGGCCGGCGACCCGGCATACGCACCGGACCGGCCGGCACCGGGGACGGCCGGCGCGGCCCTCGTCCAGCTCGGTGCGCCGGGGAGCAACCCCGGGGCCGGGCACCGGGTCGATCTCCAGGCGCCGTTGGGGGAGGACCCCGACCCCCGGTGGGCCCACGACCTGGTGGCGCGGACCGCCGAGGGGATGGCCGCGGACCGGTTCCCGGCCTCGCCCGGCGAGTGGTGCCGGGTGTGCCCGGTGAAGTTCAGCTGCCCGATCCAGCCGGAGGGGAGGATGCTCGCGTGATCGGGGCCCGGGAGATCGCCTCGGCGCTCGGTCAGCTGCCGCCGACCGACGAGCAGGTCGCCGTCATCGAGGCGCCGCTCGAGCCGACGCTGGTGGTGGCCGGCGCGGGGTCGGGCAAGACCGAGACGATGGCGGCACGGGTGGTCTGGCTCGTGGTCAACGGCGTCGTGCGGCCGGAGGAGGTCCTCGGGCTCACCTTCACCCGCAAGGCCGCCATCGAGCTGGGGGAGCGGCTAGGCCGGCGGTTGCGCGCCGCCACCGAGCGGGGGCTGTGGTCCCCCGAGGACGACGAGGTGCCCCTGCCGGAGGTGTCGACCTACCACGCGTATGCCGGGCGCCTGGTCTCCGAGCACGGGCTGCGGTGGGGGATCGAACCCGACTCCCGCCTGCTGTCCGAGGCCTCGGCCTGGCAGCTGGCGCACGAGGTGGTGCACACCACCGATGCCGACCTGAGCGGCTTCGACGGAGCCCCGTCCACGCTGGTCGACGCCGTCCTGTCCCTCTCCGGTGAGCTCGCCGAGCATCTCGTGGAGACCGGCCCCGCCGTGCAGCTGCTGGAGCGGCTGGCAGACCGCGTAGCCGCGCTGCCGGGCCGGGACCACAAGAGGGCGACAGCCGAGGGTCGCCACACCGCGGCGGCGCTGCGCGACCAGGCGCGGGTCTACCCGCTGGTCGACCGCTACCAGGAGGTGAAGCGGGCCAGGGGTGTCCTCGACTTCGCGGACCAGATGGCGATCGCGGCGCGACTGGCCGCCGGACTGCCGGCGGTCGGCACGCAGCAGCGCCAGCTCCACCGGGCGGTGCTGCTGGACGAGTTCCAGGACACCAGCGAGGCCCAGATGGTGCTGCTGTCCAGCCTGTTCTCGGGGCACGACCTGCCGCTGACCGCGGTCGGTGACCCCAGCCAGTCGATCTACGGGTGGCGCGGGGCGAGCGCCACCACGCTGAGCAGCTTCCCCGACGTCTTCCCGGCCGGGGGCCGGCCGGCCACCGTCCTGCCGCTGTCGACGTCGTGGCGCAACGCCGAGCGCATCCTGGCCGTCGCCAACGACGTGTCCGCCTCGCTGCGCCGCCAGAGCCGGGTCGACGTCGCCGAGCTGCGTGCCCGCCCGGGCGCCGACACCGGCACCGTGCGGGCGGCCCGGCTGCTCACCCACCGCGACGAGGCGGGTCACGTCGCCGACTGGGTCCGGGACCACTGGCTCGACCCCGACGGCCGCCCGACGGGCCGCACCGCCGCGGTGCTATGCCGCAACCGGGCCCAGTTCGACGAGGTCGTGCAGGCGCTCCGGGCGCGCGGGCTCCCCGTGGAGATCGTCGGCCTGGGCGGGTTGCTGAGCGCCCCCGAGGTCGCCGACCTCGTCGCGCTGCTCACCGTCGCGCAGGACCCGACCCGCGGTGACGCGCTGATGCGGCTGCTCACCGGTCCGGTGTGCCGGCTCGGCCCCGCCGACATCGACGGGCTGTGGGCGTGGGCGGGCGCCCTGGCCGACCTGGACGGGCAGGACCGCGGTGACGTGGCGCTCGCCGACGCCCTGGACCGGCTCCCGCCGACCACCTGGCGCGGCTCCCGGGGACGCCGGGTCAGCGAGACCGCCCGCTCCCGGGTCCAGGCCCTGGGCCAGGCGGTCGAGCGGGTGCGCACCCTGGCCGGTCTGCCGCTGCCTGAGCTGCTCACCGAGGCCGAGCGCGCGATCGGTCTCGACCTGGAGGTGACCTCCGACCCCGACCTGCCGCCGGCCTGGGGCCGGGCGCAGCTCGACGCGCTCGCCGAGGTGGCGGCGAACTTCGCCGTCAGCGCCGAACGACCGACGCTCGGTGGCTTCGTCGCCTGGCTCGAGGCGGCCCGGGAGCGGGAGCGCGGGCTGGAGATGGCCGAGGTCACGGTCTCGGAGTCAGCGGTCCAGGTCCTCACCGTCCACGCGGCCAAGGGCCTGGAGTGGGACGTCGTGGCGGTCCCCGGTCTCGCGGAGGGGACCTTCCCGTCCTACACGACCCAGACCTCCGTCACCGAGACCGGCTGGCGGGCCCGCACACCGAAGGACAAGGGGTGGATGACGGGGATCGGCAAGCTGCCCTACCCGTTGCGGGGAGATGTCGCGGGCCTGCCGGCGCTGCCGCTGGAGTCGGTCGCGGACACGCACGAGCTGAGGGACGCTCTCGGGTCCTTCGCGCTCGCCGGGGGCCGGCACCAGCTCCAGGAGGAGCGCCGGCTCGCCTACGTCGCGTTCACCCGGGCGCGCCACGACCTCCTCGTCACGGCACCCGTCTGGTCCACCGGCCAGACCCCGCGGGAGACCTCGCGCTTCCTGACCGAGCTGATCGACTCGGTCGGCGGCGAGGTCGCACTGGACCGCTGGGAGGCGATGCCCGACCCGGACGACCCGCAGCAGTGCCTCAACCCGCTGCGCGCCGAGGAGCAGCTCGCCCCCTGGCCCGTCGTGCCGGACGCCCGGCGGCGCCTCGTCTCGGAGGTCGTGCAGGCCGTCGTGGACGCCCGGCGTGCCGGTGAGCTCACCCCCGTCGGCCCCGACGACCCCGTCGGGCAGGAGGTGGACCGTCTGCTGCGGGAGCGGGACGAGCTCCGGGCAGCGCGATCCGGCGGACTGCCGACGGACCTGCCGCCTCACCTGTCCACCTCCGGTCTGGTCGCGCTGAGCGCGGACCGGGACACCTACCTGCGTGACCTGCGGCGTCCCGTGCCCCGACCCCCCGCCCACGCGGCGCGGGCGGGCACGTCCTTCCACGCCTGGGTCGAACGGCACTACGGCATGCCGTCCCTGGTGGACCTCGACGACCTGCTCACCGACACCGACCACGACGTCGTCGACCTGTCGCGCATGCGCGCCCACTTCCTGGCCAGCGAGTGGGCCGGTCGGCAGCCGGTCGAGATCGAGGTGTCCGTCGAGACGGTCATCGGCGGGCGCGCCGTGCGGGGCCGCATCGACGCGGTCTTCGCCGAGGGTGACGGGTTCGTCATCGTCGACTGGAAGACCGGCTCGCGCGGGAGCGGGGCCCAGGAGGAGGCCCGGGTGCTGCAGCTGGCGGTCTACCGCGTGGCCTACGCCCGGCTGCGCGGCGTGCCCCCCGAGGCTGTCTCGGCAGCCTTCTTCTATGCCGCCAGCGGCGAGACGGTGCGTCCCGAGCTGCCCTCGGAACGGGACCTGGAGGCCCTGGTCGCCCGGCTCGCCGCACCCACGTCAGCAGGGCTTCGGACCCCCGCCGGTCTCGCGCCGCGGACGGCCGGTCAGCGTTCCGAGTCCGGCGACTCCAGGTCGGTGGCCTCCGGCATGCCGTAGATCGTGTGCAGCCGCTCCTCGGCGGCCCGCTCCTGCGCCTCGGTCTCCTCGGCCGTCGGTGCCGTGGTCTCCGCGTCGTGGTCCTGCTCTACGCCGGTGTCCTCGTCGACCAGCTCGAGGTCCGCGGCCTGCGTGTCGTGGTCCTGCTCGACGCCGGTGTCCTCGTCAACGTGCTCGAGGTCTGTGTCCTCGTCGTCGTGCTCGTGCTCGACGCCGGTGTCCTCGTCGTCGTCCGTGTCCGGGCCGTTCTCGTGGTCGTCGTCCTGCTCGACGCCCTCGGGGTGTGCCGCCGGGTCGCCGTCACGCTCATCGCGCGACTCGTCCTCCGTGCCAGCGGCCTCGACCTCTGCGCCGCCGTCGACGGGGGTCGCCCCGTCGGCCCCCGACGCCGTGACGGAGGCTGCGGGGGCCGGCGTCACGGGGCGGAACATCGGTAGGGGAGCGGTGACGTCGGCGGCCGACACGGCGCTCTCCGGGCGGGTCACCGGCTCGAGGTCGGTGCCCTCGGCGGGCGCCTCGACCTCGAAGGCGGCGTCCTCGCTGGCCTCGTCCAGGTCCTCGTCGTCGACGGAGTCTGACGGCGCCTCCACGACCACCGCGGACTCGCCCGCACCGTCCCGGGCTTCCTCGGCGACGGGCTGTGAGTCTTCGACGACGGGCTGTGAGTCTTCGACGACGGGCTGTGGGTCCCCGATAACCGGCTGCGAGTCCTCGACGACGGTGTACTCCTCCGCGGGCTCCGGGTCGTCGGGGACGGGCGCGAAGGCCGTCCGCGGGATCAGCGAGTCGTCGTTGGCAGTCAGCCGGTCCAGCTTGCGCAGGTCGTCGGCCCGACGCCGGACGAACGGCTCGTCGC
>Ga0123332_1002401_pt1 | contig 17792 bp, 16 predicted proteins | sample BioC12SIPDNA_4_FD_89958 | JGI IMG/M metagenome (GOLD analysis project Ga0123332, IMG submission 89958) | Anaerobic biogas reactor microbial communites from Washington, USA - Biogas_R2_A C12 SIP DNA | ecosystem: Engineered > Bioreactor > Anaerobic > Unclassified | place: Washington, USA...
ACGCTGGGCAGACGACCCCAAGGCAGATCTGCCGCAACTCGTGGGCACACAGAAGACGCACGAGCAGCAGGTTCCCATCATGGATGGGCTGACCAACAACCGGGAGGGCTGTTTCCAGGTCAACGTGCCCAACCGCGGGGCTCTGACCGGTCTTCCGGACGACGTTGTCGTCGAAGTGCCCGCGATCGTCAACCAGAAGGGCATCCAGCCGCTGCGCGTGGGCTCTCTGCCGCTGAAGATCATGCTCGAGTGCATCCTGCCGGATTGGCTGGAGATGGAACGTGAGCTGCTGGCCTTCAAGACCGGCGACCGGTCGATCCAGTTGTTCGAGATGCTCAGCAACCACCAGACGAGCAGCTACGATTCAGCTGCAGCGTTGCTGGACGAGCTGATTCATCTGTCCGAGGTTGAAGCGGTCGAAGCATGGGAACAGGAGGCTGCGTCCGCAGCCTTGGCGGGAGCGACCTTCCAGCGAATCCAGGACGCCTACCGGTATGAGAGACCGTTATGACGGCAGTGCATAGTGCTCCGGCGCATCGCGCGGGTCTGGCAGCGCTGCTGTTCGATCTTGGGGACACGATCATGGTCGAGGAGACGGAGGTTAAGGATCCGGGAGGTACGACGCTGCGGGCTGAGCTGGCGCCGGGGATGGCGGAGGCGCTGCGTGCCTTCAAGGCCGCAGGATACCGGCTGGCGCTCGTGGCCGACAGCCGGCCGGGTACGCCTGAGAACGTGCTGAGGCAACACGGCCTTCGCGAATTGTTTGACGTGCTGGCCATCTCGGAGGTCGTTGGCGCGAGCAAGCCCGACCCAGCGCTCTTCCGCGCCGCGTTGGATGCGCTGGCGATACGTGAGGCAGACTACACCCGCGTGGCCATGGTGGGCAACAACCTGGAACGGGACATTGCCGGGGCCAACCGGCTCGGCCTGATCTCGATCTTCTTTCACCTGAATGACCGGCGGCGCACGCGGCCTGCTGCGCCCGACGAGGTCCCGCGCTTCACGGTGGCTTCGGCGGCCGAGCTGCGCGACCTGATCGCCTGTCTGGAAAAGGAAGGGAAATAATGCCATTAGCAGCACGCCAGGCCAAGGGGCTGGCCAGGTGCCTGGTCGAAACCGGCCTTGATTCCGAGAAGCTGCGCATGCACATCTCGGAGATCGAGCCGGGCACGCGCTCTCACCCGCCGCATACGCATGATGCGGTCGAGGCACTCTACATTCTGGAGGGTCGCGGCGCGGTTGAAGTTGGCGGCGAGCGACACGAGATCGGCGCCAATGAGGCCGTCATTCTCGATGCAAGCGTAGAGCACGGCCTGTCCAACGTGGGCGACACGCCGTTGCGCTACATCGTCATCATCGCGAAGGCGTGAGGACGCCAAGGAGCTAGCATGACAACCGGACAAACATCGCCTGCCGAATGGCGGCAGTTCAACGATCCTGTCTCTGGGGCAAGGATCACGCAACTGACCAGCTATAAGTGTCACAGCCACCATCTATACTTCACGAATCGCGGGTGGTATGCGGGCGGTAAGAAGCTGCTCATCGGCTCGGATCGCGGCAACCACACGAACCTGTACGGGGTGGATCTCCTGGATGGCAGCCTGACCCAGCTCACCGACCTGCCGGACCTGATCCGCAAGCCGACCCTGCTGGACACCAGCAAGAACCCGGTCCGTGAAGAGGCGTATCTGTGGGCCAACCGGATGCTGCTGGCCGTGAACCTCCAAACCTACGCTGTCCGGGAGCTCTATCGGGCGCCGGATGGCTTCACCACCTCGATGACCAACGCCACCGCAGATGGGCGTTTTGTGATGAGCGCGCTGGTGGAGGACCTGTCGCACCGCTTCAGGGTTAACATGGATCACGGGTACATCGGCTTCCAGGAATACTGGGAGGCGCATCCGCTCTCGCGCGTGATCCGCGTGTCGGTCGACACGGGACAGGCCGACGTGATGTGGGAGGAGCGGTCGTGGATCGGCCACATCAATACGTCGCCCACGCAGCCTCACCTGCTTACGTTCTGCCATGAAGGACCGTGGCACCTGGTGGACAACCGGATCTGGGCGCTCGACATGACGACCGGCCAGGCGTGGAAGGTTCGCCCCACAGCGGAGAACGAACAAGTCGGCCACGAGTACTGGTTCAAGGACGGCCTCCACATCGGCTATCACGGGCGTCGCGGGGATCAGACGATCTATGGCAGCATTCGCTATGACAACACCGAGCAGGTGGAGGCGCCCTTCCCGGTCAAGCACTCGTGGCATTTCAGCTCCAATGCCCTGGACCTGATCGTGGGCGACAGCAACGCGGAGGAGCCTTATCTGCTGCTTTGGCGCTTCAACGCAGGCCGGTTCGAAGGGCCGCGCCTCCTGGCGTACCATCGCGGCTCGTTCCACGTGCAGATCGTGCACGTGCACCCGGCCTTCAGTCCCGATGGCAGGCAGGTATTGTACACCGCTGACCCGGATGGCTACGGCCAGGTGCACCTGGTGGACGTGCCCGACTTCGAATCCCTGCCTGCGCCAAAGGAGTGACAGCGATGGCAGTGCGGCCCGAAGATCTGGCGCCCGAGGCCAGGGACCTGTTGGAACGCTCGGTCGCCTGGATGGACCACTACTGGGATGCGGCGCGCGGCCTTCTCTGGGGCATGGGCGAGGTGGCAGATTGGGATGGGAGCACGCACGAGGATTACCACATCGTGCGCGAGAGCACGTGGTACGCGTTGGGGCTGTTGGTGCGCGGCCGGACCGGCGACGCCGGGCGCGCGGTGCAGGCACTGGAGGCGGTCCTGGCCTGGCAGTTCGACGAGCCGGACAAGGTGTACCATGGCACTTTCTACCGCGCGCCGGAAGAGCCGCACCCGCCTGAGCCGGCCGTTGAGTGGAAACACTACGACCCTAACTGGCGGGAGTTCATCATCACCGCGATTTCAGTGATCCTGAGCGAATTCGAGAAGATGCTGCCGCGGTCGCTGGTCGAGAGGATCGACATCGCCATCCGGAGAGCCGTCGAGGGAACGCTCGCGCGAGGGCTGACTGCGCGCTACACCAACATCGCGCTGATGCAGGCGCAGATGCTGGTGTACGCAGGCGATCGCATGGGCGAGCGCAGCTGGATCGAGGCCGGCGAGGAGATGGGCCGCGAAGTGCACCGCCTGTTCGAGCTGCACGGCGCGTTCGAGGAGTACAACTCACCCACCTACTACGGGACCGACATCTATGCGCTCGGCCTGTGGCAGGCATATTGCTCATCGCCTCTTCTTCGGCAGTGGGGCGCGGAGATTGAAGAGGCGCTCTGGCGGGACATCGCGCAGTTCTACCATGCGGGCTTGAAGAACGTGGCTGGCCCTTATGACCGCTCCTACGGGATGGACATGCGCCGCTACGTGGCCCTGCTCGGCGAGTACATCTGGCTGGTCACCGGACGGGAGGACGCCCCGTTTCCCGGGCTGAACGCTCCGCTCGGGCATGCCGGCGACTTCTGCTTTGGCCCGATGGTTGCCATCCGTGCACCGCGCGTGCCCGCAGATGCGGCCGTTCATTTCAGGTCCCTTCAGGGCGAGCGCTGCGTCGAGCACCTTCTTGCCGATGGTCCCCCCCGTAAGGCGACGGCCTGGTTGGCCGAGCGGGTTATGACCGGCGCGGAGGCCACCTCCTTGCGGGACATTGGCCAGGGCCAGTTTCATCCCGCAACGATCCATTGGCATGTACCGCACGCGGCCCCGGAGCAGGACGCGGGCTCCGTGCGTCTCATGGTCGTGCGCCCCGTGGATGCGGTTGCCAGTCCCCACAGGCTAGCGGTCACGAGCCTTGGACCCGTGTCTTTCCTCATCGCATGTCCTGGTGTGTCGCGAGGTCACGGGGCCCCGGAGGCCAGCGTGACTCCCGACCATTGGCAGCTGCCGGGTTTGGAGGTCCGGGTTGAGGCTTCGACGCCGGGGGTTGTGGAGTATCCCGGCGAGGATCAGATCCTGGTCCGGTATGGCCTTCACGGGGAACACACCGGACGAGAAGATGGGGAGGCAGTTCAGATCGTGCTTGACTTGAGTATCAGGGCTTGACGCCGGCAGTCAATCAGCATTTTTCTTGGGAGGGAGGGAAGAGTGGCATCAGAACAACCCCTGCGATTTGCGGCCATCGGCTTGAACCATGGCCACATCTACGGACAGACTGACATCCTGTTGGACGCGGGTGCGCAGCTGGTTTCATACTATGCCGTCGAGCCGGAGCTGGCCTCGGCCTATGGCAAGGTGTATCCGCAGGCCGCATGCGCGGCAAGCGCTGAAGAGATCCTGGAGGATCCGAGCATCGAGCTCGTCATCAACGCGGGCATACCGTGCGAGCGCGCGCCGCTCGGCATCCGCGCGATGGAGCACGGCAAGGACTACATGACCGACAAGCCCGGCATGACGACCTTTGCCCAGCTCGATGAAGTGCGCAGGGTGCACGCGGAGACCGGGCGCATCTACTCCGTGGACTTCAGCGAGCGGTTTCACGTGCGCGCGGCGGTCAAGGCGGGAGAGTTGGTGCAGGACGGCGCCATTGGCAAGGTGCTCCAGGTGGTGATCCTGGCGCCCCACCATCGCCGGTTCTCGACTCGTCCTGCCTGGTACTTCGAGCGCGAGAAGTACGGCGGCATCCTGGTGGACATCGGTTCGCACCAGTTCGACCAGGTTCTCTTCTACACCGGTTCTGACAGCGCGGAGATCGTTGCATCGCAGATCGGCAACCTGCATCACCCCGAGTACCCGGAGTTCGAGGATTTCGGCGACGCGCTCGTGCGCGGCAACGGCGGCCTCGGCTATGTGCGATTGGATTGGTTCACCCCCGACGGGCTTGGAACCTGGGGCGACGGGCGGCTGTTCATCCTCGGGACGAACGGGTACATCGAGGCACGCAAATATTGCGATATCGCGGGGCGTCCCGGAGGCGATCACCTGTTCGTAGTGGATGGAGAGAGAACGCAGCACATCGACTGCCGGGATGTGGCGCTGACATATGGGCGGCGGCTGATCGAGGATATCCGAAACCGCACGGAGACAGCCATGACACATGCACATTGCTTCCTGGCATCGGAACTGGCTCTGCAGGCCGAAGCGAAGGCGGCCAGACTGGGGCACCTGCGATGACAACGGATCTTTACGCGCCGTCGACTCGGGCCTCGGGCATTGAGAAGGGCTCCAGGATCCGCGTGGCCGTGGTCGGTGGAGGTATCGGCCGGTCCCACCTGAATGCCTATCGGGCGCTGCCAGATTTGTTTGAGATCGCTGCGATTTGCGATATCGACCGGGCCCGGGCGACCAGCCTGGCGGAAGCGTTCTGCGTGCCCCAGGTCATCACATCGTTGGATGAGCTGTGCGGCAGCGATGGCGTGGACGTCATCGATATCTGTACGCCGCCGGATCTCCATGTCGCGCATATCCTGCAGGTCCTGGCAGCGGGCAAGCATGCGGTCTGCGAGAAGCCCTTGAGTGCGTCTCTCGCGGACATGGACCGGCTAGCGGAGGCAGAGCAGCGCTCCGGCCGCCGCGTGATGCCCATCTTTAACTACCGCTTCGGCGCGGGGATGCAGAAGCTGTGCCACCTGATGGAGCAGGGCATTGCGGGGCGTCCCTACCTCGGCACGATCGAAGTTGCCTGGCGAAGGCGCGCCGCGTACTACGATGTGCCGTGGCGCGGCCGCTGGCGGACGGAGCTGGGCGGCTGCATGACCGGGCACGCGATCCACTTCCTGGATCTGCTCATGATGGTGCTCGGTCCGGCCCGCAGCGTCTTCGCGCGCACCGCGATCCTGGTCAATCCGATCGAGACTGAAGACTGTGGATCCGTATCTTTGCAGATGGCCAACGGTGCGCTGGCGTCGGTGTCCGTAACGCTGGGATCGAGTGCGGAGATATCGAGACAGCGCTATTGCTTTGCCAACCTGGTCGCGGAGAGCAACCTGGCCCCGTATGATAAGAATACGGGCGAACCCTGGCAATTCGTCGCGGACACGCCCGAGGCGGCAGCGCAGATGGATGTTGCGCTCGCGTCGTTTGAGGCCGGGCCCGAGGGCTTCGAGGGCCAGTTTGCGCGCTTCGGCAAGGCCCTGACGACCGGCGCGGAGCTGCCGGTGACACTGGCTGACGCGCGGCGGACGATCGAGCTGCTGACCGCGATCTATGCTTCGGCGCGAACGAACGCTGCCATCGATCTGCCTGTTGGTCAGGATCACCCGCTGTATGACAGCTGGCTGCCGTGAGGACCGCTTGCCGCCACGAGTGAATGGAGCCGCCCATGCCCGAACCGGATGATTTGACTTGGTCGGTCCGCATGGCGGATTCGATGCTCCGGCGATATCCTGTCTCGCTCATGCGCTGGCGCTACGAGGACGGGTTCCTGATGCGCGCCATCGAACAGGCGGGGCAGTGGGCAGTAGACCACTCCGATGGGCAGACGGGCGCCAGGTACTGGCAGGCGGTGCTAGACTACGCGGGACGTTTCGTCGATGGAGGCGGCAATGTCGCCACCTACCAGGTGACTGACTACAACCTCGACCAGGTGATGCCCGGCCGGGTTCTGTTCGGAGTCTACCGGGCCAGCGGCGAGGAACAGTACCGGAGGGCAATTGCCCTTCGAAGGGCCATTGCTCTTCTGGTGACACAACTACACCTACAACCGCGCACCCGCGGGGGCGGCTTCTGGCACAAGTTGATCTACCCGTACCAGATGTGGCTCGATGGAATCTACATGGCATGCCCGTTTTATGCCGAGTACGCTGCGACCTTCGATGAGCCGGCCGCGTTCGATGACGTCGTGCACCAGATCGTTACCATCGAGGAACTCACCCGCGACCCGGCGACGGGCCTGCTTCACCATGCATGGGATGAAAGCCGGCAGCAGCGGTGGTCGGACCCGCTCACCGGCCGGTCGCCGCATATCTGGTGTCGCGCAATGGGGTGGTTCGTCATGGGGCTCGTGGATGTGCTGGACTACCTGCCCAGGCACCACCCTGGTTACGACATCATCGCCGGCATCCTGGCACGCGCGATGGACGGGCTGCTCGCAGTGCAGGATCGCCCGACCGGCCTCTGGCGCCAGGTGCTCGATCAGGGAAACCGGCCGGGCAATTACTTAGAGGCCTCCGGCGCGTGCATGATCGTCTACGCGATGGCAAAGGGTGCGCGCACCGGCCGGCTGCCGGGCTGCTGGCTGGACACGGCTCGGATGAGCTACCGGCAGATCGTCGACCATTTTGTCCGGGCGGACGATCGGGGCGAGATCCACCTGCACGGGACCTGCGGCACGGCCGGGTTGGGCGGTGATCCGTACCGCGACGGCAGCTATGAGTATTACACCGGCGAGCCGGTGGTCACCGATGAGCCCAAGGGTGTGGCCGCATTCATCCTGGCCTCGGTAGAGATTGACGCGAGCGAGGCGGCGGGCCAACGGGACACGGGCGTTGGGTTCGGGCAAGGAGCACGGTGAGCCGTGGTGGATGTTTATGACTTCGGCGCGGCCGGGGATGGACGCACCCTGGACACGCGCGCCATTCAGTTGGCCATCGAGGCCTGCAGCTCGGCCGGCGGCGGAACCGTCAGTTTTCCTCCGGGCGCGTTTGTCACCGGCAGCCTCACCCTCCGGAGCCACGTGACCCTGCATCTTGAGGCCGGCGCAATTCTGCTGGGAAGCGAAGATCCGGCCGATTACCCGCCGGTGCGCAGCCGGTGGGAGGGTGTGGAGCAGGAGACGCATGCACCGCTGATCGGAGGTTCCTGCCTGGAGGGCATTGCCGTTGTGGGACGAGGCACGGTGGACGGCCGCGGGGAAGCCTGGTGGCAGAGATTCCGTGAGCCGGGTGGGCGCGCTCTGAGATATCCTCGCCCGCGTTTGATCTCGTTCGTCGATTGCGATAACGTCCTGATCGAAGGGCTCACCCTGACCCGTTCGCCGAGCTGGACGATCAACCCGGTGCGCTGTCACAACGTCACGATCGACAAAGTGACTATCGCCAATCCTCCCGACTCGCCCAATACGGACGGCATCAACCCGGACTCGTGCGCCAATGTCCACATCTCCAACTGCCATATCGACGTCGGCGACGATTGCATCGCGATCAAGTCCGGCACAGAAGCAGAGGACATCGGCAAGCGCGCACCCTGTGAGAACATCACCATTACCAACTGCACGATGGTGCATGGGCACGGCGCCGTGGTGATCGGCAGCGAGATGTCCGGTGGCATCCGAAACATCGTCGTCTCGAACTGCATCTTTGAGTCCACCGACCGCGGGATCAGGCTCAAGTCGCGGCGCGGCCGAGGTGGGGTGGTGGAGGATATCCGCGTGACCAACGTCATCATGGTCGACGTGCTATGTCCTTTCACCGTGAACCTGTATTATGCTTGCGGCGCCTGGGGCGATAAGGTTGTTTCGGATCGGCAGCCTCATCCCGTGACTGCCGGAACGCCGCAGGTCCGGCGCATCTCACTGAGCCACATCACCGCACGCGAGGTGAAGCTGGCAGCCGGCTTCGTGGCCGGGCTGCCGGAGATGCCGGTGGAGGACGTGTCGCTCCACGATGTCACCATCTCGATGGCGCGCGATGCTGAGCCGGGCTACCCGGAGATGGCCGACGACATGGAATTAATGCAGGGTGCGGGACTGCACGTGCGCAACGTGCGGGGTCTGCGGCTGGAGGATGTCGAAATCGCGGACCAGGAAGGGCCGGCGCTGGTCCTGGACAACGCGTCAGGTGTCCGGATCACGGAGGGATAGAATATGACGACAGACAGCAGGGAGCGTTATGCGCGGGCCATGGATTTCGCAGCTGTCCAATTGCGCCGCCTGATCGAGTCTCACCCGGATTCTTTTCCGATCTACACGGTCGGGGGCAAATGGCTGCACGGCGGCGAGGCCTGGACAAACTGGTGCGAGGGCTTCCTCGGTGGGCAGCTCTGGCTGCTCCACGGGCACACCGGCGATCCATACTGGCGGGAAAAGGCCGAACACTACTCGCGGCTGATCGAACACCGCGTCACCGACCGGACCGTCCACGACCAGGGATTTCTCTTCTGGTCCACCTGGAAACGCTGGTACGACCTGGCGCACGATGAGGCAATCAACGCGGTCGTGATCGAGGCAGGCCGCACGCTGTCCCTGCGCTTCAAGGAGCGGGGCCGCTACCTCCGCTCCTTTGTGGCTGACGAGAGCCTATTTATTGACATAATGATGAATGTCGGCATCATCTTCTATGCCGCACAACAGACCGGCGATGCCGGCCTGTTGCGGATCGCGACGCAGCACTGCCTGACCACGCGGCGCACGCTGGTGCGGGGGGACGGCAGCACCGCGCACGAAGGCATCTTCGATACCGCCACCGGTGAGTTCCTACGCCAGAGCACGCACCAGGGCTGGCGCGGGGACTCGGCGTGGGCGCGCGGGCAGGCCTGGGCACTGTATGGCTTTGGCACGGTCTACCGTTTTACAGAGGACGAGCGATTCCTCCGGACGGCTGAGGCGTGCGCCGATTTCTACATCGAGCGCACCCCTGGCAGCGGTGTGCCGCCCAATGACTGGGATGAGCCGGAGCCAGCGCTGCCTTACGAGAGCTCGGCTGCCGCGATCGCGGCCAGCGGGATGCTGGATCTGGCTGAGCTTACCGGCGACGGGGCCCGCGCCGCGCGTTACCGGGACTATGCTCATCGCATCCTCCATACGCTGACGGGCCCCGAATTCCTGGCCATTGAGACGCCGGGTTGGGAGGGCATCCTGAAACACGGCACCTATCACCAGCGCAAGGGCTTGGGCGTAGATGAGAGCGTCATGTGGGGCGACTACTTTTTCCTCGAAGCGTTGAGCAAGGCGATGACGATTGAGGATTGAAGATTGACGATTGGGCGACCCTGGTAAGCACGCTGATAGCGTGCGACGTCGCCCTTACAGGGGGGTTCGATGGCGGTGGATGAGCGCGTGGCGTTGGTGACCGGGGCGAGCCGGGGAATCGGCCGCGCCATTGCGGTCACCCTGGCGGAGGATGGCTGGTCGGTTGTCGTCAACTACCATGCGAGTCCCGAGGCTGCAGCCGAGACGGTGGCCCAGGTACACGCTGCGGGCGGGCAGGGGGTGGCGATCCGCGCTGACATCGGGAGCGCGGCCGGCCGGGAGGACCTGGTGCGCGAGACCCTGTCCTGCTACGGACAGATCGATCTCCTGGTGAACAATGCGGGGATGGGCCCGCGCCAGCGGGTCGACCTGCTTCAGGCCACCGAGGCCAGCTACGATGAGGTGATGGCGGTCAACCTGAAGGGCCCGTTCTTTCTCACCCAGCTGGTGGCCAAGGCAATGGTGGCGGCGCCTCCAGAGGAGCGCGGCGCCCCGCGCCGCGCCGTGATACGTGCCATCATCAATATCGGCTCGATGAGCGCGTACACAAGCAGCACGAACCGCGCGGAATACTGCCTTTCAAAGGCAGGCGTCGGCATGATGACCCGGCTCTATGCCGATCGCCTGGCCGAGTATGGCATCAACGTCTACGAGGTCCGGCCAGGCATCATCGCGACCGATATGACGAGCGCCCCTACCGTGCGGGAGAAGTACGACCGGCTGATTGACGCGGGGTTGACCCCGTTCCGGCGCTGGGGCCGGCCCGAGGACGTTGCGATGGCCGTGCAAATGCTCGCGGCCGGCCGCCTTCCGTTTTCCACCGGGGAAGTGATCAACGTCGACGGCGGCTTTCACCTGCGCCGCCTGTCTTGAGGAGAGTGACATGGCTCGCTATCGCCGCGTGGCAGCATTGAAGACACCGTCCGAGTTTGCCGGACATCTGGAGGAGATCGGAGCCCGCCTGCCGTTCGACGACAAGGTTGAGGCAGGTCCTGGCGCACCGCTGGCGCGGCCGTATCACCTGCGCGGCAGCGCCGTCATCGGCAACCGTTTCGCGATCTTGCCGATGGAAGGCTGGGACGGGACCCCTGATGGCCGCCCGAGCGAGCTGACGCTGCGGCGCTGGCGCCGGTTCGGCGCGAGCGGCGCGAAGCTGATCTGGGGCGGGGAGGCGGTGGCGGTGCGCCACGACGGCCGGGCCAATCCCAACCAACTGCTTATCAACGAGGCCAACCTGGGCGAGCTGGCCAGCCTGCGGCAGGCGCTCGTGGCCGAGCATGAGGTGCACTGGTCCAGTGCCGATCTGCTGATCGGTCTGCAGCTCACCCATTCCGGCCGGTTCTCGCGACCCAGCGGACCAAGGCTGGAGCCTGTCATCCTCTATCGTCACCCGTGGCTGGATAGGAAATTCGGCATCCCAGGGGATTATCCGTTGCTCAGCGACGGAGAGATCGCCCGGCTCGTGGATGACTTTGCGAGAGCCGCACGCCTGGCCCAGCGCGCCGGCTTCGCATTCGTGGATGTCAAGCATTGTCACGGCTACCTGGGGCATGAGTTTCTGAGCGCCTTGGACCGGCCCGGGCCTTATGGCGGCAACTTCGAGAACCGGACGCGCTTCCTGCGCGAGGTCGTGGCTGCCATCCGCGCGGCAGCTCCGGGCCTGATGATCGGCGTGCGCCTCAGCGCGTTCGATTTCATGCCGTTCAAGCCCGGGCCGGATGGAACCGGCATGCCAGACTGGCGCGATGGCGATGCGGGGGATCGAGCGCAAGCGGGGCAGAAGGAAGAAGGTAGCAGGGGCGACCCTGGTATACACGCTGAAAGCGTGCGACGTCTGGTAAGCACGCTGAAAGCGTGCGATGTTGCCCACGCGTACCGCTATGCGTTTGGCGGCGACGGCACGGGCCTTGGCATTGACCTGAGCGAGCCGTTCGCATTCCTGGATCTGCTCGCCGGCCTTGGGATTTCTTTGCTCTGCGTCACTGGCGGCAGCCCCTACTACTGCCCGCACATCCAGCGACCAGCCCTGTTCCCGCCGTCCGACGCATACGGGCCTCCGGAAGATCCCCTGATGGGCGTCGCACGACAGGTCTCGGTTGCAGCGCAGCTCAAGGCGCATCGTCCCGAGCTGCTGGTCGTCGGCTCAGGGCTCACTTATCTCCAGGAATGGCTCCCGAACGTGGCCCAGGCCATCGTGCGCCGGGGCATGGTGGACTTCGCAGGATTGGGCCGGATGGTTCTCTCATATCCTGAGATGGCCGCAGATGTACTGGCGGGCCAGCCGCTGCAGCGGAAGCGCATCTGCCGCACCTTCAGCGATTGCACGACTGCTCCGCGCAAGGGCTGGGTGTCGGGCTGCTATCCGCTGGATGAGTTCTACAAGGAACGGCCGGAGGCCGCGGAATTGGGACGCGGCCGGTGACCTTCAGCCCTTGCGGCCGAAGTCCGCGGGGATCTCGCCCCAGTCCTCGGTCTTCCACTTGAGGATCTGGCTGTCAGTTTCGTTGTTGTGCAGCCAGGCCTCGGCGCGGGCGATCAGCTCGAAGAGCGGCGCATTCTGCTCGTCCGGCGCCAGTTTGGTGCGGCAGGTCTTGCGCCTTACCCAGGCGATGGCAGTCCCCGAGTCTGAGTAGACCGTGGTCCGAACCCCGCGCTTCTTGAAGAGCGCCAGCGCGTGGACGATGGCCAGGAATTCGCCGATGTTGTTGGTGCCGTTGGCGAATGGGCCCTGCCTGAAGAGCTCGGCGCCCGTGGCGACATGCACGCACCGGTATTCCAGGGGGCCGGGATTCCCGCTGCAGGCCGCGTCGACCGCGTAGCTGTCCCGAACCGGACCGCCGGTTAGGGGTAGCTCTCTCCGGCGCAATCGTTTCTCCTCGCGGGCCTGGGCCAGCTCCGGGTGGCGAGCCATGAATTCGCTGCGCGGCAGCCGGAAGGCCTCTTCAGCCAGCTCACGGGTATCGAAAGCCTTGTATTCTGCCCCCGAAAATCCGTCTGTCTGGGCGGAGCATTCGGCCCAGGTCGCATAGATCCCTGGCTGGTATCCGCGCCAGACAACGTAGTAATTCGGTTTCTTTGCCATTCTTGAACACCCTTGGTCAGGTCCAGATGCCCGTTCGGTCCGCGTTGCAGGCTATATCGATCGTGTTGCCGGGCAAGAAGTTCGATTCCAGATAGCGCAGCGACTGCTCGCGATCTGCGCCGCCCTCATCGCTGAGCAAGAGCTGCTCGCAGAAGACCGCGATGTCTTCGACGATGCGCTCATAGCGATAATAGGCCAGAGCGAACGGATCGACCGCTGCTGGGCCGTAACCCCGATAGAACAGGCGCTCCTCTTCCTCGGGCGTGCGTCTGTTGGCGAACTGGCCGCCGCCCGCGTACATCAGGTCGCGCTCCTTCGGCGCCAGGATGGGCTGGTCCCAATCGACGATGTGGAGCATCCCACCGGTATCGATCAGAACATTGCCCGCGTGGATGTCGGAGTGACACACGACGAGTATAGGTGAGCCTGCCAGGAGCATCCCTGCAAGCCGGTCCGCGCGGCCGGCAAGATCCAGGGTCTCCGCGCGCCTGGCCCTCAGGATCGTGGCGAGCTCCGCGGCGACAGGGTCAGCATACTCGGTATCCTCGATGCAATCCAGGAACGACCTGATGCGATTCCGCCACCTTGGCGAGTACGTTTCCTTCGGAATGCGGCCTGCCAGCGTCGAGGGCACTCCTGCGCCATGAATGCGCCGGAGAGCGGCGCCGAGATCGACCCACTGCTGATCTGTCAGGTCGGCCTCGTACCCGTTGCGACCCTCGATGAACGGGTAGAGGATCACCTTGTATGGGGCCAGGTCCGCCCAGGACCGTCCTGCACGGGTTGCCAGGGGGGCAGTGATCTGCTCGATGCCCCGGTCGCTTAGGAACCTCGGAAGCAAGACGGCCACCTCGTCGAAGTCGCCGCGCCTCAGCTTCACGAAGTACGGTGTCCCATCCTCTGCAACGGTGCGATAGACCGCTGTGTTCATGTCCGCGCCCAGGGGGAGGAACGCAATTTGCGCGACGCGCAGCCCGAAGGCATCCTGCACGCAGGCGGCGATCTTCTCATCTGGAAGGTCAGGTGCGGTGAGCATCAATGTGTGAGGGACCCTTCCCACTATTCACCGGCGCGCCAACTCAGCCAGACTCGTTCTGACTCGACGCGGTAGCCGGCTGCCCTTGCCGCAGCCTGCATGGCGAGATTATCGCTACTGGTGCCCAGGACAGCGCACGTGGCGCCGCGCGCCTGTAGTAACCGCATTCCGGCACACAGCAGCGCCCGTGCCAGACCACGGCCCTGGTGGGCAGGGTGCGTTGCCACCGGATCGGTGACGCCGTCGCTGCGGCCGCTCAGCCGGTTCTCTTCCGCGTAGATCGCGCAGAAGCAGTAGGCGGCCAGGCTGCCATCAGGCGCGACCGCCACCAGGTCCAGGCTGGGGTCATAGTCGGGCGACCGCATGGAGGTCAACCGTTCCGCGACGGTCATGTGTTCGGTGCCAAACGCGGCCCGGTGCAGTGCGACCAGCGCCTCAACTTCCCCCTCGCCTGCAAGGGGCCGGATCACATAACCCGCAGGCAGCAGCGGTTCCGGGATCGGATCGGCCAGCGAGCGCACGAAATGCAGGGTGCGAACCGCCTGTTCGGTGAAGCCGTGCCGGCGCAGCAAGACGATGCGCGCCTGGTCTTCGGAGCGGCACATCGTGTCGAGGGTGGCCTCAGCCTCCGCCTGGCCGGAAGCTTCCCACTCGCGTGCGCAGACAACACCCCAGGCAACCAACTCATCCTCTTCAGCGCTGGTGACCTGGGGCAGCCGGTCGAACCACAGGTTGTGGTAGTCATCCACCGATGCGTAGGCGCACACGCGGTCGCACCCGTCCTCCCACACCCGTGTGCGGGCTGCCACCTGGCCGGCGGCCAGGATCTCAGCCAGGCCGGTCGGGCTGGGAAAATCGGTCTGCCAGGCAGTCGGCCGGCAGTCCGGCCACAGCGCTTGCAGGGCCGGCAGGTCGGCTGGGCCAGCGTATGGCCGGCTGCGCAGTGCTGTCATGAAGCCCCCCTCATGATGCAGCCTCCATCATCATGCTGCCGGTGTGCGCGACCGGCGCGGATGCGGCGCGGTCACGCATCATCTTCAGCATAGCCGCAGAGGGCCACTGCGCGCGGCCCGGTGTGAACGCCCAGCACCGGTGTGGTGGTGGTGACGATCAGCTCCACGGGATCGTGCTCCCGGCGCACCCGCTCCGCGATCTCCGCGGCCTCCTGCTCGGCTCCGCCATGCAGGACCGCGACGTGCAGCGATCGCTTGCCGCCCAACTGCGCAAAGAACGATTGGTATAGGGCGTCGAGTGACCTGCGCCGCGTGCGCACCAACGGCCCGGACTCCACCAGCCCGGTAGTGTGATCGATGAACACCAGCGGCTTGATGTTTAGGACTGTACCGATGAGGCGGGTGGCATTGCCGATGCGACCGCCCTTGTGCAGATACTCCAGGGTGTCCAGCGAAACCCACTGGGCCATGCTCCGGCGCGCGCGTTCCGCCGCGTCGACCATCGCGCGCGCATCTCCCCCACAAGCCTCGGAGAGGCTCCCTCGGAGATGCCCGCTCGCAGAGGTCCCCTTTCGCGCGCGCGCGGCTGCCAGCACCTGCCAGCCGGTGGTCATGGTCGGACCTTTCGAATCCACGACCGTCACGGGGAACCGGACCTGTTTAGCTCCCAGCAGGGCCGCGTTGTAGGTGCCGCTCATGGCGCTGCTCACGGTGATGATCATCACCTCCTGCGCGCCACGGGCATGCGCCTCCTCATAAGCCAGTCGAAATTCCTCAGGCGTGGCATGGGCCGTCTTCGGGAAGTCAGGGTCGGCCTCCAGGCGCCGGTAGAACTCGGCCGCGCTGATGTCGACCCGGTCACGGAGGATCTGGTTGCCCCAGATGACATTGGCCGGCACTATGCCGATGTCGTAGCGCCGCAGCAGGTCGTCGGGTATATCGCAAGTGCTGTCGGTGATAAGTGCGATGTTGTGAGTTTGCATTTCGTCTGCTCGAATCAGGAACTGGCCGAATGATAGCATACCGGTTCCATTTTTCAAGCGCTTGGACCCGCGCCTACTGTCCGCGTATACGGATGTAGCTGCTTACGTCCGCGTTATAGACGATATCCTCCAGTGTCATGGTCAACCACGGCCGGCCTTGATCCAGCCAGGTCGCCGTGCCGGTTGCGTAGAGCTTCGTCCCCGCGATGGTCTTGCCCGGGATGCTGCGCGTGATCCAGAGTATCTTGGGCTGGCCTTCCCCCGGATCGCGATAACGCATAGCTTCCATCGAGTCGATCAGCCCTGTTTCAGGGCTGAAGCGGACGACGAAGTTATCTTCTTCATCTTCAAAGGGTACGTAGAGCAGCGCGGTGTGCTCATCGATCGGCTGCCAGCGGACGCGCGGGTCGGTCACCAGGATTGCGGGAAACATGCTTCCCTCGGCCCAAAGCGCCAGGTTTGCCGCCTGATTGGTGTTGGGGTCGTCGGTGTAGGATCCCATGGGGCTCTCAAAGAAGCTCTTGCCGTCCACATATCCTTCGTTGACCCTGAGTAAGGGAGCGCCGTAGAAGGTGGCTTCGAAATAGTGCCGGTAGTCCCTGCCCGCGTTGTGGATAAAGATGAAGCGCGCCGGTAGGGGGATGTTGAACATCGGGCGCATCGTCGCGCGGCCCGTGATGACCACTGTCTCAATAACCGGCACGTTGTCGCCGTAGACCGTGTGATAGAAGCGCTCGACCGGCGCTGGTAGTCCCGCGGGCAGGGGGACTGTCCTGGGCGCGGGCGCTGGAACTGCATAGGCGGGGAACGGCCTGGGGGTGATCTGCAGCCCCCACCAGCCGGTGAGTGCAAGGAGCGCGAGCACTCCCATGATGATGAGTACGATTTTCACGTGGCCTTACCTCAGTAGATGAGTAGATGTGCGAGATGTCGGAACGGTGCGGTCGCCCGGCGACTGCTGCGACTTCAGACCGTCCGCTATGTATACGTCGTGCACGGATAACCGGTTGCGCATTTGTCCGGGCTCCCAAGTTTTAGGAGTGAATCAAGATCTCGGAAATGAGCCACATGGATCGTCCTTTCTCTTGAAGGGCAAGATTACGTGTCACCGGTCAGTAGATCTCCTTCGCATTCTTCGACAGGCCATGCACATGTCGCAGGTGTGCGCTCACCCTCTGATCGTCACCATGAGGATAATCGAAGCCGAAATGCTCTGCGACATCGAGCGCGACGATCCGGAAGAGATCGCACGTGGTGAACAGCGCTGCCCAGGTCCGCTCGTAGCTGGCGCCGGAGTAAGTCTTCATGAGCATCTCCCACAGGTCCGGTCGGAGATAGCGCCTGAGGTATTTGCCGAACTTCCCGGGGTTTTTGGAGAATCGGGTCTGGACGCCCACATGCCAGGCGATCATCTTCATGAGCTGCTCCCGGAGAGCTTGATCCTGCATGTACTTGGCGTAAGTGATCTCCTCCCGCCACAGACCCTTGGCCACGTACGGGCAAATCCACCAGAATTCGTTGCAGCAGTCGGCGAATGCCTTGACGGTTGGCGGCTTCGGGAGATAGTCGCTCTCATTTGGCTGCGCAACCGGTTCGATAAGCCCGTCCTTGTCAAGGAGCAGGATGTTTAGGCTGTCCCCTCTGAGCCCCGCGAGTGGGCAGAGCCCCAGGTCGATGCGGTTGCCATCGGTGAACTGCATGAGGTAGGTGAAGCCGCCGTCCTCCCTGGGAGGCGGGTCCTGCATGTCCTCGGGCATCTGCAGGATCATGAGCTCGCCGAAACGTTCGATCCAGGTTGCGTTCTTCCTGAAGGGCGCGACATCGGTCACGATGTAGACGATGTCGAAATCCTGGAAGGGATCGTGAGGCGCGTTGGGG
>Ga0123332_1002402_pt1 | contig 17791 bp, 6 predicted proteins | sample BioC12SIPDNA_4_FD_89958 | JGI IMG/M metagenome (GOLD analysis project Ga0123332, IMG submission 89958) | Anaerobic biogas reactor microbial communites from Washington, USA - Biogas_R2_A C12 SIP DNA | ecosystem: Engineered > Bioreactor > Anaerobic > Unclassified | place: Washington, USA...
ACACACCTGCCTGCCTGGCCCGCGCGTAGGCGATGAAGCCGCCGTAGAGGGCGTAGAGTCCGAGCATGCCAAGGATCATGAACCACAAATCGAGGAACATGTCGCCGGGGAGATTCGGCCACATCGTCGACATCAACCACACCGGAGCAAAGAATGCGTAGAATGGCCACAACGATCCGTGTCCACCCCCCGCCACCTCGTTGCACACGGGGAGGATCGGGAGCGCACAGACCACCCCCACTGCCGCCGCCATGCCAACGCTGTAACCCACCTGCAGATTGTAGGAACTCGTGGTCATCACTCACCCCTTGTCCGCCGGCCACGGCGGCCGGCTGTCACCATTTCAAACCACCGTACGTCCAGGGCCACTTATCGCGGGCAGCTCCACTCTGCGGGCGAGTGTTTCGCGAAGGATCCGCATGGTGGGTGTTCCAGGAACACCGCAGGCTGTCCTTGATGGTCGACCAGTTGGAGGGTTGCCGTGGCACGGCCCGCCAATGTCCCCAGTGGGCGTGGTGATCGTACTTCGGGCTGTACCACACAGGCACCTTCGCCGCCACACGGCGCTGCCACCTGGTCATGTAGTTAGTCGCAGCAGACGACTTGTCATTGAAGCGCGGTGTCGCGCCGCGGAAGTCGCGCGCAATGAGTTCCTGCCACGCAGCCACCCGGTCGTCCCGGAACGCCTTCGCATCGGGAGTAGTCGGCGCGATGAGCAGTGTCGGTGACACACGGCTCCAGAAATCCTTGAAGCTGCGTCCGTTCAGGACGGCTGTCTGGGCCTGCACGTCGTCTTTGTCAATGCCGCGCCGCGCCATCAGCAGGCGTACCATCTGGCTGTACACGCAAAACGCCATCCACCGCTCGCGCGCCGAATCACGAAACGGTTCGTCTGGCGAGTGGACTCCGCCGGGCGCTCTGATATGTCCGATGGCATCGCCGTATGAGAAATGGGCAAATGTGTCCTGGTACACGTGCAGCAGAACTCCGAACATCTCCAGGTCACCTGCGTCCGCGACCTCGCACATCGCCTTGTACACGCGCCCATCATTCATCCGTACACCCATCCCGTCATCCGGATCGGGCATATGGAAGCGACTCCGCGCCTGAATGCCGGCGCCCAAAGGCTTGGTCTGGGCGTCGTAATCGACGCGCGTGGCGAACTGCGCGATGATGAGCGCCTCGGACATGGGCTGACCACGCGAATTGCCCCAGCCGGAGGACTGGTCCAGCCCGAGATAGCGTGCCAGATAATAGTTGAAATAGAAATGTACGTCTTCGTCGTAGCAGCCCGTCGGATCGATCTTGTTCGTCGGGCTGTTCTTCACATACCGATAGAGATTCGCATCCCCTGCACTCAAGCCGCTCGGGTCTTCACTGATAAACTGCCCCCGACCCGGATCGTAGTACCGCGCACGATAGTAGTTGAGATCCGATTCCGCATCGTCCTCACGCCCGGTGAAACCGAAGATGTAGTCGACGGCCTCACCGGTCTGGTCGACGACGTTGCCAAAGGCATCGTAGACCACATGCTTCACCACCTCCGCCGACTGGCACGCCGGGTCGTAACGCACCACGTCCCGCACAGTCCCCAGATTGTCGGCCAGCGGCCACCACACCGCGGTGCCATCCGCGGCGTCCCCCACCTGTTCATCGGCCAGCACCTGATCCACAACCGGACCGGGCAGGTAGCGGTTCGTCAGTTGACCGTGCTCAAACCGCAGCACCATCTGGGCACCATCGTACACGTAGCTTTCCGTCGTGGACGGCCCCACCGCCGGAGCCACCGTCTTGCCGACCCGCCTCCCGAACACGTCGTAGGCATACTGTATCGTCCGGACCACGGCGCCGTCACGCGCCCGTTCAGTGATTTCCACCAGGCGGTTGAGCAGATCCCAGCGGTATTCGGTCACCGCGCCGGTGGCGATTTCTGTCCGCTTGATCCGGTTGCCTTGCGCGTCGTAGGCATAGCAATACGTCCCGTCCGACTCCAGCTGGTTGCGCGCTCCCACCGTGCTGCCGTCCGCCACGCGATTGCCGTTGGCGTCATAGGCGTAGGATTCGTCCGGTTGGCTGGTGTAGTCGGCGTGCAGCAGTTGTCCGCGCGCGTCGTACTGGTAGGTCGCCACACCGTCCCGCACGGAGACGCACTGCGCGACACGACCGGCAGGATCCAACACCCATTGATATCCGGCCAACTGGCTGTCCTCCCGCTGATGCATCAGGCCCGTCATGCGTCCCTGGCCATCGTACGTATAGACCGACGCCGCCACCAGTTGGTCGCCCAACAGCCCCTCATATCGCTCGCAACGCGCAAACTGGCCGGCTGGAGTGTAGCGGAAGTCGACCCGCTTGTCCGCTACGCCCGGCCCGGTCTGTTCGAGCCGGCGCAGCCAGCCGTGCGCATCGTACGTGAAACGGGTTTCGAAATCCTGTGCCGCCCCGACCCACGCCGTCACGCGGGACGGGCGCTGGTCGTGTCCCTCGTAGTCCGTGGCCAGCACCACCGCCGGCGTGCCCGGCAGGTCAGCGATCACCGCCACTTCGCGATCCAACACATCGTACGTGAAGCTGTAAATGCTCGTGCCATCGCGCACAGCCACCAGCCTGCCGGCCAGATCATAGCTGTGCGCGATCGTGTTCACGCGGTCCACGTCCCCAGCTGCATCGGCTGCGTTCTCGTACCAGATCTCCTCCCGCAACTGGCCCAGCGCGTCGTAGTGGAACAGACGCGTGCGTCCCAGGCGATCGACGACCCGCTGCAGTTGACCCCGCACATCGTACTGATAGGAGGTCGTGTAGCTGGCCCCCTGCCACTCGACACACTCCTGGGTCAACCGATCCAGCGCATCATAGCCGTAGGTCGTGGCATTTCCCAGCGGATCGACAACTGCCGCCAGCCGGCCCCACGGATCGTACGTGAACCGTGTCGTGTCTCCATTGGCATCGGTGATGCTGGTCTGGTGCGACTGTTCGTCGTATGTGTACCGTGTGGTATGGCCCAATCCATCTGTCTGTGACACGATATTGCCAGCCAGATCATAGGTGGTGTAGGTCGTGCCGCACAACTCGATGACCCGGACGGCGTCAGCCACCACGTTTCCGCTGCCGGCCCCCGGCGCCAGCTGCACCGACAACGTGTCACTCGCGACAGTCACGACGGCCAACCGCTGCCAGGCGCGGTGGCCGGCCAGCACATCCGCGGCAATCTGCTGCTGGTCCACGACAACTGGCGGGGCGAGCGGTCCGGTCGAGTCGCAGATCTGAAACGCGACGTCGGGCGCGTGGCCGGGGTCGGGCTCCCAGGTGGCCAGCACTTCATACGTGCGTCCGGCTGTCAACCCGGTGAACGACCAGGTGGCACGCACCGGGTTGGCCGCCTCGGCCGCCGCCACTTGCTGCGACTGCTCGAAACCACCAGGCACCACCTGCCAATCGCCGACCAACTCCGCCTGGCGGTCGTCCCGCGTCTGGCTGAACGGTTCCTCTCCGGCCGGCGACGGCCGTTGCACTGAAGTCTGGCGTCCGAGCAGATCGTAGCCGTAATGTGTCGACCGGCCCGCCACGTCCGTCTCGCTGGCCAGCCTTCCCAGCGGGTCATACGTGTACCTGCGTTTGACGCCGTCTTCCATCACTGAGACCAGCCGGCGGAACGCGTCGTAGGCCACCAGCGTCACATGACCGTCGCTGGTATACCTGCCGATCACGTTCCCCATCACGTCGTAGTCGGTTCGCACTTCTGGCACTTGGCCGCCAATGGAGGGCAGTCGGCGCAGCAGTTCCCGCCCGAAGTCGTCACGCACATAGCTGGTGCGCCGCCCCAGCGGATCAACGACCGATGTAACGGCACCCGTAACGGCGTACTCGAACCGTGTGACAGCCGTTCCCATACCCTCGACCGCAGGCTTGGCCACCATGACCAGGCGTCCCAGCCTGTCAAACTCGTATTCGGTCCAGCACCCGGCCGGGTCGCGAACGAAACGCAGATTCCCCACGGCGTCGTAGTAGTAATACGTCACCGGCCGCGTCGCCTCGGCGGCGGGGAGCGGATCCGCCTGCATCACCAGACGCCCCAGCTCATCGTACGCGTAGTCAGTCTGCCGGTAGACAACCGTCGCCGTTCCATCGCCGACCCCGACTTGCCGTTGGACGACCTGACCGCCACGATCATATGTTGTGATTTCTTCGCGCACCGCGTTTCCCACTGTGCTCTCGACGGTCTTCCACGGCCGGCTCAGTCCGTCGTAGGAGGTTTTCCGGACCAGCACGCGGCCCTGATCGAGATGCTGGCACTCCTGCACCTGATTCCCCACGACGTCATAGTGATAGGTTGTTTCCGGCGCCACCAACGGCCCGCACCCATCCGGGTCCATTTGCGTGACGCGCGTGAGCCGGCCGAGCTGATCGTAGCTGTAGGATGTAACGAGCACGGCGGCCGGTTCGGCCGCGTTCCACTGCTGTTCTGTGCGTAACGTGCCATCCAGGTTGTATTGGCGCGCGATGATCTGGCGACCAAGCGGCGCTGCCCCATCCGGATCGGGCGATGTGATGCGGCACACACGGTCCTGCAGATCGTACTGGTACTCCACCGTCAGCCTATCCGGCCGCGTCTCGGTGAGCACGTTGTCGCGCGCGTCGTAGGTATAGCCGGTTTCCGAGCGCCGGCCCGTCTGGTCCGCCGGCTGAACTTCACGGATCAGGCGTCCCAGGCTGTCCCAGGTATAACTGGTCACGCGCCACCCGTTCACACCGCTCTCGCGCACCTCCACCAAATGCCCGACGGCGTCGTAGACGTGGTGCGAGACCGGCGCGGCGTGCTGCCCCGTCCCGGGTGCCGGCGCAGTCTCGCGGATCATGCGGCCCCACCGGTCATAGGCGTAGCTGGTCGTCGCGCCGCTGGCGTCCGTCACGGACCGCAGGTTGCCGAGCGTGTCGTAGTCGTAGAACGTGGCCGCCTGACCTGCGACAGACTCGGGGGGTGCCGGCAGGCCGGTCGGTCGCGGCCCGGAGTGCTTGATTGCAGTGTTCTGATTGCGCGCGTCGTACACATACTCAATTCTCCGGTTCAAAGGGTCCGTCTGCCGGATCAGATTCCCGCTGGCGTCGTAACCGTACCGCGTAATAAGCTCGGTCTGGCTCGTGCTGGAAGTCCCGTCGGACCCGATCGTGCGGGAGATGTACAACCGGTTCAGCGCATCATAGGCCTGCAACGTCCGGACTCCGGCCGGATCGACGGTAAGCGTGACGTTGCCCGCCGCATCATAGAGATACGTTGTCACGGGCGCTGCATGATCGCCGGTTTCGGGGGACGGATCCTGCCGCATGATCAACCGGCCGAGAACGTCGTACGTGAACCTGGTCACGCGCCCCAGCGGATCGGTCCGGGTGATGAGGTTTCGCCGCTGGTCGTAGGTCAGCACGGTGGTACCGGTTACATCCGGGTCCGCTGCGCCCACCGCCGTACGGATGGCGCGGACCAGGCCCACCTGACGCCCACTCGTGTAGTACTCCTGCACGGTGGTCACCGCCGCAGGCGAGTCGGCTGCGATGACGACGCGGGTGAGCAGACCGCCGGGAAGCGCGTTGATGTTCGTAGGGGGCGCCGAGTACGTATAGCGTGTGTAGCGATCGGGCGTCCCATCATACTGCATGGCGTACTCTTTCTGCAGCACCACGTTTCCGCATGCATCGCGCACGTAGCCCGTGCGGTGCCCCAACCTGTCGCTGTGGTCACGCACCTGATGAAACACGGGTTCGTAATACCACTCCTCATAGGTACCGTCGGCGAAGATCCGTCTGACCAGATCGCCGGCGGCGTTGAAGAACTGCCGCGTCCGGATCGCGGGTAACGGCAGGTCGCCACCGCCCCCCGGCGGTTCAATCATCACCCGAGGCAACCCGCGCTCGTCGCGCATCCACCGCCACACATCCTTCTGGGGCGAACCGGGAACAGCCGGGCGGGCTTCGGCAGTCAGCAGTCCGAAGCGATCCATCTGGTACTCCCAGACATTCCCGCGCGGGTCCACGTACGTGGCACGCGGTTCGACCAGTCCGGCACAGGCCACGGACAGCGCGCCGATGTGAGCGCTGGCAGGCAGCCGCAGCGCGCCGTCGCTGCCATCCACCAGATACCCGCCGATGGACCAGTTGCAATTGTCCGGGTTGATCACGCACGTCACGCGCTGCGTCCGCACATCACGCGCGATCCGCGTCAAGTACCCGCGAGGGTTATTCATCTGGGTGAGCAGACCGTCGGGGGCATACCGAAACCTATAGCGGGGTGTGGTCATTCCGGACCCCGGCGCGGGGGCTGTCACCGACTGGACCAGGCCGCCAACAATGCTCCATCGGGTCACCCGGCCGGCGAAGTCTGTGATGGAAACCAGCTTGCCAGCCGTATAGCGGAACCTGGTGACCAGCCCTCCCTGACGTGTGATACTGTCCAGTTCGTCCGACCGCCCGTCGCGGTCGGCGTCGACGTAGCGGTACGCGGTGCGGTTCCCGTTCCGGTCCTTCCGTGACTTGAGCAGGCCCGTATCGGCGCTGAATTCGCGCCGTTCCCCGGCCTTCGTCAGCAGCCGTATGGCGCCCGATTCCGGGTCGATCTCCAGCCGCGCGGGGGAGGCTGCGGGTGAGGGGAGTTCCCACCGGTCGACCAGCATAACCGCGCCGGCCGAGACCGTTCCGTCCACGAAGCGTCCCGGTTCGACCAACGTGGTCAGCCGCACCTCCAGTTCGTCGTCGGCCGAGGCGACGGCAAAGAACCCCAGACTGCGCCACGATCGCCCTGCCATCCCCTGTTCGCCAGGCACGAACCGCTGGTCGACACAGACGGTGGTGGTGCCGCCCGCCACCGGCTGGGCGCCGTGGATGGTATACACAGCGTTCGAAGCGTGATGCGGCGCCGCATCCCAGTCTACGTACAGCTGGTACATATGCCCCGGTTGCAGGTCCGGGAAATGCCAGCCCACATACACCTCACGCTGCTCCAGCCCGGCCGTCGACGAGCGGTACGGGGGTGCGCTCACCACGACTGGCGATTTCTCGCCAGACTTGCCGACCCAGTAGACCGGATCGCTGAACGTCACGCGACCGGCGCGCGCATCGTCGATCTCCACGACTGCGCCGGGAGCCACCTTCGGAGCAACGAACCAGGTTGTCGTATGGTCGCCGCGCACCAGGGCGATACCCGCTTCGGTCCGCGCTCCGACCGGCCCCAGCCGTGATACGGCCGTCGGGCCGGGCCCCGTGATCCCATCGCCGGGCACCACGCAGTCGAGTTCATCCAGCCACCAGCGGTTTCCGAACTCGTTACTGCCCAGCGCGCCGTCCACGCGGTTGATGACTTCCAGGCTCGCACGCACCGTGCGGGTAAACGCGGTATCGTCGGTGTATGCGGTCAGCACCACGTCGCCGTCGTAGTGACCGGTGGTCAGCTTCCCACTCAGCGCCGCCGGCCCGATCACAATCAGTCGCAGCTCGCGCAGCGGATTGGCGTCCAGATAGGACGGCAGGTTGTCCACAGCGAACTCCACCGTCTCCCCGGCATACCCGGCCACCGTGTAGAGGCCGGTGAGCCGGGAGATGGGTTGGTCGCTGGCCGGCAACTGCAGTACCAGTTCCGCCAGGGGGAGCAGCTGGTCAGACTCACGGTAGGTCGGCCCCCATTCGGGCAGCACGATCTGTGCCGTTCCGTCGTGCAGCGCAACGTCGAGCAGCCCTTGCCGGATGGCCGCCACGGACTCCTGCACCATCTCTGCATCGGGCCGTTGCACGACGCGGCAGGCGAGCGCGTCATTGTCCAACAGCGTGGCCTGCGCCGTGTGGCCCACCACCTGCTGTTGCGCGTCGACCTTCAACCGGTAGAACGACTTGTAGACCGTGAGCAACGGAAGGCCCCTTCCCAGAGGCAGTCCATCGTTCGGCGTCGCGTGCAGGATCTGATCGTGCAGCGCCCGGTACTCATCCCATTCCAACAGCTCGATCCCCACCGACTCATCCCACTCGACTTCCGCATCGTCTGTAGGCACGACAGTGATGGTGGCCGAGTGGCTGTAGCTGGGAATGACCGTCCATCCGATCTGTGTGTACGGGTCGTCGCAGAGCCCCGTGTAGGACACCGCAGAACGGTGGGACACCCAATAGTCGGCCCGCGCCCCATCGACCGACGGATCGGTGGCGGTGCCGAGCGTCGAGGACTCGGTGTACAGCCGATAGAACACGATCGTGGGATATCGCTCGCCGTACTGCCCCCGACTCACTTCAAACTGCACCGTATCGACCTGCTCGGTATTGCTCGACTCAGCGCCCACCGCGTTGACCACTGACACGGTGACTTCACTCTCCACCGACACCCACACAGAGTCGCGCACGCAGACGCCGCCGAACAGGCCGCGCCCGGTACGGTTGTCGAGCACGACCCCATCCGCGTCCACCTCGATGCTGATCTCATACAGGCCGGTCTCCACACCTTCCAGATAGATCGTGAACTGGCCGTCCGCTGCGTCTCCACTCAGTTGGCTCACCGTATACGTGCCGTCGGCGATTGCGGGATCAACGTATCCACTACTCGGGGCAAGCAAGCCGGGGGCGATGAAATGGCCTGGTCCGGCAGGGTCGTCGATGGCGGACGGACTGCGCGGGACATGTTCGTCGACCGTCCACAGCCGCAATCCGCCGGGGGCGATCGTCCGGCTGTGGTCGGCCGCGATCGTGGCGTGTTCCGGTATTGATGCCGAATAGTGAAAACGCACCAGGGCCTGCTCGAAATCGATATTCGACGGCAGTTCGACGACCAGCGGCACGAATCCGACACCTGGTGCCAGGTCGACCTGGTCGTCGGCGGGCGTCGCGGGGCCGGGGCCGGTCCGCGCGTCGAGGTTGAACCCGTCGAGCAGGTCGGGCACGTTGTCGCGGTCGGCATCGTCAGCGTTCACCACCAGCCGCTTGCCCCCGTAACGAGCCTGGTCTTCCAGTAGATCCTCAGCGGCCGAACGGTCGGGTAACTGCAACCCGTTCGAATTGTCGGAGTCAATATCCAGGTCGACGCTCACGACGGTCACGCGGACCGTGTCACAGACCGCTTGGCTGGTTCCGATCGGGGTGAAGCGGGCGACGATATCGCCGGCCGCGGTGGCCACGCCTTCGATCGCCAGCGGCACGGTGGTCCCCAGCGCCGCACCGAAACTGGCGGCGTTCGGGTCGTCGACCCGGTAGTCTTGTCCGGGCCGGACCTCGATCCAGCGGGTGCCGTGTCGTGCGATATTGGGGTTGTGCGTGAACGCCTGGCTCCCATAGAGCGCCGTGGCGGGGATCCACAGACGAATACCGGCCGGAACGTCGAACTGCAACCGGCCCGGGCCGGTGACGACGGCCTGCGCCAGCCGCACCTCGTGGTCGCACCAGGCCACCGAAGGATCGCCAGAGAGATCCTTCCACCACCACTGCCATTTCGTGCGGATCGCGTGCTGCCGCCCCTGCTGCCCGATCCGGACCGGCTGGTTGTCCGGCACCTTTGTGAGCACCTGCACCTCTCTCTGATACGGCCCCACCAGGATTGTCGTGGTCCCCAGATTCCCTTCGTCGAAATCATCGTTCAGCGCCACCAGGGCACCCGGCGACGTTTCGTCAGCCTCCGCGATGCGCGGGAACAGGACCTGCAGATCGACCCCGGCGGAGTATGTCGGGGACAGCGGCAGGGAAACGAGCGGAGTGACAGCAGGGCTCTCGACGGGCTCAGACGTACCGGTCCCGGCGACAGTGGCGGTCGCGGCAGACGCCGGGCCCGGGGGACACGGGCCCGGGGGACACAGGGGCGGAGGCGTCGGGCCGTACCCGACGCCCCGATTGTCCACCTGGATCCGGAAGGTGGGCAGCCGGCCGTCGGCCAGCCGTGCAACAGCCCCTTCTTGATCGCGCGCGGTAATCGTCACGACAGCCGAGCCGTAGAAGCCCGGCTCGGAAGTCGGGCAGTACACCAGAAAGCTGTCGGCATCCACCGTGGGCGGAGTCTGAAAGACACGCGGATCATCCACGCTCACGCTGAAACTCAGATACGACCCGTCCTCGACATCTTCGAAGTACGGGTACGTCGTGCCGTCGCAAATGTGCTGGAACCACAGATCAAGCACCACGGGGGAAGATGTGGCAGTGGTCGGCAGCCGGTGCGAGCGATCGGGCATCTGCCGGGCCAGCGGCAGATCGTTCACTGGCTCGACATACACGAACAGCGTGGCCGAAACCGTCGCGTTCGCGTGGTCGGTGGCCGAGATGGCGTATTGCGCATAGCCGTACATGTCGGCGCTCGCCGTGAGATACAGCGTCCCGTGCTCCACGCGGGACTGCTGGATCGGGTTGACCAACTGGCTGGCGTCGAACGCACAGGCCGAATACCACAGGTCCTCGGCCGCATCCTCGACATCCTCGAAATACGCGGTCAAGTCGAGCGTGGCGGTTCCCCCTTCGCTGAGCGTGATTTCCGGCAGTCCCGAGCGCAGTACCGGCCAGTCGTTGACGGGGCGGGTGGTCAGGCACAGCGTGTCGACGGCCGTCTGCCCATCGCTCTGGCCACGTGCCCGCACCGAAATGCGGGCCGACCCCGACTGGTCAGCAGCATGGCGCACGCGCAGCGCCCAGGCTTCGACCGTGGCCTCCGCCAACGTGGGGTTGGTGTTCGCCACCAGCTCGTATGTCAGCGACTGATCCAGATCCGACTCGAAAACCGTCCGCAGATCGATCCATGTATCCGGCCCGTCCTCCTGCGTCTCGAGCTGACCCATGGGCTGAACCACGCTGATGGTCAGCATCTGGCGCGGTTCGAGCGATTCCAACCGGCACATGCGCTGCGCCCGGCGTGCGCCGGGTCGGACGCGCCGGGACCGGCGCTGCCGCCCCGGCCCGCGAAACATTCCCCACCAAGACATGCGACTCCTCCGTGACTACCAGCCGTGATTGCCAACCGCCCGTTGTTCGTGCAATGTGAAGGCCCACTACAGAGACAATCGCGAGAACGAGCGCCGTGTTACGCGGAAAATCGCGGTCACGACCAGCCGTGGCGGGCCAGGATGGCGGCCAGCTTGCGGCGCGCCCGATGGTCGTACGTGCGGACCTGGCCGGGCGAGAGTCCCAACTGCAGCGCCACGTCCGCGATGCTCGCCTGCTCCAGTTGCCGCATGCGGAACACGGCCCACGACGTCGGCGAGATATGTGTGGCGAGCAGCTGGAGCGCGCCGCGCACGGCTTCGATGCGTCCGCTGCATTCCAGCCGGTGAGTCGGCTCTTCGGTGACGCGGCCTGGCAGGAGTTCGAGCGGGTAGGGTTCGGCCGCCCGTGTCTCGCGCCACCGGCGGCGCAGGAAACTGACCGCGCTGTTGCGCACCACGACGTAGAGCCAGTTCTCCAGCCGGCCGTGGCGCGGATCATAGCGGCCGCGTGCCAGCGCCGTGAGGACGTCCAGCCAGGCATTCTGCGCGAAGTCCTCCCAGTCCTGCGGCGGCAGCCAATACCGGGCCGCCACGCGCCGAATCGTCTGTTCACAAAGCCGCACGAACGTCGGACGCATGATCGCCTTGCCAGGCCTGCCCGGATCCAGCCCACACCAGCGCGCAACGGCGGGCCACGGCACGTGTCATCCACGCGTGTCCACCCCAGCCCACGGCGCACGGTCCCGCGTCCACTGCGACCCGGTCCACCGGTGGCACGTCGCGCTGCGGAACCCTTCCTCCCTGATCAAATCACCAAAACGCACCGCAACCCCGCACCTCGGAAAAAAGAAGACCCGGATGTTGCGGTGCCTGAATTGACTCCGTCGCGCCCCGCCCGCATACTGATAGGGCCGTGATACGGCCGCAGCGCGCCGCGCGATGCGGACCTGCGCAGCCAGCCAGCGATCCCTGACCACACCTCGGTCCTGGAGACCTCCCATGCAACAGACCTGGACACGCCGCAATTTCCTGACGACAGCCGCCGCAGCGGGCGCCGGCCTGCTGGCCGCGCGGCAACTCGGTGCAGCGCCGACCAGTTTCCGGCGCAAGAAGTCCCTGATCGGCGTCCCATCGCGGGAGACATTCGAACAGCATCAGGCGGCCGGGTTCGACGGCCTGGAATCGACCGTCTGGGAATGCACGCCGGAGGCCGCGGCCAAAGACCAGCAGCTGGCCGCCGAATTCGGCATGCGGATCCACAGCGTGTTGCGCGGCTGGACCGATTTCAACAGCCCGACGGCCGACAAGGTCACGCAGGATATCGACTCGGTCAAGACCGCGCTGCGCGCCTGCCAGGGCTATGGCGCGGACGCTTTGTTACTGGTCCCCTGCCGGCTGCTGGCCCAGGTCGCGCTGCCCAAGCCCGAGGAGTTCGACATCGAGTTTGACGACCGGACCGGGCACCTGACGCGCGTGGTGGCCGGCGACAACGAGCCGTACACCGGCTACCTGCAGGCGCATAACGAGGCCATCGACATGGCGCGCCAGGCGCTGGAACAGCTGATCCCGACAGCCGAGCAGACGGGAGTGGTGATCGCTCTGGAGAATGTGTGGAGCAACCTGTGGGTCCTCCCCGCACTGTTCGCGCATTTCGTGCGTTCGTTCCAGACCCCGTGGATTCAGTCCTACTTCGATATCGGCAACCACGTGAAATACGCGTCGCCCGAGGCCTGGATCGAGGCGCTGGGCAAGACGATCGTGAAGCTGCACGTGAAGGATTTCAAAGTGGATCGCGCCGCGCCCGGGGGCGGCGAGTTCGTCGACATCCGCGACGGCGACGTGAACTGGCCGTCCGTGATGCGTGCGCTCGATCAGATCGGCTACGACGGTTGGCTCACCATCGAAGGCTCCGGCGGCCTGTCGCTCGCCGAACAGAGCCGGCGACTCGATCTGATTCTCGCCGGGGAATGAACGGCGCCCGCGGCACGGCCGCACGGGTCGCGGCGTTGGATCAGCCGAAGAGCATCCCCGCATATCCGACGACCCGGTGCGCATCGCCGCTCACGTCGGCACTGGTCGCGTAGGCGACCCGTTCGCCCCGGTGCAGGACGCCGAGACGCCGCAACGTAGACAGCACGATCGCGGCCGGCAACACGCCGCACATCGAGATCCGCTGCCGGAGACACGTCGCATAGAGGCGATCCGGATCGAGCGCATCGAGTGCCTGCAAGGCCAGCGCATCGAGCCGCCGGGTGTCCGCGTCCGAGGCGAAGTGATGCATGTCGCTCGAGATCACGAACAGTAGCGAGTCGAGCCGGTCGCGGACGACTTCCGCCAGCGCCGCGCCACACAGATGGATCTGCTCCAGATCGACGCCCCCGACGGCCACCGCCACCAGCCGGCTGGCCGGAGCCAACCGGGCGAGCAGGGGGAGTTGGACTTCAATCGCATGCTCTTGGCGGTGCGGTCCTCCATCCACGCGGAACCCCGGCACCTCCGAGGCCAGCTGCGCGCTGAGTTCCACGTCGACTTCGACACTCCCTCCGGGATAGAGCCACCGTCCCCACGGCGCCACCGCACAGTACTCACCTCCCACCTGATGCTGGGGACAGAAGACCACCACCGTCGACGGAATGCGGACCCGCGCCAGCACCTGGGCGGCAATGCGGCCGGAGTACATCCAGCCCGCGTGGGGCACCAGCGCCGCGCGCCAGCAATCCTGCGGAGGAGTTCCGCCCGCGAACCACCGATCAAGCGTCTCCGCGATGCGCTGCGAGTCAGCCGGATAGAACGTCCCGGCCACAGCCGGCTCGCGGTTCGCCAAGCTCATCGATGCGCCGCCCATCATGACCCCTCCGCCCTGAAGCCCCACTCGTTCTATAACCGTACTCAATGGCGAACCAGTCGGCAAACCGCTCCCGGTCGGCATAGCTCCGGTTGCGGTCGTCGATCAGATGCCCCAATTCGTGCAGCAGAATGTTGTTGAGGTAGAAATCGCGGATCGTCTCGGGCGTCCACACCAGCCGCCACATCCCGCCAGCCACCGCTTCCCACCGGCCACCATACATCTCCGCCTCGCGACGTTCCGCCGCCAGCGGGGGCTGCGCATAGTGCTCGATTAGCGACTCCTCGACCGGATACAGGTACACCGCGCTACCCCACTGCATGCCATAACAGGGCAACGTGCGTTTCTTGCGCGTCATCCGACTCAGTTGCACAACCTCCAGACGACTGGTGAAGTGGAGCGGCAACGCCGCCAGACGAGCCCGAACCTCCTCGGCCGTCACCGCGTGCCGATACCCCGGCCCTGGGTCCTGGACAATGATCCGCAGCGCCGCGATCCCCGACTCGCCGCCCGGTTCGTACCAGTCTTCCGGTGGCAGAAACGGGCATCGATAACGCTCCCGCCTACGGGCCCGCTTGCCGTGAGCGAAACTGCGATGCGAACGGACAGCGCGGACGGCATGCATCCGACGCTGCGACTTGTTGGACGACCTATTCGAACGGAAGCCTCTGAACATGGTACGCTCACTCAAGATCCGGCAGTCCGTCGTGTTCCGTGAGGACTCCGGATCAGCTCCAGCCGCTACACACTACCTGTCTACTCCTATATTCCATGCTAGAAACAGCCCGCATGGCATTACAAGTGAACACCGTAAATACATACATGCCAATGACTTACGGAACACAAGCGGACACCATCAGAAGCCCCCCCATGCCCTGGGCATCGATTCTCGACGCCAAATGAAAAACAAAAACCGGTGGCCGCGGACGTCGGATCACGATCGCCGCAGCAGTTCCGGTCGCGGCGGACTCGGTGGGGAAGCCGGCGAAGGCGTCGAAGGACTGCGCGAGACAAGCCAGGTGCGAAGCAGCAGGACAGCCGAGAGAATGGTGGCAGAGATCAGCACGATCCAGATCCAACGGGACAGCTGCTGGAGCCGCTCGGTGCGCACCCGCTGCGTTTCGCGCAGAAGTCGCGCGGCATGGCTCGTGGAGTCGGTGTCCAGCGTCTCGAGGCTCAGGTCAATTTGACCGCTGTCGTGGTCCAACTCCGGAACTCGCGGACCGTGGCCGTCGCGCACGTGGGTATCCTGCACAGTGCCGGACGGCCGCACGGCATGCGTGCGGTCCGCAGACGCCTCCGAGGACGACTCGCCCCCAGACGCAGCGGCGGCATGTTGGGAGAGCACATCGCTGCCAGAGCCAAGCCCGTCGGAAGCTGCGCGAGGCGCGTTCCCATCGCGGCCCGCCGAGGTCCCCGCCGGCGCGCGACGTGCCGACGGCTGCGGCACGACGGCGATCGCCACAGTTTCGCGGGTCCGCACCCAGCCTTCCAGCGCAGCGGCGACTTCGTGCATGTGGCTGTATCGCTGTCGCGGATCCTTCTGCATCATCCTGGTACAGATATTCAGCAAGTCTCGGGGACAGTCGGGGCGATCCACGCGGATGTCAGGGGGGGACTGCGATTGGTGCTTCACGATGCGCTGGGCCAGCGTTCCCTCGGGAAACGGCGGATGCCCCGTCAGCAGGAAGTACAGGGTGCAGCCCAGACCGTAGATGTCCGCCCGCGAGTCGACGTCGTGACTGCTCAGAGCCTGTTCCGGCGCCAAGTAATCAGCCGTGCCCAGCACGTTTTCGTTGTGCAGCAGGGTGAGCGACGCATGGTCACCGCGGGCGAACAGCGCCAACCCCAGATCCAGAACCTTGATCAAGCCGTGGTCGTCCAACAGCAGGTTGGCCGGCTTGACATCGCGGTGGATCAGGTGGGCGTCATGAGCGTGCTGCAACCCGTGCGCTGCCTGGGCGACGTAGCGAGCCGCGTCTGCATAGTCCAGTGGTCCGTCGCTCGTCACGATCGTCTGCAGATCCCGACCCGGTACATACTCCATCACGAGATAATGAATGTCTCGCTCGTTGTCGATGTCGTACACCCGCACGATGTTGGGATGGTCCAGCGCCGCGGTCGCCAACGCCTCCAATTTGAAACGCTCCAGATACGAGGCATCCCCCACCCGCTTCCTGGGTAGCACTTTGATGGCCTGTTTGCGCCGCATCAGCGTGTGCTCGGCCAGGTACACCGAACTCATGCCACCGCTGCCCAACAGTCCCAGCAGTTTGAACTTCCCGAGAAAGTAGCCTTTGTACTTCCCGCGCAGCAGATTGTCGGCCTGCCAGCGCGTGATCACCTGCGTTGCCACCAGGTGGTCCGCCAGCCGCTCGGCATCCTCCGGCAGCGACTCGCCGTGCAGCGACTCCCACTCCGCCACCGCGCGCGCCACCTGATCCGCAGACAGCAGCTTGCTGCGTTCCAGCAGGTCCAGCAGGGCTTGTGAGTTGAGTTTCTTGGACATGTTTCGCGCCGATCCACCCTCGCAGGATAAACTATCATGCGTGTAACACGCTCGCCACCTCCCCAAGCGTGGGGTCGCTCCGGGCTGTGACAACGTCGTCCGGCACAGCCCACGCGCATCTGCACACCCCGGTAACTCTACAGCGCGTTGCAGCTCCACGTCCGCGGCGCGGACCAGGTGGACCAGGTGGATCAGGTGTCGTGCACCGTCCGTCACTGAGGCGTGTTCCGACCAGCGGCCGGAACGGACCGGACCTGCTAAGATAGCGGGCGGCCAGCTATGCTATCGGGCGGCCGGGAGTATCCGGGCATTAACTGCGGGCATTAACTGCGGGCATTGACTGCGGGCATTACTGAATACAGAACACGGTTCCTTTTACCAACAATGGCTGTTGACACACCTGCTACGATCGCGATTCTAGGCGCCGGTCCCGTGGGGATTGAAGCCGGGCTGTACGCGCGCTACCTGGGCTACAGTGTCGTCATATACGAGCAGCGGGAAGTGGCGAGCCATGTGAGGGCATGCGGCCACTTGCGGCTGTTCAGCCCTTTTCACCAGCTGCGATCGACGCTCGGATTAGCTGCGTTGCGCGCGCAGGATCCCGACTACCGCCCGCCGGATGAAACCGCCCAGCTCCTGGCGCAGCAGTGGGTCGACCAGTATCTGCGGCCACTGTCGCGCACCGACCTGCTGGCGGATGAAGTCCGCTGTCACACCCGTGTGCTGGCCGTGGAGCGGCCAGTCCTGCCGGCGGAGGAAGCCGCAGCGGATGCCGAGCCGGATGATAACCGGTTCCGGATCGTTGTCGAACATGCTGGAGGACCGCAGACTCAGGAATGGGCCGACGTAGTGATCGACTGCACAGGCGTGTACGGGCATCCCAACGGGTGCGGGGCCGGCGGCAGCCTGGCGCGCGGCGAATGCGCAGTGCGTGCGGGGATTGTGTACGGTGTGCCCGACGTCCTGGGCGCTGCACGCGTGCGGTACGCCGAGCGCCGTGTGCTGGTGGTCGGCTCCGGACTCTCGGCCGCCGCCTCGATCATCGCCCTGGTCAAGCTTGCGCACCGCGCGCCGGAGACCCGCGTGACGTGGATCGTCTCGGAAACGCTGGAGGGGACGACCGACGGGCCGATTCCCGTCGCCCGCTACGCCCGCTGCCCGGAACAGCAGCGGCTGGCACTGGCAGCCAACAGGCACGCGCGCGCCGGCACCACGCAGCTGGATGTCCGGCCCGGCACGACCGTCGCAGCCATTGAGTGGGACAGCCAAGCCGAACAGTACGTGGTGCAGTTCGCCGATGCCCCGTCCCCCGAACGCTACGACCAGATCATCGCCAACACCGGATATCGGGCAGACCATGCGGTGTGCGCCACCCTGCGCGTCGCCCAGCGGCCTGTCGCCGGAGCATCTCCGGGCCTGGGCGAGCACCCGGCCGAGGGCACCGAGACGGGCCAGCGCGAGCTGCGTCCCGAACGGCTGCTGACACCGGAACCGAACTACTACATTCTGGGCTCA
>Ga0123332_1002412_pt1 | contig 17737 bp, 18 predicted proteins | sample BioC12SIPDNA_4_FD_89958 | JGI IMG/M metagenome (GOLD analysis project Ga0123332, IMG submission 89958) | Anaerobic biogas reactor microbial communites from Washington, USA - Biogas_R2_A C12 SIP DNA | ecosystem: Engineered > Bioreactor > Anaerobic > Unclassified | place: Washington, USA...
CAGAAGCCGGCGCCGCCCTCCCCCGCCCGCAGACGGTCGACGAGCGCCAGCCCGGCCCCGGCCGCCAGCCGGGCGACGCCGACCGACCCGGGGCCGACGCGGGTGTCGCCGTCGATCGCGCCGCCCCCGCGCTCGTCGAGGGCGACGAGCGCGTCGACCAGGCGGGGGTCGTGCGCCCGGGCCAGGTCCTCGTCGGTCGCGTCGCGCGGCTCGACCTCGATCAGCGCGCCGTCGAGGCCCGCCTCGCGGATGCCCCGCTCGACCGCGAGCAGGCGGGACGGCCGCTCGGGGTGCCCCTGGCCCGCGTCGTGCTCGCGGTAGCGAGGGTCGGCGACGAGGAGCAGGTCCATCACCGCTGCCTAGGCCACCGGCCGGGCCGTGACAAGCGGTGGCGACGAGCGGGCGGGACGGGCCGCCGCGACCGACGACCCCCGCGTCGCCGTCACGGCCCGGGGCCTACCTAGGCTGACCGACCGAGTGGACGCCGCCGATGTTCCCCCGCTGCCCCGCGTTCCCGCTCGGGCCCCCCGCCGCACGACCCTCGCCGCGGTCGGCACCCGGTCCCTGCGCGTCGCCGCCTGGCGCGAGCGCGACGACATCGCGCTCGTCGCCACCCGATCCGGCGGTCGCGCCCCGGATCCCGCCGAGATCCTGCGGCTGGTCGCCGCCGCCCACGACGCCGGGGTGACCCGACTGGTCACCGGCGCCCTGACCCCCGGCGAGCAGGCCCCGTTCGCGGCGGCCGGGTTCACCGTGCACGACCGGCTCCACCTGCTCAGCCACGACCTGCGCGACCTGGCGCCGACCCCGGAGGTGGCGTTCCGCATCCGCCGCGCGGGGCGCGCCGACCACGCGGCGGCGCTCGCGGTCGACGCCCGCGCCTTCGAACCCTTCTGGCGCCTCGACCGCGTCGGCCTGCGCGATGCGCTCGGGGCCACCGCGTCGGCCCGCTTCCGCGTCCTCGGATCCGACCCGATCGTCGGCTACGCGGTCATCGGCCGCTCCGGTGACCGGGGCTACCTGCAACGGCTCGCCGTCGACCCCGGCCACCGCCGCCAGGGGCTCGGCGCCGCCCTCGTGCTCGACGGCCTCCGATGGCTGCGGCGGCGCTGGGCGACGTCCGTCGTCGTCAACACCCAGGTCGGCAACGACGCCGCCCTCTCCCTCTACCGCCGCCTGGGCTTCGTGCTCGAACCGGGCGGGTTGTGCGTCCTGACGCGGACCACCGACCCGTGACCGCCGTCCGCCGGTCGACGCGCCGGGCGCGACGCGGGCCGCTCGTGCTCGGCCTCGCCGTCGCGGTCACGCTGCTCGCCGCCGGCCCGCCGGTCCCCGCGCCCGCGGTAGCGGGTGCTCCGGGGGCCCAGGCCACCACCGCCGAGGTCACCATCACCGGCGTGCGGCAGACCTGGTGGGTCGAGCGCGACGGCACCTGGAACGTGGTGCTCGACGTCGCCGGCGCCCCGCCGGGAGCCACCGTGGCGGCGACGATCTCGCCCCGCTTCCAGGCCCTCGACGACCTCCACCGCTCCTACTTCGGGGTGATCGAGGGCGAGCCGCTCGCGACGATCCCGGGCGTCGACCTCGACGGGGTGGCGGCCGACGACGACGGGGTCAGAGAGGTGAGCCTGGCGGTGACGCTGCGGTCCGACGCCGGGTCGCGGCCGGGCTGGGCGTTCCTGTCGGCCGGGTTGCGCGCCGGGGTCTACCCGGTGGTCGTCACCGTTCGCGACGCCGACGGCACGGCCCTGGCGGCCCAGATGGTCCTCCTCACCCGTGTGGCGGGCGACGACGATGCCAGCGGCCCCGACGAGCCGGTCCGCGTGGCGCCGGTGCTCACGATCGAGGACGCGCCCACCGTCACCGCCGACGGCGAGGACGAGACATCGATGGAGATGGTCGGCCACGCCGCCGCCCTCGCCGAGGGCCTCTCGTTCGTGCCCGACCTGCCCGTGACGGTGATCCCCCGGCCGGAGACGATCGAGGCGCTCGCCCGCACGCCCGAGGCGGCCACCGCCCTCGCCGCCCTCCGCCGCCGCGACGCGCCGCGCGACGTCGTCGACGGCACCTACGTCGACGTCGCCCTGCCCGCCTGGATCGCCCGCGACATGAACGCCGAGCTCACCCGCCAGCGCGAGCGCGGCAACCACGTCCTCACCGAGCACCTCGGTCGGGTCGACAGCAGCCTCTGGGAGGCGACCGACGGGTTCGACTCGGCGTCGGCCGACGCGCTGTGGAACGTCGGGGTGCGCGCCGTCGTGCTCGAGCACTCGCAGCTCGAGGGCGAGGAGCGCGTCCTCGGTCCCGTCACCGTCGAGACCGGCCAGGGTCGGGCGATGGACGGGCTCGTCATCGACCGCGGGATCTCCGACGCGCTCGTGCGGCGCGGCGACCCCGTCCTCGGCGTCGGCGACCTGGTCGCCGAGCTGGCGATGGTGGCCGCGACCGCGGACGACCCCGCCGGCCTGGTGATCGAGCCCCCCGACGCGTGGACCGCGGACAGCGACGGCATCGTGCGCCTCGCCGAGGCCCTGACCGATCCCGCCGCGCCGGTATCGGTCGTAACCGCGTCGGCGCTGCTCGACGAGATCGACGACCGCCCCGTCCGCGCCCTCTCGCCCGCCCTGGTCCCCGACCTCGGCCGCTACCCGGAGCGTCTCGCCGACGCGCGGACGTCGCTCTCGTCTCTATCGTCGATGGTGGGCTCGACGATGGAGGTCCTCGCCCTCGACCAGCGGCTCCTGCTGTCGGGCTCGATGACGCTCGAACCCGAGGCCCGCGACCGCTACGTCGCGTCGGTGTCGTCGGTGGTCGACACCCGCTTCGCCGCCATCGAAGCCCCGCCGCGGGAGACGGTGACCCTCACGTCGAGCGACGGCGACCTCCCCCTCACCCTGCGCAACGGCCTCGACGAGCCGGTCCGCGTGCTCGTCCGGGTCGAGGCCGACGGGCGGCTCGACATCCGCAGCGGCGACGAGCAGGTGGTCGAGCTCGAGCCGGGCACGACCCGCATCCCGATCGCGATCCACACCACGATCCCCGGCGACTCGCCGGTCGAGATCACCGTCCTCACGCCGGACGGCTCGGTCGTGCTCGACGAGGTCGAGTACACGGTGCGGTCGACGGCGATCTCCGGCATCGGCGTGTTCCTGTCGGTCGGCGCCGCCGTCGTCCTGGTCGTGTGGTGGTTCCGCCACTGGCGCAAGACCCGGCGGCTCCGCCGGGCCCAGGCCGACGGGGCGCGCCTGGCGACCGAGATCGCGGCCACCGACGAGCCCGCACGCTCCGGGACGTAACCTCCCACCACGCCCGGTGGTCCGACCGGGGTTCGGTGCCGACGGCACCGCCGACGTGAGGAGAGCCCCTTGGCCGGAGTGCGCCTGGTCACCGACAGCTCGTGCGATCTCCCCCAGGAGACGGCCGAGGCCCACGGCATCGGCATCGTGCCGCTGACGATCCGCTTCGGTGACGAGGAGCTGGTCGACCGCGAGGAGCTGTCGGCCGACGAGTTCTACCGCCGCATGGCCGCGTTCGAGGGCCTGCCCGAGACCGCCGCCCCCTCCCCCGGCGCGTTCGAACAGGCGTTCCGCGCCGCGGGCGCCGACGGCGACGCGGTGGTCTGCATCAACCTGTCCGCCGCGCTGTCGGCCACCATGGTCGCCGCCCAGAACGCCGCCACCGCCCTGGCCGGCGAGCTCGAGGTGCACGTGGTCGACTCCAGGTCGATCACCGCCGGGCTCGGCACGCTCGTCACCATGGCGGCCGAAGCGGCCGAGGCGGGCCGGTCCGCCGACGACATCGTCCGCCTCGTCGAGGAGACCCGCCCCCGCAGCCGCGTCTACGGCGGGCTCGACACCCTGGAGAACCTCAAGAAGGGCGGACGCATCGGCAACGCGGCCGCGATGCTCGGTGCCCTCCTGTCGATCAAGCCGGTGATCGACATCAGCACCGGCGAGGTCGAGGAGGCCGGCAAGGTCCGCACCCGCCGCAAGCAGATGCTGTTCCTCCGCGACAAGCTCCAGGAGGCGGGCGAGGTCGAGCGGCTCGTCGTGTGCGACGGCGGCGCTCCCGACGCCGAGGAGTTCGTCGACCTGATCGCCGAGATCCGGCCGCGCGACTCCTTCACCCGCTCGACGATCGGCCCGGTGATCGGCACCCACGGCGGGCCCCGCATGATCGGCATGACCTGGCTCGCCCCCGCCTGATCCACCCGTACCCGGGAACACCGCCGCCTCGACGGCGGTTGGTGCCCACATGACCGACCTCGCCGATCCTCCCCGCCTGCGCGTCGACGTATGGTCCGACGTCGTCTGCCCGTGGTGCCACATCGGACTGGCCAACCTCGACGCCGCCCTCGCCGAGCTCGACGGCGCCGACCGCGTCGACGTCGTGCTCCACTCGTTCCAGCTCGACCCGCGCGCCCGGTCGACCACGCCCGACGAGCACGTCGAGGCGATCGCCCGGAAGTACGGCTCGACCGCCGACGTGGTGCGGGGCCAGCAGGCGCGGATGGCCCAGCTCGGCGCCGAGGTGGGCCTCGACCTCCACTTCGACCGGGTGCGCGGCGCCAACACCTTCGACGCCCACCGGCTCCTGCACCTCGCCGACCGCCATGGCCGGGCCCGGGAGCTGAAGGCGGCGATGCTGCGGGCGGTGTTCACCGACGGCGAGGCGATCGACGACCACGCCGTCCTGCGGCGCCTGGCGGTCGGCGTCGGCCTCGAAGGCGACGAGGTCGACTCGGTGCTCGCCGGCGACGCCCACGCGGACGAGGTCGCGGCCGACGTCGCGGCCGCCCGCGACCTCGACGTCACGGGGGTGCCCGCCTTCCTCGTCGACCGCCGCCTGATGCTCCCCGGCGCCCAGCCCCCGCACGTGATCGCCCGGGTGCTGCGCCGGGCGCTCGACGAGGCCGACGAGCAGGCCGCCCTGCTCGGCGCCGACGCCGCGCTCGGCGACTGCGGCCCCGAGGGCTGCGCGATCTGACCGTTCCGACCGGATCCCGGGGGACCCGCCCCCGCCGCGTGAACCGGGTCCGCGCGACGCCAACATCTAACGTCGGCGGGCGATGGGATCGCCTCCCGACCGGCCGGGAGCCGCCCGGCACGGGACCGTCATCGCCGGGAGGTACCGGCTCGAACACCCCCTCGCCACGGGGGGGATGGCCCGCGTCTGGCAGGCGACCGACCGGGTGCTCGACCGACCCGTCGCGGTCAAGGTGCTGCTCGACCACCTCGCCGAGGACCGCTCGTTCGTGCGGCGGTTCCGGTCCGAGGCGATCGCCGCCGCCCGCCTGACCCACCCGTCGGTCGTGTCGGTCTACGACACGTGCTCCGACGACGGCGTCGAGGCGATCGTGATGGAGCTGGTCGAGGGCCCGACGCTGCGCCACCGGCTCGACGCCGAGGGCCGCCTGCCGCCGCGCGAGGCCGCCCGCATCGCCGGGAGGATCGCAGACGCCCTCGCCACCGCCCACCGGGCGGGCATCGTGCACCGCGACATCAAGCCGGCCAACGTGCTCCTGTCCGACGACGGCCGGGTCGTCGTCACCGACTTCGGCATCGCCAAGGCCTCGGAGCACGGCGACCTCACCGCCGGCGGTCAGATGCTCGGCACCGCCAAGTACCTGGCCCCCGAGCAGGTCGAGGGCACCGGCGTCGACGGGCGAGCCGACGTGTACGCCCTCGGTGTCGTGCTCTTCGAGATGCTGTGCGGCCGCGTCCCGTTCCTCGCCGACACCGAGGCCGCCACCGCCCTCGCCCGGCTCGGACAGGACCCTCCACGTCCGCGGGACCTCTACCCCGACGTCCCCGCCGACCTCGACCGCATCACCCTGCGGACACTCGCCCGCGGCCCCGCGGACCGCTGGCCCGACGCCGCCAGCCTCGCCCGCTCGCTCGGCGCGTTCGCCGCCGGTCGCCCGCCGCCCGCCGACCCGCCCCTCCCCGACCGGTCCGTCGCCCCCGAGCCCGCCCGGACGCCGTCCCGAGACCCCGACCCAGGACCCGACGACGTCGACGACCTCGACCCGGACGAGGGCGACCTCGGCGACCGACCGGGTCCCGCGCCGATGCGCCGCGGCGGGGGCGCGCTCCTCGCGATCGGCGTCGTCGGCGCCGCCCTCCTGATCGTCGGCCTGCTCGGCTGGCGCCTGATCACCCCCGACGACGCGGCGACGATCGCGGTCACCGCCACCGCCTTCGACCCGCACGGCACCGCCGGGGAGAACGACGACGACGCCCCCTTGGCGGTCGACGGCGACCCATCGACCGCCTGGAGCACCGAGCGCTACAACGACCCCGACATCACCGTGCTCAAGCCCGGCGTCGGCCTCGTGCTCGACCTCGGAGGGAGCCGCCGCGTCGAGCGGGTCGCGGTCACCACCGACGACGAGGGCTGGTCGGCGCAGGTGTTCGTCGTCGCGGGGACGCCCGGCGACGACTTCCCGGCGGACGTCGACGCGGTCGCGTCGGTGCGCGAGCACGACGGCCCGGCCCGGTTCGCCGTCGACGGGGCCGAGGGCGACCGGGTCGTGCTGTGGATCACCCGGACCGGCGTCGACGGCACCCTCGCGGTCGCCGAGGTCGAGGTCGAGACGACGTGAGCCCCATCCCCGGAACTCCCGACCCCGACGCGGACCTGCTCGACGCCGCCCGGGCCGGCGACCGCGACGCGCTCGACGCCCTCCTCGCCCGGCACCAGGAGACGCTGTACGCGCTGTGCCGGCGCATCACCGGCGATCCCACCGACGCGCTCGACGCGCTCCAGGAGGCGATGATCGCGATCGTCCGGGGTCTCCCCCGCTTCGACGGCCGGTCGAAGGTCTCGACCTGGATGCACCGGGTCACCACCAACCGTTGCCTCGACGAGGTGCGCCGCCGGTCACGCCGGTCCACCGACCGGCTGCCCGACGACACGACCACCGGAGGGCCCCCCGATCGCGAGCGGCCGGTCGACGACCGGGTCGCCGACCGCACCGACGTCGACGCCGCCCTCGCCGCGCTGGCGCCCGAGTTCCGGGCACCGGTCGTGCTCCGCGACCTGCTCGGCCACGACTACGCCGAGATCGCCACCCTGCTCGACCTCCCCCCGGGCACCGTGCGCTCCCGCATCGCCCGGGGCCGGGCCGCCCTCGCCCGGCACCTGGCCGGGAACCAGGACACCGACCCCCGACGTCCAATCCCCGAACCATGACCGAACCGCGCCCCGATCCCACCGACCCACCCGAGGTCGACGACACCGAAGCGGCGTTCCACGCCGTGCTCGACCGCGAGGCCACCGCCGAGCAGCGGCGGGTGGTCGCCCGCGAGCCCGACTCCGCGGCGCGGCTCGAGACGCTCCGCGACGTGCGGTCACGGGTGGGCCGCGTCGAGGCGGTCGCGCCGGGCGTGCTCGACGGCATCCGCCGGGCAGCCCTCGACGCGCCCGACCCGCTCGACGCGCTCGACGGCATCGACGGCTCCGATCCGGCGGAGCCATCGGGCGCCCCGCTCGCGGCGGTGCCCGACGGCCGCGCCTCCGCCCCGCCCCGTCGGCGACGTCGCCTCCTACCGCTGCCCGCGGTCGCCGCGCTCGTCGCCGGGCTGGTGGCGCTGGGCGCGGTCCTGATCATCACCGACGGCCGCGGCGACGACGCCGACACGGCCGAGACCGCGGCCGGATCCTCGGCGGACGCCGCCGCCGAGTACGACGTCAGCGCCCGCTTCGACTCGATCGACGACCTGCGGGCCGCCCTGGAGACCACCGCCGATCCCGACCGGCTGTCGGAGTGGTCGACCGGCCGCGCCGGCGCCGACTCCCCGGCGACCGCGACCGGGGACGACCAGGTCTACGGCGAGGGACAGGAGTCGGCGGACGACCCGGTGGCGAGCACGACCGTCCCCGCCACGGGTGATCCCGCCGGCGGGGCGCTCGACACCGCCGAGGAGGTCGCCGCCGACCGGACCGCGTCGCGTTGCGACACCGTGCTGCGCAGCACGCGCGAGGACGTCGGTCCCGCCCAGGCGGCCGTGATCGTCGAGGTCGAGGGCGAGGCCCTGCTCGTGCTGAGCAACCCGGTGACCGAGCCCGGCGCCGAGTACGCGGTGAGCATCACCGTCCTCGACGCCCTGACCTGCGTCCCGGTCCTCGGCGTCGCCCGCTGACCCCCTCCGGCACACCACCGCCGCGGGGCGTTCTAGTGTGTGCCGCCGTGACCTCGCCCTCGCCCGCCCCGTCCGGCGGCGGCTCCGACTGGCCCGCCCAGGTGGCCGACACCATCGTCGGCTACGTCGACCAGGCCCGCGAGAAGACCACCGGCCCCGCCACCAAGGTCGCCCGCACCGTCGTTTACGGCACGCTGGCCGCGCTCCTCGGTTCGGCCGCCCTCGTGCTGGGCCTGGTCTTCTTCGTCCGCCTCGTCGACGTCGGCGCCGAGGTGGCGCTCGACGCCGCCGGTCTCGAGAAGGCGGGCCGCTCCACCTGGATCGCCCACCTGATCGTCGGCGGGCTGTTCAGCGGCGTCGGCCTACTCGTCTGGAAGCGGGGCACGTCGGTCGCCGAGCCCTGAGGAACACCCCCCGGGGGTTTCCGGTTGAACCCAAGTGTCGGTCGGGTCCCGGCCGATGGATCGATCGCTGGAGGACACGTTGTCGGACGAGATCAGGAAGCTGATCATCATCGGGTCGGGGCCCGCGGGCCTGACCGCCGCCATCTACGCGGCGCGGGCCAGCCTCGCTCCCCTGGTGCTCGAGGGTGAGCCCTCGTCCACCACCGACCAGCCCGGCGGCGCGCTGATGACCACCACCGAGGTCGAGAACTTCCCCGGCTTCCCCGACGGGATCATGGGACCGGACCTGATGGCGAACTTCCGGCAGCAGGCCGAGCGCTTCGGCGCCGAGCTGCGCATGGAGAAGGTGTCGAGGGTCGACCTGTCGAGCCGGCCGTTCCAGCTCTGGGTGGGCGACCCCGATGCCAACGAGCCCACCTACCGCGCCGAGGCGGTCGTCATCTCGACCGGCGCCCGGCCGGTGATGCTCGGCCTCGACCGCGAGCAGGAGCTGGTCGGCCACGGGGTGTCGACCTGCGCGACCTGCGACGGCTTCTTCTTCCGCGACCACGACATCGCCGTGGTCGGCGGGGGCGACTCCGCCGTGGAGGAGGCGATCTTCCTCACCAAGTTCGCCCGGTCGGTGACGATCGTGCACCGGCGCGACGAGCTGCGGGCCTCGAAGATCATGAGGGAACGTGCGTTCGCCAACGAGAAGATCCGGTTCGAGTGGAACGCCGTGGTCGACTCGATCGAGGGCGAGACCGCCGTGACGGGCGTCACCCTCCGCGACGTCGGGACCGGTGAGGTCCGGCCGCTCGCCGTCACCGGCCTCTTCGTCGCCATCGGCCACCAGCCCAACACCGACGTGTTCAAGGGTCAGGTCGCCATGGACGACGGCGGCTACGTCGTCACCACCCCCGGTGGCACCCGCACCGACGTCGAGGGCGTGTTCGCCTGCGGCGACGTGCAGGACCACACCTACCGCCAGGCCATCACCGCCGCCGGATCCGGCTGCATGGCCGCCATCGACGCCGAGCGTTGGCTCGAGAACCCCCACTGACCACCCCTCCGGGAACACCCGCCCCCCGCCGGGCGTTGGTCACCATCGATCGCCTCCACGGCGCCACGACACAGGAGAGACCCATGGCCAACTCGGTCGAGACCCTCAGCACCGCCACCTTCGACGAGACCGTCTCCTCGGCCGACGTCCCGATCCTCGTGGACTTCTGGGCCGAGTGGTGCGGGCCGTGCAAGGCCATCGCGCCGATCCTCGAGGAGATCGCCGACGAGCGGGGCGAGAAGCTCCGCATCGCCAAGCTCAACGTCGACGAGAACCCCGACATCGCCATGCGGTTCGACGTGATGAGCATCCCGACGCTCATCCTGTTCAAGGAGGGAACGGCCGAGGCCCGCCTGGTGGGGGCCAAGGGCAAGGGCCAGCTCCTCTCCGAGCTCGACCCGCACCTCTGATCGTCCTCCGGTGACGGCTCTCCCCCCGTCGTCGCCGGCGCCGGGCGGGCGGTGACGGGGGCTGGCCCCTCCCCCTCCCCGTCCCGTCCGTCCGGCCCATCGGCGCAGCGGTAGCCTGCCCCCGTGACCCCCGGCGACGCCCCCGCCGATCCGTCGCCCCGCCTCCCGATGCGCCACGGCGACCGGGGCCCGGCGGTGAGCGATCTCCAGCAGCGGCTCCGCCGCGTCGGCTTCGACCCCGGAGCGGACGGGGTCTACGACGACGCCACCCGTGACGCGGTCGTGGCGTTCCAGGAGAAGCGCCGCATCCGGGCCGACGGCATCTGCGGCCGCCAGACGTGGATGGCGGTCGTCGAGGCGGGGTGGCGGCTCGGCGATCGGCTCCTGTTCGAGCGTCGTCCGATGCAGCGGGGCGACGACGTCGCCGACGTCCAACGGCGCCTGGGCGGCCTCGGCTTCCTCGAGGACCGGGTCGACGGGATCCTCGGCCCCCGCACCCGGGGCGCGGTCGAGGACTTCCAGCGCAACAGCGGGCTGACGGTCGACGGCATCTGCGGCCCCGAGACCGTCGCCGAGCTCGACCGGGTCGGCCGCGAGACGGTCACCGCGGTGAAGGCGGGGGTCATCGAGCGCGACCAGCTCCTCAGCCGGGCGCGGGAGTCCACCAGCCTCCTGGTGGTGATCGGCGACCTCGGCGGGGTGGGTGCGCTCGCCGACGCGGTCGAGCGCGCGATCCACGGCACCGGGGCCAGGGTAGTGGTGACCGCGGGACCGGACGGTTCAACCCACGCCCAGGAGGCGAACGCCCTCGACGCCGACCTGTTCATCGGCCTCACCGTCGCCGACGAACCGCGCTGCGACTACTACGCGACCGACGGCTTCAGCTCCCAGGGCGGCGAGCGCCTCGCCACCCTCCTGGCGGCCGAGCTGGCCGCGGCCGGGGCCCTCGACCGGGCGGTGCCCGTCGCCGGCATGCGCCTGGCGGTCCTCCGCGAGACGCGGATGCCGGCGGTGACCTGCGAGCTGGGCCCCGCCCGCGCCGTGGTCGAGCACACCCCGGCCATCGCGCGCGCCCTCGAGCGGGCCGTCGCCGACTGGCTGGCCGATCCCCTGCCGACGACCCGCCGCTCCTGACTACTGGCGGATACCTTCAGCCCGCGGTCGAGGCTCAAGGATTTCCACCGGCTTGTCCACAGCTTGTGGTTAACGTCGACCTGAGGTGACCCGGCCACGGACCGGAGCGTTCGGGCGCGTACCGCCCGTACCGCGCTGACCTGGGGTTCAGGGTTGCGCGCGGCGATCGGTGATCAGCCGGTAGATCCGCTCGAGATCCTCGATGTCGGCGAAGTCGATCACGACGCGGCCCTTCTTGGCCCCCATGGAGACCGAGACCCGGGTGTCGAGCCGGTCCGACAGCAGGCCCTCCAGCTCGAGCAGACCGGGCGTCCGGGTGCGGCCCGGCTCGGGTACGGGCCGGGGCCGCGCGCCGGGATCGTCGTCGGGCTGCTCGCGAACCAGCTCCTCGACCTCGCGGACCGAGAGCGATTCCTCGACCACCCGTCGGGCCAGCGCCTCCTGGCGCGCCCGGTCCGGCGTGGCGAGCAGGGCCCGGGCGTGACCGGCCGAGAGCTGCTCGTCCCGGACCATGCGCTGCACCGACGGGGGGAGCTGGAACAGCCGGAGCAGGTTGGCCACCGCCGACCGGGACCGCCCGACCCGGCGGGCGACCCCGTCCTGGGTGAGCCCGAAGTCCTCGATGAGCTGCTGGTAGGCGCCGGCCTCCTCCAGCGGGTTCAGATCGCTGCGGTGCAGGTTCTCGACGACGGCATGCTCGAGCGAGGTGTGATCGTCGACGGTGCGGACCACAGCCGGGATCCGCGCCAGGCCGGCCCGGCGGGCCGCCCGCAGCCGTCGCTCGCCCGCGATCAACTCGAACCGGGCACCGACCGGTCGGACGAGGATCGGCTGGAGCACCCCAACCTCACGGACCGACCCGGCCAGGGCCACCAGCGCGTCCTCGTCGAAGTGCTCGCGGGGCTGATGGGGGTTGGGGTCGACGTCACCGACCGGCACCTCGGTCACCCCGGCCGCGGCCGGGGCCGGGACCTCCTCGTCGGACGAACCCGGGATCAGGGAGTCGAGTCCCCGTCCCAATCCACTACGCCGGGCCACGGCTGACCTCCTTGGCCAGCTCCCGGTACGCCAGGGCACCCCGGGAGGTCGGATCGAAGGCGATTATCGGCTGGCCGAAGGACGGGGCCTCCGACAGGCGCACGGTCCGCGGGATCACCTGACGGCAGACCTTCTCGCCGAAGTGGTCGCGCACGTCCTGGGCAACCTGATCGCTCAGCTTGGTGCGGGCGTCGTACATGACCAGCACGATGGTCGACACCCGGAGATCGCGATTCAGGTTCTTCTGGACCAGGGCCACGTTGCGGATGAGCTGGCCGAGGCCCTCCAACGCGTAGTACTCGCACTGGATCGGGACCAGCACCTCGGTGGCGGCGGCCATGGCGTTCACGGTCAGCAGACCGAGCGACGGGGGACAGTCGATGAGGACGTAGTCGAACTCGTCGCGGACCTGATCCAGCGCGTTCTTCAGCCGCATCTCGCGACTGAAGGCGGGCACCAGCTCGATCTCTGCCCCGGCGAGGTCCAGCGACGACGGAGCGACGAGCAGGTTCCTCACCGCCGTGCCCTCGATGCAGTCCTCCAGGGGGGCGTCGTGCAGGATCACGTCGTACATCGACGTCTCGAGCTCCCGTACGTTGATCCCGAGCCCGGTGCTGGCGTTGCCCTGCGGATCGAGGTCGACGACCAGCACCCGGTACCCGATGTCGGCCAGGCAGGCGCCCAGGTTGACCGCGGTGGTCGTCTTGCCCACGCCGCCCTTCTGGTTGGCGATGGCGATGACCCGCGGCAGGTTGTCCCGTCGGAGCTCATCGGGCGGCGCCGGCGACGGTTCCACGGCGGCGGGCGGCGGATCGGGCGGGGATCCCGGCGGCGGGGGCGGGGGCGGCGCGGGCCGGGGAGCGAAGGTCATGGGGCCGCTGGTGGTGGCCCCGGTGCTCTCGTCCCTGGCGCGCAGCTCCGCGAAGATCGAGCGGCTGGGATCGCCGGACGGCTCCTCGGGGGGCATCGACGACGACACGCGGGCCATCCTCGCGGTCACCGGCGCGCGACGCAAGGACCGTCGACCGTGTTTCACGTGAAACGCGGATCCGACGGCCGAGGAACGAGAAGGGTTCGGCCCTCGGCCCGAGCGTCGACCGCTCACGGCGTCGAAGCCGACCTGCCCCATGGAAGGAACGCGGTCCGGCGACGGATGCGCCGGCTCCTCGGCCGGTGGCTGAACTCCGCCCCGGGCCGGCCGGCCCCATGGCGGTGTTTCACGTGGAACACCTCATGCACCGGTTCGTCCACATCCTGTGGAACCCAAGGCCCACCGCGGCGTCCCTGGCCGTCGAGACGTGCGCCATGATCTGCAGGACACGCCCTAGAAGATCGGGTCCCGATCGGGGCGGCGACGGGGATAGCGGTCGGGGCACGGATCGACCTGGCGGGCCACGGTGAACCCGAAACCGTCGACCCGTGGCGAGGCCAGCCGCAGGAGGCCGACCCGTCGCAGGCCCTCGTCGTCCCAGCGGTCGCCGCCGGTGGGCGGGTCGCTCACCACGAGGACGCCGCCCACGTGGAGCAGGGGAGCGGCGCACTCGGCCACCACCGGCGGAGGTCCGAAGCTGCGGGCGACCACCACGTCGGCCGTGGCCCGCCAGGCGTCGTCGCGCCCCAGCATCTCCGCCCGGGCCCACACCACCTTCACGCGGGGGGACAGCGGGGCCACCTCCAACTCGAGGTAGGTGCACCGCCGTTGGCTCGAGTCGACCAGGGCGACCTCGGCCTCGGGCCAGGCCGACACCGCCAGGACGAGGCCGGGCAGGCCGCCCCCGGAACCCAGGTCGATCACCCGGCGCGGGGGCCCCGCGGCCCCGGAACGACCGTCGGCGGCCGATGGTCGGACGGTGAGGGCTCCGGCCCGCGCCGCATCGGCCACCCCGGCGAACGCCTCGGCGTGGCGGATCTGATCGTCGAGCGGTCCCGGTCCCACCAGGTCGCGGTCCCGTTGGCGGGCGAACACCGCCGCCAGGTCGAGGTGGCTCGGTGGGGAGGTCACCGGCGGATCGGCCCCCGCCCCCGCCGGTTCGCGGCGGGAAGGGACCGGGCGCGTCAGTCGGCGGGGAGGACCACCACCCGCCGGCGGGGCTCCTCGCCCTCCGACGTGGTGCGGACACCCTCGATGCCGTTGATCGTGTCGTGGACGACCTTGCGGTCCGGCGGCGACATCGGCTCGAGCGTCCTGGCGCGGCCCGAGTCGGCCACCTCGCCGGCGATCTTGGCCGCGAACTGCTCCAGTGCGTGGCGGCGACGCTCGCGGTATCCGCCGATGTCGATGCGCACCCGACCGTCCTGGCCGTCGGGTGCCGCCCGGTAGACGACGGTGCGGGCCAACTCGTGGATCGCCTGGAGCGTCAGCCCCCGCGGCCCGATCAGCAGTCCGAGGTCGTCGCCCTCGATCTTGATCTCCCGGGTGTCCTCGTCGACCTCGTCGATCCGGATGGTGGCCTCGGCGCCGAACGCGTCGACCAGTCCTCGTACGAAGCCCTCGACGCACGCGACGTGCTCGTCCAGGGTGAAGGTCTTGCTCTCCACGTTGTCTCCTTCGGCGGCCGCGGGCGCGGCCTCTTGGCTGGCCCCCGAGCGCGAGCCCCGCCGACGGCGGCGCGGGCGCGGCGACGCACCCGACTCGGACGAGGTGTCGTCATTGGACGGACTGTCAATAGTGCCGTCGCCGTCGTCGTCTTCGCCGGCGGCGGGCGCCGCGTCGACCGCCCCGGACCGGGCCGCCCCCGCCGATCCGCCTCGCCGGGACCGGCCGCCGCCCCGTCGGCGCTCCCGGCGCTCCTGCTTCTGCGGCTGGGGACGTGGCGACACGCGGGCCCGGACGCGGGCCTTGCCCCGGGTGCGGCCGAACAGCCCCGGCTGGGGCTCCTCGAGCACCTGGAGCTCGGCATCCTCCTCATCGACGCCCAGACGGTCGAGGGCCAGGTCGGTGGCCTCCTTGACCGTGCGGGCGCTCATCTCGACCCACTCCACGGCTTACCTCCGCTTCTTCTTCTTCTTCGATCGGTTCTGGTTGCTGGGCGCCCGGGTGGGCGCCTGGCGGTTCGGGGACCGCTTGGTGGCGGTGGCGCCTCCCGACGACCCGCCCTTCCCGCCCTTGGTCTCGCCGCCCCTGGTCTCGGTGCCGCCGGAGTCGGCGGGTCCACCGCGGGCGATCGACCTGATCTGGTCGAGCAGACCGCCGGTCTCCGGCGGGGGCGCGGGCTCGTCGCCCCCGTCACCCAGCTTGCGGCGGAGCTGGGCCTCCCGCTCGGCCTTGGCCTTCTCGCTGTACATCGTCCGGGTGATGAAGCCCTGCTGGCCGATGCGGTACACGTTCGAGACCACGAAGTACAGGACGAGACCGGCCTGGAGGGTCAGGGAGAACACCGGCAGGAAGAACGGCATGATCTTCATCAGCGCCTGCTGCTGCGGGTTGATCGCCGCCTGCTGACCCGAGTTGCGGGCCATGATCTGGCGCTGCTGGTACCAGGCGGTGGCCGCCACCACCAGCACGAGGATCAGGTACGGCAGGGCGGCGACGAGGCCCTCGCTCAACCGGCGGGTGAACCAGTCGGCCAGGTCGAGGCCGAGGAAGCGCATGTGCCGCGACTGGCTGAGGTCGTGGTACAGGTTCGAGCCCTGGTCGACGTACTTGGGGTCGAACGTGCCGAACGTCGGGTGCACGCCACCCCCGGCGGGGTCGCGGACGTAGTTGCCGACGGCGACGCCCATGTCACGCCCGTAGGGCTGGTGCCAGGTGAGCCCCTGGAGCACCTGGTAGAGCACGAAGAACACCGGCATCTGCACCAGCAGCGGCAGGCAGCCGCCGAGCGGGTTGATGTCGTGCTCCTTGTAGAACGCCATCATCTCCTCGTTGAGCTTCTGGCGGTCGTCCTTGTACTTCACCTGCAACTTGCGCAGCTCGGGCTGGAGCTGCTGCATGGCGATCATCGAGCGGGTGCTCTTCAGGGTGAGCGGGGTGACGATCACCATCACGCCCAGCGTCAGGAGCATGATCGACAGGCCGTAGGACCCGGTCAGGTCGTAGAAGTACGCCAGGGCCGACGCGATCGCGTCGAAGAAGAAGTCCATCAGGGGGTCCGATCAGGGCGGGACGGGCCGGCGAGGGCGGGGCCGGCCGGACGGGACGGGCGCTCGGGCACGGGATCCCACCCGTGCCCGCCGAGGGGCTGGCACCGCGACAACCGGCGGATCGCGAGCCACGTGCCCCGACCGGCGCCGTGGACCTCGATCGCCTCCACCGCGTAGGTGGAGCACGACGGTTCGTAGCGACAGGGAGAGGGCCGACCGGCGCGGGCCCCCTGGTAGAGGCGCACGGCCCCGGTGAGCAGGCGGGCGGCGCGGCCCGGTGACGCGGTCACGGCCGGTCCGCCCCGACGGCGCGGGCGACCGCCTGCCCCAGGTGTCGGCGGACGTCGTCGAACGGGGCGGCCGCGACCGGCGCGGCCGCGCTCACCAGCAGCGCGCCGGAGGGCAGGGTTCCGGTGAGGGCCAGCTCGTCGACGAGGGGCCGCAGCCGCCGGCGGATGCGGTTGCGCACGACCGCGGTGCCGGTGCGCTTCCCGATCGCGTACGCGACGAGGCAGCGGTCCTCGCCCGCGACGGGGAGGTAGCGGACGGTCACCGGGCCGGATCGGCCCCGGCGACCCGCCTCCCGAACGCGGAGCAGGGTGGCGCGGTCACGCAACGGGGCGATCAGGCGGACAGACGCGCGCGGCCCTTCTGGCGGCGGCTGCGCAGCACGGCGCGACCGGCGCGGGTCGACATCCGCTTGCGGAAACCGTGCCGCTTCGAGCGGCGACGGACGTTGGGCTGAAAGGTGCGCTTCACTGCTCTCCTCCTCGGACACCGCGACCTCCACGCCCGACGCCGCCGAAGCGGCGCCGTCGATCCCCGGCCGCCGCGGCCATCCGGCCCCGGGGCCGACCCGATCGTCGGGCAGGCGCGGGTGCCCCGTGAGTCCACGGGACCGGGGGACACGCTAGAGGGCGCCTCCCGCGCCGGGCAACACGGCTCCCCCGACGGTGGCCCGACGCTCTCACCAGCGGCGTTGCGTCCTCTTGCACGCGCCCCGATCGACGGTGGTACGGTCGCCCTCCCGGCGCCCCGGCCCCCCCGGTCATCGGCGCTCGGTGCCACAGACGACGACCCCACGCCTCTCGCGAGGCGCTTGCTGGCGTTGTCCACATCTGTGGATTCCCGTGTGGACGAGGGGAAAGCCGGAGGATCTCTCGTGGAGGCAGCCGACCATCTGTGGGGCGCCTGCTGCGACTTCCTCCGGGATCAGGTCAGCGACGGGGTCTGGCGCTCGACGTTCCAGGGGATCCGGGCGGTCGACGTCGACGACGAGCGTCTGGTCGTCTCGGTACCGAGCGGCGTCGTCGCCGACCGCATCTACGGCCGCTACCGCCCACTGGTCGACGAGGCACTCCTGTCGGTCCACGGCGACCCCCTCGACCTGGTGGTCGAGGTGCACGCCCCCCCGGCCGACGCCGACGGCCCCGAACCGGGCGCGGACGACCACGAGATCACCGAGGGTGACGGCGCGACGAC
>Ga0123332_1002417_pt1 | contig 17723 bp, 17 predicted proteins | sample BioC12SIPDNA_4_FD_89958 | JGI IMG/M metagenome (GOLD analysis project Ga0123332, IMG submission 89958) | Anaerobic biogas reactor microbial communites from Washington, USA - Biogas_R2_A C12 SIP DNA | ecosystem: Engineered > Bioreactor > Anaerobic > Unclassified | place: Washington, USA...
CCCCGGCCCACCAGTGCCCGCCGAGCAGCAGCGGGACGCTGATCGCACCGGCCACCACGCTGAACAGCACCGATCCCCCGAAGCCCTCCCAGGACTTCTTCGGAGAGATCGAGGGGGCCATCGGGTGCTTGCCCTTGAGCACACCCATGGCGTAGCCGCCCGTGTCGCTCATCGTGGTCACCAGGGCGAAGACGATGATCCGCTCACCACCGTCGGGCGCGGCGATCATCAGGGCGGCGAAGCTGGCCAGCAGGGGGACGTAGGTGACGATGAACACGCCACCGGCGACGTCGCGGATCGCGCGCTCCGGACCCTCGACCGCGCGCCAGATCAGCACCGCGAGGCAGACCAGGCCGTAGGCCAGGATCAGCATCGAGCTGCCCCAGGCGTAGGCGATGGGCAGCAGCGCGGCGCCGGCGATGACCGGGACCACCGGCACGTTGAACCGCCCGGCGCGCAGTGCGGCGACCATCTCCAGGGAGGCCAGGACGATCGCGACGGTCACCAGCGCGACGAACGAGGGTGCCCACAGCAGCGCGGTGGCGATGACCGCCCCGCCCAGGACGACACCCACGGCGATGGCCGCCGGGAGGTTGCGGCCGGCCCGCGACGGCTTCTTGGCCGGTGCGGGTGAGCTGGATCGCTGCAGTGCCCGGTAGGCGCGGCGCGACGAGGCCTCCATGTCCCTCCTCGGGTGCGGGGTCTCGCTCAGACCTCCAGCAGCTCGGCTTCCTTGACCTTGAGCGCCTCGTCGATCTGGTCGACATACTTCTTGGTGAGCGCCTCGATCTCCTTCTCGGAGCGGGTGCCCTCGTCCTCGCCGATGTCACCGTCCTTGACGGCCTTGGACACCGTGTCCATCGTCGCGCGGCGGATGTTGCGCACCGACACCTTCGCGTCCTCACCCTTGGTGCGGGCCAGCTTGATGTACTCCTTGCGGCGCTCCTCGGTCAGCTGCGGCATGACGATCCGGATCGCGTTGCCGTCGTTGCTCGGGTTCAGTGCCAGGTCACCCTCCCGGAGCACCTTCTCGATGCTGGTCATCGCGCCCTTGTCGAAGGGCGTGATGAGCACCGTGCGGGCGTCCTGGATGTGGAAGGACGCCAGCTGCTGCATGGGCGTGGGGGCGCCGTAGTAGTCGACGTTGAGCTTGCTGAACATGCTCGGGTGCGCCCGGCCGGTCCGGATCGAGGCCAGGTCGTCGCGCGCGACCTCCAGGGCCTTGCCCATCTTCTCCTCGGCCTCCATGACGGCCAGCTCGATCATCTCGGACATCTGCCTGGTGCTCCTTCGTCGTGCGCCCGTGGCGGCGCGGGTCTGGTCTGTGCGGGTCGGTGCCGTCAGCCGGCGGTGACCAGTGTTCCGATCTTCTCACCGCGCAGGGCGCGGGTGATGCTGTCCTCGCCGCCCATGCCGAAGACGAGCATGTCGAGCCCGTTCTCCATGCACAGGCTGAAGGCTGCCGCGTCGACGACCTTGAGGTTGCTGGTCAGCGCCTGGCTGTAGGTCAGGGTGTCGAGCTTGACCGCGTCGGGTTCGGTGCGCGGGTCGGCCGTGTAGACGCCATCGACGCCGTGCTTGCTCATGAGCACCACGTCGCAGTGGATCTCCAGGGCCCGCTGGGCCGAGACGGTGTCGGTGGAGAAGTAGGGCATCCCGGCCCCGGCGCCGAAGATGACGACCCGCCCCTTCTCCATGTGCCGGATCGCTCGGCGCGGGATGTAGGGCTCGGCGACCTGCCCCATCGTGATCGCCGTCTGGACCCGCGTCGGCACGCCCTCCTTCTCCAGGAAGTCCTGGAGCGCCAGGCAGTTCATCACGGTGCCGAGCATGCCCATGTAGTCGGCGCGCGCCCGGTCCATGCCGCGCTGCTGCAGCTCAGCGCCGCGGAAGAAGTTGCCGCCGCCGATGACGCAGGCGATCTGGACGCCCTCGCGCGCGGCCCGGGCGATCTGGTGGGCGATGCCCCGGACGACGTCCGGGTCGAGGCCGACGCTGCCGCCCCCGAAGGCCTCCCCGGACAGCTTGAGCAGCACACGTCGCGCGGGGTCTGTCCCCTCCGGCGCGTTCTCGGCCAGCGGCTCGGGGTCGGTCGACCGGATCAGTTCAGGGGTGGTGGTCAGGCTGTCGGGCACGAAGCCTCCTGCGATGCCGGTGATGTCTGCGGTCGATCGATCCTGCCATATCCGGGCGACCGGGTGGCACTCCGCCGCCCCCGGACCACCCCGGAGACCGGGCCGGATCCGGTGTCACACCGCAAGGCCCCAGGCCACGGCGCCGAAGAGCACCCCGAGTCCGTTGGTGGCCCAGTGCATGCCGATGCTGGCGAGGACGCTGCCGCTGCGGCGGCGTAGCTCTCCGGCCACCAGCCCCCCGAGGGCCGTGAACAGCACCGTTCCGATGACCAGCAGGACAGAGGCGTGACCACCGAAGACGGCCAGGGCCGAGCCGATGGCAGCGTTTCCCGCGGACGCCGTCGCCGGGATCACGTGCCACAGGCCGAACAGCAGCGAGGAGCCCAGGAGGACCTGCCACATCCGCGCGTGCCGGGCGAGCATGCCCCACAGCACGGAACGGAAGGCCACCTCCTCGAGCATGACCGTCCCGAGCGGGATCAGCACGAAGGCCGTGAACAGGATGCTGGCCGGCGGCAGGTGATAGCGCACGTCCAGGAAGGCCGACCGGGTGACCGGCAGCAGGACACCGACCAGGTAGACCACGCCAACTGCGGCGATGACGAGCCCGCCCCAGCGCAGACCCGAGGCGTGCGTACGCCGGGCCAGGCCGAGCTGGTGCCAGCTGAGCCCCGAGGCGCGGGCGAAGGCCAGCAGGGCGAGGGCACCCGCGGGGCCGAGCCACAGCGAGTCCCAGCCCAACAGGTGGTTGGCCAGGTTCAGCCCCAGCAGGCTGAGCACCACGGCGATCGTGGCCGCCGGGGCAAACCGCTGGTCGGCTCCGGGGGTCGTGGCCGCGTGACTCATCGGGATGAGGTTACTGGGGCGCGGCCGAGGGAACAGAATCGCCGTGAGGCCGGCCCCCCGAGGGGAACCGGCCTCACGGCATACGGACGGGGTCGTCTGTCTCAGACGCCGACCTTGAAGCGGGCGAAGGAGGTGACCTCCGCGCCGCCCTCCTGGGCGACCTGGGCGACGGACTTCTTCGGGTCCTTGGCGAACGGCTGGTCGAGCAGCACGTTCTCCTTGAAGTAGCCGTTGACCCGGCCCTCGACGATCTTGGGCAGCGCCTGCTCCGGCTTGCCCTCCTCGCGGGCGGTCTCCTCGGCGATCCGACGCTCGTTGGCGACGGTCTCCTCGGCGACGTCCGCACGGGTCAGCACGGTCGGGCTGAAGGCCGCCACATGCATCGCGATGTCGCGGGCGACCTGGGCGTCGCCGCCCTCGGTGGCCACCAGGACACCGATCTGCGCGGGCAGGTCGGGGCTGGTCTTGTGCAGGTAGGACACCACCTGGCCGCCCTCGAGTCGGGCGACGCGGCGGATCTCGATCTTCTCGCCGATGGTGGCGTTGGCCTCGTCCAGCACGGCCTGGACGGTCTGGCCGTCCAGCTCGCTGGCCAGCAGTGCCTCGGCGTCAGTGGCACCGGTGGCGACGGCCTGGGCCAGCACCTTGTCGGCCAGCTCGCCGAACTTCTCGCCCTTGGCGACGAAGTCGGTCTCGCAGTTGATCTCGACCAGGGTGCCGACGGTGCCGTCGACGTGGGCGGTGACCAGGCCGTTGGAGGCCGAACGGCCCTCGCGCTTGGTGACGCCCTTCAGGCCCTTGACCCGCAGGATCTCGGTGGCCTTGGTGGCGTCGCCCTCGGCCTCGTCGAGGGCCTTCTTGACGTCCATCATGCCCGCGCCGGTCGCCTCGCGCAGGGCCTTGATGTCAGCGGCGGTGTAGTTCGCCATGGATCGGGTTCGCTCCTTCGTCAGGGAACTTGGTGGTTGGTCTGGGTATGCCCGGTGGCTCAGGCCTGCTCGGCGGGCGCGGCCTGGTCCTCGGTGGACTCGGCAGCGGCAGCCTCAGCGGCAGGGGCCTCGGTGGCAGCCTCAGCGGCAGGGACCTCGGCGGCAGCCTCAGCGGCGGGGACCTCGGCGGCAGCCTCAGCGGCGGGGGCCTCGGTGGCAGCCTCGGCGGCGGGGGCCGCGGTCGACTCGGAGCCGGCGAGCAGCTCGCGCTCCCACTCGGCCATCGGCTCGGCCTCGGACTCGCCGCCCTCGGAGGAACCGCCACCGGCGCGGGCCATCAGGCCGTCGGCGACGGCGTCGGCGACCACGCGGGTCAGCAGGGTGACGGAGCGGATCGCGTCGTCGTTGCCGGGCACCTTGTAGTCGACCTCATCCGGGTCGCAGTTGGTGTCCAGGATCGCGATGACCGGGACCCCGAGCTTGCGGGCCTCGGTGACGGCCAGGTGCTCCTTCTTGGTGTCGACGACCCAGACGGCGGAGGGGACCTTGCCCATGTCGCGGATGCCGCCGAGGGCGCGCTCGAGCTTCTCGTGCTCGCGGCGCATCATCAGGAGCTCCTTCTTGGTGTGACCGGAACCGGCCACGTTGTCGAAGTCGATCTCCTCGAGCTCCTTGAGACGGCTCAGCCGCTTGGAGACGGTCTGGAAGTTGGTGAGCATGCCGCCCAGCCAGCGGTGGTTCACGTAGGGCATGCCCACGCGGGTGGCCTGCTCGGCGATGGCCTCCTGGGCCTGCTTCTTGGTGCCGACGAACAGGATGGTGCCGCCGTGCGCGACGGTCTGCTTGACGAAGTCGTAGGCCTCGTTGAGGTAGGTCAGCGACTGCTGCAGGTCGATGATGTAGATGCCGTTGCGCTCGGTCATGATGAAGCGCTTCATCTTGGGGTTCCAGCGACGGGTCTGGTGCCCGAAGTGGACGCCGCTCTCCAGGAGCTGGCGCATGGTGACGACGGCCATGCCGTGGTCTCGCTTTCTTCTAGGGTGCAGTTAGGTCCTGGCACGGGCGACGACCTCCACCCGGCCCCCGCTGAGGGGACGGGACCGCGGAGGTGCGTCCCGGCATACCTGGCCGTCGATCGCGAGATCGGGGTGGTCCGCCGGTGGGCTCGTGCGCGAATTCGCGCGGCGCACCCGGCTCCGGGCACACCACACGTGCAGACCATCTTACGGCTACCGTGCAGGACATGCGAAATCCACTCGTCACGCGGATGACCGGCTTCGGCACCACGATCTTCGCCGAGATGACCCAGGCGGCCCTGCGCTACGACGCGGTGAACCTCGGGCAGGGCTTCCCGGACACCGACGGACCGGCCGAGATCCTGGAGGTTGCCCGGGAGTCGATCGCCTCCGGGCTCAATCAGTACCCCCCGGCCATCGGGATGCCGGTGCTGCGCGAGGCGGTCGCCGACCACCAGCGGCGGTTCTACGGCCTGGAGGTCGACCCGGACACCGAGGTGCTGGTCACCGTGGGGGCGACCGAGGCCATCGCGGCGGCGATCCTGGCGCTGGTCGAGCCGGGCGAGGAAGTGGTGGTCTTCGAGCCGTTCTACGACTCCTACGCCGCGTCGATCGCCCTCGCCGGCGGCGTCCGGCGCACCGTGCCGCTGCACTTCCCGGACCTGGCCGTCGACGAGGCGGCCCTGCGGGCCGCCTTCGGCCCCCGGACCCGGGCGGTCCTGCTGAACACCCCGCACAACCCGACGGGCAAGGTCTTCACCCGGGCTGAGCTGGAGCTGGTCGCGGAGCTGGCCCGGGAGCACGACGCGGTCGTCATCTCCGACGAGGTCTACGAGCATCTGACCTTCGACGGGCTGACCCACACCCCCATCGCGACGCTGCCCGGCATGGCGGAGCGGACCCTGACGATCAGCTCGGGCGGCAAGACGTTCTCGGTGACCGGCTGGAAGGTCGGCTGGGTTCACGGGCCCCGCGATCTGGTCGGGGCCGTCACGGCCGTCAAGCAGTTCCTCACCTTCGTCGGCTCCGGACCGTTCCAGCCCGCCATTGCCGAGGGGCTGGGGATGCCGGAGTCGTTCTTCACCGGGTTCGCCGCGGAGCTGCAGGGCAAGCGGGACATCCTGGTCGAGGCGCTGACCGGCGCGGGGCTGCCGGTGATGCCGTGCCAGGGGACCTACTTCGTGATCGCCGACGCCGCGCCGCTGGGGGTGACCGACGCGGTCGACTTCTGCCGCCGGATGCCGCAGGAGGTCGGGGTCGTCGGGGTGCCGGTCTCGGCGTTCTGCGACCACACCGAGCCGGTGGCCTCCCTGGTGCGCTTCGCGTTCTGCAAGCGCGAGGAGGTGCTGCGCGAGGGCGCCCGGCGCCTGGCCGGCCTGGGCACGGGGTAGTCCGCACCGGCAGCAGACACGGCTGTGGCCGACCCCCGCCCGGGATCGGCCACAGCCGTTCGTGCTTCAGGGCCTCAGCAGCAGCGCCCCTGCGGATTGCGCTCCTGCCAGTCCGTGCGCCACCGCCAGTAGTCGCGCTCGGACAGGGCCGGGGTCGGGCAGCCGGACCGCTCGTGGTGGGCCAGGTAGGCCTGGTAGGCGTTCTCGCCCAGCATGCCCCTGATGAACCAGCGGGTGCGGTCCCACCAGCCGTCCCCGGTCGGTCCGACGGACAGCCTGGCCGTCCGACGGGCGGCACGGCCGGCGTCTCCCGACAGTTCCGGGTCCACGGGTGCCATCGCCCCAGTCTGGGCCATCAGTGGTGCCCGCGCACGCGCTCGACCGGGTGCTCGGCCAGGTAGGCCGCCCACTGTGCCTCAAGGTCCTTCTCCGCCGGCGTGCTGATGATGCCCGCCGGTGCGTAGATCCGCGACTGGACGAACTCCTCCTCCGTCGTGGGTGCCCCACCGCTGCGGATCGAGGAGATCGTGGCCATCACGGCCGTCGCGATGACGATCAGGGTCAGCACCACGAACACGATGGACAGGGTGCCCTGGATGAAGGTGTTGCGGACCACCGCCTCCATCGCCTCCACCGACCCGGCGGTGCCAAAGCTCGTCTCGCCCCGGGCCAGCGCGTCCTTGAAGGCGGCGTGCTGGGCCCAGTAGCCGATCGACGGCACGGAGCTGAAGATCTTGTAGAGGGAGGCGACCGTCGTGACGACGGTGGCGAAGGCCAGCGGGACGATGATGACCCACAGCGCCTTGCGGTTCTGCCGGGCGGCGATCGCCAGGCAGATCGACAGGGCGAGCGCGGCCAGCAGCTGGTTGGCGATGCCGAAGAGCGGGAAGAGGGTGTTGATGCCACCCAAGGGATCTGTCACGCCCATGATGAGGATCGCTCCCCAGCCGGCCACCATGATGCCCGTGCACACCCAGGCCCCGGTCCGCCAGGAGGTGTCCCGGAACCGCGGCCAGAAGTTGCCGAGGCTGTCCTGCAGCATGAAGCGGGCCACGCGCGTGCCGGCGTCCACGGCCGTCAGGATGAACAGCGCCTCGAACATGATCGCGAAGTGGTACCAGAAGCTCATCAGGCTGGTGCCGCCGATGAGCTGCTGCATGATGTGCGACAGGCCGAGGGCCAACGTCGGGGCGCCACCGGTGCGGGAGACGATGCTCTCCTCCCCCACGTTGGCCGCGGCGGTCTCCAGCATCTCGGGCGTCAGGTTGACCCCGGTCAGGCCCAGTCCGTTGACGTAGGCCACGGCGCCCTCCACGGTGCCGCCGGTGGCGGCGGCGGAGACGTTCATCGCGAAGTAGATGCCGCGGTCGATGGAGATGGCCGCCACCAGCGCCATGATGGCCACGAAGGACTCCATCAGCATGCCGCCGTAGCCGATGAACTTGGTCTGCCGCTCCTTCTCGATGAGCTTGGGCGTGGTGCCCGAGGAGATCAGCGCGTGGAACCCGGACAACGCGCCGCAGGCGATCGTCACGAACAGGAACGGGAACAGCGGGCCGGCGACCACCGGTGCGTCGGACCGCCCCGCGAACTCGCTGAGCGCCGGCACGGTGATCTCCGGGCGGACCAGGACGATCGCGACGGCCAGCATCACGATGGTGCCGACCTTCATGAAGGTCGAGAGGTAGTCACGCGGGGCGAGCAGCAGCCACACCGGCAGCACGGCCGCGATGAAGCCGTAGATGATGATGCCCCAGGCGATCGTCGTGCGGTCGAGGGTGAACCACTCGGCGCCCCAGGAGGTGTCGGCGACCCAGCCTCCGGCGACGATGACCAGGATGAGGAGCACGAAGCCGATGAGCGATACCTCGGAGACCTTGCCCGGACGCAGGTAGCGCAGGTAGACGCCCATGAACAGCGCGATCGGGATCGTCATCCCGACGGAGAAGACACCCCAGGGGCTCTCCCCGAGGGCGTTGACGACAACGAGCGCCAGGATCGCGACGATGATGATCATGATCGTGAGGGTGGCCAGCAGGGCCGCGGTGCCACCCACCTTGCCGAGCTCGTCGCGGGCCATCTGTCCCAGCGAGCGGCCACCGCGCCGCATCGAGAAGAACAGCACCAGGTAGTCCTGGACGGCGCCGGCGAGCACGACACCGACGATGATCCAGATCGTGCCGGGTAGGTAGCCGAGCTGGGCAGCCAGCACCGGGCCGACGAGCGGACCGGCGCCGGCGATCGCCGCGAAGTGGTGCCCGTAGAGCACGCGGCGGTCGGTGGGCATGTAGTCCTGCCCATTCTCCTTGTACTCCGCCGGGGTGGCCCGGTTGTCGTCGGGCTGGGTGATCTTCTTCTCGATGTAGGTCGCGTAGAACCGGTAGGCGATCAGGTAGGTGCAGACCGCCGCGAAGACGAACCAGATGGCGTTGATGGTTTCGCCGCGCACGATCGCGAGCATCACCCAGGCGACGCCGCCGAGGACCGCGATCGCCGCCCAGGTGGCGATGCGGACGGGAGTCCAGCGCTTCTCCTCGGCCTCGACCTGTTCTTCCGTGAGGCTGACGGGGGGCAGTTCCGCCGAGTCCACACTCATCTGCAGCTCCTTGCAGGGTTCGAGCCCGCCCACGGCGGGCTGTGGGTGGTGCGGCCTTCGCACCTGGGGGCGACGCTACAACCGGGTCGGGGACTCCTCAGGAGGCAGGGTCGACTCTTGACCATCTGCAGACCCGGGCAGAGACGCCCTAGGTCGGGCGCGCGCGTCAGGCGCGCGGGTGCGCCTGCCGGTAGGCGGCGCGGAGCCGGTCGACGGACACGTGGGTGTAGATCTGCGTGGTGGCCAGGCTGGTGTGACCGAGCAGCTCCTGGACGGTCCGCAGGTCAGCACCGCCCTCGAGCAGGTGCGTCGCGGCGCTGTGCCGGAGCCCGTGCGGGCCGAGGTCGGCAGCGTCGGGCAGGTGCGCCAGGAGGTCGTGCACCACGGTGCGGACCTGGCGCTGGTCCACCCGCTTCCCCCGGCGGCCGAGGAAGAGCGCCGGCCCGGACTCGGCGGTCGCCAGCTGCGGCCGTCCCTGGTCCAGCCAGGCGGTCAGCGCCTCGGCCGCGGGGGCTCCGAACGGGACCGTGCGCTCCTTGGCGCCCTTGCCCAGCACCCGGGCGACCCGGCCCGGCAGGTCCACGTCGTCGACGTCGAGTCCGGTGAGCTCACCCACGCGCATGCCGCTGGCGTAGAGCAGCTCCAGGATCGCCCGGTTGCGGACGTGGACGGGGTCGGCATCGTCAGCCGCCACCGCCGCCAGGTCCATCAGCTGGTCGGCCTCGCCGGGCTTGAGGACCCCCGGCAGCGTGCGTCCTTTGCGCGGTGCACCCAGACGCAGCGCGGGGTCCGAGGAGATCCGCCCGGTGCGCCTGGCCCAGCGCAGGAACGTCCGGACGGCGGCCGACCGGCGGGCGATCGTCGATGGTGCTGCTCCCGCGGCTGCCTGCTCCCCCAGCCAGGAGCGCAGGTCGCCCAGCGTGATGTCCCCCAGCCCACCGACCCCCGCCGCGGCCAACGCCTCCGCCATGGCGGAGACGTCACCCAGGTACGCCCGGACCGTGTGCTCGGAACGGTTCCGCTCCGCGGACAGGTGCCGAGCGAACGCGTCGAGCACGTCGTCGGGCACGACCCGCGCCCCAGCGTCCGCAGCCGGTGCCCCGGCGCCCGCAGCCGGTGCGCCGGCGCCCGCGGCCGGGGCCGGGGCGTGCGGGGTCGGTCCCTGACGCTCGGATGACGGGCTCACCCCGTCCACGGTGCCACGCCTGCTCCGGTCCCGGGGGACGGCGCGCTGGGTCAGTCCCAGCCGCCGTGCGGGAGCAGGGTCAGCTCCCACGGCTGCAGGAACAACAGGGGGTCGAGATAGGTCTGGCCCCGCACGGCACCCAGGTGCAGGCAGGCACGGAGTGCGCAGTGACCACCCCAGATCCCCAGGAGCCCGAGTTGGTCCCCGGCACGCACCCGGTCTCCCTGCGACACAGACCTGTCGATGACCGGCTGGTAGGTGCTGCGGATGCCGTCGGGGTGGGTCACCGACACGATCCCGACCCCGGCGATGCTGCCGCTGTAGGTCACGGTGCCGACCGCGACAGCCAGCACGGGTGAGTAGGTGTGTCCGGCCAGGTCGATCCCGCGGTGCCCCGGTAACCACCGCTGCTCGGGAGGGTCGAAGTGACGCACCACCGCCGGGTGGCCGGGGAGGGGCCACTGCCAGGACCCGCCCGACTGGTCCGCGCCGACGACTCCCCCCGCCGCACCGGTCAGCGTCAGCAGTGCCGCCGCCAGCGTCGCCCACCACGCCTTGCGGAAGCGTGCCGCCGACGGCGCCCGCAACACCCTCACGAGGTCCGCCCCCACCCGTCCAGGCGCAGCTCCGCCAGGCCGCACCCCTGCAGCTCTCCCAGGGCACCCAGCACCTCGCGCGCGGACAGACCCGCGTGCACGGTGATCTCCTCCACGGTCTTGGACCGGAACGGTGCCAGCGTCGACCACACCCGCGAGGCCAGCGGCCCGACCTGGTCCTCGACCCGCGACGGTCCTCGCTTGTCGGGGGCCAGATCGGCGCCTCCGATCGTGCCCAGCAGGTCCACGACCTCCGCGGAGTCCGTGACCAGGGTGGCGCCCTCCTCGCGGACCGCCCGGTGGCACCCGGCCGAGACCATCGACGTCACCGGCCCCGGCACGACGGCCACGGGCCGACCGATCCGGGCGGCGGCGCGAAGGGTGTTCAGGGCGCCCGAGCGCAGGCCGGCCTCGACCACGACCGTCCCCGTCGCGAGGGCCGCGATGAGTCGGTTGCGGGCCAGGAACCTGGGCCGCGTCGGCGCCGAACCCGGCGGCACCTCGGTGAGGACGCCCCCCGCACGGGTGACCTGACCGATCAGCTCGGCGTGTGCGGTGGGATAGACCCGGTCCACACCGCAGGCGAGGACGGCGACCGTGGGCGCCTCCACCGAGAGCGCGGAGCGGTGAGCCGCAGCGTCGATGCCGAACGCGGCCCCGGAGACGACCGTGAAGCCCCGGGCACCGGTGCCGGCGCCGATCTCGGCGGCGACGTGGTTGCCGTAGGCCGTGCTCGCCCGGGCACCCACGACCGCCACGCTGCGGGCCGGCACCGCGGCGAAGTCGGCCGGGCCGCGTGCCCAGAGGCACCACGGGGGCACCTCGAGGTCGTCGAGGGCCACCGGCCACCCAGGATTTCCGGGCAGGAGCAGGCGAGCGCCGAGACGCTCACAGACCTCGCGGTCCCGGTCGAGGTGCAGGTCCTTGAGCCTGCCGGCGAACCGGTCGATGACCTTGCCGTTGAGCGCCCTGCCGCCGCGGGCCGCGATCTGGAAGGCGTCGACGAAGCCGAACCTCTCGATGAGCGCCACCGCCACCGGATCGGTGGGCTCGGAGATGCGGGCCCAGGCGAGCCGGGCGCTCGCCTCATCCGTCACGCCGTGGTCCGGACCTGAGCTGGTCATGCCGCGACCTCCGAGCTGGTGCGCAGCGCGAGCGCCTGCCACAGGTGCTCGGCACCGGGACGGTCGGCCCCGGCCAGGTCGGCGAGTGTCCAGGCGACCCGGACGCAGCGGTCGTAGCCGCGCAGCGTCAGCTCCCCGCGGTCCATGGCAGTCTCCAGCGGCGCTGTCGCACCCCGGGGCAGCCGCCAGTGGTCCCCGCGCAGCAGGCTGCCCGGCACCTCCGCGTTGACGGTCCACGGGGTGCCCGCCCAGCGCTCCCGCTGCCGCTCGCGCGCGGCACTGACGCGCCGAGCCACCTCGAGCGTCGGCTCGCCCGGCGGCCCGGACAACGCGGTGCGCGTGACCGGGAGCAGGCTGACCCGCACGTCGATCCGGTCCAGCAACGGCCCGCTCAGCTTGCCGAAATAGGTGCGCCGGGCCAGTGGCGTGCACTCGCAGTGCTCCCCCTTGCCGATGCCCCGACCGCACGGGCACGGGTTCGCCGCGGCGACCAGCTGGAACCGTGCCGGGAGACGGGTCTGCCGGTCGGCGCGGGCGATGACCACCTCGCCGCTCTCCAGCGGCTGGCGGAGTCCGTCGAGCACGTCCCGACGGAACTCCGGCGTCTCGTCCAGGAAAAGCACCCCTCGATGGGCCCGTGACACCGCGCCGGGCCGCACCCGCGCACTGCCGCCGCCGATAACCGCAGCCATCGAGGCCCCGTGATGCGGGGCCACGAAGGGGGCCCGGCTCACCAGGGAGTCCGCGCCGTCCAGGGCTCCCAGCACCGAGTGCACCGCGGTCACCTCGAGCGCCTCCGCGCGGTCCAGGACCGGCAGGAGTCCGGGGAGCCGCTCGGCCAGCATCGTCTTGCCGGCACCCGGGGCACCGACCATGAGCATGTGGTGACGCCCCGCCGCCGCCACCTCCAGGGCGGCGCGCGCCTCCGGCTGCCCCACCACGTCGCGCAGGTCCGGGACTCGATCCGTGCCAGGGTCCGGCTCGGGGACCCGCAGCGGCGCCGGAGCGGCACCGTGGTGGACCGCCAGGTGCAGGTCGATCACCTCGCGCAGGGACGCCGCGGCGTAGACCCGGATGCCGGGCACGAGGGCGGCCTCCCCCGCGTTGGCGTGCGGCACGATCACGGCGGGCATACCCGCGGCCGCGGCGGCAGCCACCATCGGCAGGACCCCGGTGACCGGTCGCACCGCCCCGTCCAGGCCCAGCTCGCCGATGTGCACCACCGACTCCGCCACGTCCGGGGGCACCACCTCGGTGACGACCAGCTGGGCGACGGCAATGCCCAGGTCGAACCCGCTGCCGGTCTTGGGCAGCCACGCCGGCGTCAGGTTGATGGTCCACCGCCGCTGCGGGATGACCAGACCGCAGTCCTCCACCGCGGCCCGGATCCGGCTCGGCGCGCGGGAGCAGGCGGCATCGGGCAGACCGCTCATGGTCATCGCCGGCAGCCCCTGGGCCATGTGCGCCTCGACCTGGACCAGGTGCCCCTCCACGCCGCTGAGCGCCACCGCATGGGTGCGCCCCAACCCCATCAGGCCACGCCCTGCAGGTGCTCGATCTGGGCCGGCCCGGTGAGCGGGCGCAGCACCCCGACGACGTCGACGCGCAGGTCGGGCGAGCGCACCCCGTGCTCCTGCAGCCAGCTCACCGCCAGCCGCCGCAACCGCGCGGCCTTGACCGGTGTTACGGCCTCCACCGGTGAGCCGAAGGCGGTCGAGCGCCGGGTCTTCACCTCACAGAAGACGAGACAGCGGCCGTCGCGAGCGACGATGTCCACCTCGCCCTGACCGCAGCGCCAGTTGCGGTCGAGGATCTCGTACCCCAACCCGGTGAGGTACTCACACGCCAGCCGCTCGCCATACTCCCCGATCGCGCTCGCGACCCGGTGGGACATCCCCATCTCGACCACCTCCGCACCCACCATCGGCTGGGGGTCCGGGTGCGGGCGTCACGATCGAACGCGCTGTGGACAACGGGGATCGCGACGACGACGCTGTGGAGAACTCACCCGCTGGGGCAGGCGCTCAGGACCACCGCGCGCGGAGCCGGCGATCGGTGGCTGGCCCGACGGCTCAGTCGCCCCGCATCGCGCCACCCGACGCGCTCAGTCGCTCCGCATCACGCCACCCCGCGTGCTCGGCCGCACCGGGGGTCCGGACCCGGCGCGAGGCGAGGCTGAGGACGAGGACCAGGAGGGCGAGGAACCACAGGTTGGCCTCGGCCCAGGGCCAGCCGGGGTTGTCCGGCTCGACGAGCCAGACGAGGGTCCTGGTGAGGGCCGCCCCGAGGACCACCACAGGCAGGGCGGCGAGCGCGACCAGCTTCCGCGAGGTCGGGGTGGTCGGCCGGGTCCACAGGAGCAGCAGGCAGGCGACGGCGGCGAGGTGGCTGACGGCACCGAGGAGGAAGAGCGGGCCCTCGGCCGGGCTCAGGCCCAGGCCACCGGCCCAGCCGATGGCGACGGCCTTGGCCGTCCAGAAGCAGGCGGACAGGATCGCGGCGACCAGGCCGATACGCGCAGTGCGGTTCACGGTTCTCACGACTCGAGCGTGGCTGCGCGGCCCCGACACGGCGTCCCTCCTGCGAGTGATGTGCGGCGACGTCGCCCACCTCTACCCTGCAGGGGTGAGACCGCTCGCCCGGTATTGGTGGGAGCCGCTCGCCGCCGCGCTCCTGGTGGTGTTGACGGCCCTGGCCGCCATGGAGGCCACCGCGGGCCGCGGGCTGCTCACGGACGGCCCCGGGCTGCTGCTCATCGTGCTGGCCGCGCTGGCCGCGGGAGCCTGCTCCCCCAGGATCCTGGCCGGCGGTGCCGTGGTGCTGGGAGCAGCCTTCATGACCGTCGCGACGCAGGCCGCCGATCCGGGCGCTTACGCCGTGGCCGACGACGCCGTCTTCTCGCTCGTGATGCTCGGCTGCCCCGCCCTGTTCGGAGCGGTGTGGGCCGCCCGGCGCCGGGAGGCGCGCGAGCTCACGCGGCTGTCCACCATCCGGGCCGGGCAGGTCCGGGCAGCAGTCGAGGCAGCCGGCATCCGCGAGACCAACCGGATCGCCAGCGCCGTGCAGCACGACGTCGTCCAGACCCTCGGTGGGATCGTGGTCCGCGCGGAGGGGGCCCTCGGCACCGGCGCGATCCCGGACGTGCCCTCTGCCCGCCCGGCACTCGAGGAGATCGAACGGGCCGCCCGCACCGCGCTCGACCAGCTGCGGCACCACATCGGCGTGCTGCGCACCACGGTGCCCGTCGCGCCCACGGGCGCGACCGCAACCGTGCCGCGGGTGGCCGTGGACGCTCATGGTCCTGGCCGGGCAGCGCGCGAACGCACCGCGCGACGCAGCGCCGGGCCACGCGTGCTGCCGCCGGCGCTGGGACGGACCGACCTGGTCGCGGCCCTCACCGCGGTGCCGATCTGCGTCGAGGTGGCGGTCACCGACGTGGCGACCGGACCCGCCTGGGCGGCGGTCCTGGCACCCGCGGCCCTCGCGGCGCCGCTCGCCGCGCGCCGCCGTCACCCCCTCGTCGCCGCGATCGCCTACGTCCTGCTGTCCACCGCGATCGGCGTTGCCCTGGCGCCGCTCGACGGGCTGGTGACCCCCATCCTGCCGACGGTGCTGCTGGCCTACGCGGTGGGAGCCCAGCAGGAGGGGTGGGCACGTCGCCTGTCCGGGCTGCTGATCCTGGCCGCCGGGGCGGTCGCCTTGAGCTCGGTCGATCGTCAGGCGAGCGAGGCCGGTTCCCTCGTCGCCATGCTGGTGGTCCTGGCGGTGGGCGTCGCGGCCGGGGCAGCCACGGCAGCGAGCGCCGCCCGCGTGCGTGCCCTGGACGACCTGGTCCGGGCGATCGACAGCCACCGGGACGAGGAGGTGCGGCTGGTGACCGAGCGCCAGCGCCACGCCGTCGCCCGGGACCTGCACGACTCGGTCGCCGGCGCCGCGACGATCATCTGTCTCCAGGCCTCGGCGGCCCAGGTGCTGCCGGACGGGCGTGGACCCGAGCTGGGCGAGGCGTTCCTGGCGATCGCGGACACGGCGCGCACCGCCGTCCGAGAGGTGCGGGCCAGTCTCGACCTGGTGGACACCAGGGACCCGATCGACCCGGAGGAGGGGACCCTCGACGCGGTCCTGGCCGCGGCCCGCCGAGCCGGCATGGACGTGCGGCTCGCCCGACCGGCCACGCTGCCCGAGGAGGCGGAGGAGCCGGTGACGCGCATCGTGCGCGAGTGCCTGGTGAACGCCTCCCGCTACGCACCCGGGGCCCGGGTGGTCGTGTCGGCCCTGCTGGAGGGCGACCACGTCGACCTGAGCGTCGCGGACGACGGCGCACGACGCGCCGTAGCCGCCTCCCCCGGGACGGGCACCGGGCTGGTGGGTCTCGGAGAACGACTCGCCTCCCTCGGCGGCTCCCTCTCCCACGGCCCGACCGCGTCCGGTGGGTATGCCGTCCGCGCCACTCTCCCCCTGTCTCCCGCCCGCGGGTCGGCTGAGACGTCGCCCACACCGGTCGGTCCTTCGCTCACGAGGGCGGGCCTGTCGAACCTGCCGGCCGGCGCGTCATCGACGAGGGCTAGTGCGTCGCACACCGGCACGGCGCCATGATCTCGGTGCTGCTCGCCGACGACCAGGAACTGGTCCGCGCCGGTCTGCGCATGATCGTCGACGCGGAACCGGACCTGACCGTCGTCGGCGAGGCCGCGGACGGGGCCGAGGCGGTGGCCCAGGCCAGGGCATACCGACCCGACCTCATCCTCATGGACATCCAGATGCCCCACGTCGACGGGATCGCCGCCACGCGCACGGTCCTGCGCGACAACCCGTCGACCAAGGTGCTCATGCTGACCACCTTCGATCGCTCGCAGCTGGTCTACGACGCGCTCGTGGCCGGCGCCAGCGGCTTCCTCCTCAAGGACGCCCCCCGCGACCAGCTGACCGGCGGCATCCGGGCGGTGCACCGCGGCGAGGAGCTGCTCGCACCCTCCATCACCCGGAGGCTCATCGAGGAGTTCACCCGCGCGGACCGGCTGCCGCAGCACCCGGGCGTCGGTGCCCTCACCGAGCGGGAGCGGGAGGTGCTGCTGCTGGTCGCCCGCGGCCGGTCGAACGCGGAGATCGCCCAGGACCTGTTCGTGAGCCTGCAGACCGTCAAGACGCACGTCGCCCGTCTGCTCACCAAGCTGGGGGTGCGCGACCGGGTCCAGGCGGTGGTCGTCGCCTACGAGTCCGGGCTGGTGCGCCCGGGCGGGTGAGCCGGGATCAGTGACATGGCCCCGGAGGTCCCGCCTCAGCCGCGGTCCAGCTTCGTCAGGTCGAGGTCGCTCTTGGCGAGCTCTTCGACGTTGACGTCCTTGAAGGTGATGACCCGGACCTTCTTGACGAAGCGCGCCGGGCGGTAGACGTCCCACACCCACGCGTCGCTCATCGTCACCTCGAACCAGGTCTCCCCGCCGCCGGTGCGGACCTGCACGTCCACCTCGTTGGCCAGGTAGAACCGCCGCTCGGTCTCCACGACGTGGCTGAACAGGCTCACCACGTCGCGGTACTCGCGGTAGAGCTGCAGCTCCATGTCGGTCTCGTACTTCTCGAGGTCCTCGGCGCTCATGCTCGGTTCATCTCCCTCGCCTCGGGCGGGACGAGGTCGTCCCGCAGCGTGTTGCCGGTGATGTTCCAGCTCCGGCGGTGGTGGGCGCACGGCCCCAGGGAGCGCAGGGCCTCCTGGTGCTCGGGCGCCGCATAGCCCTTGTTCAGCTCCCATGAGTATGCCGGGTGCTCGGGGGCGATCCGGATCATGTGTGCGTCGCGGGTCACCTTCGCCAGGACGCTGGCGGCCGCCACCGACGAGCAGGTCATGTCGGCCTTGATGAGGGTCCTGACCGGGACCTGCGGCGCCGCCATGGGGTCGACCAGCGC
>Ga0123332_1002418_pt1 | contig 17710 bp, 4 predicted proteins | sample BioC12SIPDNA_4_FD_89958 | JGI IMG/M metagenome (GOLD analysis project Ga0123332, IMG submission 89958) | Anaerobic biogas reactor microbial communites from Washington, USA - Biogas_R2_A C12 SIP DNA | ecosystem: Engineered > Bioreactor > Anaerobic > Unclassified | place: Washington, USA...
GCCGTCCTGGTCGGGGTCGGCGTTCTGCATGCCGGCCAGCCAGGGGTGGGTGCGGAAGTCGTAGATGTCCGGCGGACGGCTTAGCGGCTTGCCGACGAGGTCGACGATCTGGCTGAGGAGCGGGTTGAGGCCATGGAACATCTCGTAGAAGTCGTCCATGCCGTCCTCGTCGGTGTCATGCATGCGGGGGTCGGTGCAGGCCAGGCAGACGGGCCCGTAGGGGCTCGCGCCACGCTGCTCGACCGGAATGTACACGTAGGGCACGTAGATCAATTCCGAGTAGTCGGCGTTGCCGCACCAGTCCCAGGCATACGGGACGCCCGAGAAGAGCTGGGCCGGATCGTAGGCGCCGTAGCCCAGGCCGGCGGTCCACTTGTCGTACTGGAAGTGGTAGACGGCGTTCATCCAGTATTCCTGGTAGTTCTCGAGACCGTCGCCGTCGTAGTCGAAGTCGCGCTCCTCGCCGGTGATCGCATCGGGACCGCTCTTCGAGTCGAAGTAGGTGCCATCCATGCCGCCGACGATCTCGCCGCCGGAGATCTCGCCGGCGAAGATGTACTCGAAGGCATCGGGGATGTAGTCCATGTCGGTGTCGACGCAGCAGGGGTTGAGCATGCCGCCCGGCCGGCAGCCGCGGATGTACTCGGTATAGCCGCTGTCGTACTGGAACCCGGCCCAGTTCTCGTCGCCGTCCATGAGTCCGTCGCCATCCGTATCGGGGTTCCAGGGGTCGGTGGGCCAGAACTTGTTCCACCAGCGCGCGTTGACATTGTCGAATCCGTAGACTTCACAGGTCTCGATGGCGTGGAACTCCTGCCGCACGGTGAGCCCGTCGTCGTCGGTCTCCTGGTCAAAAGCGGCGTCGAGTGCCGAGTCGGCGATGAAGTTGTCGGACGAGACCGGCCAGATGACGACCATCTGGGTGACCGGGTCGCGGGCGACGTAGAGTTCCCAGCCGTCCGGCATCTGGTCGTCGTCGGAGTCGGCCGAGGTGGGGTTGGTCATGACGCCGGAACCGACAGGCGGCACGGCTCCCATGATGCCCTCCTCGATGCAGAGACGACCCAGGTAGTGCTCCTCGTAGTTGGTGAACTCCACGGTCGTCGGCGCGCGGCGCGACGCGCGGTTGCGCCAGTAGTAGTCATGCGTCCAGGCCACACGGGGATCGTAGCCGTTGGCGTCATATACCTGCCAGTGGCGCAGGTCGCCATCGCGGGCCATCCAGTCGCCATCCGGGTTGCCGCTGGCATCATCCTCGAAGGGGTCGAGCCCGTTGGTGACTTCCCAGCCATCGTTCATGCCATCGCCGTCGGTGTCCCAGTGGATGGGATTGGTGCCCAGGGCATACTCTTCCAGGTTGCTGAGGCCGTCGCCGTCGGTGTCGTCGTCATCGGCGCCCTGGATGAGCGGGTTGAAGTCGTTGGCGATGGTGGCGCTGTCGATGATGGTGCCCTCGATGACGCGGGAGGGATCGTAGCGCTCGCCGGTGATTCCGCGCACGGTGGCGTTCATCCAGAAGTAGTACTCGTAACCGTCGTCGAGCCCGTCACCATCGGTGTCGGGCACGGTGGGATCGGTACCCGGCCAGCCGGCGGTCATGAGGGGTGCGCCCGGCTCGTCGATAATTGCCGTCGGCTCGGAGTCGGGGGCGTTGAGCCCCGGATCGAGGCCGCGGATCTCCAGGACGTGGCCGAAGTCAGCGCCGTCCGGGGCGTAGTTGTTGCCCTCGGCGGGATAGTCAAGGTTGACATTGGCGCCGCGCGGGAGGCGGTCACCGTCGGGGTTGTCCATGCGGTTGGGCGCCTCGAAATTTATGCCCCAGAGCTGCTCCCACGCATCGGGCAGCTCGTCGTTATCGATGTCGCCGTAGTTGTCCTCGGGATAGAACTCGCGGCTGAAGACGCCGCCGATCTGGCGGTTCGCGCCGCCCAGCTCCAGCAGCGCCGTGCTGGGCGCGAAGGGGGTGAGCATGTCGCCGTAGAAGCCGTCGCCGATCCAGACATGGAAGAAGCTGTCGTACTCAACGCCGTCGATGTCGAAGGTCTCGGGCGCGGCTATCATTGTGACGGCGGGCAGCGTGGGCTGGTACTTGATGAGCCAGTTGTAGTCTCCCTGCAGGGGGGTTCTGGTGGTCAGGTTCTCGTTGTCATCAATCGTGCCGCGGCCCAGACCGCGCAGGCTGTGGTAGGAGTTGCCGGGGCCCGGGTAGGGCGGCGAGCTGTACTTGTACTCGTTGATCTGCACCTGGACGGCCGGCAGGATCTCGAGCTCGCCGCTGACATAGGCGAAACCGCCGTCCTGGTCGCGCATGGTGATGGTCACCGTGTACTTGCCGGGCATGGTGTAGGTATGGTTGACATAGCCATCGGCGCCATCCATCCATGGCGTAACCTGGCCGTCGCCGAAGGCCACCCGTGCCTGCAGCTTGTCCATATCGGCGGGCACATCCGTGCCGCTCCAACTGAAGGTGTAGGGGAAGCCCTCGCCACCCGGCGTGGGCACCCAGGGGCTATCCGCATCGCCGCGCGGGCTCAGCAGCACGGGATCCTTGTTCAGGAGCGAGAAGACACCCTCGCCGCCGGGGACGTAGCCGGATGCGGGCGGGGCCTCGCCGGAGACGGTGGCCGTCGAGCCTTCGGCCACGGTCGTGCCGCCGTCGAGCGCGCGCACCTGAAACTCGCGGGCGGTCTCGCCGATCGGGAAGGTGACCGACTGGGAGCCGACAATCTGCAGACCAGCCGGATTGCTGTTGTGGAGCGTGATCGTCAGCGGGGCCGTGTGCGGGCGCGAGAGGTGGACGTAGGCCGCGGTGGCCACCGGGTCGCCCTCGATCAGCCCGTGGGGAACGCTTTCGACATAGAACGTCGGCGCGGGGCCGGCGGTGACGTTCACCGTGACGAGGAGGTCGCCGCCCGTCTCGGCGCCGTAGGCCGTGGGGTGCAGGCGCAGCACAATGCCGGACTGCGCCCGGACGCCGGTCAGGGTCAGGTCGGCATTAATGGTATCGATCGGAATCGCGAAGGGGTTCGGCGTGAGGGTGAAGTTATTGCCGATAACCGAGTCCGGAACCGTGGTGATGGTAAAGGCCACCTCGTTGTTGCCGGTATTGCCGCGGGTGACGGGGATGACCCCGCTCTCGGTCTCCTGCACCGTGAGCGTCATGGCCTGGGGATCGGGCACGCCGCGGAAGCCGATGGTGCGGAAGGCTATGTCGGCACTATCCGACAGCGGGGTGGCATACATCAACGAAGCCGCCGTGCTGTAGTCCACCTGCCGTCCGCCCTCAACCATGATAGTTGTTCCGACACGCACGAACTGGTCGACGTCCAGATCATCCGTGAAATCGCCCGCCTCGACAACGTACTTGAAGATCAGGCCATTCTCGAAGAAGTCGTAGTAGGTGGCGTAGGAGTACTTCTCGGTCTGGCCGGCGCGCAGGTTGGTGAGGCGCAGCCTGGGCGTCCCTTCGACGCTGACGATATTGTCGCTCAGAACCAGGACGATATAGACCTCCTCACCCGTGTTATATGCCGTGCCATTGGCGGGCGGAGTGGTGTGGTAGATATCCCGTCGCACACTTGTGATGGTCACGCCCTGCCCCATGGCTGACCATGAGCAGGCAAGAGCCAGCAAGGCCGTGGCGATCCAGCGGCAGTGGCGGAACAACGAGGAAAACGAGCGGGTAGGCTTCATCGAGGGCTCTCCAGTCTCACGAGATTCAGACATTTTTATCATAAAAGCACCTTTGCTGTCAAAAAGGGAAAGCTTCATTGCGCCACCTCCGGCTGTTTCACATCCGTCCGCCGCTGCGGCGGGCGTTCGATCTGGCGGCGGATGCGTTCTCCGACTGTCCGCCGCGCCTCTTCATCCAGCGCGCCGCGGCGCGCCTCCAGTTCACGGTGCCGCGCCAGCAGCACCGCGCCGCGTTCATCCGCGGCCATAAAGGCCTCAAGCGCCTGCTCCTGCTCCGCGAGCGCCGCTACGGCCGCGGCATTAGTCGCGGAGGCAGCCTTGCGTCCGGCACTCCAGGCCTCGAGCGCGGCGCCAAAGGCGGCATTGGTCGCGGCCGTAGCCTGGCGCCATGCGTCAATCTCCGCCTGCAGCGTGCTAGACTCATCGCCCAACTGACGGCGCTTGACGACGATCGCATCGAGCTGCTCGCGGTAGACGGGATCCTCCATGCGCTCGGCTATCTGCTGCTCGCGGAACCGCTCCGTCTGCTCCACGGCCGCAGCCTTGTCGGGAGGCACGATCGCCACGGCTTCCTCCTGCGGAGGACGACGCCCGGCCATCCTCAGCGCCGCCACCACCAGCACCGCCAGCAGGAGCACAACCGCGGTCCATGCCAGAGGCTTCACGCCGGAGGAGCGTTTGTCCATTGCCGTTCCGGAATTCATGGCTGCCCTCCCCCCGCCAACGGCCTGCCGGGCGGCCGGCGCGGCACCACAAACTGCGGAGCATTGGTCGCCCCGGTGCGGTGCAGGTGCAAGGCCTGCCGCTGACGGGCATCCGAGGCGCGCTGGAACTCGACCAGCTCGCCACGCAGCCGTACCCACTCGGGATCGGCCTGCAAGCGTTCCAGAATAGCGGTCTGGTTGGAGGCTATGGCCTGCTGCATGGTGGCATTCTCGGCATTAAGGCGGGCAACAACGGGATCCTCACGCCGCAACTGCTGGTCGTAGGTGGCGAAGGCACGCCGCAGATCGGCAACCGTCGGCTCGCTTGCCGCGGGGGACGCGGCTTCCGCCGGGGACGATGCCGCGGCGGCGGGCGCCTGGGCCGGCACCCCAGTGGCTGCAACCGGCGGTTTCGCCGCCTCAACCGGAGCCGCGGGTGCGGCAGCCTGCTGCGCCGCAGCCGTGGTGGCCGGGGCGGGTGTCGCGGGGGCAACCGGCGCGGAGCGCACCACGGCGACCGGGGCCGAGACCACTTCCGGCGCGGACGCCGCCGTCTCCTGCGCGGCACTCTCCGGACGTGCCGGTGCCTCGGCCTCGGGTGCCGACCGCCGGCACCCCATAGCGGCGGCCAGCGCCAGACCAGCCATGAGCCGGAAGAGCGTAACCGCGCTGATGTTCTTAACTACCTTGACCATTTATCCTTTCAATGCCTATTCCTGACGGAAGAGCCGGAAGAAGTTGTGTGTGGGATGGAGCCCGTCTGTGGGCACCTCATGCATCGTCTCGCCGTAGGGACACGTCCGCTGCAGAATTCTGAGCTCATGCCAGTTGGTCGGGGTCAGCGAGGAGGTGTGCTCGATCTTGTAGGTCTCAATCGCGCCGACGTCCGGCTTGGCGTCATCGCGCCAGAAGAGACCGAAGGTCTGCGGGTCGGACTGTGTCTGGCGGATGTTGGAGAAGGGATAGGGCACCCAATTGGCAGTGGGACTCGGCTCCGCAATCTCGAAAAGGTCGTCCGCAAGGAAGACCGGCGGATCCATGTCCGGCGAGTAGAGCTCGCCATCGTACCAGCCGGGCAGCATGCCGGTCGTGTCCAGCAGTGCCGATAGCGTAGTACCGCCGTCCGGCAGCAGCTCCAGCGTGCGGACGACCACACCCTCGCCGGTGAGGAGCCGCAGGCTGACCGTGTTGGTGGGCAGGCGGTCGAAGGTGGCCGTCAGGGTGGTCATGACTCCCGGCTCGACAGTCTTGGGCTGCGCCACCAGGCTCTGCAGCACGGCGGGGGCATAGGCCGTCGCGGAGGGGTCAAGCGGGTCGGTCAGGTTGACCATCTCGAAGAGGTCGCCGCCGCCGTCGCCGTCGGTATCGGGATTCTGCGGGTCGGTGCCGGCGCGGTACTCGCCGATGTTCAGCAAACCGTCGCCGTCGGCATCCTCGAGGGCGTCGTTGCGGGTCGAGTCGAGCCCGTTGGCATCCTCCCAGAAGTCGTTCATGCCGTCGCCGTCACCGTCGAGGACAAGGTTGTACCAGATAACCTTGTGGTCATCCTGATCGGCCACGTAGACGACAGGAGTGCCGTTGACCGGCGTGACGCCGTAGGGGCGGGTAAGCTGCTCAAACCGCTGGCCATCCGGATTGTTGCCGAAGTCCATCAGCACGGTACCGTCCATGTCCAGCACACGGATGCGGTGGTTGTCGCTGTCCGCCACGCAGAGGCGCTTGCGTGCGCCTATCTGCCAGACCTGCACGTCCGTCGGGAAGGAGAAGCCGCCGATGATCGTGCCATTGACCGGCGAGATCGTGAGGGGCGTGGTGCTGTGCGGCAGCGCGTAGAAGGCGATGCGGTACTTGGTGGGGTCGGAGTCGGCCACCCATACGCCGTCCACACCGTTGTACTTGTCGTAGCAGATGCCTTCGGGGCACGTCTGCACGTTTCCGGCCACATCCAGCCGATAGGTGGTCTTGTGCGTGCCTTTAGCGTTGAACTTCTGCAGACGCTGATTGCCGCTGTCGGCCACGACAATATCACCGCTGCCGCCCATGATGGTCACCGCGCGCGGCCTGGTGAAAGTACCGTTGGGCGCCGTGGCCGAGGGCGCGGCCGACTGCGTGCCGAACTTGCGCTCGAAGGCCACCGCACCGGTATCGGGGTTGTAGGTGAAGACCTGGATGCGGTGGTTGGAACTGTCGGCCACCGCAAAGCGGTACTGTCCGGGGCGCGGGTCGGCTCCCATGCCCAGCGGGAAGTGGAACTCGCCATCGCCACTGCCGGCGGTACCATTGCCACCGGTGCGGCCGTAGTAGGCGACGAGCTGGCGCGTGTCGCGGGTGTAGACGGAGAGCCGGTGCTTCTTGTGCTCCAGAATAAAGAGGAACTTCTCGGCGACGACCACCCGCGCGGGTGCCGTGCCCATTCCTGTGGGAATGTTGTTGGTGCCCGTGGTGATGGCCTCGGGCTCCAGCGGCTCAATCGGGGCGCGCGGATCGAGATCGGGACGGAACCCGATGGTCCAGAGATCGGGGATGGAGTCGCCGTTGGTGTCGCGGAAGGGGCTGACGGCCTGGTCAACGACCCACGAGCCGAAGTCGGCGCTCTCGCCCGGCAGGTAGCGCAGCGTGTAGCGCACGGTCGAGTCGCCGTAGGCCATGGCCGAGGCGAAGCTCGCGGCGTCCCAGGCACGGGCGTAGAGGACGATGCCCGGGGTGCCCGGCTCGAAGAAGTGGTCGAAGCGCACGTCGAAGGTGCCGCTGTCGGGCACAATCTCGTCGCCGCTGCCGAAGTAGCCGAAGGTCGCGCCGGTATCGCTGGCCGTCAGCAGCCAGTCGTCACCGCCCGGCGAGCCGTCCGCCTGCGGGGCGTCGGGCACGCCGTTGGTGCCCACCCAGAGTATCTGGATGAGGCACGAGCCCTCGCCGCCGTTGCCCGGCAGCGGGCGGCCGCCCCAGTCGAGCACCTGGCCGTGGCGGTTGTGGGCGCTGAATGTGGGCTCGGTGACCGTCAGCACCACCTCGGTCGGCAGTACCTCCTCGCTGTCGGCATTACCGAGCAGCAGCAGGTTGCCATCGTAGCGGCCAGGCTCGAGCTGGCGGTCGCCGTTGAGGGTGATCGTGATTGTTGAGCTGGCGCCCGGAGCAACTGTCCCCGCCGCGGGTGCGGCCTCCAGCCAGCTCACAGGCTCCCCAGCCACCAGCGCCTCCCAGAGGATGGCGCGCAGCAGATCCTGCAGCGCCCCCTCCTCGTGCCAGTCGGCGGAGTCGGCATTGCCGGTCCAGAGCATCACCGCGCCGGTGTCGCCGACGGTCTTGCGCACGATCTTGGCCGAGGCCTCGTGCCCGGCGAGCGTCAGTGCCGTGCCGTTAGGCGCCGGCGTGGCGATATCGCGGCTGCCGGGCGCCACGGCAACGCGGTCGCCCGCGTCCAGGTTGACGAACGGCGTGCCGGCGGCCTGCGCCATGATCATCTGCCCGCCGGGTTCCCCGACGCGGTCGCAGGCATCGTCGCCCAGCTCCAGCAGGTCGGCCAGCGCGCGGTTGTCGGGCCGCGAGAGCGGATTGACGCCGGTGATGAGCAGCTTGCCGCCGCGCTCCAGGTAGCGCGCATAGGCGGCCACCTCGTCGTCATAGATCGGGCGCCCGGCGCCGCCGGCACCGGCGAGGTCAATGATTACAAAGGCGTAGTTGAGGAGCAGGGCGTCGTCCCAGGTGTAGTTCACCAACTGCACGATCTCGTTGTGGCGGCTGATCGGATTGAAGTAGTGCGTGACGCTGAAGTTGTTGGTGTAGCGGTCCACGGCAAACCCCATCTGGCCCAGCACCGGCTCCAGCGTGCCGAGGCCGTTGCCGTCGGCAAAGAGCCCGACGCGGGCACGGTTCGCGCCCAGGGCGGTGAAGGCATAGCCGCTGACGCCGCTGTTCGCGACCTCGATCACGGCCTGGGTAGCCATGCCCTGCTGCACGGAGATCTCGATGCGCTGCGGCGGACGGGCGATCCGCGGCTCGTCAAGGGTGATGACGAGGCCCTCTGCCGGGGCTGTCACTACGAGGCTGCGGCGCGCATATCCATCGGCCATCACGCGGCAGTCGTAGTCGCCGGCCTCGGGCAATCCCGTAAGCTGGAATGTGCCGTCGGCGGCGGTCACGGCCGCGGTGCCGTACGGACCGGTCACCTCGACGCGCGCCCCGCCCACCGGCTGGCTGTCGGGCCCGACGACCGTGCCGCTAATGGCATGGGCCTGCCGCAGGGCGACGCTGACGGGCACCTGCGCCACCAGCGTGGTACCGTCGTAGACCATGAGGGTGAAGAGCGCGTTGGTGGCGGGCGCGGCGGGGAAGTCCACGGGGTAGACTCCGTCCGGCTGCGCGATATCGCGGCTGCCAAGGTAGCCGTAGTTGCAGGTGGTCGAGCCGAGCGTCGCCTTCAGGTCGTCGATCGAGGCCGAGCCGGCATTGCGCAGGACGATGCGCAGCGAGGCGCTCTCGCCTGGCTCGGGGTAGCCGTCGCCATCGGCATCGTCCAGCACCTCGATGGAGTCGATCACCGGCAATGCACGGGGGTTGACCGTCAGGGTGACGGGTATGACGTGGTTCCCCAGCCCCTCGCGGTCATTGACGAGGATCGAGGCCTCGTAGGTGCCGAACGTGAGCACCGGCGGGTCGTTGACCGTAAGCGTGGTGTTGTAGGAGCTGCCGGCGGCCAGCGACGGAATCGACAGGTGCTGGCGGTCGGCGGTGGCATTGGGATCGTCGAAGAGCAGCCAGTCGCGGCCGAGGCAGCCGATGGCCTGCGCCAGATCGAGGTGGCCGCCGGTCTTGACCCAGCCGTGGAGGTCGGGATCGGCACGCACGCCCTCGAGGAGGGCGCCCTTGATCACATCAAAACCGGCCTCCGGGCTCAGCGACCAGAGCAGGGCCGCCGCGCCAGCGACGTGCGGGGTGGCCATCGAGGTGCCGCTGGACCAGCCATAGGTGCCATCTCCGGCTGCCAGGGCGCCGCCGGGCAGATCTTCCGGATTGCGACGCTCGCCCGGCACCGTGCTGAAGATATCGACTCCCGGGGCCGCAAGGTGGACGCTTTCGGCACCATAGGAGGAGAAGGAGGCCAGGCGGTCGTCATGATCCGCGGCCGCCACCGTGATGACATTGTCGAGCACGCGGCTGTAGGCGGCCGGATAGACGGGGTTGTTGTCGAGATTCTTAGCCACGTTGCCGGCGGAGCAGACGACCAGGTGGTTCGAGGCCATGGCGCGCTGGATCATCTCGTAGAGCACGCCCGACTGGGTCGGCCCGCTCCAACTGTGGTTGCTGACGTGCGCGCCGTTGACAATGGCGTACTCGAGGCCCTTGGCCAGATCGGCGCTGGAGGCGAAGCTACCCCCGTCGTCGACAAACCGCACGGGCATGATCCGCACGCGCCAGTTGACGCCGCAGACGCCCAGGCCGTTGTCGCCGACGGCGCCGATCGTGCCGGCCACGTGCGTGCCGTGTCCGTCCACATCGGACACGTCGTTGTTCCAGTTGGCCACATTCCAGCCGTTGACGTCGTCAACGTAGCCGTTGCCGTCGTCGTCAATCCCGTTGGTGGCCTTGTCCCGGCCCTTTTCGTCGATGCCAGTCTCGCCTGGGTTGACCCAGATGTTGGCCTCGAGATCCTCGTGATTGATCATCACGCCGGTATCGCAGACGGCCACGATGATGGTGTCAGCGCCCGTCGAGCGGTCCCAGGCGCCTTCGGCACTGATGTCGGCACCCTGGGTGCCGCCGGTCTGGCGCACGTTGCGCAGCCCCCACAGCTCATCCAGGAAGGGATCCGAGGGGAGCGCATCGCGCGTGAGGCGCACGCTCGGCTGCATGTATGCCACGGTTTCCGGCTCCGCCAGGGCGGTCGCGCCGCCCAGTTTCGCGAGCGTCCCGGCCTTCGGACGCGCCAGCACGGCAGGCACCAGCGTGTAGTGGAAGACGGCCTCGAGGCCGTGCCGCTGCAGGTAGGCCTCGCGCTCGGCCATGGATACGCCGTCCCGGAAGCGGATCTCCAACCGGTCGCCGAGGAAGATTTCCTCATCCAGGGTCGTCCAGTCGGTCGGCAGGTTGGCCGCCAGAGGCAGCGCGGACGCCTCGCCGGCGGGCAGCAAGCCGCTTACCGTGCGGGCGTAGCGGATATGGAGATCCACCAGGGCCGGATCGGTCTCGAGGTTGCTGATGGTCAGCGCCTGGGTGGCCGATGCCCCCTCGTCGATCTCCAGAACCAGCGCATCAGGGAGCGTCTGGACACCCCAGGGGGAGATGAAGAAGTCGACATTCTCGTCGCCGTCGACCATGGAGACCGGCACCGGATCGGGCTCCCCGTAGCCATCGGGCAGCGCTACTATAAGGATCGTGTACTCCCCGGACCGCAATCCGCGCAGGAGGTAGGCGCCGGTAGCCGGGTCGGGTGTAGCCGTTGTGACCACCTTGCCGCTGGCGTCGCGCGCCTCGATGCGGACGGCCGCCAGCTTGTCCGCAGTGTTGCCATCGCTGAAGGTCACGGTACCATGCACGTCGAACCGCGGATCAACATCAAGACGGATGTCGAAGGGCCAGGCCAGTACCGGCGTGTTGGTCGTCGCGGCCGTTACCCAGAAGCGCTGGTAGCTGCCCGCGGTGGCGGCGGCGTCCACCTGGACCTCGAAGGCCGCTGTGAGCGGACGGGTTGCGCCGGGCGGAATGGCGGCCGGCTCCCCGATGCTGCCGGCGACCACCGTCATGCAGTCGGGACACTCGAAGACGGCATTGACGAGCAGGCCGGTCACATTCATGGCCGCGACCAGCGCATTATTATTGAAGCTAACCGTCACCTCCAGCCGCTCGCCGGGATCAATGGCGCCGTCGCCGTCGCCGTAGGTGGCGTCGCTGACGGTGAAGCCGTCCAGACGCAGGCAGGGCACCTTGTCGGGCGCGCCATAATTGGCCATCATTATGTCGTAGGCCAGCGTCTCCGCCTCGGGATCAAAGTCCGGCTCAGCGGAGGGCGTCACGCTGACACCGGCGGGCGGCACCAGCGACGAATCGGCAGGCGGTATCGCCCGTATCCAGTAGGGTTCATCGGGATTCAGGCCGTGGATCGCGTACATGCCGTCGGCTCCCGTGACGGTACTGCTCAGGATCGTGCCGTCAAGCGCCTCGGCCGTGACCACCGCCCCCATCACGGGCGAGATATTGCCGGCCGGGGTGAGCGGCAGGGTGTTGATGCTCTGGACCAGGCCGGACATCGAGTGGTAGATGCGGTTGGTGATCGTGAAGCTGAAGCTGAAGGGCGCGCCGAGGGCGTCGGTGCCGTCAACCAGGAACTCGGCATAGGGTGCCGTCATCTCGGGTGCCCAGGTCACGGCGAAGGCCATGTCCGACTCGCCCACCGCGCCCGAGGAAAGCATCCACCAGGAGAGCTGGTTGCTATCCAGGGTCACCGTGCCATCGTCCGGAGAGACGAGGCTGACCGTGGCCTCGAGCCCGAAGGCCGTCGCGTAGGGGTTGGCATTGCGGAGGCTGACGTAGACGTTGGCGCTCTCGCCCGGCTCCAGATAGCCGTCATCATCGCCCAGATGGATATCTTCCTCCGTGATATCCTCCACCCGGAAGCTGTGGTATTCGAGCATCAGCGTCTCCTCGACGGTCAGGGTAACGGGGATGTCGATCACGGGGTGGTTGGCGGCGATGGCCTCGATATGGATCGTGGCCGCGTATTCGCCGGGCGCGAGCCCGGCGGAGAGGATCGCGAGCTGGTACGGCTGTTCGGCACCGGGAGCCAGCACATGGGCCAATGGCGCGCCGTTGGTGACGGCAAGCCAGCCGGCGGTGGTCTCGTCGTCGTAGCGGAACTCGACCGTGTAGCGCAGGTCGGCGGTGGCCGCCGGCAGGTTGCGCACGATAAAGGCGGCACCATCCGCGGATTCGCCCTGCATGACCGTCACGTCAATGGCGTCGGGCACCGTCTCGATCAGCGGCAGGCCCATCAGGAAGCGGACGCCGTTGGTTGGCGCCAGCACCTGCTGCGTCTGGCGGATGGCGCCGATGGAGGCGGTCAACTGGTAGATCGTATTGGAATCGGTGACGGGGAAGGTGAACGCGCCGTCCGCGCCGGTCACCTGCGTGAAATCGTGGTCGGACTGCGTGGCCGTGACGGTGGCCTCGGCGATGCCGTTGAGCGTCACGGCATCGAGCACGTGCCCCGCGATGGGGCCGGTGCGGCGGATGGTGAAGGTGTTGCGGTGCTCATAGACCGTGCCGTCGGTGCCGGTGAGCGTCTGGAGCACCGTGACGACCGTGCCGGGACGCGTCAGGGGCGAGACCTGCACCACGTAGGGCTGCGATTCCGTCATCTGCCCCGCCGTCAGCGTGCCGTAGGTCAGGATGGCGGGCGAACCGCCGGCCAGCGTCACCCGTCCCGCCTCGCCACCGCCGGTCTGCAGGACGAAGGATCCCTCGCGGATCGTGATATCCGTCGCGCCATAATTGAAGGTGCCGAGCCGCAGGTTGAAGGTCTCGCCGGGCTCGGCGCAGTTGTTGGCGTTGCCGCCGGGTGCGGCATCGTCGATCTCCAGCGTGGCCAGGGTGAGACCCTTGGCCGGGAAGTCGCTGAAGGTGACGCCGTCAATGTACCAGCCCGCCGGGTTGCCGGGCCCGGCGCGCCAGGCATCGGAGACAAAGCGGAAGCGGATCTTGAGCGTCTGGTTGGCAAAGGAGGCGGGCAGCAGGATGCGCGTCTCCTGCCAGCCGTCGCTCTGGCCCGCGACGATACCGCCTGCCAGCGCCGGCCGCGCATAGGCGCCCACGTCGTGCCAGGCGCCGTTGGCGTAGACTTCCACATAGCCGCAGTCGGCATTCAGGATGTCTGCCCTGAACGGCGGGGTCTGCTCGATATCGTACCAGTGGCGGAAGGAGATGACGGGGCTGACGCCGACCGTCACCGGCGGCGAGGAGAGTATGGCATGGGCGCCATCGGGATAGCGGCCGTTCAGCCGCGTGCCCCAGCAGCGCGAGGCCACCGCGGGCCCGTAGGTCGGCGTGCCATACTCCCAGCAGGCGTTGGTCGAGAGATCCTGCACCAGCCAGCCTTCGGCGCTGCGCTCGAGATCGAAGCGTGCCCGCACCTGGCGCGCGACCGTCGAGTGGATCATATAGTCGGCCATGTCGGTGCTGGAGGGATCCGCCGGCAGCTCGGCGCGGTTGCCAGCCTTGTCCTCGGCCCAGACGGCAACTGCGTACGGGCTGAAGGGGGGCAGGCCATCGATCGACAGGTCATGCGTGGTTGTATAGCTGGCATGGGAACGGAGATGCTCGCCTGGCGGCAGGCTGGTGCCGGCGCGGATACCGCCGCTGGCCGGCTCGTCGGTCGTCCAGGTCACCCGGAGCATGTCATCGTCGGGACTGTCCACCCGGGCATTGAGGATCTGGGGCGGCACGTCGTCGATAGCCGCCTCGGCCCGCTTGTCGCCCTCCGTCCAGATGGCATACAGCGTCTGGCCATGGCTGGCGCTGAGGAGGGTGAGGCTCACGGGAGCGCTGCGGTACACCGCGCGGCGGTTCTCCATGCCGGCGAAGGGGCAGTCGACATCCAGCCCGCCAAGACCACCCTCGTCCAGACTCAGCCGGACGCTCTGCGCGCCCAGGCCGTACTGCGGCGGCACGCGCAGCGTGACGACGGCCTCGGCGGTGGACTGGTAGGCCTCGCGGTCGAGCTCCAGCGTGGTGTCGAAGCCGTCTATGATCTGGATCGGGTCGCCGAAGAGGTTGGTCTCGTAGTAGCACCAGCGGATGCAGTTGCGGTTGATGATGGGGGCGTTGCGCTCGTGCGAGAGCTTGTTGGCCACGCCCAGATGGGGAATGCCGTCGGCGAAGCAGGCGTTCCAGAAATGGCGGTTGAAGCGCTGGCTCGGCCCGTCGGTGGAGTTGCCGCTGCCCCAGCCGTAGCGCGCGTTCCAGACCCCGGCGAAGGCACCGCTGCCCGTCGAGGTCGTGAAGTGTTCGGCGATGCAGTCGTAGTCGAAGGCACCCGCGATGCAACCCTGCGAATAGACAAAGAACGGCTTGCTGTTGAACAGGTCGTCGACCTCCCCGTTACGCAGCTTCATGTTGTAGTCCACGTTGCTGTGCCCGAGGTGGTTGACCACGGCAAACCGGTTGGCATTGGCCAGCTCGGCGAACTCCGCGCCCGACCACTCGTATCCCGGCCGGTCATAGAGGGTTTCCGTATACGTATATTTATCGAAGGGGGCGAAGCCCTTGGTCGTGTAGCCGTCCGCCGTGCTGCCCATGCGGATCTGCTCCATCATGCCGGTGGCATAGTCGGAGACGCCGCCGAAGCCGAGATGTTCGCCGACGAAGAGGGCCGAGCGCACATACTGTGCGGAGCCCGCGGCACAATCGGCCTCGTAGACCGCCACCTTGCCGAGCCAGTTGCTCACCTCCTGCGGGGTCTCGGCGGCCACGCGTCCGATGGCCACCTCGGCGTAGAGGTCCACATCCTGTCCATTCGGGCCGTCGTCGGGCTCGCCCCAGTATTGATTGTTATTCCCATTGAAAGTGCCGTCGAGGCACTGGTAGTAGAGGTCGCTGGGCAGGGTGTCGGTCTCCGTGCCGCCATTGGCCGAGACAAAGAGCATGCGGGGCGGAATCTGGCCCGAATCGCCACCGAGCAGGACATATTCCGTGCCCCAGGTGTTGTAGGCGTCGCGGATGAACTCGCGTATCGACTCCTGCGTGTCGTTCCCGGGATAGGCTGCCAGGATCTCGTCCAGCGTCACCAGTTTCGAGGTTATACCCTGGTTCTTGCGCCGGCTTACCAGTCCGTTGAAGGCCTCGCTCAGCTCGACGGTGGTGATGACCACGTGTACATAGCCGGTGCCGCCGTTGTCCGTGGGCTGGCAGGGCAGTGTCGGCACTTCCTCCTCCTCTTCTCCGGGGGCAGGTGGTGGTGGCGGCGGCGGCGGGGGATCATCCCCCTCCAGCGGCACGGCCGACGGCTCACTGATGGTATAGGCCGCCAGCGTCGCCGGGTTGTCGACTAGAGCTTGCGCAGCCTGCAGGTCGCGCTCCGAACGCAGGCGCGCGTAGCCGGGTCTGCCGCCCTTCCCGGTCGCGAGGGCCGCCGCGGCGGGGGCCGTCTCGACCTCGACCGTGATCTGCTCCGTCCAACTGACGCGCCCGGACTTGGGCTGGTAGGAGACCGGGTAGAGCTGGAGCTCCTCGAATGGGACGCCACGCTTGCGCTGCAGGCCGTTGCGCACCTCGCAACGCGCGGGGAAGCGCGCGTTGGAACCATAGATCCGCTCGCTGCGCGGCGTGCGCCGGCCGGCCAGTTCGGGGCGGCTCAGGGGATAGGCCGCCTCCGCATGGCGCAACTGCACCTGCTCGGCCACCACCTCCGACTTGCCGGGAGTCACCTTTACCGCGACCACCTCGTGGCCCTGCGGCACCACCACCCGGATGCCCAGCACGGGCAGCAGCGGCTCGCCCGGATCACCTACCAGGTCGGTTCCCGGCACATTGATATCCGCCACGCCGTCGGCACCGAGAAGTATCTCGGGACGCGCAAAACGGTAGACGAGCGTCTGTACGCTCCTCCCGTTCCGCGCCTGCTGTGCGGCCTGCACCCGCGGCGCCCCCTTGGCGGGTGTGCCGCCCCTGGCAGCACGCCATGCCGCCTGCGACTCGCCGCCGGGCGCTGCGGCAACTGTCTGCGCCGCCAACAACAGCATTGCAACCGAAGCAATGCCTAAAAGCCTTTTTACCAGCCAGTTGCTCATGTCCAGCTTCTCCAGAAAAATGCGGATACGACGGGAGGCTCGGAGAGAGTCGTCCCGCAATGTGTTCTACTATACTCTAAAGGCCCAAGACGCGCAATCCTTACAAAAAACCTTGTCAAGGCCCAGGAGATACCGCGCTCCCGAACGGGATAAGTATCACATATTTTGCGCGCTTGTCTAACACCATGCTCGAAACAGCACCTTTAATGAACTTACGGGGTCTCGTCGCGGTAGACTACACCGCGCTCCCCCTCCTCAATTGCACCGATAACTACCGGCGCGGCGTCCAGCCCGTCAAGAATCCCGAGCGCCTGCCTGACGGCATCTGGCCGCACCGCGATCACGAAGCCGACGCCCATATTGAAGACGCGGTACATCTCATCACGGTCAACCTCTCCCAGACGCTCGATAAGGGTAAAGATGGCCGGCGGAGTCCAGCTAAGTCGGTTAATGACCGCCCTGCAACGCTCCGGCAGGATGCGGGGAATGTTGTCGGGAAAGCCGCCGCCGGTGATATGCGCCATGCCGCTGACGGGCACGGCCTGCATGACGGCGCGGACGGGATGCAGGAAGCTGCGGTGTACCGCGAGCAGCGCGTCCGCGACGGTGTCGCGCGTGCCGGGAACCAGATCGTCGAGCTTCATCCCGGCCTGCCCGAAGATCGCCTTGCGCGCCAGCGAGTAGCCGTTGGTCTGGAGCCCGCCCGAGGCCAGCCCGATCAGCACGTCGCCGGGGCGGATATTCTCGCCGGTGATCACCTTGCTGCGCGGCACGGCGCCGACGATCGTGCCGACGAGGTCGTACTCGCCGGCCGGATAGAGCCCCGGCAGTTCCGCCGTCTCGCCCCCCAGCAGGGCGCATCCGTTCTCGCGGCACGCCTTGCAGAGGCCCGAGACAACCTCGTGGAAGACCTTGTCGTCGAACCGCGAGGCCCCCAGATAATCCAGGAAAAAGAGCGGCTCGGCCCCCTGCACGAGGATGTCGTTGACGCAGTGGTTCACCAGATCCTGTCCGACGGTGTCGTGGCGGCCGGCCATTACGGCCACCTTGAGCTTGGTCCCCACGCCATCGGTGCTGGCAACCAGCAGGTGATCCTTGCCCGGCGAGGCGAAGAGCCCGCCGAAGTTGCCGATGCCGCCCACCGAGCCGGCCGTGGCCGTGGCGGCGACCATCTGCTTGATGGACTGGATGCCCGCCATCTTCGAGTCGATGTTCACTCCGGCAGCCGCATAGGCCGAGGGGCGTGGTGCGGAAGGTTTGTTGCTCGTGGTTGCCATGTCTATCCTCTGTCAGCCGGATGTTTCCGGTGCCGCGCAACGGCACGGGTGGTACGCGGCCGGCAACGCGCGGGGCGCGGTCAATCGCCTACTTCGGCCGCACGAAGTGGAGTTTCACCCCGTCCTCGAAAACCAGATTGTCGTACCGCACCTCGCTGCGGATCCCCTCGGGCCCCGGCCACTGGACAAACGTCTGGACGGCGTTGTAATAAACCTTGAAGGTGACCGGTGCGTTGCCACGGTACTTCCAGCGGTAGGA
>Ga0123332_1002424_pt1 | contig 17688 bp, 14 predicted proteins | sample BioC12SIPDNA_4_FD_89958 | JGI IMG/M metagenome (GOLD analysis project Ga0123332, IMG submission 89958) | Anaerobic biogas reactor microbial communites from Washington, USA - Biogas_R2_A C12 SIP DNA | ecosystem: Engineered > Bioreactor > Anaerobic > Unclassified | place: Washington, USA...
CGATGCGCAAAGCTGCCCAACAGATCACCAAATGGCGCCCGATGGCCGGGTACCGTCCGGGCAAAGCGCCCTATGCGATGGTCGAGCGCGTCTTTGGCAGAGAGACAATTCTGGACGAGGCGATCCGTGAGATGGCCGACAGCCTCTACCGCGACGCCCTCGCCGAAACCAAGCTCGAGCCTTTTGAGCCCGGCCAATTGGATATCGAGTCCAAGGACCCGGTGGTATTAAAGGTCAAGGTCTCGTTGATGCCCGAGGTCGACCTGGGTGACTATCAGGCGCTAAAGATGGAGTCGGTGCCGACGCCGACCATTTCGGATGAAATGATCGACAAGCGCATCGAGGCCATCCGCCGTCAGCACGCTGAATACAACCCGGTAGATCGGCCGGTACAGATGGGCGACCAGATCGTCACCTCAACCATCGGCACGGCTGAGGAAAAAGAAGTACTGCGTCGTGAAGACCAGACCATGCTGCTCAACGACTCGCTCCAGCCTGAGGGCTACGCCGAGGCGCTGTTGGGCATGTCGTCGGGTGATGAGCGTACCTTTAGCCTGCACTATGCCGATGACTATGCTGACAGCAACCTGGCTGGTAAGGACGTGACCTTTCAGGTCAAGCTGACCACGGTGCGCGAAACGCGTCTGCCCGAGATCGATGACGATCTGGCCAAGATGGCTGGCGACTATGCTACCGTCGACGAGATGCGCGCCGGTGTAGCCGAGCGCCTGCAGGCCGAAGAAGAGCGCCGTGTACGTGCGCAAGAACGTGAGGCTGCTATCGACTTGTTGGTGAGTAATGCCAAAGTCGAGTATCCCGAAGAAGCGCTCAAGCACGAGATCGACGGGTCGCTCGCCAGGCAGCAAGCCAGGTTGCAGCAGTATGGCTTTACCTGGCCGAATTACCTAAAAATGATCGGCAAAACCGAGGATGACATGCGCAACGACATCCGCGAGGATGCCGAAAAGGGTATGATCCGCCGCCTGGTGATCAACAAGTTTGCCGAAGCCGAAAAACTCGAGGTCAGCAACGAAGAGATGACCAACGGCATCGGCAACTTGGCCGCCTCCTATGGAGAGCACGCCCAGCAGATTATTGACCAGATGCGCGATCGCCGCGCGCTGCTCTCGTTCTATGGCGATATGCTGATGGAAAAGTCGATGCGCCGCCTGGTGTCGCTGCTGACGGGCCGCCCTGAAGAACAGCCTGCCGAGGATGAGGTGCTTGAGCCAGGCACTGAGGAGGCTGAGACGCCCGAGGATCAGCTGGACGAGGCGTCCGAGGCGCCAGCGACCGAGTAAAGTTTGGTGTAGGGCTACGGAGGAAAACATATGTACCCGCGCAACTTGATCCCGATGGTGATCGAATCGAGTGGGCGTTCGGAGCGTGCTTATGATATCTATAGCCTGCTCCTGAAGGAACGCATCATCTTTTTGGGCTCTGCCATCGATGACAATGTCGCCAACCTGACGGTGGCACAGATCCTGTATCTGGCGCGCGAGGATCCCGAGCGCGAGATTCGTCTGTATATCCACAGCCCCGGCGGGATTATCTATGCTGGTCTGGCGATCTATGACACCATGCAGATGGTGCCCTGCCCGATCGAGACCATCGCCGTGGGCAGCACCGCCAGTTTTGGTACGGTACTGCTGGCAGCCGGCACGCCCGGACGCCGCTATGCGCTGCCAAACGCCACGGTGCACATCCACCAGCCTCTGGGCGGTGCCCAGGGCCAGGCTACCGAGATCCAGATTCAAGCAGACGAGATCCTGCGCCTGCGTAAGCGTCTGAACGCGATCCTGGCCAAGCACACCGGGCAGCCAATCGAGCGCATTGAACTCGATACCGAGCGCGACCACTTTATGACGGCCGAACAGGCCAAGGAATATGGCCTGGTGGATACTGTGCTGCAGCCCAACCAGCCCCAGCCGGAGCCCAAGGAATGACCGCAACGGGTGTAGCGGTCTGTTCGTTTTGCGGCAAGCCAGAGCACAATGTCAAACGCCTGATCTCGGGTCCCAACGGGGTCTACATCTGTGAGGGGTGTGTGGCGCTTTGCACCCAGATCCTGCAATCGGGCGAAGGTGAGCCCGGTGCCGAGCCGCTCGAAATGAGCGAGGCGCCCTCGCCGCACGAGCTCTACGAGGCGCTCAACGACTATGTCGTTGGACAGGAGCGTGCCAAGCGCGTGCTGGCGGTGTCGGTTTATAACCACTATAAACGCATCGCCGCGTCTCCCAGCGACGACGAGGTCGAGATCGCCAAGTCCAACATCATGCTGATCGGCCCCACCGGCTGCGGCAAGACGCTGCTGGCGCAGACCCTCGCGCGTGTGCTGAACGTGCCGTTTTGTATCGCCGACGCCACCTCGCTCACCGAGGCCGGCTATGTCGGCGAAGATGTCGAAAACATCCTGCTGAGGCTGCTGCAGGCGGCCGATTTCAACACCGAGCTGGCCTCGCGCGGAATTATCTATATCGACGAGATCGACAAGATCGCCAAGAAATCGGGCGAGAATCCCTCGATCACGCGCGATGTCTCGGGTGAGGGTGTGCAGCAGGGGCTGTTAAAGATCCTGGAAGGCACCATCGCCAACGTGCCCCCGCAGGGCGGCCGCAAGCACCCCCACCAGGAGTTTGTCCAGCTGGATACTTCCAATATCCTGTTTATCTGCGGCGGCGCGTTCCAGGGGCTCGAAGACATAGTGGCAGAACGCATCAAGTTAAAGGGCAGCCTCGGTTTTAACACCGAGGGTGCTGGCCGCGAGCAGCGCGGCTCGAACCTGCTACGCCAGGTCAACTCTTATGATCTGCTGCACTATGGGCTGATTCCCGAGTTCGTCGGGCGCCTGCCGGTGGTAGTGAATGTCGACCCGCTCGACGAAGACGCCCTGGTGCGTATCCTCACCGAACCCAAAAACGCCCTGGTGCGCCAATACAAGCGCCTGTTTGAGATCGACCAGGTGGCGCTCGACTTTACCGAAGGCGCCCTGCGCGAGACGGCCCGCGAGGCCATGCGCCTGGAGATGGGCGCGCGCGGTTTACGCAGCATCCTCGAGGAGACACTCCTCGACGTCATGTACGAGCTGCCCTCGCACCCCGAGTGGCAGACGTGGACGGTGACGGAGGAGGCTATCCGCAAGCGCCGCCTGGCTGGCCAGTCGCAGGCTGCCTGATCGCGCCGCCTCTCGCGCCAGTACTAGATTAGGAGGCAACCCCATGAACAGCTCCGAAATTCGCAGCCGCTTTTTGGCGTTTTTCGCTGCCCATGGGCATACCATCGTGCCGAGCGGCTCGCTGGTGCCCGGCAATGACCCGACCCTGCTGTTTGCCAATGCTGGCATGGTGCAGTTTAAGGATGTGTTTGTCGGCCTTGAACAGCGTCCCTACAAACGGGCGGTAACGGCACAAAAGTGTATGCGCGTCTCTGGCAAACATAACGACCTCGAGACGGTGGGCCCTTCGCCGCGTCATCACACCTTTTTTGAGATGCTGGGCAACTTTTCGTTTGGCGACTATTTCAAGCGTAATGCCATTATCCTTGCCTGGCAGTTCCTTACCGTAGAGCTGCAGCTCGACCCGCAGCGGCTCTGGCCGACGGTGTACCTCGACGACGACGAAGCCTTTGCGCTGTGGCAGGAGATCGCCGGCATGCCGGCTGCGCGCATTTCGCGCCTCGGCCGCGAAGATAACTTTTGGACGATGGGCGATACGGGCCCCTGTGGGCCGGATTCCGAGATCATGTACGACCGTGGAACCCAGTATTGTACCTGCCATCGTGACGACTGCAGCCCCGCTACCGGATGCGACCGCTTTCTCGAGATCTGGAACCTGGTCTTTATGCAGTTCGAAGCCCTGCAGGACGGCTCGGTTGTGCCGCTTCCCAAGCCCAGCGTGGATACCGGCTTGGGGTTGGAGCGCATCACTTCGATCCTGCAGGGGGTCGATAGCAACTATGGTACCGACCTCTTTATGCCGATCATATTAAAGGTGCAGAGCCTGCTCGGGCATAGCGATGCCCAGCGCCTTGCCAACCCGACCCCTTATCGCGTGATCGCCGACCACTCGCGCGCGCTGGCGTTTCTGATTGCCGATGGTGTACTGCCCGGCAACGAAGGCCGCAGCTATGTGCTGCGCATGGTGCTCAGGCGGGCGGCGCGCTACGGGCGCATGCTCGGCTTCCAGCAGCCGTTTTTGGCCGAGACGGTGCAATCCGTCATCGACCTGATGGGCGGACATTACACCGAGTTGGTCGCGCGGGCCGATTTTATCCGCCAGGTGGTGACGCGCGAAGAGGTCCAGTTCCTCAGCACACTCAGCCAAGGGCTGGTGCGCCTGGATGAAGTGGTAGCGCGTGTGCGTACTGCCGGCGAGACGGTCATCCCTGGCGCGGAGGCCTTTCGCCTTTACGATACCTATGGCTTTCCGCTCGAGCTGACGCGCGACGCTCTGGCAGAAAGCGGCATGACGGTGGATGAAGCCGGGTTCCGCCAGGCTATGGCCCAACAAAAGGAGCGTGCCCGCTCTGCCAAACAAACCAGCCTGGGGGCGGCGGCCGATATCTACCAGCACCTCGGCTTGGCGCCCAGCCAGTTCACCGGCTATGCCGGCACCTCTGGCGGCGGTACGGTCGTGGCCATGCTCAGCGATGGAAAAGCGGTTGACCGCATCAGCGCCGGCCAGGAGGCTGAAGTAGTGCTCGACAGCACTCCCTTTTACGGCGAATCGGGCGGCCAGGTGGGAGATAGCGGCTGGCTGCGCACCGAATTCGGCAGCGCGCGCGTGCTGGATACCTACCACCCGATAACATCCATCACCACGCATCGTATAAGCCTGGAAGAAGGCTCGCTGGCCGTTGGCGACCAGGTGCAGGCCGAGGTCGACTGTGAAAGGCGGCTCGACATCGCCCGTAACCACACCGCCACCCACCTTTTACACCGCGCACTGCGTCAGGTGTTGGGCGAGCACGCCGCACAATCCGGCTCACTCGTCACCGACCAGGTGCTGCGCTTTGACTTTTCGCACCTGCAGGCGCTCTCGGCAGACGAGTTGAGCGAGGTCGAGGATCGCGTAAATGCCGCGATCCGCGATGCGCGTCCAGTCTTCACCGAGGTGATGCCCTACGACCAGGCCATCCGCGGCGGTGTGGTGGCGCTCTTTGGTGAGAAATACGGCTCGGAAGTGCGGGTGGTTAACGTCGAGGATTTCAGCGCCGAGTTGTGCGGTGGTACGCATGTGCGTAATACGGGCGAAATCGGCCTGCTGTTGATCACGTCCGAGGGCAGCATCGGGTCAGGCTTAAGGCGCATCGAAGCCGTGACTGGCCGTGCCGCTCTGCAGTTAGTGCGCTCCCGCAACCAGACGATGCTGGACATGCGCCAAACGTTGGGTGCCAAGGCTGGGGAGGAGCTGCGGCGTACTCAAGCTCTGCTCGTTGAGTTGGAGCAGGCGCGCCGGCAGTTAGAGGCCGACCAGCGCCAGTTTGCCGAGGCCGAGGTCGATCGGCTGCTCGAAAGCGGCCGCGAGATTAACGGCGTGTATCTGCTGACAGTCCAGGTGCATGCGTCTTCGGCCGAAGCGCTGCGCGAGATGGCCGACCGCTTCTGCGACAAGTTTGGTTCCGCAATTGTGGCTTTGGGCGCGGTCATCAACGGAAAACCGCTCCTGGTGGTCTCTGTGACGCCGGATGTGATCGCCCGCGGCGCGCATGCCGGCCAGATGGTGGCAGCTGCCGCCAAGGAAGTAGGCGGTGGGGGCGGCGGTAAGCCCAATATGGCACAGGCGGGCGGACGCGACCCTGTCCGGCTGCCGGATGCTCTGGCCAAAATAACGGCTCTTGCCGAGGCCGTGCTCTCGCAGGTATAATTGCGGCATGAGTTTTATGGCGAATATCATGAACCCCGTCAAAGGGTTGCTGACACGGTTGTTCAACTCGCGCAACCTGGCAGCCAACGCTTTCTCGCGCCACAGTCTGATCACCTGGAGCGAAGGCAGCGTTCAGGCATGCATTGCCCGCTTTAACAACGGCTCTGCCGAGTTACTGGGCGTGGCCAATAGCCTGGTGAACGGCCTTGAGACGAGCGGTAATCCCGATATGGATCGTTGGGGCTTTGGCTGTGAGCAGGCCTTGCACCAGGCTGAGGAAATGACCCACGCCGAGGGTGGTACGCGTGTCGTTTCGGACCATCTGGCGCTCGGCATCCCCTGCGACCTCGTGCAAGCCATGCCCCTGGTCGTTACCCGCAATCGGCGCGGCCAAAACGACCCGATCGGCCGCATGGAGATCCAGGCACTGCTGGATCGCGGTTACTGCGAGGCCAGCGATTCGCTCGATATCCAGAACTCCAGGCTGCAGATCGTGCACAGCACCATCGGGCAGTTTCGCCTGGATGGACAGGTGGTTGCCAACCCGCTCGGGCTGCACGGCTCTGAACTTGAGGCTTCGCTCTACTTTTCGCTCTTGCCGCTCGAGTGGCTGCGTGCCAGTCAACGCCTGGCGCAGCAGCTCCTCGTGCAGGTTAGCCTGCTAGTGCCCGAAGAGGTCGCTCTGGCTAACTATATCAGCGACGAATCAGCCTGGCTGGTAATCCTGGACTATCACTATACCCTGATCGGCCTGGTCGCCGGCGGGCAGCTTTACTGGTCGAGCAAGATACCGATCGGCGAACGCGAGATCATTGCCGATGCCGGGCGTATGATGGCGATGCAGGGGCGCGAGGTGGACGTGCTGATGCGCACCTACCGCGAGGGGCGCCTCTCCGAGGAAGCCGAAAACCGCCTGGCCAGGGCGTTGTGGTATCACCTGAGGCGCTGGATGTCGACCCTGGCGCAGGAGGCGGCGGACGTCCTTGCCAACCTGCCAGAGCAGCCTGAGCGTATGTACTGGATCGACCAATCCGGCAACCTGAGCGAAGCGCAGGATGCGTTGCGCACTCAATTGTGGGCTCAGCTGATGGGCGGCGACAGCGCCCCGGAGATTGTCGAACTAGAGACGACACGTGTATCCGAGATCATGGATTGCACTGCTCAGACCAACAGCCCCGTATATACCCTTACACGGGCAACCGCCCTGACGGTAGCGCGTATTACCAGCAATACCGATAAATGGGATTGGCGGTTGTTGCAGAGTGTACGCAAGTTGGGATAGGAAATCGGAGGATCGTTGGTAACCGCGAATGTGCTCTATCTGAGCCAGCACGATACCCTCGACGCGATTCGGTCGTATATGCGCACGTTGCCGGTGGGTACGCAGCTGTGGCTGGTTGCCCCGATTCTCTCGCGCACTTTTGATAGTTTGGTCAACCTCAAACTGCTCAAGCGAGCTGCGGATGCCGCCGCGCTGGACCTGCGCCTGGTGTCCTTGCGCGGCCCGGTACGTTTGCTTAGCCGCGAGGCAGACATCCCCACCTATTTGTTCCTGCCGCTCGGCCTGGTATCTACCACCAAACGCACCCTGCGCGGGTCAATGACCGAGCGCCAGTACCAGGTGTCTGAACGCCGTGCACGCTTCTATGCCGACAAACCGCTCGTCCGAGGCTTTAGTGCCGCCACGCTGACGCTGGCGGCGACCGTGCTGGTGATCGCTATTGTGGGCATGGCGGCTGCGGTATTTGTCCCCAGCGCCACCATCAACCTGCGCCCGGTGACCGCCAGAGTAGCAGGCTACTTTCCGGTGCAGGCCGATACGCGCTTCCAGGAGCCCGACCTTGAGCGCCTGGTGATCCCAGCGCGCAGCCTGGAGCTGGTGGTCGATGGGCATGGCGATATTGCCACCACCGGCCGCTCTGATATCCCTGACGGAGTCGCCGAGGGCAGTGTCGTTTTTACCAACAAGACCGGCGATGAAGTGGCCATCCCAGTCGGCACGATTGTGCGTACCGCGGGCGAGGTACCGGCGCGCTTTCGCACCACCGAGACGGTCTCGGTGGCGGGCGGTGAGGGCAACACGGTGCGCGCGGCGGTGGTCTCGGTTGATCCGGGACCCAGCGGTAACGTGGATGCCCAAACCATCAAGGAGGTCGAGGGAGTTCTCGGCACTCAGGTAATCGTCGATAACGATGCCCCGACAGGCGGAGGCTCGTTGCGCAGTGTGGCAACAGTCGGCTTTGACGATTTCAACCGTCTGCGCACCCAACTCAGCAACCAGCTGCGCCAGCAGGCCTTTGATTCGATCAACGCCAACCTCGCAGAAAGCGAATATGTGCCGCCTTCAACAGTCGAGGTGCAGATCCTCTCCCAAACCGGAGATCAGGTGGTCGATCAGCAGGCAGAGCGCCTGGGCATGACCATGAAGCTACGCGTGCGCGCCATGGCGGTGGATGTTGAGTCGCTGCGCCTGATCGCCAAGGCCTTCCTGGAGCACCAGGCCGGCGGTACGGGCGAGGTAATCCTGGATAGTGTCGATGTGCAGCTTTCTGGCGAGGTGCGCACGGTCGGTACCGCGCTCGAGTTTGGTGCACAAGCCAGCGGCGAGTTGGGTCCGCGTATCGATGTAGAAGCGGTACGCCAAGAGATCCAGCGCAAGACGCCCGACGAGGCTGCCCAGCTGCTGAGCGAGGAATACCAGCTGGCAGCGCCGACTGAGATTATCCTGGAACCGGATTGGTGGCCGTTCCTGCCGATTATTGACCAGCGCTTAAAGATCTTTGTGCTCGCGCCCAAACCATGAGTGCGATCCTGTCCCTCGACGTTGGTGACGAGCGCATCGGTGTGGCGATCTCTGATGAGACGCTCACCCGCGCGCGTCCGCTGGCGGTGATCCGCCGTGTCTCGGGCAGAGCCAGCTATCTGCAACTGCTCGAATTGATCAACATTCATGCGGTTGAGCGGATCGTGGTGGGTTGGCCGCTTCTGCCCGATGGAAGCGAGGGCAAACAGGTGCGTTCGGTGCAGGCTTATCTCAACGGTTTGGCGGTTTATACCAGCCTGCCAGTGGTATGCTGGGATGAACGCCTCTCGACTAGCGAGGCCAGCGAACTCTTACGTGCCGGCGGCGGTTCGCGGAAGCGACAGGCCTCTAGGCTCGATGCGGCGGCCGCGGCAGTCATATTGCAGCAATATCTGGACGAACGAAACGAAAGGTTGCGCGAACCATGAGAGCCGTTCGTATTTTCCTGCGCATCGTGTCTTTGGTGGTGGGTATCTCGGCAGTCGTGATCGTACTGTCGACTGCCCTGGTGTATTTGCTGCGCGATGCCGAGACGTGCTCACCCAAGCAAGGCTATGTGGTTACCACCAATACGATCGAGCGCTCAATTTTGTGGGTGTATTTGCAGATGCATCGCGACGAGATCGATGTGCCTGCCGATGCTGAGGATGCTACCGTAACCGAGTTCACTGTCGATGAAGGCGAAAGTCTCAACTCGGTGTCGATGCGCCTGAGGTATAACGGGCTCATTAATAACGCCGATCTGTTTCGCCGTTATGTGCAATACCATGGCAGCGATGTAGGCATCCAGGCTGGGTCGTTTGCGCTGCGGCGAGATATGACGATCCAGCAGATTATGAAGGAACTGCAGTTTGGGCAAAAGCTGTCCTTCTCGGTGACCATCGTAGAAGGCTTGCGCGCCGAAGAGATCGGTGCTTTGCTGGAAGCCTCGGGCATCTGCAGCGCGCAAGAGTTTGTCAGTATCGTCTTACAGGGCAGGGTGCCGGCAGATTTTATCGGTGAACGGCCAGAAGGCGGTTCCACATCGCTCGAGGGCTTTTTGTACCCGGATACCTATGAGCTGATCAAAAACTCGCCCGCTGACGATGTGGTGTTGAAACTGCTCGATAACTGGGATAGGCGCGTACCGAGTGAGTTGCGCGACCAGGCTGGGTCCAACGGGCTTACCCTCTACCAGACGGTGATCCTCGCGTCGATCATCGAGCGCGAGGCGGTCGTCGCCGACGAGATGCCCACCATCGCGAGTGTCTATATTAACCGTCTGCGCCAGTCGATGCATCTGCAGGCTGACCCGACCGTACAGTATGCCAAGGGACTGCAGGTAGGTACCTGGTGGCCGCCTCTCACCACCGAAGACCTACAGAGTGTGCAGAGCACCTATAACACTTATGTGCACTTTGGCTTGCCCCCCGGGCCGATCTGCAACCCCGGCATTGATGCGCTGCAGGCTGCCCTCAATCCAGAGAGCACTGACTATATATACTTTGTTGCCAAGGGCGATGGCACCCACGCTTTTGCCACCACCTTCGAAGAACATCTGGCCAATATACAGCAGTATGCTGGCCAATAGGGAGTTTGGTTTTGCTGATTGATCTGCACTTTCATACCAGCCGCTATTCAGGATGTGGCCGTTCAAGCCCCGAGGAGATGCTCTCCAGTGCTCAAGCCGCTGGCTTACAGGCCATCTTTATTACCGAACACCACCGCCGCTGGGCAGCCGATGAGCTCGCTGAACTGCAGGCGCTATTCCCTGGTGTAGCGGTATACTCAGGGCTGGAGGTTACTACCGCTGAGGGCGAGGATCTGCTGATCTATGGCGTGCCGCCCGAGGTACCCTTTGAGTTTGGCATGCCTGCCCATGAGGCGATTGCGCAGGCCCGCGCCTATGACAGCTTTATCATCCTGGCGCATCCTTACCGCTACAACCCTACGGTGCCAGACGAAATCGCGGTATCCGTCGATGCCATCGAGGTGCACTCGATCCACATCCTCGAGCACGCACGCGAGGGTGCGTATGCGCTGGCTGAAAAACACGCCAAGCTCGCGGTAGCAGCATCCGACGCCCATCACCACAGTGCTGTGGGGTTGTATGCTCTCGAGACGGTCGGCCAGCAGCCCGATGAGGCTGCCATCATGCTCGCCTTGCGGGGCGGTGCCTTTTCCTTGTACTCTGACCGCACGCGTCTGGCAGCGATGAACGCGCTGGTGCTGGCGAATCTGGACGAGGTCAAGGCGCGTCTTGCAGCAGGTGAGCCGTCTGAGGAGATTGCCTCGCAAGTGGCGGGGTTTAACTATCAGTTGGTCGTGGCGCTTTCCAAGGGGCTCGCGTTTACTTTCCCGCTCGTGTAATCAGGAACCCTCGCCGAACTCGTCCTTTTCGGTCTCGCGCGATACCGGACGAAAGTCGATGCGCGCCATGGCCTCACGGTGCTTGCGGCCTTCTTCCTCAAGGTTTTGCACCGAGCGCAATAGGAATGCCAGCAGACCCAGTGACAGGGTCCCCAACCCGGCGATGATGTACCAAACATGCACCCCAAAGATGTCCGAAAGCGGCCCGGCGATCACCAACCCCAGGGGCGAGATCACCGAGATCAAGCTGTTGAACACCGTCAGCACGCGCCCCTGTACGCGCAGATCCACCGACGACTGAATAATCGCCGTGAGGGGGGCATTAGCCACCGAAACCATTAACCCGGCGATAAAGGCGCCTGCTACAGCCAGGTTAAGGAGGTGCGGTGGGCTAAACCCGATGATCAACGTGCCAATGCCAACTCCCACCAATCCGCCCGCCACTGTATAGACCTTTTTTCGCGTACCGCCCCAAATCGAGAGTACCACCCCGCCGATAAAGATGCCGATCCCCATGGCGCACTGCACAAAGCCCAGATCCTTGGCACCGCCGTGAAAATAGTTGCGCACCAGGATCGGCCCCAGCGAGACAGTGGGTGACATGATAAAGTAGACCAGCCCGCCGAGCAGCATCACGGTACGCAAGCCCGGCCAGCGCAACACATAGCGCAGGCCGATACGGATATCGTTCTTGATGCTGCCGACTTTGGATTGTATGTCGCCCGGCCCGAAGCGTACCGGTGGTTGCGGGATGGCTGTGATCGCCAGGGGAATGATGCCGATCAGTGCTGTGGAGACGTCCACCGCCATGATGCTCCACAATGGCATAAAGGTCAGTAAAAACGCGGCTACGGGCGGTGCGACGATCATCAATGCGCCCTGCAGGGTCTGGTTCATACCGCCGATGCGTCCCAGTTGGTTTTCGGGCACCATCAGAGGTACCGAGGCGGCCATTGCCGGCCATTGGAAAACTCCACCCACAGAGCGCATGAACATAATGGCAAAGATGTGCCAGGGCCGCACGTGGTTGGTATAAAAGAGCAACAACAGCACCAGCGAGAGCAAGGCAATCGAACCGTCCGAGAGGATCATAACCCGTTTGCGGTTCCAACGGTCGACCAGGGCTCCCGCCCAGGGGGCTACAAAGATATAAGGCAGGGCGCTGACAATGCTGGCAAAGGCCAGCACCGTGGCCGAGTTGGTCTGTTCTGCCAGGTGCCAGATCAGCGCGAACTGGACGATCGAGCTGCCAAATGTCGAAACCGCCTGACCGCCCCATATGGTGAAAAAGGGGCGCATCCAGGCTCTATTCTCTGACTTTATCGTCATACCTCATCCTGGTAGCGTAGACGCGGCGGTTGCGACAGTTCAGCTTTCGGCGCTGTCTTCCGTCCAGCCGCGTTCTCCGCGATACAGCTTTGTGTCGTGCATCATACTGCGTTCAGTAAACGGGCCTTCATTGGGGTCTTCCCGTTCGAGATGGTCGACCGCTCCGCGCGCGTCGCCATCCAAGTTATCCGCATAGTGCAGGATTATCGCTTCTACCGTCATCGGGATGACTGGCGAGCCGTTCTCGTATTTACCGTGGTGCGATAAAATCGCATGCACCACCCGCAGGCGCAGTTCGGCGGGGAACCCCGGGCACGCTGCGATAGCCTGCTCGACCATCGAGGCGCCGATATACAGGTGCGACCAGAGCGCGCCTTCATCGGTAAAGCCAAAGGTGAGCGGGTCGTAGGCGCGCACCTTGCCGATATCGTGCAGCAACGCGCCGCACAGCGCCAGGTCCTGATCGACATTCGGGTAGAGCCCGCAAGCCGCCAACACAATGCGCGCCACGCTCAGGGTGTGCTCGAGTAACCCGCCCACGCAGGCGTGATGGTTGAACTTGCTGGCCGGCGCACTGATAAACTGTGCGCGCAGCTCGGGATTGTCCAGGAGCTGGCTCAGCAGGTGGGCAAGGTGGGGGTTGCGGATATCAGCCAGCAGGGCATCTAACTCGGCGAGCATTTCGTCGCGCGGGCGCTGCGCCGTCGGCAGGAACTCGCTTAGATCGACTAGCTTGGTTGGCACGATGCTATCCATATTGACCTGCAGCTGGTTGCGAAACTCGCCGATCTGTCCGCTCACCTCGACACCGCTGCCAACCTCGAGCTTGTCGGCCACTGCCTGCTGCACATCAAACAGCACACCGGCGATCGTCCCGCTTTTATCGGCCAGCAAAGTGCGCAGCATCAGATTGCCGGCGCGCGTCTTGTAGAGCGTCTTTTCGCGCAGCATAAAGCTTTGGCGCCTGAGGAGCATGTTAAGCGACAGGTTGGCGACCGGGATGCGCGGAACCATTCGAGTTCACCTTTATACCGGGTTATAATCCCTGATTATATCATCCCTTACGAAGAAGGTTAAAATCCGTTACTTTGAGCAGCCAGAGGGGAGGGTTGAGCATGCGAATGGTGGATTTTATCGCGGCTAAGCGGGATGGCCAGGAGCATACCGCCGCCGAGTTACATGAACTGATCACGCGCCTGACGGCGGATGACCTGCACGATTACCAGCTATCCGCCTGGCTCATGGCGGTGCTGTGGCGCGGTATGACGGAGCGCGAGACGATCACCCTGACGGAGGCCATGATCCACTCCGGCGAAGTGCTCGACCTGCACGACCTGGCCGACTGGATCGTCGACAAGCACTCGACTGGCGGCGTGGGTGATAAAACTACCCTGGTGGTAGCGCCCCTGGTGGCGGCTGCCGGGTTACCGGTTGTCAAGATGTCGGGGCGCGGCTTGGGCTATACGGGCGGCACGCTCGACAAGCTCGAAGCCATCCCCGGCTTTAACGTTAACCTGGATATCGACGCCCTGCGCACTACAGTGCAAGCGCATGGCATTGCATTGGCCGGGCAGACCGCCCAACTGGCGCCGGCAGATGGCAAGCTCTATGCCTTGCGCGATGTCACGGCTACCGTTCCCAGCCTGCCGCTGATCGCCAGCTCGATCATGAGCAAAAAGATCGCCTCGGGCGCAGATGCCATCGCCCTGGATGTCAAGGTTGGGCGTGGCGCCTTTATGGAGACCCTGCCGGAAGCCCGCGCACTTGCCGAGCTGATGATGCGCATCGGGCAGGGGCTGGGCAAGCAAGTGTCGGCGCTGCTGGCGGATATGAGCCAACCGCTGGGACTGGCAGTGGGCAATGCCCTGGAAGTAGCCGAAGCCGTGCGCACGCTGGCTGGGTGCGGTCCGGCCGACTTGGTGGAGCACTGCCTGGTGCTGAGTGCAGAAATGCTGCTTCTGGGCAAGGTGGCCGGCACACCGACAGAGGCGCGCCAGCGCGTTGAGCAGCTGCTATCCAGTGGGGCGGGTTTGGACAAGTTTCGCGAGTGGGTGGCAGCCCAGCAGGGCGACCCGCGTGTAGCAGATGACCTGACTCTCTTGCCCAGCGCGCCGGTGATCAGCGAGTTGGTGAGCAGCCAGGACGGCTACATTCAGGGCATCGATGCGCGCGAGGTCGGGTTGATCGCAGGTGCCCTCGGTGCCGGGCGTGAGCGCAAGGGCGAGGCTGTCGACCCGGCGGTCGGCATTGTTCTGCATCACAAGGCTGGCGAGGCGGTCAGCCGCAACCAGCCGTTGGCCGCTATCCATGCACGCAAAACCGAGCAGGCCGATGCTGCTGCTCGCCGCCTGGATGACGCCATCCGTATCGGCGACGAGCGCGTTGCGCCGCCGCCAACAGTATACGAGGTGCTGTGCGCCCCAGCGCTCACCAGCTGACGAAGCGGCGTTCTGCGGTAATGCGCTCCATCACAGCACGGGTCTGCTCAGCGATGCGCTTCCAGTTATAGGTGGTGAGCACCTCGCGGTAGGCATTTTCGACGCGCTGCGTCGCCCATTCGGGATGCTGCAGGGTGTGCAGGATGCCCCACGCGCAGGATTCGGGGCTGTTGGGATAGATCGTGATCCCTGTTTCGCCGTGCTTGACCACTTCTTTGAGCCCGCCGACATCCGAGACCACCACTGGTACCCGAGCGGCCATAGCCTCCAGTGCTACGATACCAAAGGGCTCGTACAGGCTGGGGAAGACCGCGCAATCCGAGACGGCAAAGATGCGGTTACGCTCCTCATCCGAGATAAAGCCCGCCAGCATCACGTGGCGATCCAGCCAGAGCTCGTGGATCAACGACTGGACATAACTGAGCTCCGGACCGCGTCCGGCCAAGACGAACCTTACATTAGGCATCAGGTTCAATACGTGTACCGCGGAGCGTACCAGGATAGCAGCGCCCTTTTCGGACACCATGCGCCCTACGAAAAAGACCAGCTTTTCACTGGGGTTGGCGTAACGTAAGCGCACCTCGGCCAGATCGGTCCCATAGAGCACGGCAAAGGGAGCCGGATCGATGCCGTTATAGATCACATCGATCTTGTCGTTCGGAACCTGCAGGTAATCCATCAATTCCTGGCGCATATACTCGGTGCAGCAGATCACCCGCCAGGATTCATAGGCCAGCTGCCACTCGGCGGAGTTGACACGTTGGGCCATCTCGGAACCCAGTGTACCGTGTCCGCGCCCGCGCTCGGTGGCGTGGATGGTTGCCAGGAGCGGCAGGTGAAAGGCGTTCTTCAGGCGGATAGCCGCAAAGCTGGTGAGCCAGTCGTGGGTATGCACCAGATCAAAGGGGCCGTACATACGCACGATCTGTTCCGAGGCATTATAGAGCAGCTCGTTGATGTATTCGGCGCGCTGGTAAAAGTCGTCGATGGTGTTGGGGGTGGGGATCCGGTGCACGGTGAGCAACCCGTCGTTTTCAACACTCGGCGTGCCCTCAGGTACCGAGGTCACCAGATGGATCTGTACGCCGCACTCCACCAGGGCGGGCACGAGCTCAGCCACCGCTTTGCCTAAACCGCCCACCACAAAAGGAGGGTATTCCCAGCTCAACATCAGAACGCGCATCCTGCCGCCTCCCCACGTTTTGATTTGATTATATGGTAAGCGCGGATACTATCAAGGAGAACGACACGGAGGTTACCATGGCAGATTCACTCGAACAGACGCTGGCCCTTTGGGCAAAGAATGGCCTGGTCGCCTGTGTGGAGGCGCATTCCCAGGCACAGCGCCTGGGAATCAGCCCTGAAGCGCTGGGCCAGGCGATCAACGCGCACGGCGGCATCCGTGTGAACCGTTGCCAGCTGGGCTTTTTCGGCTATGGAGAAAAGAGCCTCGGCAAGCACCGCATCGTGTTGGCTGCGCAGGATATCCTGCCGGAGATTGAGGAGGCCTTGCTCAGCAACGCCCGCGATGGTGTGGTGAGCTGTCAGCATGTGTGGGCAGTGGCCAAAGCTTTCGAATACCCCTACCTGGGGATCGCCAATATCGCCGAAGCGATGGGGATCAAGGTCAAGCCCTGCCAGCTAGGCTGCTTTTAACGATCTTTGACATCGCCTGGCGGGGGATGTATCATGCTCCTGCGAGGAGGAGAGATGGCTAGAGCTGCAAAGGGCATGAATTATGGGTTGATAACCGCGCTGTTTTCACAAAGCGGATCGGCTGTCGAACGCATGCCAGTGCGTGCCCGTAAAGTATACCTGGAGCGCCACCTGCAGCTGGTCGAAGCACAGATCCGTGCCCTGGCAGACGAGCTCGGTTTTGACCTCGATGAAAGCGAACCGCCTCCTGCCGACCAGGCACTCGACCTCGAGCGTTGGGATTCGCTCGTCAGCCTGGATTACCTCCTGGCTGCCCGCGATGCCCTGCGTGAAACCATCACGCACTTACGGTAGCCGCGAGCTGTGTTATATCCCGTGCGGCATTACTGCATCCCGCGTCACGAGCACCGCTGATGGCCTCATCGCACACCCGCTGGCGCGACCTACCCGATAAACAGCGCGCGAAACAAATTCTGCTGGTCGTGTTTTGGTCGGCGATCGTCGTGCTCTATATGCTGGGTGCCTTTGGTTGGTTGCTCAGACGCCAGTATCAGAGCGCGTTCGAAGCACCTACACCAACCGTTACAGCTACCGCTACAGCTGGATCGAGCGAGCCGACCCTGTTCCCCACCTTGACGCCGGACCCATAAATCGCTATCCTTGCACAGTTATACGCACCGCAACAACACTGAGGCGGAGGTAATATATGGATATCGTCGGGCTGATGCGCACGCTCTCCAGTGCCACCGGCATCTCGGGCTATGAGTGCGCCCTGGCCGAAAGCGTCCGCCAGGCATTCCAGCCATTCGCGGATGAGTTCAGCGTCGATACACTCGGCAACCTGATCGCTCTGAAACGTGCCACGCGTCCTGTGGCAGGTGTGCGCCGCTCGATCATGCTGGCTGGCCACATGGATGAGATCGGCATGATCGTTAAAGAGGTCAAAGATGGCTACCTGCGAGCCACCGACGTAGGCGGGATCGACTTTCGCACTTTGCTTGGTCAGGAAGTGGTGGTGCACGGCGTGCGCGACCTGCCGGGTGTCATCGGTGCGCGTCCGCCGCATGTGTTGGCTGCTACAGATTATGAAAAACCCGTCCCGTGGGATCAGTTCTTTATCGACATCGGTTTACCTGCTGACCAGGTCTCAGAGCTGGTGCACGTCGGTGACCTGGTGAGCCTGCGGCGCGAGTTCATCGAGCTGGCAGAAGGCCATGTCTCGGGCAAGGCTTTTGACGACCGCGCCGGC
>Ga0123332_1002439_pt1 | contig 17630 bp, 14 predicted proteins | sample BioC12SIPDNA_4_FD_89958 | JGI IMG/M metagenome (GOLD analysis project Ga0123332, IMG submission 89958) | Anaerobic biogas reactor microbial communites from Washington, USA - Biogas_R2_A C12 SIP DNA | ecosystem: Engineered > Bioreactor > Anaerobic > Unclassified | place: Washington, USA...
AGCGGGGCCGCGGGATTGACATACATTCAGAAAAGCGGGTAGAATATAGGTTGGTATTTTGGACTTGGAGGACACCCCATGCAGCACCCGGAGCTCCCGGCGGAAGTGCGCCGGAGGCGGACGTTCGCCATCATCTCCCACCCGGACGCCGGAAAGACGACGCTGACGGAAAAGCTCCTGCTCTACGGCGGCGCGATCCGGCAGGCGGGCTCGGTCAAGGCGCGCAAGGCCGCGCGCCACGCGACCAGCGACTGGATGGAGATCGAAAAACAGCGCGGAATTTCGGTTACGTCGTCGGCGATGCAGTTCGACTTCGACGGCTTTCGCATCAATATCCTCGACACCCCGGGCCATCAGGATTTCTCCGAGGACACCTACCGCACGCTCGTCGCGGCGGACAGCGCGGTCATGCTCATCGACAACGCGAAGGGCGTCGAGGAGCAGACGATCAAGCTGTTCCGCGTGTGCCGCATGCGCTCGATCCCGATCTTTACGTTCGTCAACAAGCTCGACCGCGCCGGGCGCGACCCGTTTTCGCTGATGGAGGAATTGGAGCAGGTTCTGGGCATACGCTCGTGCCCGGTCAACTGGCCGATCGGCATACACGGCGACTTTCAGGGCGTCTACCATCGCGACACGCGCGAGGTCGAGATCTACAAGGGCGGCAACCACGGACAGGCGAGGGTGGACGTCGAGTCGATACCGCTTTCCGACCCGCGGCTCCCGGATGTCATCGGAAAGAGCTATTGCGAGAAGCTGCTCGAGGACGTCGAGCTCCTGGACGTCGCGGGCGACCCGTTCGACCTCGGCATGATCCTCGAGGGAAAGCTCACGCCGATGTTCTTCGGCTCGGCGAGCAACAACTTCGGCGTCGAGCCGTTTCTGAAGCGGTTTCTCAAGTACACGAAGTCGCCGACGCCGCGCGTGTCGGACGCGGGCGCGATCGACCCGGAGGACGAGAAGTTCACCGGCTTCATCTTCAAGATTCAGGCGAACATGAACCCCGCGCACCGCGACCGGCTGGCGTTCATGCGCGTGTGCTCAGGGGTGTTCGAAAAGGGCATGGCGGTGTGGCACTCGTCCTCGGGCGAGCGCATCAAGCTCGCGCAGCCGCAGCAGTTCATGGCGCAGGAGCACGAGAGCGTCGAGGTCGCCTACCCCGGCGACATCATCGGCCTCTTCGACCCCGGCATCTTCCGCCTCGGCGACACGCTCTGCACCGGAAACCCGGTTCGCTTTCAGGGCATTCCGCTGTTCGCGCCGGAGTTCTTCTGCCGCGTAGGGCCGGAGGACTCGATGAAGCGCAAGCAGTTTTTGAAGGGCATCTCGCAGCTCTCGCAGGAGGGCGCGATTCAGACGTTCAAGCGCCCGAACATCGGCCGCGAGGAGATGATCGCGGGCGTCGTGGGCGTTCTGCAGATGGACGTGCTCGAGTATCGCCTAAAGAGCGAGTACGGCGTCGACATTTTGCGCGAGGTGCTGCCGTTCCGCTTCGTGCGCTGGATCGTGAAGTCCCCGAAGCCTCCCGACCGGCTTCGGCTCACGTCGACGACCGTGCCCGCGGTCGACCGCAGCGGGCGCGACGTCCTGATGTTTGAAAACGAGTGGTCGATACGGCTCGCGACCGAGAACAACGAGGGGCTCGTGCTCGCCGAGACCGCCGACCGCATGACCGCGGACGACGTACCATAGCCCAATTCAATCGGAAACGTTAGGAGTCTTTTGTTCGTGAATATCGTTCGGGAGGACATTCGAAATATCGCCATCATCGCCCACGTCGACCACGGCAAGACCACTTTGGTCGACGAGATGCTCAAGCAGGGCGGCGTGTTCCGCAAAAACCAGCAGGTCGTCGAGCGCGTGATGGACTCGAACGACCTCGAGCGCGAGCGCGGCATCACGATCTTGGCCAAGAACACCGCCGTCCACTACGCGGGCGTCAAGATCAACATCGTCGACACGCCCGGCCACGCGGATTTCTCCGGCGAGGTCGAGCGCGTGCTCAAGATGGTCAGCGGCGTGCTCTTGCTCGTCGACTCGTTCGAGGGGCCGATGCCGCAGACGCGCTTCGTGCTCAAGAAGGCGCTGGAATTGAACCTCAAGGTGATCGTCGTCGTCAACAAGACCGACCGGCCGGACGCGCGCGCGCGCGAGGTCGTCGACGAGACGCTGGAACTGCTGCTCGAGCTCGACGCGACGAACGAGCAGCTCGACAGCCCGATACTGTTCGCCTCCGGCCGCGAGGGGACCGCCTCGACCGATCCGGACGAATTGGGCGAGGACCTCCGGCCGCTGTTCGACGCGATCCTCAAGCACATCCCCGCGCCCGAGGGAAATCCGGACGGCGCGCTGCAGCTTCTCATCTCGACGATCGACTACAACGACTACGTCGGGCGCATAGGCGTCGGGCGCATCGAGCGAGGCACGATCCGCGCGGGGCAGATGGCGATCCGCTGCGCGTACGGCTCGAGCTTCACCTCCGCCCCTTCGCGCCTCGGCGGGCTCTACGAGTTCGACGGGCTCAAGCGCGCGAACTGCGAAACCGCGCACGTCGGCGACATCGTGGCGGTGTCGGGCTTCGACGAGCTCTACATCGGCGACACCATCTGCGACACCGCGATGGCCGATCCATTGCCGTTCGTCAAGATCGACGAGCCGACGGTGTCGATGACCTTCTGCGTAAACGACAGCCCGTTCGCCGGCACCGAGGGCCAGTACGTGACCTCGCGCCACCTGCGCGCGAGGCTGATGCGCGAGATGCAGACGGACGTGTCGCTGCGCGTCGAGGACACCGAGACGACCGACGCGTTCCGCGTGTCGGGCAGGGGCGAACTGCACCTGTCCATCCTGATCGAGACGATGCGCAGGCAGGGCTACGAGTTCCAGGTCACGAAGCCGGTCGTTCTCTACAAGGAGGTCAACGGCGAGAAGTTCGAGCCGATCGAGCGCGTCGTCTGCGACGTGCCGACCGAGTCCGCAGGCGTCGTCATCGAGAAGCTGGGTCGTCGGCGCGGCACGCTCGTCGCGATGCACGGGCAGGACCGCATGCGGCTCGAGTTCCTCGTGCCGTCTCGCGGGCTGTTCGGCTACCGCAGCGAATTCCTGACCGACACGCGCGGCGAGGGCGTCATGAGCGCGGTGCTCGACGGCTACGAGCCGTTCAAGGGGGACATTCCGACGCGCTCGAGCGGCTCCCTGGTCGCGTTCGAGGCCGGCGAGAGCACGAGCTACGCGCTGTTCAACGCGCAGGAGCGCGGCGACCTGTTCATCGAGCCGGGCACGAAGGTCTACTCCGGCATGGTCGTCGGCCGCAACGCGCGCGTCGGCGACATCGACGTCAACGTCTGCAAGAAGAAGCACATGACGAACAGCCGCAACTCCGCCGCCGCCGAGGAGGCGCTCAAGATCACCGGCGTGCGCATACCGACGCTCGAGGAGGCGCTCGAGTTCATCGACGACGACGAATTGGTCGAGATCACGCCGAAGTTCATCCGCATGCGCAAGCGCGTGTTGAGCGCCGAGATGCGCAGGAAGATCGACAGCCGCAAGAAGCAGGGGTAGCATGCAGATCACGTCGCTGGAGCTCACGAACTTCCGGAATTACGCGCGCGCGGAGCTTCAGCCCTGCGCGGGCGTGACCGTGCTGACCGGCGACAACGCGCAGGGCAAGACGAACCTGCTCGAGGCGATCCACCTGTGCTTCGCGGGCCGCTCGCACAGGACGCGGCAGGACCGGGAATTGATCCGGTGGGGCGAGGAGTTCTGCCGGGTCAAAATCGAGGCCGAGCGCATCGACGGCTCGCACACGGTCGAGATCGCGATTCCCTCCGCCGGGCGGCGAAAGATCAAGGTCAACGGGAGCGACATGCGGCGCTCGGGCGAATTGATGGGCCACGTGACCGGGGTGCTGTTCTCGCCGGAGGACTTGCAGCTCGTGAAGGACGGCCCCTCCGAGCGCAGGCGGTTCGTCGATATGGCGCTCTCCCAGATTCGCCCCACCTACTACTACGCGCTGCAGCGGTACGCCCGCGCGCTCAAGCAGCGGAACGAGCTCCTGCGCCTGGGAAGGCTCGAGACGCTCGACTCCTGGGACGAACAGCTCGCGGCGTCCGGCGCGGAGATCATGCACGGCCGATACCAGTATCTCGATCAGCTCGGCGCGGCGGCGGCCGCCATGCACCGGGACATCGCGGACGCGCGCGAGGCGCTTTCGATCGCCTACGCGCCGGACGTGCCCGACGGCGACATACTGCGCGCGCTGAAATCCTCGCGGACGCTCGACGTCCGGCGCATGACGACGACCGCCGGCGTGCACCGCGACGACGTGTCGCTGCTCGTCGGCGGCCGAGAGCTGCGCGCGTACGGCTCGCAGGGCCAGCAGCGCACCGCCGCGCTCGCGATACGGCTCTCGGAGCTCGGCGTCATCCGGGCCGAGACCGGCGAGCCCCCGGTGCTCTTGCTCGACGACGTGATGAGCGAGCTCGACCCCGGCCGCCGCAGGCAGCTGCTTTCGCACCTCTCCGGCATCCAGACGATCGTCACCTGCACGGACATCTCCGACCTCGCGGGCGCCGACATCGGCATGGCCTGCCGGGTGTCGCTCGCGGCGCTCACGCAGCTATAAAGAATTCCGCCCCTTTCGGAGCGGAAATTTTCATTTCAGAGCGCATTTATCTGTTCGAGGTAGATTTCGACGAGCTTCTCCCCGCCCTCGGGTCCGATCAGGGTCGACGCGGGCTTGCTCGAGTACGAGCCGCCCTCGACGGCCTCCTTCGTCGGCAGGTACCCGGCGTAGCCGTCGGTCAGCTGCACGACGAACACGTGCTCGGCCTTCGCGCGCGCGCGGACGCGCAGCGCGTAGTCGACGAACAGCTCGAACGGGTTGAACGAGAGCACCGCATTGCCGAGCCGCAAAAAGGCCGCGCGGTAGCGGAACGACTGCGTCTGCCGCTGCAGTTTCCAGCGGTCGTGGACGCCGAGCGGCTCGAAGATTTCCACGATGTCCTCGCTCGTCGCCGGGTGCTCCCGGGTATACCGCGCCTGCGCCTCCTCGATTGCGCGCTTCGCCTCGATCGCGTCCGCCGCGTCGACCGTGCGGATCGGAAGCTCGACCTCCGAGCGCAGGAACTTGAACGCCGGCAGGTACTCGATCGCCGCGCGAGCGGCCGGCAGCGCGATCTCGACCGCGGACGCGATCCTGCGCCCGATCCGGTCGCACTCGCGGTCGAGGTCGAGGTTCAGCCACACCTCGCCCGCCTGCGCGTTCCACTTCGCGAGCTCCTCGCGGTTCGACTTAGAGATGCGCACGAGGTCGAGCGGGTTCTGGTCGCCGGACGCCTCGCACAGCGGCAGCACGAACACGTTCCCGAGCTTTTCGCGGATGTGCGCGCGCGCGTGCCCCCAGAAGTCGGCCGAGATGAACGAGTGCAGCTCCATGACCTGCGCCGGGCACGGCACGCCGACCGCGACGCCGGTCAGGTTGCCGGCGACATCCCACGTGTAGAGCGCGTTGACGCCGTGGTCGACCGTGCCCTCGAAGCGCACGAAGTTCGGGTCGTCGCAGCCGCCGTACATCACGCTGTCGGCGTTTCCGTTCGCGCGGCGGAACACCGGCCGCCGGTTGAAGCCGACCGCTGCGTACTCCTGCGCGCAGCTCACGCCGCCGGGGGCGCGGCCCTCCCACGCGCGCAATATCGCGCCCGCGATGCGGCCGACCGCAAACCGCGTCGCCTCCTCGCCCCCGAGCAGGTCGTCCGGCAGCGGAAGCGGCGGCACGCCGTCGCCCAGCGTCGCGCGGAACCGCTCGCGGAACGCGTCGTGTGAAAAGCTCGTCGAGTTGTGCGTATGTATGCAGCTGAAGGTGATCGCGTCCGCGTCGAGCCCGGCCGCGCCGCCGACCGCCGCGCGAATCCTCGCCGCGAGCGCCTCCGAGATGAACACCATGTCCAGCGACACCATCACGCAGTGCTTGTCCCCCATCGAGAGCGCGAGCGCGGTCGCGGTGATCGGGTCGTGCACGTATTGCGACACGCGCGGGTAGAGCTGTCCCTCGAGCATCACCGGTCGGTCCGGCGTGATGGACTCCGACGCCCATCCGATTCTGAGAGTTTCCGGCATATCGATATCCCTCTCTATGTTCCCCCGGCCTATCGGCCGTCTGATTTCGCGTTCGGTGCGGGCGCGGTCGACTCGCGCGCGATCAATCTGGATTGCAGCGCGACCCTCTGCACCACGTGGTCGAGGGGCTTCTGGACGCTGTCCATCAGGAGCTTGACGGCGACGACGCCCATGTGGCTTCCGGGGTTCGTGACGGTGGTGAGTTTTACCGGCATGTAGTCTCCCAGGATCGTGTCGTCGACGCCGACGACCGACATGTCGCGCGGAATCGAGAGCCCCGCCTCCTGCATCGCGCGCATCGCGCCGAAGGCGACCTGATCGTAGCTCGCGATGATGGCCGTGGGAAGCTCCTTCTCCTGCAGAAGCTCCTTCGCGCGCAGGTATCCGCCGAGCTCAAACCGCTCCGCGCCGCGCTTGACGAACCGCGGGTCGAGCGGCATCTCCCTCTGCCGGCAGAGCTCGACGAGCGCGCGGTAGCGTATGTCGGACGCGTATTCGCCGACATAGCCGATCCTCTCGTGCCCGAGCGCGGCCAGATGCTCGAGCGCCTGCCGCATGACGGAGTTGCTGTCGACGAATATCGTGTCGATGCTCGCAAGCAGGTTCGCCTCGGTCAAAACGACGGTCGGCAGCGTGCACGCCGCGACGCGCTGCTCGTCGACGCCCGGGATGCCGCTCAAAATCACGCCGACGATGTCCTGCTTGAGCATCTCCTCAAACGCCGCCATGATCCTCTCGGTGTCGAATCCCGACAGCATCAGAAGCGCCGAGTAGCCGTGCTTTCCGATCTCCTTCGTGATCGCGTGCGCGATCTCGGCGTAGTAGTGGCTGCGCACCTCGGGCAAAATCACGCCGATCGAGCGCGCGTTCAATTGGTCGAGCTTGCGATAGCGGTAGCCGACCTCCTGCGCGACCATCTGCACGTAGCGGATCGTGTCGCGGCTGATGTCCGGCGCCTCCCTGAGCGCGCGCGAAATGGTCGATACGTTGAGCCCCGTTCGAATGGCGATGTCGCTTAGCTTCGGCACGGTCATCCTCTCCCTCGAATCCCCCGCCGGGAACTCCCGGCGGGGGCGTTCACCCTGGTTACTTCATCGGCGTCCCCTTGAGGCGGATCGCCGCGAGCAGGTCGTCCTCGTAGGTCTCGACGTTGTCCTTCGTGATCAGCACGACGCCGGAGTCGTTGTACTTCTCAAACGTGTCGGCGTTTCCGTTCGTCACGTACTCGTAGGCCATGCGCACGGACTCGTAGCCGCGCTTGTAGAAGTTCTGCGCGAGCGTCGCCCAGATCTCGCCCTTGCCGATCAGATCGACCGTCTGCTCGACCGCGTCGATATCGAGGATCAGTATCTGGCGGCCCTTCTCCTTGGCGACCTGCGCGGCGGCGGGTCCGCCGGTGCCCTCGAGCATCCACACGACGTCGACCTCCGGATACGCGGTGTAGATTTCCTCGAACTTCGTCAGTGCCTTTGACATGTCGGCGCCGTCGGCCTCGGTCACGGCGACCTTGATGTCCGGATACTTCTGGGCGATCGTGTCCTCGAAGCCCTTCTTCTGCTCGACCTGGTTCGTGGCGTCGAAGTTCGCCATCATGATGCAGACGTTCGCCTTGCCGCCGGTCTTCTCGGCGATCATGTCCGCCGCGGCGATGCCGTAGTTGTAGTTGTCGGTGCCGATCCACGAGACGAAGTGCTCCTCGTTCTCCGGCAGGTTGCTCGTGCAGAAGTTCGGGATGCCGGCCGCGTAGATGCGCGCGACCGCGGCGTTCATCGACGGGTCCCAGGGCTCCGTGATGATGGCGTCGGGGTGCATCGAGATCGCGTTGTCGATGAAGTTGTTCGTCTCCTCGACGAGCGCGTTCGTGCCCATCGCGGGGCCGATGATCTCCAGTTTCACGCCGAAGTCCTCGGCCGCCATGCGCGCGCCCACGGCCTGCTGCTCATAGACCGGGTGGCCGACGAGCGCGTTGACGAGGATGATGTAGGGTTGCTCCTCCGCCGAAGCGGCCGGCGCGAGCGCGGCGATGACGAGCAAGGCCAGCATCAAGAGAATTGCCACGGGTTTTTTCATGGTTTGCCCTCCTCCAATTTTGATCGTTCCTATGTTGCCGGGGGATTTCCCCCGGAGAAGCCGATTTTCAGCCGCCCGCGGCGACCTTCAGGAATTTCTCCTCGTCCGCCTCGCCGCGCTGAAATTCCGCCATGCGCCTGCCCTCCGAGAGCACGATGAACCGGTCGCACATGCCGACCAATTCCGGAAGCTCGGAGGAGATCATCACGATCGCCATGCCCTGTCTCGCGAGCGCGGTCATGATCTCGTAGATTTGCGCCTTCGCGCCGACGTCGATGCCGCGCGTCGGCTCGTCGAGCAAGAGAACGCCCGGGCGCGTCATCAGCCACTTCGCGAGCACGACCTTCTGCTGGTTGCCGCCGGAGAGGCTCATGATGTTGTCCTTTTCCGACCGCGCGCGGATCGAGAGCTCGCCGATCCACTTCCTCGCGAAGTCGCGCTCCCGCTTGGGGCGAAGGATCGAGCGGTCGGCGATCTGCTCGATGCTCGCGAGCGACACGTTCTGGGCGATGTCCATCGTCGGCACATAGCCGTTGACCTTGCGGTCCTCGCTCAAAAGCGCGACGCCCCGGCGGATCGCCCTGCGCGGGTTCTTGAGCGATACGGGCTTGCCGTCGACGAACACGCGGCCGCCCGCGATCGGGATCGCGCCGACGATGCCGCTGACGAGCTCGCTCCGCCCCGCGCCGACGAGCCCGACGATGCCCAAGATCTCGCCCCTTCGCACCGAGAACGACACATGGTCTACGATGTTCTTGCCGGTCGAGTACGGGTGCGCGACGGTCAGTTCCTCGACCCTGAGCGCCTCCCCTCCGAGCGGCACGGCCTGCTTGGGATACAGGTTTCCGATCTTGCGGTTGACCATCTCCTCGATGACCGAGTCGATCGTGACCTCCGCGCGGCTGCGGGTCGAGATGTGCCGCCCGTCCCTAAGCACCGTCACGCGGTCGGCGAGGCGCATGACCTCCTTCATCTTGTGCGTGATGTAGATGCACGAGATGCCGCGCTCCTTCAAGCGGAACAGGTTGTCAAACAGCGTCTCGACCTCGCTTTCGGTGAGCGCAGAGGTCGGCTCGTCGAGCACCAGTATCTTCGGGTCCCGCGAAAGCGCGCGCGCGATCGCGACCATCTGCTGCCGGCTCGTCGAGAGGTCGCGCAGCGTCTGCCGGACGGATACGTCGAGGCCGACCATGTCCGTATATTTCTTCGCGTTTCGGAACGCCGCCTTCCAATCGACCGTGCCGCGCTTTTTCGGCATCCGCCCGAGGAAGATGTTCTCCGCAACCGAGAGATCCAGGTGCATGCTGATCTCCTGATAGATCATCTCGATGCCGGATTTCACCGCGTCCGACGGCGTCGAGAACTGCACCCTCCTGCCGCCGATCCATATCTCGCCCTCGTAGCTTCCGTGCGGGTAGCTGCCGCTCAGAATCTTCATCAGCGTCGATTTGCCCGCGCCGTTTTCGCCGACGATCGCGTGAATCTCCGACGCCCGCAGGTCGATCGACACAGAGCTCAGCGCCGCGACGCCGCCGAACCGCTTCGTGATGCCCCGCATTTCGAGAATCGTCTCCGACACCGCCGCCACCTCACTTCTTCATCCGCATGCGCGCCTGGTCGAGCGAGCACGCGAGCAGCAGCACGAGGCCCATCACCAATTGCTGCCAGTACGGGGACACGCGCGTCAGCGTCATGCCGTTGGCGATCATCGTCATGAACACGGAGCCGAGCAGCGCGCCGAGCACCGAGCCCGCGCCGCCGTTCAAGCTCACGCCGCCGATCACGCAGGCCGCGATCACCTGCATCTCGAAGCCGCTTCCGGTGTTCGGCTGCGCGGAGCCCATGCGCGCCGCCATCAAAATGCCGGTCAGCGCCGCGAGCATGCCGGTCAGGACGTACGCGCTGAACCGCACGAAGCGCACCGGGATGCCCGCGAGCCGGGAGGTCTCCGCGTTTCCGCCGACCGCGAAGATCATCCGGCCGTACGACGTCTTTTTCAATACGAACGACGCGATCAGCCCGAACGCGAGCGCGACGATGAGCACGTAGGGGATCGGAATCCCGAACAGCATCAGGTTCTCCTGCCCGATCGCGTTGAAGGCGTCCGGCAGCGGGTAGACCGGGTTTCCCTTCTGAAAGCCGGTCACGAGCCCGCGCGCCATGTACATGCTCGACATCGTCGCGACGAACGGCGGGAGGCCCACGCTCTGCACGAAGAAGCCGTTGATGATGCCGAACAGGAAGCCGAACATGCAGCCGCCGAGTATCGCGACCGGGATCGGAACGCCCACGGACATGAGCAGGCCGCACGCGACGCCCGCGAACGCGTACACCGCGCCGACCGACAGGTCCCAGCCGCCGGAGATGATCAGAAACGCCATGCCGATCGCGGTGATGAACGTGAACGACGCGGTGCGGAGCATGTTGATCAGGTTCTCCTGCCCCAGAAACACGCTGTTCTGCGAGGCGAACAGTATCGTCGCCAGCACGATCGGCAGGATGACGCCCATCTCCCGGACCTGTATGATCTTGCGGCCGAGGGCGCCCAGAAAGCTCCGCCTCTTCTCCATGACCTTCGCCTCCAATGTTTTCGGAAACGCAACGAAAAATCGCGCCGGGATGCGGCCGTTCCGAAAATATTTTCGAAACAATTCCGTCCATTCGCGCGAATTATTGCACACAGATCCGTGCATGTCAAGGTTTTTGGATCTATTTGTATCCGAAACAATTTTCGGAAATGCAATCAAAAGCGCCGCCCCCGTCCGGGAGCGGCTGCCCTTCAGCGTCCCGAGCGCGCGGAGACCGCCTCGGAAAACGCCCGAAGCGCCGCCTCGACCGCGTCGGAAAGCGCGCCAAAGTTGTCGACGTCCCCGTCCGCGCACGCTCTGTAGATCGGCATCCGGCGCTTCTCCATCGCGCGGAGGTCGACGGACAGCGGCCGGCCGTCGCTCTCGAGCAGCTCGACCGGGCGCAGCACGTTGAGCAGCGCGCCGTTCTGCCGGAGCGACCGCACGTTCTCCGCCCGCAGCGGCGCGCCGCCGCCGGTCGCGATCACGAGCCCGGTCTCTTTGCCGGCGTCGCGGATCACCTGCGACTCGACCTCGCGGAACGCCCGCTCGCCGAGCGTCCGAAACATCTCCGGTATCGGCATGCCGGACGCTCGCTCGATCTCCCGGTCGCAGTCGACGAACCCGCGCCCGAGCCTCAATGCGAGCACCTCGCCGAGCGCGGTCTTTCCGGAGCCGGGCATGCCGATCAACACGAGGTTCAGCCGCTCTTTGATGAGCGTCCGGTGAACCTCCTCCGCGCGCGCCTCGGGGATGTCCCCTCCCGTGAATTTCTCCGCCGACAGCCGCGCCTGCTCGACGAGCATCCAGAGCCCGCCGGACGCCGGAATCCCCCGCTCGAGCGCGCCGAGCACGATAAGCGTCCGGTCCGGGTTGTAGATGACGTCGATCGCGCCGGTCAAATGCGGCAGCCGGTCGAGCTCGACCGGGCACAAGAGGTTGTCCGGATACATGCCGACCGGGGTCGCGTTCACGAGCACCTCGGCGTCCTCGTGGTCGCGGTACAGCGCCGCGTAGTCGACCGGGCCGCTGCGCGACACCCGGACGATCTCCCGCGCGCCGAGCCGGCGCAATGCCGCGAGCGCCGTCAGCGCCGTGCCGCCGCCGCCGAGCACCGCGGCCTTCTTGCCTTGAACTTCGACGCCCGCGCGCCGAAAGAGCGACAGCAGCCCGCCGAGGTCGGTGTTGTACGCGGTCAAAACGCCATTTTCGACGACGAGCGTGTTCGCGCTGCCGATCTCCCGGACCTCGTCGGAGAGCGCGTCGCAGTACGGGAGCACGTCGCGCTTGTACGGGATCGTGACGTTGAGCCCCCGAAACGCCCGGCTCGTAAGCAGCGCGCGCATGCCCTCCGGCGGCAGCGGGCAGAGCTTATAGTCGTAGTCGCCGAGCATCGCGTGTATGCGCTCCGAATAGCTGTGGCCGAGATTCCCGCCGATCAGCCCATACTCCATGTCAGCGCATCTCCTCATAGTTTCCCAGCAGCGTAAACTGGTCGCTCAGCCGCTCGAGCTCGCACAGCAGCGCGCGCGCCTCGGGATTCGCGAGCGACGCCTCCATGTCGAAGAAGAACCGGAAGTTGAAGTCGCTGCCGGGGATCGGGCGGCTCTCGAGCTTCGTCAGGTTGACGCCCGCGGCCGAGATCTGCGCGATCACCCGACCGAGCGCGCCCGGGCTGTGCGCGGTCGAGAGCATCAGCGATATCTTGTTCGCGCCGTCGTAGATCTCCATGTCCTTCGCGATGCAGATGAAGCGCGTGAAGTTGTTTTCGGAATTGCTGACGCTGTCCGAGAGGATCGTCAATTCGTACAGGTCGCGGCAGTCGCCGGACGCGATCACGGCGAGGTCCTTTCGCCCGGACTGCGCGACGAACTCCGCGGCCTTCGCGGTGTTCGCGAACTCCGTCTGCTTAATCTTCGGGTGCTCGTGGAAGAACGCGCTGCACTGGCGGAGCGCCTGCTCGTGCGAGACGACCTCGCGGATGTCCTCGAGCCTCGCGCCCGGAATCGCGAGCAGCTTGTGCTCGATCCGCTCGCGCACCGCGCGCACGATGTGGAAGCGGTGCCTCTCCATGAGATCGTACACCTGCGTGACCGAGCCCGCCGAGCTGTTCTCGATCGGCAGCACGCCGTACGGGCACATGCCCTTTTCGACCGCCGCGAACACGTCGTCGAACGAGTTCATGTACAAAATGCTTGCGAACGCGAACATGCGGTCGCAGGCCTTCTGCGAGTACGCGCCCTCGGTGCCCTGACAGGCGACGAGCGCGCGGTTGGGCATCTCGCTTCGGCGGCTCATCAGCGCGTCCGCGATCGCGACCGAGAGCGGCGAGCCCGCGCCGAGCACGCCGGCCTGGTAGCCGCGGCTCAGGTCAAACAGCGTCCGGTAGAGCGCCTTCACATATCGCTCGAGCTCCGGCCCCGCCTTTTCGGACAGCCGGTTCACGATCTCGCGCTCGCGGCCGGAGTCCAGGATCGGCAGGTGGTTTTGCCGCTTGTATTGGGCGACGCCGCGCACGGCGTTCATGCGCTTCGCGAACAGCTCGATCAGCTGATCGTCGATTTGGTCGATGGTCTCCCGGATTCCTTCCAGTCCCATACCTACACCCCTTCCAGCATCAGGTCCGCGACGGCGAGCGCGAGCGCGGCCTCGACGACCGGCACCGCACGGGGGACGATCGAGGGGTCGTGCCGCCCGGAAACCGCGAGCGGGACCTCCTCCATCGCGCCGAGATCGACCGACCGCTGCTCCTTCGCGATCGACGGCGTCGGCTTGAACGCGACGCGGCAGACGAGGGGCATGCCGGTCGCGATGCCGCCGAGCGCGCCGCCGTGCCGGTTCGTCGCGGTCTCGACGCGCCCGCCGCGGATGACGAACGGGTCGTTGTGCGCGCTGCCTAACATGTCCGCAGCGCGGAACCCCTCGCCGAACTCGACGCCTCGCACCGCCGGGATGCCGAACATCATCCTCGCAATTCGGTTTTCGACGCCGTCGAACATCGGCTCGCCGAGTCCCGCCGGAACTCCGATCGCGATTGCGCGCACGATGCCGCCGACCGAGTCGCCGTCGCGCCGCGCCGCGAGGATCTTTTCGCGCATCTTCTCGCCCTTCTCGGCGCTGATCGTCGGGAACCCGTCCCAATCGCAGAGCGGGAGGATCGGATGCACGGGGTCGGGGGCGTCGTCGTCGATGCCGGCGAGTCGGGCGATGTGCGCGCCGATCTGTGCGCCGCGGGACGCGAGGAACTGCATCGCGAGCGCCCCGGCGAAGCACAGGGGCGCCGTGAGCCTGCCGGAGAACTGCCCGCCGCCGCGGATATCCCGAGCCTCGCCGTACTTCATATACGCCGCGAAGTCCGCGTGCCCCGGACGGGGGACGGTCTGCAGCGCGCCGTAGTCGGCGCTCCGGACGTCGGCGTTGCGGATCATCGCCGCGACGGGCGCACCGCACGTCCGCCCGGCGGCGTTCAGCCCCGACAGCACCTCGAACTCGTCCGCCTCGCGGCGCGCGGTCTGAAGCGGATTCTGACCCGGCGCGCGGCGGCGCAGAAACGCCGAGACGCCGCCCCAGTCGATCTCCATGCCCGCGGGCAGCCCCTCGACGACCGCGCCGATCGCGCCCGCGTGCGACTGGCCGAATATCGTGACCTTCAGCCTATTCCCGATGGTGTTCGACATCGATTTTCCCTCCCAGCCGAGCAAAGTCCCGAAAGAAATGGGGGTAGGACTTGTCCGCCGCCTCCGCGCCGAGGATCGTCACCGGGCCCTCGCACGCGGTCGCGGCGATCGCGGCGGCCATCGCGACGCGGTGGTCGCCGAAGCTCGAGACCGCCCCGCCCCGGAGCCTTCCCCCGCGAATTCGGAGGCCGTCGGGCAGCTCCTCGACGCCTCCGCCGAGCGCAGAAAGCACCTCGGCCATCGCGCGCAGCCGGTCGCTCTCCTTGATGCGGAGCCTCGCCGCGCCCACGATCCGGTGCTCGCCGGGTGCCAGCGCCATGACCGCCGCGAGCGCGGGCATCAGGTCCGGCACGCGCGACACGTCGACCTCGCGGAGGTCCCGGAAGATCGACGCGGCGGCGCGATCGCCCTGCGCGGAGTGCGGGTTCAGCCCCAGGACCTCGACGCGGCCCCCGAGCGCGTTCGCCGCGAGCCAGAACGCGGCGCCCGACCAGTCGCCCTCGACGGCGGCGCGCCCCGGCGAGCGGTATCGCTGCCCGCCCGGAACATGGAAGCCGCCCGGTGTTCGCTCTGCAATTACCCCGAACTGCCGCAGAGCGTCGAGCGTCATGTCGACGTACGGCTCGGATTCGAGCGGCGAGGTCGCGACGATCTCGCTGTCCCCGCCGACCAGCGGAAGCGCCAGCATAAGCCCCGTGAAGTACTGGCTCGACACGTTGCCGGGCAAATGGTACTCGCCGCCGGTCAGCCCGCCGGACAGCGCGATCGGCAATCTCCGCCCGTCCGCGGCCGCGCCGTGTTCAAGGAGCGCGTCGAGCAGCGCGTCGTTCGGCCGGTCGGGAAGCCTCCCCTCGCCCGTCAGCACCGCGCCGCAGTTCAGGTGCGCCGCGAGCGGCATCAAAAAGCGCAGCGTCGAGCCGCTCTCGCCGCAATCGAGCCGCGCGCCGAGCACCGGAGTTACAATCGGAGTTACAGATATGCCGTTATCTGTAACCTCAATCCCCGCCCCGAGCGCGCGCAGGCATCGTATCGTCGCCTCGATGTCGTTCGACAGGCCGGAAATCCCCAAAACCGTCCCGCGGTCGGCGAGCGCCGCGCAGATGAGCAGCCTGTGCGCGTGCGACTTCGACGGCGGCGCCTCGACCGCCCCCCGGAGCGGCCCGGGATATACCGTGACGTTCACGCGCGCTCCCCCCGCCCGCGCCGGATGTAGGAAAGCAGCTCGCCGACCGGCACGGTCTTGAGCGCGCATTTCCCGATCTCCTCCGGCAGCACGAGCGTGATCGCGTCGCCGCGCCGCTTTTTGTCGAGCCCCGCCGCGCGGAACAGCCCTTCCGCCGGATACGGGCACTCGGCCGGCAGCCCGCACGCCTCGAGCGCGGCGACGATCTCCTGATCCGGCAGCCCCGCCGCGCGAAACGCCATCGCGAGGCCGATCGCGACGCCCTGCCCGTGCGAGATCGAAAAGCCCGAGCACGCCTCGACCGCGTGGCCGAACGTGTGGCCGAGGTTCAGAAACTGCCGCTCGCCGCGGTCGAACGGGTCGCGGTCGACATAGTCGCGCTTGATCTCGACGCAGCGCGCGATCCACTTCTCGAGGTTCATGCGCCACGACCCGTCCGCCATCGCCTCGAACAGCGCGCGGTCCTTGAGCACGCCGTATTTGATCATCTCCGCCGCGCCGTCGCGGAGAAGCTGCTCCGGCAGACCGGCGACGACGTCCGTGTCGCAGAGCACCAATTTCGGAAAGTGAAACGCGCCGACGAGGTTCTTGCCCGCGCACAGGTCGGCCGCGGTCTTGCCGCCGACGGACGAATCGACCGCCGCGAGCAGCGTCGTCGGAAGCTGCACGAATTGGACGCCCCGCATGTACACCGCCGCCGCGAAGCCCGCGAGGTCGCCGACGACGCCTCCGCCGAGCGCGACGACGGCGTCGCTCCTCGTCAACCGCCTTTCGGCGAAGAACTCGAGCGCGTCCGAGAGCGTCGAAAGCGACTTCGACCGCTCGCCGTTCGGGAACACGAACGCGTCCGAGGCGATGCCCGCACGCTTGAGCGACGCCGCGACCGCGCCCGCGTACAGCGGCCCGACGCGGTCGTCGGTCGCGATGACGGCGCTATGCGCTCCGGTCGCCGCAGCGATCCTCTCGCCCGATTCTGCGAGCAGCCCGGGGCCGATCAATACGTCATAGCTTCCCGATTGCACGGCGATCGTGCGCATGGAATCCCCCCTATTCGTCCAACGCTTCCTTCGCGAGCCTTCCCTCGCGCAAGAGCGCGACCATGCGCCTCTCGTCGCGGTCGTCGAGCGCGTCGCGGTACTCGGAGAGCCGATCGATCAGCGCGCCGATCTCGCGCGAGAGCTTGTCTCCGTTTTCGAAGAACAGCTCCGACCACATCCGCTCGTTCAGCCTGGCGACGCGCGTCATGTCGAGGAAGCTGCCGGCGGAGAAGCCCTTGTGCTTGTTCGACAGCGGGCTCTTGACGTAGGCGCTCGACACGATGTGCGCGAGCTGCGACGTGAACGCGATCATCTCGTCGTGCTCGTCCGGCGTCGAAAACCGCACGCGCCCGAAGCCCGCCGACAGGAAGAAGTCCTTCGCGAACTTGACGGTCTCGACCGGCGTCCCCGGCGCGGGCGTCAAAATCATCGACGCATTCTCGAACAGGTCGTCCTTCGCGTAGTCGAAGCCCCAGAACTCGCGCCCGGCCATCGGGTGCCCGCCCATGAACGTGAACTTCTCCCCGGCGAGCTCCTTTTCGACGACCTCGCACACCGCGCGCTTGACGCCCGAGCAGTCGACGACGAGCGCGCCCGCCCCGAATTTCGCGCGGTTTTTAAGGATGTACTCGACGGCGTCCCTGGGGTAGAGCGCGACGATCACGACGCCGCACTCGGACAGCATTTCGTCCGTGAGCCGCGCGTCGATCGCGCGAAGCAGCTCCGCCTTGAGCATCGCGGTCTCGCTGAGGTCCGTTCCGAACACAACGTGCTTCGTCGTGCGCTTGATCGATTTTGCGATGGAGCCGCCGATCAGCCCCAGACCGATGATGGCGATGTTCATGCCCTTCCCTCCCCGAATACGGCCCTGCGGATGTTGAAGACGGCCTTCGCGACCTCGTCGAACGCGTCCGGCGTCAGCGACTGCGCGCCGTCGGACTTCGCGTGCGCCGGGTCGTTGTGCACCTCGATCATCAGC
>Ga0123332_1002442_pt1 | contig 17614 bp, 13 predicted proteins | sample BioC12SIPDNA_4_FD_89958 | JGI IMG/M metagenome (GOLD analysis project Ga0123332, IMG submission 89958) | Anaerobic biogas reactor microbial communites from Washington, USA - Biogas_R2_A C12 SIP DNA | ecosystem: Engineered > Bioreactor > Anaerobic > Unclassified | place: Washington, USA...
AGCCAACGCCGTCGCGACGGCCTCGCGGTCGTCGAGCCCCTCGAGGTGCGCCTCCTGGATCCTGGCGACGAGGAACACCTCGTAGTCCATCGAGAGCCCGAACACGATGGCGAAGATGAACAGCGGCGCCGAGGTGTCGATGTAGCCGAGGACTGGACCGGTGCCCAGGAGGTTCGACAGCACGCCGTCCTGCATGACGAGGGTGAGGACCCCGAACGCAGCGCCCACGGTCAGGACGTTGAGCAGCACGGCCTTGATCGGGATGAGCACCGACCGGAACGCGATGCCGAGGAGCAGCGCCGTCGCGAGAGCCACGACGGCGAGCGCGAGTGGGAACGAGCGGTACAGGACGTTGGTCCACTCGGTGCCCTGCACGTACACCCCGCCGACCTCGCCCGTCAGGCCAAGCTCGGCGAGGGACTCGGTCAGAACCCTGTGGATCTCGCCCCCGTCTGCCGGCGTCAGAGCACCGTCGGGCACGACCCGCACCAGCACGTAGCGGCCGTCGGTGCTGACCGTCGCGCGGGCGAGGGGAGCGATCTCGCTGTCCAGGGCCAGTTCCTGCGACGCGTAGTACTGGTACAGGAACAGCCGCGGGACCGCGTCGATCGACAGAGGCGAGGTGACGGCCTGGACCTGCTCGAGTTCGATGAGGGTGCGCTCGAGGAGCGAGACGGCCCTGACGTTGGTGGGGTGGTAGAAGCCCTCGTCACCGAAGTCGATGATGGTGTCGAACGGCGACAGCAGGCCGTCGAGACCCAACCCACCCAGCGCCTCGACGACCGTGCGGGCCTCGGTCGCCTGCGTCAGGCCCCGCGCGCCAGGGTCGGCCACCTGCATGCGCAGGGCCGGCACAGACAGCGCCACCAGGAACGCCGTCCCTACCACCGTCCACAGCACGGGTCGCTTCATGACCTGCACCGCGCGGGCGTACCAGAACGCCCTGCTTCGCAGGCCAGGCTCGCGCGCCGAGATGCGCAGCCAGTTCACGCGGTGCCCGATCAGCGCCAGCGTCGCCGGCACAGCCGTGATGGCGACCAGCACCGCCACCAGCAGGACCACCACGGTGCCGTAGCCGATGGAGCGGATGAACGCCACAGGCGGGATGAACAGCGCGGCCAGAGCGACCATGACCGTCAACCCGCTGAAGGCGACGGCCTTGCCTGCGCCGAGCGTCGTCCTCTGCGCGGCGCGGCGCGCGTCGGGATCGGTCCTGTACTCCTCCCTGAAGCGGTTCACCATGAGGAGCGCGTAATCGATGCCTGTCGCGAGCCCCAGCATCGTCACGATGGTGCCGGTGAACACCGCGAACTCGAGGCGCTGTCCCAGGACGTAGAGGATGGCGGCCGACACCGAGATGGTCGTGACGGCGCTGATCAGCGGCAGGCCCGCCGCGACGAGGGCTCCGAACGCCACCACCAGGATGACCAACGCGATAGGCAGCCCGTACACCTCGGCCCTGTTCGCGTCGCGCTGGCTCACGGCCTCGAGCTCGGCGACGGTCGCGGCGCCGCCGCTCAGTGAGTAGGTCAGAGCCGGTGTCCCGTCGAGGACCTCGCGGATCGCGTCGACCCACACCCTGGACTCGGCCAGCGGCGCGCTCTGAAGGCCGATGATCAGCGCGGAGTACCCGTCCGCCTCGTTGAGCAGGTCGAGGCCGGGCGCGTTGGTGTGGTCCCTGACGTCGACGACGCCCTGCAAGGCGGCGAGGCGCTTCGCGAGGGCAGCGACGGCTGCGGCGTACTCGTCCTCCGCCACCGTGTACGCGGGCGCACCGAGCCCGGCCCCCGCTGGTCGCAGCACCGCGACGAGCGACTCGACGGCAGGTATCTCGAACTCGGTCTCAAGGGTCTGCGCGACGCCGTGCGCCACGCCGCCGCTCGGCGACTCCGGTTGCGCGACGAGCACCTCGGGAAGGCGCGCGGCGAACGGCAGCGACACCGCGAACAGGACGAGCCAAGCGAGCAGCACCCAGCGCGGGTAGCGACCCACGACATGTGCGACGTGACGCACGTCTGCTGTGCCTCAGGTGCCCAGGAAGGCGTCGATACTGCTCCTGACGTCGGAGTCGGCCGTCGACGCTTCACCAGCGATGCGCCCATCCCGCAGGAACACGATGCGGTCAGCCGTCTGGGCCGCGACGGGGTCGTGGGTCACCATGATCACGGTCCAGCCGTGCTCGTCGACGCCACGGCGCAGCAGCGACAGCACCTCGCTGCCGGTCTTGGTGTCGAGGTTGCCGGTGGGCTCGTCGGCCAGCACGACGGCCGGCTCGTTGATGAGCGCGCGGGCGAGCCCTACTCGCTGCCGCTGGCCGCCCGACAGTTGACGCGGACGGTGACCGAGTCGCTGCTCGATACCGAGCTGGCGCGCCAGCTCCGCGAGCCGCTGCTGCGCGGCGTCGCGCCTGCCCGCGATCTCGGCGGGCAACAGGATGTTCTCGGCAGCCGACAGGTTGGGGATGAGCTCGAACGTCTGGAACAGGAAGCCGAGGCGTTGACGGCGCAACGCGGTCAGTTCGTCGTCGTCGAGACCGCCTGTCTCGCGCCCTTCGATGCTGACGGTGCCCGCGTCGGGCGTATCGAGCAGCCCCAGCAGGTAGAGGAGCGTGCTCTTGCCTGAGCCGCTGGGACCCATGACCGCGACGAACTCGCCGCTATTCACGTCGAGCGACACGCCGTCGAGGGCGGCGATCGTCAGCTCCCCGAGTCGGTAGCGCTTGTGGAGGCCGACGGCCGTGACGGCGCTGGCTGCGTGAGCCTCGCGGACCCGTGTCCGCTGCGCCTGGGTAGGTACGGCCGGTTCGATGACGTCAGACATGTTCACTCCATGATGCCAGCGCGTGAGACGGGGTCAGCGTCGCGGCTCTGCGTGCGGGCAGGATCGACGCTATCAGGCCGACGAGCGGCGAGGCCGCGACGGCCAACAGGGCGAGCGAGAGCGGCACCACGGGCTCGAGCAGGAAGCCGGTCACCGAGCCCGCGCCGGTGGTGACGACGCGGGACAGGAGCAGACCGAACGCGCTGCCCAGCAGCCCACCGACCAACGTGACGACGATACCCTCGGCTGTCACGAGGCTCCTGACACCGCGACGCGTGAGGCCGATGGTGCGCAGGACCGCTATCTCGTGGCCGCGGTTGACGAGGTTCATGCCGAGGGCGTTGGCGACGCCGAGCACCGCCACCAGCACCGCGATGGCCAGCAGGACCCTGGTCGTCGCGAACGCCTGGTCGGTGACCGCGATGATGCTGGCCCGGTAGTCGGTGTTGAGCGTCGCGTCGAGGTACAGGTCGGGGAACGCGGCCAGGAGGTTCGCCCTCACCTCGTCCGGTGAGCGCCCGGGGTCCACGGTCAGCACGTACAGCTCTGGAGTGCCGCCGCCGAAGTCCTGGATGCGTCCGATGCTGGCGATGATGGCTTCGCCTCCGCCGGTGAAGTCGACGACGACGCCGGCGACGGGGAACTCCTCGAATCCGGCCGACGTGCGCAGCGAGACCGTGTCGCCCTTGTCGATGTCGTACCTGTCGCGCATGGTGTTGGCGACGAGCACGCCGTCCCCGCTGAGCAGCGCCTCGTAGGCGCTGGCCGAATCGCCCTGGCCGGGGATGTACAGGAAGCTGCCGAAGCCGGTCTCGGGATGGAACCGCGCGGGGTCGACGAGGACGAGCGCGACCGACCGTCCACGCGCCAACGCCTCGTCCTCGTAGCGCACGATCCTGATACCGACGCCGCTCGCGATGTCGACGCCGTCGACGGCCGTTGCCGTGGCGCCGAAGTCGTCGGGGAAGCTCAGCGGGGTGGTCACGAACAGGTCACCGACCACCGTCGTCTCGATCCACGAGCCGATGGCAGCGTTGATGCTGCTCACCAGCGAACCGACCCCGATGACGAGCCCGGTGCCGACCACGACGGTTCCGATCGCCACGCCGTTGCGGGCCGCGTTGCGCTGCGCGAAGCTCGCTCCCAGCCTGCCAGAGGCGCCGAACAGGCGCAGCAGGAGCGGTCTGAGCAGGGCGAGCGCCGGCCGCAGGATGGCGGGAGCCGCGAGGGATACGCCCGCGAAGAACAGGCCGAGCGCGACCGTGACCGCGACGAGCGCGCCGGCTCCCGACCACGGGTACAACGCGAGCGCAGAACCGACCGCGACGAGTACGGCGCCAAGCCATGCCTGCCCGGCCGACTGCTCGGCCTCCTGGCGCTGAACGGCCGCCATCGGTGACGTCCGCGAGGCTCGCATGGCGGGCAGCAGACCGGCAGCGAGTGAGGCGACGACCCCGAGCACGCTGGCCGTCACGACGCTGCGCACGGGCACGACAAGGGTCCTGAACTCGAACTCGAGCGTCGCGGCGTTGAGAGCCGTCACGAGGTACGACAGGCCGATCCCTGCGACGATGCCGAGGACGACCCCCACGGCCGACAGAGCCAGCGCCTCGTAGAGAGCGAGCCGCAGGACCCCGCGCCGCGTCAGGCAGATGGTGCGCAGCAGCGCGTACTCCCTGCCGCGTTCCACGACCGTCGCCATGAACGTGTTGTACGCGAGGAACGCGCCGAGCGCGAGCAAGATGGCGGAGAGGACGCTCAAGCCGGACTGGAGAGTCTGCGCGAAGCCGGACGCGAGGTTGCCCGTGTTGGCAGGCAGCGTGACGGCGAACTCGTCGCCGGCCAGCTCCTGCAGCGCCTGCCGCACGCTCTCGACCTGCTCGGGGCGTTCCACCTGGATCTCGAACAGCGTGACCCTGCCGCTCAGGTTGATGAGGCTCGTGAGGTCGTCGATGTGCATCATCCCGACGCGCCCGCCGTTGGTGCTTGCCATGCCGACGCCGTCGTCGAGCAGGCCAGTGACGGTGAGCGGGACCCTGCCGCCCGACGTCGCGAACGTGACGACGTCGCCGACGGCGATCCCGCGCCCCGCGGCGAAGCCGTCGCCGATGACGATCCCGTTGCTGCCTGGCGCAGGGTACGCGCCCGCGCTCAACTCAGCGGGCAGGTCCTCGACGGCGGTGAGGACCCTGCCCTGGACCTGGAAGCCTGAGTCGATGCCGGGGACGACCGAGCGTTGGAACTCCTCGACCTCGCGCAGCGGCTCGGCGCGCGTGTTGAGGACAGGGTACGCGGCGCTCACCCCGTCGACGGCGATGACCTGGGACAGGAGCGGTTCCTGAGCGAAGACGGCCCTGCCCGACGGGCCGGGAGTCAAGACGAGGTCGGCGCGGCCGGTGGCTGCTTGCAGCGTCGCGCGCAGGTTCGCCTCGACGTTGTCGCCCACCGAGAGCGTCGCCAGCACGGCCGCGATACCGAGGCCGATGCCGAGGGCCGTCGCGAGGCTGCGCCACGGATGTCGCCACACGTTGCGCAGTGCCATGCGGCCCAGAGTGCTCACCCGCCCAGTGTACCGATGGCTGCGCCGGTCCCGACGTGGAACTTCAGGCACCCGTGGTAGCTTCGCCACCGGAGGACGTCGTGCGGATACTGTTCGTCGCCGATGACCTGTACCCCGGTTTCGGCGGCCAGGCACGAGCCACAGAAGGGCATATCGCGGCCCTCGTCCAACGCGGTCACGAGGTGGTCGCGCTGGCGGGCGCCGAGAGCCGACCGACGCGGCCGCCCCAGGGCGTCAGCGTCGAGCGCCTGCCGTCGTGGCGCCTCGGGGAAGCGCAGACGCGGTTCGCCCACCCGCTCTTCAGCCGGATCCGGCCGCTCGTCGAGTGGGCCGACGTCGTCCACGCGAACACGCCTGCAGCCACGACAGCGGCCGTCACCATCGTCGCGCGCAGGCTCGGAGTGCCCGTGGTCATGGGCGTGCACACGCAGCTCGAGACGTCGACGCTGCAGGCTCCCATCCTCGGGCCTCTGCTGCGGGGCCTCCTGACGACCTGGTACGGGATGCTGTTCAGAGCCGCCGACGCGCTCACCGCGCCCACGCACTTCGCGGCTCAGACGGCTCGCGCCTTCTCCGACGGACGCATCGAGGTCGTGTCGAACGGCCTTGATCTCGGTAGCTGGCTCGCGCTCGATCCCCGCAAACGGGCCGGTGAGGTGCGGCGGCTGGCCTACGTCGGGCGCCTCTCGCCCGAGAAGCGGCCGCAGGACCTCCTCGACCTGATGGCTGCCCTGCCCGAGGCCTACCACCTGAGCGTCTGCGGGGAAGGGCCGCTCGAGGGACCGCTTCGCAGCGCCATCGACGCGCGCGGCCTCGGCGACAGGGTCGCGCTGCTCGGGTACCTGTCAGAGGACGACAAGCGTGCGTTGTTGTGCGAGACCGAGCTGTTCGTCATGCCCTCGCCTGCCGAGCTCCAGAGCATCGCGACGCTCGAAGCGATGGCTGCCGGCTGCGCCGTCGCGGCCGTCGGCCACGACAGCAGCGCCGTGCCGCGGCTGGTGACCGAGGCCGGTGCCGGCATCGTGCTGCCCGTCGGCGACGCAAGGGCACAGGCAGCCGACGTCGTCACCCTGCTCGACGACCGCAACGAGCTCGCCCGGGCTCAGGCGAGCGCACGGCGCTACGCTGCGAGCCACGACGTCGCCGTCAGCGCCGAGCGCCTCGAGGCGCTGTACGAGGAGCTGATCGCTGCGCGGGCAGGCAGCACCGCCCGGCGGCGCGCAGCCAGACAAGCGGGCGGCCCGTCGGTGGCCATGGCGCGCGGGCCGGAGGCGCGGGGACCGTCGGTGGCGCGGGAGCGACGATGAACGTCGCCGTCACGGGTGCAGCAGGCGGCCTTGGCAGAGCGCTGGTCGCCGAGCTCGTGGCGCGCGGCCTGAGCGTTCGCGCAGGCGTGCGCAAGGCCGCTGACGAGGCCGCCATGCTCGAGCTCGGCGCCGTGCCCGTCATCGCCGACGTGGAGCAGCCGGCGTCCCTCGAACGGCTCGTCGCCGGCGTCGACGTGGTCTACCACCTCGCTGCCTGGATGGGGGTGCCTGCCGGCAAGGCGCGCGCCGTCAACGTCGAGGGGACGCGCAACGTCATCAAGGCAGCCGCCACGGCGGGCGCGCGGCGGGTCGTGCATGCGAGCAGCATCGCCGTGTACGGGCCGGTCTCGACCGGGCACGTGGGCGAGGACGCGCCGCAGGTCCGGGTCGGCGACGCCTACGGCGACTCCAAGATCGAGGCCGAAGCTGTCGCCCTGTCCGAGGCGGCCGCCTCGTCACAGACCCCGGGTCGAGTTACTCCGCTCGAGCTCGTGATGCTCAGGCCGTCGATGATCTACGGTCCCGCGTCGACCTCGTGGACGCTCGCGCCGGTCGGCGCCATCTCGAAGGGCATCCCCGTCGCGATCGGTGACGGCTCGGGACTGCTCGATGCCGTGTACGTCGCCGACGTCGCGCGCGCCTTCGCGCTGGCGGGAGAGGTCGACCTCGGTGAGGACGGGCCCGCCACCGCCATCAACGTCACCGGGCACAGCGTCAGCGTCGCCGAGTTCTTCGGTGCCTACGCGGCCATGCTCGGGACGAGGCTCAGGCACGTCCCCTTCGGTCTCGCGAGGGGCGGCGCACGGTTGGCTGCGCTCGTGACGGGAGCGTTGCCACGGGTCGACAGGGTCGCACCGGAGATGATCGAGACCATGGTGAGCCGAGCCACGTTCGACGGTTCGAAGGCGCTGCGCGTGCTCGGCTACCAGCCCTCGGTCGGGCTCGAGGACGGCCTCATGCGCACGGCCGCGTGGCTGCGTGGCGCCGGCTTCGCGAGAGGGCCCCGGACGGCGCTGGTCGTCGGTGCAGGCACGGGCCTCGGTCGCGAGGTCGCGGTCCAGCTTGCACAGCGCTACGTCAGGGTGTACGCGGCCGACGTCGCCGAGGAGGCACTGGCGGCCATCGGCGCCGAGGTCCCGCGGCTCGTGGCGACCATCGTCACGGACGCGACCTCGGCAGCGAGCCTCGCGGCGACCGTCGCGACCGTCGAGCGTGAGGAGGGCGGCATCGACCTCGCCGTCACCACGGTGGGGGCGCTCATGCCAGGCGCGCTGGAGAGCCAGAGCCTCGAGGTCATCGAACGCCAGTACGCCCTCAACGCGCTCGCGCCCGTCATGGTCGCTCGGGCCGTCGCGCCAGGCATGCGTGAGCGCGGAGGCGGCACGATCGTCACCATCGGCTCCACCAACGGCGTGCTGGTCACGCCGCTCATGGGGGCGTACTCGGCCGGCAAGTACGCGCTCGAGGCGTACACCGACGCGCTGCGACTCGAACTGAAGCCGTTCGGCGTCGACGTGGTCATGGTGCGACCAGGCGCGATGAGCACCGGCTTCGCGGCGCGCGCGAAGGAGGGACTCGAGCGCGAGGCCGAGCGTGCAGGCGAGCCGTGGGGTCCCATGCTGCTGCGGCTGCGCGACTCCGACCTGTGGGGCGAGAAGGGCGCGACGGCTCCCGGACGCGTCGCCCGGGTCGTCGTCGACAGCGCGTGGCGCAGGCGAGGGGCCCGTGTGGCCGGCACGTGGGACGCTCCCTTCGTGACCCTGTTCTCGCGCCTACCCGACAGGTTGAAGGACGCGCACTTCAGCCGGGTTCTCGGTCTGCGGCGTCCGAAGCGACGGGCCGGCCGCTAGTCCCGTGCTGTTCCTGCTCGACCGTCGTGCCCGCCGACGCTGCCTTTCGTCTGCGTAGCCAGGCTGGAGGGCGTCGTGCGAGGAGGATCCACGCGCACAGAGGCCCGAGCAGGTAGGCGACGTAGAACGTGCCGGTGCGCCACAGGGCGACGGGGGCCGCGATCGACTGGCTCGCTCCTCGTGAACTCGCGACCAGGCCGACCATCAACTCGGTGAAGCCCGACGCGCCCGGTGTCGGCACGAAGAACCCGATGAGCGTGATCATGCTGAGCAGCGCGAGGACGTCGAGCAGCCGAGCCTCGGTGCCGTAGATCGCGAACAGCGCCCACAGCAGCAGGAAGTTGGTGAGCCACGCGACGAGGTTCACGACGTGCAGCACCGACCAGGTCCTGAGCGGCATGTCCCTGAACGCGACGGCGCTGACGTAGTACTCGCGGGCGACGCGCGTGAGGCGCTCCTTGAAGCGGCGCAGCATCCGCAGCTTGGCGGCGCGCATGATGAGCTTGGAGAACGAACCGGGGAACCGCACCAACACGATCGAGCCTGCGAGCGCGACGGCGGCCGCGACGCCCGCGAGCACCGCCGTCGTCGTGGGGAGGACCAGCGGGCTGAACAGCAGCAGGTACGCCAGCCCCACGGGGATCAGTACCCCCAACGCGGCGAGGTCGAGCACGAACAGTTGCACGGCGATCCCGAGGCCGGTGCCGACAGGCACTCCTGCCCGTTCCAGCGCGACGACGAGCGCCGGTCCTCCGCCCGTGCCGCTCGGCGTCATGGCCGTGCCGAACACCTGACCGACATGCGCGATGAACGCGGTCCCTGGCCCTACGCGGTGACCTTGTGCGCGTGCGAGCACCATCAGCTTGACGACGGGCATGAGCCACAGCGCGAGGAGACTGGCGACGGCGACGCCGACGAGGCCCGCCGTGGCGTTGGGCGGCGTGAACGTGGCGGGGGAGAACAGCGACTCGCGGGTCGACAGGTACAGGCCAAGGAGCCCGAGGCCAAGGCTCAACACCAGCAGCGCGATGATCCGTTTCACGCGCGCGCCTTCCTCGCTCCGGCCGTGCGAGCGCGCAACAGGTCGGCCCGCGTCACCTCGGCGAGCGCACCGGGGCGCAGCAGGCCGGCCGCGCCCCGCGGGTCGGTGCCCGCCGAGACGCTGCCAGCCGTCACGCTGCCCGCCGCCAAGGCGCCCGCCTCCGAGGTGCCCGCCGCGAAGGCGGCCGGGTCGGCGCATGCAGCGAGGTAGTCACCGATCCCGCGCTTCATCGCAGTGAAGTCTAGCCGCCGCGCCGACTGCGCGGCCGCTGCCATCAAGGCAGGCGAGTCTCGCCACCGCGCCACGACGTCGGGCAGACGCTCCCAGCCCCCCACGTACCCGCCGAGCGAGTGGGCGGCCAGGAAGTCGGTGACGGCCAGTTCGTTGAGCCCCGCGTAGGCTGTCGCCAGCACGGGTCTGCCGACGGCGAGGGCCTCCATGGTGCTGGCAGGACCCGCCTTGCCGACGACCACGTCGGCGGCCGCCAGCAGGCGCTCCATGTCCTCGACGAAGCCGAAGACACGCAGGCGGGGGCCCGCGTCGGCCACCCGGGAGGTGATCCGCTCCCTGAGCGCCGTGTTGCGTCCGGTCACGCACACGACGTTGACACCGGCTACCGCCAGCGTGACGAGCGTGTCTACGACGGCGTCGTCCGCGACACCTTCCGCGCCTAGGGTCACCAGGCACGTGAAGGCGTCGTCGATCCCGAGCGACGCTCGTGCAAGGCTGCGCTCGGGGGCAGAGAGGAACCGGTCGGCCACCGGGTAGCCCGCGACCAGCACTCGATCGTGCGGCACGCCGACGGCGACAAGCGACTCCTTCGCTGCCGCGCTCGGTGCCAGCACGGCCTCGGCCGCAGGCGTCGACCACAGCGCGCTGGCGTCGAACGGCTCCGTGGCGTAGATGACCACCCGCGTCCTCAGACCGTGGCGTCGACGCGCCAACGTGAACGCCGTGGCCAGCCACCCGTGGTTGGCGACGACGAGCGCGGGCGCGGCTGCGTTGAGCCGCGCCGCCGTGTCACGCGCGAAGCCGGAGAGCATGAGGTCTTGCGTCAGCCGCGTCACAGCCGGCGCCTTGTCCATGAGCGCCTGGCTGGCGCGCACGACGCGAGGCATGCCGAGCAGCCTGCGCCACGAGTCCTTGTGCCTGCGGTCGAGGTCGCGCGGTCCGTGTTCCGCCATGATGTCGGACACGCTCGTCCTCAGGGCCCCGCCCGAGGCCGTCGCGACGGCCTCGGCCATCGCGTTCGCGGTGGCGACGTGGCCACCGCCTGCCGCGATGGTGGCGAAGAGCACCTCGCCGACCTCAGTGCCGTGGGGTGGCTGCACGCGGTCTACAGCGCCTCGACGCTGCGGCGCATGCCTTCGCGCCAGCCGATGGTCGGCACGAACCCGAGCTCCTCGCTCGCGTGCGCGGTGGAGAAGTGCACGTCGTGCGCCATGAGCGCGGCCCTGTAGCGGGTCATCGGCGGTTCGGTGCGCGGGAAGAGCGCGGCCCACGTCGCCTCGACGCCGGTGGCGATGGCTCGAGCCGGCCGTCGCGGCACGCTCACGCGCGGAGGCGCGGTGCCGACGAGGCGCGCGAGCTCGTCGAACAGTTCACGCCACGACGGCATGCCTTCGTCGGCTATGACGTAGCTGCGTCCGGCGGCTTCGCTCGCGCGCAGCGCCAGCCGCACGCCCTCGGCGAAGTTCTCGGCGTAGCAGGTGTTGAGCACGCTCTCGCCTCGCTTCATGAGCGGCAGTGCTCCTCGCTCCAGGGCGCGTTCGACGCGCTGGAACGTAGCGTCGCGCCACCCGAACGGCCAGAGGCCGGGCCGCAGGATGACGCCCTCGATGCCCTTCTGGTTCAAGACGGCGTCCTCGGCGAGGATCTTCGAGTAGGCGTACGCGTTGCCGAGGTTGTCGCGCGGCAGGAGGCGCGTGTCGGCGTCGCGGAAGCCGCGGTACGTGTGCACCGCGACGCTGGAGACGAACACGAACCGTCCGACACCGGCAGCCACGCTCTCCTCGAGCAGTCGCGTGCTGCCGAGGACGTTGGTGCGGTAGAAGGCCTCCCACGGCCCCCAGTCCGAGACGCGCGCGGCTGCGTGGACGACGGCGTCGACGCCGTCGCAGACGCCTGACACGGCACCGGGCTTGGTGAGGTCGGCCCTGACGATGCTCAGGTCGGCATGGCCCATGACGGCGTTGAGGTTGTCGGTGTCACCCCAGGGCGTGACGAGGGCGACGACGCTGTCACCGGTGGCGAGCAGACGCTCGGTGACGTGGCTACCGAGGAAGCCGTGCGCTCCCGTGACGAGGACCTTCATGCTCCGAGGTGCCACCTCAGCAACAGTACCAGCAGCGGCCTAGAAGAGCGCACCCGTCCGGGCCAGGACGGCGACGTCGAGCGACAGGCCGATGACGAGGTGGAGCAGCGCAGGGTAGACCACCGACTTGCTGCGCACCGCGATCACACCGAACAGGAGGCTGGCGGGGAGCGCGGCGATGACCTCAGGAAGCGGCTTGCCGAGGTGGATGAGCGTAGCGGCGAACGCCTGCAGCCAGACCGCGAGATGCACGCCTGTCACGGGAGCGAGGACCTTGAGCAGGAAGCCGCGGTAGAAGAACTCGAACGACAGGTAGTAGCACGCGTAGATGACGGCCCACGCCGCGAGCACCACCACGTTGCCGCCGATGACGGTGCCGGGCCACGGGTACGAACCCTGCAGGCCGCCGGCGGGGCCGGAGGACAACACCATCAGCAGCACACCGACGGGTACGCATACACCCAGAGCTGCCAGCCCGAAACGCGCGTCACCGACGCGCAGCCCGAGCTCCTTGAGGGTGCCGCCCGTGAGCATGTGGAGCAGCGCGGGCGCCAGGAAGAGCGTCGCGACGGCGAAACCGACGCCTTCGATCGCGGTCGGGAGGTCGCGCGGCGCGAACCGCAGCAGCGTCGGTCCGGGAGTCGACAGGTACCAGAACGCCACCTGCAGGACCGTCGCCCCCGCAAGGAGGAACCACGTGCGGGCGCTCTCCGGTCCGAACAGCTCGGCCAGGTCGCCGAGGATGTGCTTGAGCGCGGCGCCGAGCCTCACCGGCCGATCACCCGAACGTAGCCGCACCGTCGGGCTTGCGGTGAGCGCGCGTCACAGTTGCTTCTGGTAGATGCGGTACGTCTTGTTCCTCACGCCGCCCGCGGCTTCGATGCCGTGGTTGATGGCGACGTTGTCCTCGAGGGTCCAACCGCACTCGCCTTCGACGATGCCGTTGGCCCTCGCGCGCACCACGATCTCGTGTATCAGCAGGAGGTCGAAGCCCTTGTTGCGGTACTCGGGCACCACGCCGAGCATGACGAGCCTGGCCCTGTTGATGATCTTCTTGCGCCTGAGCAGGTGGAAGATGCCGGTGGGGAAGAGCCTGCCGTTGAAGCGCGCGAGCACCTGGTTGATGTCGGGGATGGTCACGGCGACGCCGATCGGCTCGCCGGCGTACTCGAGGAAGATGACGAGGTCGGGATCGACGATCATCTTCAGGTCCTTCGCGAGGTGGTCCATCTCGGCGTCGGTGAACGGGACGTTGCCCCAGTTCTTCTCCCATGCTGACTCGTGCAGCCGCTTGAGGGTCGCGACCTCGGCATCGAAGTTCTTGATGTTCGCGACGCGGATGCTGAGCGGGTAGCGCTTGTACGCCCTTGCGGTGATCTTCGCGAGCCGCTCGGCAGGCTCGCCACGGTTGTCGAAGTAGAACGTGTACAGGTCCTTGACCTTCGTGTAGCCTGCAGCCTCGGTCCAGGCGGGGTACTCAGGCGGGCTCTGGGGCATCATCACGTACGGGGCATCGTCGAAGGCGTGGAGTTGGAACCCGGCGCCGTCGTTCAAGGTCGGGTTGAGCGGCCCGCGCACGGCGTCCCTGCCGCGCTCGCGGGCGTGCTGCTCGACGGCGGTGAGCAGTGCGCGCGCGGCCTCTTCGTCATCGGCCTCGAAGAAGCCGAAGAACACCAGGTTCTCGTCGTGGATGCGGTTGTGGTTGTCATCGTCGATGTACGCGATGCGGCCGACGACCACGCCACCACGCCGCGCGAGGAACAGTCGCTGATCGGCATGCTGCCAGAACGGGTTGACCTTGGGGTCGAGCGTCTCGAACTGTCCGATGCGCAGAGGCGCGACCCACCTGCGGTCGCCTGCGTACTTCCGGTACGGGTAGTCGACGAACTCCCTCACGGCCGCCTTCGTGTCGGCGGTCTCGACCACTACCCCCTGGGCGGGCGTGTCAGATCACTCCCAGCTGACGCCCCACCAGCTCGAAGGACGAGATGAGCCGCTCGAGCTGTTCGGTGGTGTGGTTGGCGTTGACGCTGGTCCTGACGATCGACTGGCCGTTCGGGACCCCGGGAGGCAGGGCCGGCGTCGTGAACACGCCCATCTCCCACAGTCCCTTCCAGAACGCCATGGCGAGCTCGTCGGGTCCCACCAGCACGGGTACGATCGGTGTCTGCGAGCCGAGCGTGTCGAAGCCGAGCGCGTTCATGCCGTCGCGCAGCAGCTTCACGTTGCTCCACAGCTGGTCGCGCAGGTGCGGCTCCGACTCCATGATGTTCAACGCCTCGAGCGCCGCTGCCATCTGCATGGCGGGAAGCGCAGCCGTGAAGATGAACGGGCGGGCGTGGTGTTTGACGTAGTTGACGACGGCGCGGTCGGCCGCCATGAACCCGCCGACGCTCGCGAAGGACTTCGAGAAGGTGCCGACGATGACGTCGACCTCGTCGGCCAGGCCGAAGTGCTCGCCCGTGCCTCGGCCGTTGGGGCCGAGCACACCGGTCGCGTGGGCGTCGTCGACGATGAGTCGCGCGCCGTAGCGCTTCTTGATCTCGACGAGTTCTGGGAGCTTCGCGATGTGGCCGCTCATCGAGAACACGCCGTCGGTGACGATGATGCGACCGCCCGGTCGCCCGACGTCGAGGCTCAGGAGACGCTCGAGCTCGGCCATGTCGTTGTGTTCGAACTTGCGCAGCGTCGCGAACGAGAGGCGCGTCGCGTCGTACAGCGACGCGTGGTTCTCGCGGTCGTAGTAGAGGATGTCGTGTCTGCCCGCGAGGGCAGCGATGACCGAGAGGCAGCCGAGGAAGCCGGCGCTGAACGTCAACGCGGACTCCTTCTGCAGGTAGGTCGCGAGACGCGACTCCAGCTCCTCGTGGAGCGTCAACGTGCCGGTCAGGAAACGCGACCCCGTGCAACTGGTGCCGAAGTCGTTGAGCGCGGCGCGCGCAGCCTCCTTGAGGCGAGGGTCCTGGGTGAGCCCGAGGTAGTCGTTCGAGCCGGTGATGACCATCTCGTTCCCGTTGACGACGACCGTGCCGCCCTGTTGGGAGGCGATGGGCTTGAAGAACGGATGCATCCCTGCTGCGGCCGCTTCATCGGCGCGGCGGAACGAGTAGGCTTTCGCGAAGGCGTCGTCAGTCACTCGCACCGGAGACGCACCCTCGACCTCTTTACGCGCAACATCAGACAAGGTTCCCTCCAGCGCGATCGTGGACCGGCGCTTGATCATATCACCCGCCTCGCTCGGCCGTCCGAGCCTGGGCGGTAGCCCTGTCGTGGCCGGAATGCGCCAAGGCGCACGGACGCCCGCATGACCCGCTGGTAGAATGAGGGTGATCTTGCAGCGCTACACCTCCCACGACCGCTCGCAACGAGCGCAGGACCAGAGGAGCTGACCACGTGCACGTCGCCTCGACCGTCACCTCTGCACCATCGCGCACCGGCGTAACGACACGGCCAGCCGGCCCCGATGACGCCTCCATCGTTCAAGCCGTGTACAGCCTCACCCCCGGCTACTTCCAGATCATCTCGATCCCCGTGCCGACCCTCGAAGAGGTGCGCACCGATCTCGCCACCGCAGCCACCGACCCGCGCAGGCATGCCGAGCTGATCCTGCTCGACCCGTCATGGCCCGGCGTCGACGTCGACGACGATCCCGGCCACGGCCCCATAGACCCTCTCACGGGCCTGCGAGTGGCTGGGTACCTGGACTACAAGCTCGACTACCCCGACAAGGGTGACGCCACCGTCAACCTGCTGCTGGTGCTGCCGTGGTTGCAGAGCCTCGGCATCGGCGCGGCGTGCGCGACCGACCTGGAACGCAGGCTCACCGGCCAGTCGCGGCGTTTGCTCGCCAGCATCTACGGCAGCAACCCTCGAGCAAGGAAGTTCTGGGAGCGTCTCGGCTACACCTTCGCCATCGACGCGCGGCCCATCCTCGACTGGTACGCCAAGCTGCTGAACTGACCCGGCTCGGTCGAGCCGAAGGCTCGACCACTGACGCAGGCTCGGTGCGAACGGGTCCGTCGCGGTCTGTCGGTCAGGGGAAGTAGACTGACCCCGTGACCGACACGGCAGCTGCTGGCGCCGGGCGGACGCTGGAGGTCGTCAGCGTCTCCATCGGCTCGTCGACGCGCGACACCGATCAGCTCGTCGAGGTCATGGGCCGCACGGTGCACATCGCCCGTCGCGGCACGAACGGCGACCTGCGCGAGGCGCGGGCCGCCATCGCCAAGCTCGACGGTACCGTCGACGCGATCGGCCTCGGCGGGATCGACCTGTTCCTCCAGGTGCGCGGACGCCGCTACTACCTGCGCGACGCCGTGCGGCTGGCGCGGTCTGCTCGAACCACGCCGGTGGTGTGCGGCGCAGGGCTGAAGGACAGCCTCGAGCGCAAAGCCGTCGCCGACCTTGACGCCGTCAGGCCCTGGTCGGGCAGGAAGGTCCTGCTGGTCTCGGGGACCGACCGGTTCGGCATGGCGGAGGCGCTCTACGACAGCGGGGCCGAGGTCATCTGCGGCGACCTCATCTTCTCGCTGGGTGTCGACGTGCCGCTACGGTCCTCCTCGGCCCTGGTGCGGGCCGCGCGGCTCCTCCTGCCCATCATCTCCAAGGTGCCCTTCACATGGCTCTACCCGACGGGCTCCAAGCAGGACCGCCAGCCGACACCGAGCCGGTTCGATCGGTACTACGACTGGGCCGAGGTCATAGCGGGCGACTGGCACCTCATCCGCAAACACGCTCCCGCGTCCCTCGCCGGCAAGGTCATACTCACCAACACGACGACGGCGGACGACGTCGCGTTGCTCAGGGACCGAGGCGCAGCGAGGCTCATCACCACCACGCCGCGTTTCGGTGACAGGAGCATCGGCACCAACCTGCTCGAGGCCGCGTTCGTCGCCATCGACGGCTCGGGCACGGAGCTGAGCAGGTCGCGCTACGACGAGCTCGTCGCCAGGGCGGACCTGCGGCCAACGGTCCTCGACCTGTGAGGGAACCGTCGTCAGGCGCCGTTCTGCGCACCTGTGAGCAGGTGATACACTGGGCCGTCTACGAACCCTGCTGCCGCGTTCGTCGCTAGGCTGGGTCTGCCCGGATGCCCTAGGCGGCCCGGTGGCGATGAGCGGCGTTGCCCGCCGGAGGAAGTCGGAATGATCAGCGTAACTGACCTGAGAAGCGGAACCAAAGTAGAGATGGACGGCGGCCTGTGGGAGGTCGTCGACTACCAGCACCAGAAGATCGGCCGCGGTGGCGCCAAGATGGTGGCGAAGTTCCGCAACCTCGAGACGGGCTCGATCGTCGAGCGCTCGTTCAACGCGACCGAGAAGGTGCAGGACATCTTCATCGAGTACCGCCAGATGGCGTTCCTCTACGCCGACGGTGACCAGTACACGTTCATGGACACCGAGACGTTCGAGCAGCCGACGCTCACCAGGGACCAGATCGGTGACGGCGCCCGCTTCCTCAAGGAGAACGTCGAGGTGACCGTCGACTACTACCAGGAGAAGGCCCTCAAGGTCACCCTTCCGAACGTCGTCAACCTCAAGATCACCAGGACCGACCCCGGCGTGAAGGGCGACACGGTCTCGGGAGGCTCGAAACAGGCCGTGCTCGAGAGCGGCGCGACCGTCAACGTCCCGTTGTTCATCGACGAGGGTGAAGTCGTACGTGTCGACACCCGCTCGGGTGAGTACCTCGGCCGCGCCTGATGGATGTCAAGGAGATCCG
>Ga0123332_1002445_pt1 | contig 17598 bp, 19 predicted proteins | sample BioC12SIPDNA_4_FD_89958 | JGI IMG/M metagenome (GOLD analysis project Ga0123332, IMG submission 89958) | Anaerobic biogas reactor microbial communites from Washington, USA - Biogas_R2_A C12 SIP DNA | ecosystem: Engineered > Bioreactor > Anaerobic > Unclassified | place: Washington, USA...
CGCGGCGGCGGCGTTCGCGCGGGCCGTGGCGCTGGCGCCGGGCGCGGCGCCCGGCACGGGAGCCGACGCGACGGCCCGGCCCGAAGGCTGAACCGCGCGCGCGGTCGCGTCCCTCCCAGGATCACGCAGCGGCGCTCAGGCCGGCGCGCCCCCCGCGCGCAGCGAACGCGTCACCGCCTGCGCGTACTCTTCGACCCCCGTCCAGCCCTCGCTGGACAGCCCCAGGACGCGCGCCGCCTCGTCGGGCCCGGCCGGCCAGTCGTGGCCCATCGCCAGGCTCAGCGCCAGGAACGAGCGCGTCTTGTCGTCCTCCTCGGCCGCGTAGCCGGCCCGCAGCGCCTCCGGCGGCACCTCCTCCACGGTGAAGGCGCGGCCGCTGGCGGCCTCGAACAGCTGCACCGCCTCGCGGTAGGTGACCGCCTGCGGGCCGCCCACCGGGATCACCCGGTCACGGGCGCCCGGGTGCCGCACAGCGGCCGCCGCCACGCGCGCCACGTCGGCGGTGGTGACGAACGCGATGCGCCCGCCGCCGCCGGCCAGGTAGCGCGCCGAGCCGTTGACGTAGTCGAAGCCGGTGCCCGGCCCGAGCCACGACTCCATGAAGGCGTTGGGCCACAGGACGGTGTACTCGAGCGTGCTGGAGCGCAGCCGCTCCTCGACGGCCCGCTTCGACCGCCACAGCGGGAACTCGAGCTCGAAGCCCTGAGGCATCGTGAAGGAGACGAACACGAAGCGCTGCACGCCGGCCGCCTCGGCGGCGTCGACCAGCGCCAGGTGCCCGTCCGTGTCGACCGACGACAGCGTGCCGTCGGGGCGCACGATCGCCGTGGCGGTGGAGACCACCGTCTCGACGCCGCGGCACGCCGCGGCCAGGCTGGCGCCGTCGCGCAGGTCGCCCTGGACCGTCTCGACCCCGGCCGCCTGCAGCTGCGCGACCCTGGCCGGGTCGGAGGAGCCGCGCGTCAGGGCCCGGACGCGCTCGCCGTCGGCCGCGAGGAGCCGGGCCACGCGGCTGCCGAGCTCGCCGGTCGCGCCTACCACCAGGATCATGCCGCCACCTCCGCTCCCCGGGCGCGTCAGGCGCCCGCGCAATGCACGCCCAAGTACTCGAGCGAGAGCGTGCCCGTCTCGAGGTCGATGGGGCCGTGCGTGATGAGGAAGCCCGACGCCCCCTCGGTGAGCTCCATCCGGTTCACGACGGCGCCCGTGGCGCTGGTCATGCCCTGGTCGCGGCTGGCGAAGTCGCCGAGCGCGCCGCCGGCGAAGCGGTGGCTGCCGGTGATGACGACCGAGCCGTCGGCGAGGAACCGCTCGACGTCGAAGCGGGCGGTCACCTCCATGTCGGCCAGCGGCCCCGTGGCGCCCGTGCCGGTGACGTCGAAGCCGACCAGCGCCTCGCCCTCCAGGCGCGGCACCGACACGGCGTCGATGGTCCCGGCCAGGCTCGTGCAGCTCTCGGCTGCGTCCTGGGCGGCGGACGGCGCGAACAGCAGCAACGCCGCCAGGCCGCCTAGGAACCAAGGTGACTTGCGCATCAAGAACCTCCTCGTGTGGTCAGCCCCTGTAGAACGGTTAGCCCCTCCGACTGGAAGAATGGAGCAGCGGCCGTTACCTCGGCGTTACCCGGCGGCCGGCCGCCGGTGCCCAGCGCGGACCGACCCAGAACCACGTCCCGGAGGCTCGATGCTCGCCCTGCTGCTGCTCCTGATCTCGAACGTCTTCATGACCGTCGCCTGGTACGGCCACCTGCGGTTCATGCCGGAGGGGCGCTTCCCGCTGCTGCTCGTGATCGTCGTCAGCTGGGGGATCGCGCTGCTCGAGTACGTGTTCCAGGTCCCGGCCAACCGCATCGGCTACCGCCACTTCAGCGCCACGCAGCTGAAGATCTTCCAGGAGGTCATCTCGATCAGCGTGTTCGTGGTCTTCGCCTTCCTGGTGCTGGGCGAGCGGCCCAAGTGGAACCACGCGCTGGCGTTCGTGCTGGTGGGGGTGGCGGCCGTGCTGGCGGTCAGGAGGTAGCGCCGGCGCCCCTCGCGCTCGGGCCCGTGGGGCGCCTCCGCGCGTCATGCGTGGGCGAGATGCGTGCGCGAGAGGGGGACGGTGGTGCACCAGGAAGGATTCGAACCCTCGACCTACCGCTTAGAAGGCGGCTGCTCTATCCACTGAGCTACTGGTGCACGAAGAGAGTGGAGCGGGAGACGGGATTCGAACCCGCGACATACAGCTTGGAAGGCTGTCGCTCTACCGACTGAGCTACTCCCGCGCGTCTTGGTCGGGGCGGCCGGATTCGAACCAGCGACCCCCTGGTCCCAAACCAGGTGCGCTACCAGGCTGCGCTACGCCCCGCCACGGCCCTCGACCGGAGCCCACCGGATGGTACTCCGGTCACGCACGGCGAGGCGGCTGGTCGCGCGACCTCGCTCGTGCAGGCCGGAGTATACCCGCTACGGGCGCCCAGTAACAACGTCCGTGCCGCTCTCCCGCGCCGGCGGGCCGCTAGCCGCTGGCCAGCTCGCGCAGCGCCAGCGCCACCCAGGCGCGCAGCTCGGGGGAGAGGTCGAGCCCGGCGGCCGCGCCGGCGTCGTACCAGCCGAAGCCGGCGCCTTCGCCGCCCAGCCCCCCGCCGTAGCCGGCCACGGGCCGCGCCAGGTAGACCAGGTCGACGTGCTCGTGCCCCGGGGCGATGCGCTCGAGCTGCACGCCGCGCGGGCGCACCAGCTGGCGCGGGCCTGGAGCGTCGATGGCGCGCTCGCCCACCAGCTCCACCTCCACGCCGCTCTCCTCGCGCACCTCGCGCACGGCGGCGTCGTCGGGCACCTCGTTCGGCTCCACGTGGCCGCCCGGTGGCAGCCACATGCCGAGCTTGGGGTGCCGGTGGAGCAGCACCTGGTCCCGCCACACGACGAAGGCGCTCACCGCCAGGTCGCGCGTGACGCCACCGGGGGCGGGTGAGGCGGGGGCTTCTGGGGGCGTGGGGCCTGCGGGGCGCACGTCAGTCGAAGAACACGGCGGCGACCAGCACCAAGACGACGCTCGCCACCGCCACCAGGAAGCCCAGGCCGAAGGCGCGCGGGAAGCGCTCGCGAACGGCCGGCACGATGGTGAGGAAGACCAGCAGCACGCCGGCCAGGAAGAGGTAGCTCGAGAGTCGGATCAGCTGCTCCTGCACGTTGGCTCCTTGGCCAGGTTAACCCGTGGCCCAGCGCGCGCAGCCGGGGCCCGCCGCCGGTAGCATGGCGGTATGGCTCAGACGTCCGAGGAGCGCACGTACCGCGAGCGCGTTCTGGAGGTGGTGCGCGCCATCCCACGCGGCAAGGTCACCAACTACGGCACGGTCGCCCTGCTGGCCGGCTACCCGCGCACGGCGCGCCAGGTGGGCGCCGTGCTCTACGGCCTACGCGACAGCGACACCGACGTGCCGTGGCAGCGCGTGGTCAACGCGCAGGGCGGCATCTCGACCTTCAAGGTGGGCTCGGGCGAGCTGCAGGTCGCGCTGCTCGAGGCCGAGGGGGTCGAGGTGGTAGACAGAAGGGTCGATATGGACCGCTACGGCTGGGACCCCGGCCTGGCGTGGGCGGAGCGTCAGCCGAAGTAGAGGCCGTCGCCGACGGCGTAGACGACGAGGCGCCGGTGCAGCCGCCGCGTGAGGAAGCCGGCCCTCACGTGCACCTCCAGGTAGTAGCCGCCGTGCTCGCGCAGGTTGGCCGCCGCCGTCCGCAGCGCCGGCACCACGGCGCCCGCCAGCCCCAGCAGGTCGGCGGCGATCTCGGAGCGGACGTCGGTGTGCGGCGTGACCGGGTAGGGCGCCAGGAAGGTGGCGCTCAGCTCGGTGGCGCGGCGGCCGGGCAGGCGCCCGGCGACGAGGAGCGGCTGGTGCTCGAGCTCGTGGGTGGCCAGCTCCACCTCGCCGCGTCGCCGGCGGTAGAAGCGGTCCACCAGCGCCACCGACACCGACACGTCCTCGAGCGTCGTGTACGGGACCAGCCGCACCGTGACCGCCACCTGGCTGCCGGCGGCCGCGTGCGGCGGCGCCACGACCGCCAGCTCGTTGAAGGCGCGCTCCCACAGCGCCGTCAGCAGCGAGGAGGCCGCGGCGGCGCCCGCCGCCGCCACCTCGAGCGCCAGGAAGGCGACTCCCAGCGCGGCGCGCGTGCCCGGCGCCAGCAGCGCGGCCACGCCCAGCAGGGCCGCCGCGCCCCAGGCGAGGCCGATCCAGAAGCTCGGCAGGTCGGCGAGCGCCGGCCGCCGCGGCAGGCCGAGCGGCGGGTCGGTGAAGTAGCGTCGCGCCACGCCGCACGCCTCGCAGGCCTCGGCCAGCAGGTTGCAGTGGCCGCAGCCCGGGCAGTGCCAGGCCGAGGCCTGCCACGCGCTGCCGACGGCGGTCGTGTCCTCAGGGGGCATCGGCGCCGAGTATAAGGGTGCGCCGGGGGACGCCGATGAAAGCGCGTATGATGCGACCAGGACCTGCCCGCCGCGCTCGCGCGGCCACTACCCCGGGCGCGCGCCCGGCTGCCAAGGAGAACCGCATGAAGGGCGAGACCCTGATCCTGAACGGCGACAGCTGGACGATCGTCGACGTGGCCCCCGCCATGGCTCTCGCCGAGATGGTGGCCGCGCTCCTCGAGGAGGAGGGCTTCGTGGCGCAGGTGCGCGGCGCCGAGATGCTGGCCGACGTCTTCTCGCACCTGGGCGCCGTCAGCGCCGCTACCAGCTACGTGCTCGTGCCCGAGCGCGACGCCGAGCGCGCCATGAAGCTGATCGACGAGACCGTCACCGACTACGAGGGGGAGGAGCTCGAGGAGCTCCTCGAGAAGATGGCCGCCGGCGAGCTCGACCCCGGCGAGTGGGGCGGTGACGACGAGGCCGACCCGGAGGTCGGGGAGGACGATGGCGTCACGGGCGGCTGACGCCCGGGAGCCCGCCCCCCTCTCGTTGGCCGGCCGCGCCGCGCGCCTCAGCCTCGTCGGCTCGCTCGTCATCCTGGGGCTGAAGGGCGCCGCCTACCTGCTGACCGGCTCCATCGGCTTCCTCTCCGACGGCGCCGAGTCGTTGGTGAACCTGGTGGCGGCCGTGGTGCTGGTGGTGGCGCTCAACGTCTCGCGCACGCCACCCGACTACGAGCACCCGTACGGCCATACCAAGGCCGAGTACCTCTCGAGCGTGCTGGAGGCAGCGCTGATCATGATCGCCGCCCTCGGCATCACCGTGGCGGCGGTGCAGCGCCTGCTCGAGCCGCGCCCGCTGGAGAACGTGGCGGCGGGCGTGCTCGTGTCGGGGGTGGCCGCCGTCGTCAACGGCAGCCTGGCCTACTACCTGTTCCGCGCTGCCCGGCGCGAGCGCTCCGCCGCGCTCGAGGCCAACGCCCACCACCTGCTGACCGACGTGTTCACCTCCGTGGGGGTGATCGTGGCCGTGGTGCTGGTCGGCGTCACCGGCTGGCAGCCGATCGACCCGCTCATCGGCCTGGCGGTGGCGGCGAACATCGTGCGCGTGGGCGTCGAGGTCATGCGCCGGTCGCTCTCCAACCTGCTCGACGAGCGCCTGCCCGAGGCGGAGGAGGCCACGATCCTGGCGGTGCTGGAGCGGACCCCCGAGGTGCTGGGCTACCACCGCCTGCGCACGCGCCGCAGCGGCCGCGCGCGCTTCGCCGAGGTGGACCTGTTCGTGGACCCCGACATGTCGGTCGCCGAGGCGCACTCGGTGGTGGTGCGCGTCGAGGACCAGATCCACGCCGAGCTCGACGACCTGGTGACCACCGTCCACGTGGAGCCGTACGTGGAGGGCGTGCGCGACCGCAGCACCACCCCGCGCGAGGAGTTCGGCTGACGCGCTACGCCCGCCTGCCGCTGCCGATGGCGTGCGCCGGCGGCCGCGACACCGCGCCGCTGGCGCTGTCCAGGAAGCGCAGGGGCGCGTCGGCCCACACGCCGGCGTAGCCGACCCCCACGCGGCGCGTCACGCGCACGTCGGCCACCGGGGCGCCCGCGTGGATCGAGAGCGGCGGCCGCGTCAGGCTGCGGGCGTCGTCGGCGCGGCTGATCCCCAGCGCGCGCGTGAGGCGCCCGGGGCCGTCGCCGCGCGCCCCTTCGGGCGCCGCCAGCAGCTCGACGGCGCGCACCAGCACCGCGTGCGGCTCGCCTTCGGGCTGGCACACGGCGTTGAACAGCTCGTGCATGCCGTAGACCAGGTAGACGTAGGCGGTGCCGGGCGGGCCGTACAGCGTGCTCGTGCGCCGCGTTCGGCCCCGCGCGGCGTGGCAGGCCAGGTCGGCCTCGCACAGGTACGCCTCGGTCTCGACGATGCGCCCGGCGCGCAGCTCGCCGTCGTGCCGCACCACCAGCAGCTGCCCGAGCAGCGCCGGCGCCACCTCGTCGGCGGGGCGGCCGTAGAAGCTCGCGGGCAGGACCGGCGGCAGCGCGGAGGGCGACGGTGGCGTGGTGATCGGCATGCGCCCAGGGTAACGCCGTCCCCGGGCGAAGATCGGTGCCGTGGTAGGATCCCAGCACCACCACGCCCCGGAGGCCGGCCCGGCGCCCGCCGCTGCCTCGGCCGCGCCGGGGCGCTCACGAGAGAGGGCTGCATGAGCTACCGGCACATCGAGGTCCCCGAGGGCGACAAGATCACGCTCCAGGACGGCAAGCTGCAAGTCTCCGACACGCCGATCGTGGCCTTCATCGAAGGCGACGGCACCGGTCCCGACATCTGGCGCGCCGCCCAGCACGTGCTCGACGCGGCCGTCGAGAAGGCCTACGGCGGCAAACGCCGCATCGCCTGGATGGAGGTCTACGCCGGCGACAAGGCCAACGAGGTGTACGGCGAGCAGGTGTGGCTCCCCGACGAGACCGTCGACGCGCTGCGCGACCACCTGGTCGGCATCAAGGGCCCGCTAACCACCCCGGTGGGCGGCGGCATCCGCTCGATCAACGTGGCCATCCGCCAGCTCCTCGACCTGTACGCCTGCGTGCGCCCCGTGCAGTACTTCACCGGCGTGCCGAGCCCCGTCAAGGAGCCCGAGCAGGTCGACATGGTGATCTTCCGCGAGAACACCGAGGACATCTACGCCGGCATCGAGTTCCGCGAAGGCACCGAGGACGCCAAGCGCTTCCTGGCGCTGTTCGAGCGCGAGTTCCCCGAGGCGTTCGCCAAGGTGCGCTTCCCGGGCAGCTCGGGCGTGGGCCTCAAGCCGGTGTCGCGCGAGGGCACCGAGCGCCTGGTGCGCGCCGCCATCGACTACGCCATCGCGAACGACCGCCCCAGCGTCACGCTGGTGCACAAGGGCAACATCATGAAGTTCACCGAGGGCGCCTTCCGCGACTGGGGCTACGAGCTCGCCGACCGCGAGTTCGGGGCGCAGCTGCTCGACGGCGGCCCCTGGCGCACCCTCGAGAACCCCCGGACCGGGCGGCAGATCGTGGTCAAGGACGTCATCGCCGACGCCATGCTGCAGCAGATCCTCACCCGCCCCGCCGACTACTCGGTGATCGCCACCCTCAACCTCAACGGCGACTACATCTCCGACGCGCTGGCGGCGCAGGTGGGCGGCATCGGCATCGCGCCGGGCGCGAACATCAACTACGACACCGGCCACGCCGTGTTCGAGGCCACCCACGGCACGGCGCCCAAGTACGCCGGCCAGGACAAGGTGAACCCCTCGTCGGTCATCCTCTCGGGCGAGATGATGCTCCGGCACCTGGGCTGGCCCGAGGCCGCCGACCTGGTCATCGCGGCGATCGGCCGCACCATCGGCCAGAAGCGCGTCACCTACGACTTCCATCGACTGATGGAGGGCGCCACGCTGCTCAAGACCAGCGAGTTCGGCAACGCCGTCGTCGGCAACATGTAACGCCGCCGCGGCCACGCGAAGCGCCGCGCCCGGGGCTCGCCCCTGGGCGCGGCGCGGTCGTTCGGGGCCGCGCGGGGCGCCTACACCCGCCGCACGCCGCGCCCGTCCCAGCCCGCGTAGGAGTAGAAGCGGCCCGGCACGCGGTCGCGCAGGTAGGCCACCAGCGGGTCGCGCAGGGGTGGGATCGGCACGGTGGCCGCCACCTCCTCGACCGGGAAGAAGCGCGCCTCGACGATGAAGCCGTCGGGGTCGCGCGGGTTCAGGAGCCCCTTGTACTGCGCCAGGAAGGCGAACGACACCGCGCGGTCGTTGCGCCGCCGGTCCTCCACGTGGACCGCGTACGCCAGGTGCGAGATCTCGGTCACCTCCAGGCCCGTCTCCTCCCACACCTCGCGCACCAGCGCGTCGAGGGTGGACTCCCCGCGCTCCACCATGCCGCCCGGCAGGGTGTAGCGCACGCGGCCGTGGCCTTGCCAGTCGTTGCCTACGAGCAGCACCCGACCCGAGGGGTCTAGGAGGATGGCCGCGGCAACGACGAACTCACGCCGCGCCACGGGCCGGCGCCGCCGCGGGCGCGGCTCGCGCCGCCTCGAGGGCGAGGCGCGTGAGCTCTTCGGCCTGCAGGGCGGCCGTCAGTTCGTGCAGGTCGCCGGCCAGCACCGCCGACAGCTCGCGCGTGGTGAAGCCGATGCGGTGGTCGGTGATGCGCGACTGCGGGAAGTTGTAGGTGCGGATGCGCTCCGAGCGCTCGCCGCTGCCGATCTGCACCAGGCGCGCCTCGCGCGCAGCGCTGGCCGCCTTGGCACGCTCGCGCTCCAAGAGCCGCGAGCGCAGCACCGCCAGGGCGCGCTCCTTGTTCTTGATCTGCGACTTGCCGTCCTGGCAGGTGACGATGATCTCGTCCTCCTGGCCCGGGTGGTAGGTGATGCGCACCGCCGAGTCGGTGGTGTTCACCGACTGCCCGCCGGGGCCGCTCGAGCGGTAGACGTCGACGCGGTAGTCGGCGGGGGAGAGGGCGACGTCGACGTCGTCGGCCTCGGGCAGCACCGCCACCGTGACGGTGCTGGTGTGGATGCGCCCCTGCGACTCGGTGGCGGGCACGCGCTGCACGCGGTGCACGCCCGACTCGAACTTGAAGGCGCGGTAGGCGCCGCGGCCGGTGATGGCGAACGACACCTTGGTGAGGCCGCCCACCTCGGTGGCGTGCGAGTCGAGCAGCTCGGTGCGGAAGCCCAGGTCGGCGGCGTAGCGCAGGTACATGTCGAGCATCTCGCGGGCGAAGAGCGACGCCTCGTCGCCGCCGGCCGCGGCGCGGATCTCGACGATGACGCTCTTGTCGTCGTACGGGTCGCGCGGCAGCAGCAGCAGGTCCAGCTCCTGCTCCAGCTGCTCCAGCTGCGCCTCGAGGCGTTCGGCCTCGCGCTCCGCCTCGGCGGCGAGGTCGGGGTCGTCGAGCAGCTCCTGCAGCTCGGCGAGCTGGCGCTCGACCTCGCGCCTGCGCTCGTCCACGTCGACGATGCTCTTCACCTCGCTGTAGCGCTGCATGGTCTCGCGGTAGCGGCCGGCGTCGGCCAGCAGCTCCGGGTCGGCCAAGCTGCGCTCCAGCAGCTCGAGCTCGTAGGTGAGGGACTTCATCCGGTCGGTCATTGACGCGATTCTAGCGCAGGGGCGCCAGGCCGCTCCGCGTGGCCGCGCCGACCGCGAGGCCGCCGGGCTCGATGGCGCTCACCGAGCCGTCGCGCAGGTCGACGAGGCCCGCCCCGGTGCAGCGCGCCGGCCGCCCGACCATGGCGTCGCGCAGCGCCTGGCGCAGCACGGGCGGCTCGGAGGCGGGGATCTGCAGCGCGATCAGCTGCTCGAGCCCGGCGGCCGCCAGGTCGAGCGCCGCCAGGAACGGCGCGGTGGCGACCGCGTTGGCGCTGGCGCCGGGCACGCGCGCCAGGCGCTCGGCGTCCACCCGCCCGGCGGCGGCGCAGGCGCCCGCCGCGCCGCCGGTGCCGGGACGCGGCTCGTAGGGGTCGGCGGGCGCCGTGCCCCCCGCGCTGGGCACCGCCGCCGGCGGCAGCGCGAAGCGCGCGTTGATCAGCTGCGGCCACGGCAGTGCCGGCGAGCCGGGCTGCAGCAGCGCCGTGCGCCCGTAGACGAGGCCCTCGTAGCCGCGGCGCCGGAGCGCGGCGTACGCCGTCGTCAGGTCGTCGGCCAGGCCCCACACCACCACCCCGCCCGGCTGGCTGCTCGCCACCAGCAGCGCCTCGGGGCGCAGCTCCTGCACGCCGGGCGGGTAGCGCACCTCGTGCGTCAGGCCGGCGCGCAGCAGCGCCAGCAGCGCCGCCAGGTCGGCGGAGGCGGCGTCGCCGAGAGGCCCCTCGAGCGCCATCAGCGCCAGCGCGGGGCGCCCCTCGCGGTAGGCGTCGGCCACGATGGCGGCCAGCGCGTCGGTCTCGTCGGGGAACAGCGTGAACGCCCAGTACGGGTAGGGCGCGGCCGGCTCCAGCGCGCTGGGCGCCAGCAGCGGCACGCCGGCGGCCTCAGCGAGCTCCGCGACCGCCTGCGAGGCGGCGGGCGTGGTGCAGCAGACCAGCAGCAGCGCCCCCGCGTCGACCAGCTCCTGGGCGTGGGCGCGCGCCGCGGGGGCGCTGCTGGCGTCGTCGCGCAGCTCCAGCCGCACCGGTACCCCGAAGACGCCGCCCTGGGCCTGCAGCTCGCGCGCCCAGTCGCTGGCCAGCAGCCACTGGGCGGTCCCGGCCGCGCTGGCGCTGCCCGTGCGCGAGGCGATCACCCCGACCCGCGCCTCGGCAGGCTGGGCGGCCGCGCCGGCGAGGAGCGCGAACGCGAGGAGGGGGAGGAGCAGGCGGCGCGCGGCCGCGCGGGCTTCGGCGAGCGTCGAACCAGGGTGGCAACGGAGCGGCATCTGGGACCCCTTCGGCGCTGGGTGCGCGACGGGCAGTGTACGCGACGAGGATGAGCCGTTCACGAGCGGCGTCCCAAGGGCTCAACGGCGGGTCCCTCCGCCGAGCGACGGCGGAGGGACCTGGGAGGCTGGTGCGCCCGGCAGGAGTCGAACCTGCGGCCTTGGGCTTAGGAGTCCCCTGCTCTATCCAGCTGAGCTACGGGCGCGCGACGTGGGGGATTCTACGCCCTGGCGCCGCGGCGCTCAACCGTCGACGCGACGCCAGGGCGGCGCGGCCCCGCCCCGCGCCGCGCTCAGCGCACGTTCAGGTCGTAGCTCACGCTCCCCTGGTCGTAGAAGTAGATGACGTCGACGTACCAGGTGCCGGCCCGCGGGTTGGGGATGGTGAAGGTGGCGCCGTAGGCGTCGCTGATGTCGCGCAGCTCCCAGTCGCCGTCGTCGGCCCAGGTCTGGATGTGGGAGCCGAACTTCACGGCCATGTCCAGGTCGAAGTCGGCCGCCAGCTGGATGGTGAGCGACGGGGTGCCGGCGGGCACCACGACGCCGTAGGTGTGGTAGTTGGCGCCGTCGGGCTGGCCGGTGATGGCGCTGCTGGCCACCTGGCCCAGGCGCATGTCACCCACGTAGCAGAAGTCGCACTCCGCGCTGAGGCCGGCGGGCGCCGCGGGCGTGGCCGGCGTGGCGAGCGTGCCGCCGACCCCGGGCGGCGGCACGGTGCTCGCCTGCCCGGCGGGCGCCTGAGCGGCCTGGGGTTGGGTCGTCTGCGACTGGGCGGCGGGCGCGGTGGCCACCGGGGCGGTGGAGGCGCGGGCCACGTCCGGCACGTTGGGCCCGAGGAGCGCCCAGGCCAGGCCGATGGGGCGCACGTAGGCCTGCTCCTCGACGTCGAGCTCCTCGTACTTGACGGTGCGGCCGGCGGTGGGCACGCCGATCAGGTAGCCGTTCTCGTCGAAGGCGCCGCCGCCCGAGTTGCCGTGGCTGATCTTGCCGTCGGTCTTGATCCACTGCTTGCCGCCCGACTCGAAGTCCTCGCCGAGCCAGCCCGACATCAGCCCGAAGGTGAAGGTGATGGTGGCGCCGGAGATGGCCGGGTAGCCCACGATGGTGATGGGGTCGCCGGGGAGCAGCTCGTTCGAGTCGCCGACCTGCACGTGCGGGAACACCATGTCGGCCGCCACGGGCTCCTCGTCGATCCACTCCTCGATCTTCAGCAGCGCCAGGTCGTGGGTCGGGTCGCCGGCCACGTAGCGCGCCCAGAAGTACGGCTCGGGCGGCTGGTCGGTGAAGTCGGGGTCGGTCCAGAAGATCACGTGCCAGTCGTGGTGGCGCCGGAGCGCGAGATCGCCGACCACGTGGTAGTTGGTCAGCACGTAGCCCGACGGGCTGATGATGGTGCCCGAGCCCGACCAGGGGGCGAGCTCGTCGGCGGCGCCGTCGTACGGGACGATCTGCACCACGGCGGAGAGGATGTTCATCCGCACGTCACGCGGGAGGCCTTGAGCGCTCACCACGCCGACTAGGGACGCGAGGAGGACGAGGATCAGGGGTTTCAGCGAGCGCATCAGACCGCACCTTTCGTGTCGGGCCCGAACGGGCCACCGGGACCGTCCTCGCTCGGCGGCGCCGGAGCGTGCCGCCGACGGGCCGGAGCGTGCTACGCGTTTCGACCGCTGAGATTCTACCGCTTCGCTAGCGTGAGTGAGCCATGAGCCGCTCGGGGGCGCGCGTGCCATGATCGGACGATGCTCTGGAGGCCGGCGTGCTGACCGGGGCGGCCCTGGGGCTCGGCCCCGGCGCCGCCATCGGGCTGGGGCGGTTCGCGTACGCGCTGCTGCTGCCCGCCATGCAGGCGTCGTTGCAGCTGGGGCTGGCGCAGGCCGGCGCCCTCGGCAGCGCCAACACCGGTGGCTACCTGCTCGGCGCGCTGGTCAGCCACCGGGTGCTCGGGGCCGTGGGTTACCGGCGCGGCTTCTACGCCAGCCTCGCGCTGCAGGCCCTCACGCTGCTCCTGATGGGTGCCGAGGTGGGCCTGCCCGCCATGTTCGCGCTGCGCGCCGCCCAGGGGGCGCTCGGCGCGCAGGTGTTCGTCGGCGGCGCCGCGCTGCTGCTGGCGTCGGGTGGGCGCGCGGCGGCGCTCGGCACCTACTTCGGGGGCGTCGGCGCCGGCGTCGCGCTCTCGGTGCTGGTGGTGCCGCTGGTGGAGCGCTGGCAGGCCGGTTGGCTCGCGCTGGCCGGGCTCGCGGTCGCGCTTACGCTGCTGGCGCTCCTGGCGCTGCCGCGCCTGCGCGAGCCGGGGCCGCCAGCCCGCGGCCGCGAGCGCAGCCTCGGACCCATCGCGGCGGCGCTGCTGGCCTACGGGCTGTACGGCGCCGGCTACATCGGCTACATGACGTTCGTGACCGGCGGCCTGGGCGCCGCGTTGGCGCCCTTCTGGCTGGTGCTCGGGCTGGCCAGCATGGCCACGGGTGCCGTGTGGGGGCCGCTGGTGGGGCGCTTCGGCGGGGCGGGCGGCCTGCGCCTGTCGCTGCTCCTGCTGCTGGCGGCCAGCCTCGAGCCGCTGCTCGCTGCGGCGCCCTTCCTGTCGGCCGCGCTCTTCGGGCTGGCGTTCCTGGGCGTCATCACCGCCGTCACCGACCTGTTCCGCCGCCACCTGCCGCCCGGCGCCTGGCCGCGCGCGATGGCGCACTCCACGGTCGCGTTCGGCGCGGGGCAGGCCGTGGGGCCGGGGCTGACGGGGCTGGTGGGCGACCTGAGCGGCGGCGTGAGCGGCGCGCTGTGGGCGGCCAGCGCGCTGCTGGCCGCGGCCCTCGTGGTGGCGCTGCTGCCCGACCGGGCGGCGCGACCCGGCGGCGCAGCGGCGGCTGGGCCAGGCGCCGCGACGACCGCGCGGGCCTCCTACGGTGACGCGCGCGGGGGTCCGCGGCCGGGCAGGCCCTAGAGTCTCCCTGGTCGGTGGGGACGGCGAAGCCGCGCTCCACCGGGAGGGAGGTAGTCGTGCCGAAGCTGACGATCCTGCTGAGCGCCGCCGTGATGCTCCTGCTGTCCGCCTGCGCCGACGCTGGCAACGGTGGAGGCGGCGGGCCGCAGCCCGACCCCACGGACATCAAGCCATCGGCCATCGCGGTGCTGGCCATGAGCGACGACTTCGGGTTCACCTTCATGCCCGACACTCCGCTCGCCGAGCTCGAGTGGGACGTGGAGATCGAGTACGACACCAGCGACGTGGAAGCCGTCTTCGCGTACTACGACGCGCAGCTGCTCGCGGAAGGGTTCACGCAGACGGACCTCGAGCGTAGCGGCGACGAGGTCGAGGCGAACTACGAGGGCGCTACCGGCCTCACGGTGGAGCTCGAGGTCGAGCGCGAGGACGACGACGACGTCCAGGTCGACATGGACACCGACGACTTCGGCGGCCCCTTCCCCACGGGCTTCACCCTCACCGAGTTCGCCGGCTTCGCGACCCCCATCTACCCCGACGCCGACGTGCGCGACGTGGAGTGGGACTTCAACTTCGACCACCCGGGGACGCCGCTCGAAGAGGTGTTCGCGTACTACGACCAGCACCTGCAGGACATGGGCTGGACGCGGACCGAGTTCGACGACGGCGACGACGACGAGCTCGAGGCCGAGTACGTGCGCGAGGGCGTCTACCTCGAGCTCGAGGTGGAGGACGGCGGCGAGGTCGAGATCGAGGTGAACAAGCTGCGCTTCTACGGGAACTGACGCCCGGGGCCCGACGTGGTCGCGAGGCTGACCCTCGGCAGCGGCCAGCAGGAGGTGGTGCGCTGGACCGCCATCGTCACGATGGTGGTCGACCACGTCGGAGCGGTCCTCCTGGAGCCCTCCGCGGCGCTGCCGCTCCGCGCGGTGGGCCGGGTGGCCTGGCCGCTGTTCGCCTTCCTGCTGGCGTACAACGTCGCGCGCCGCGGGGTGGACCCGGTGCGCTACCTGCGCCCCCTGGCGCTCTGGTACGCCCTGTCGGTGCTGCCGTACGCGCTGGCGTTCGGGACGTTCCTGCCCAACATCCTCGCGACGCTCTTCCTCGCCGCCGGGGCGCTCGCCCTGCTGACGCGCTCGGGGCAGCTAAGCGGGTGGCGCCAAGCGTTGGCGGCCCTCGGGCTGCTCGCCGTTCTGCTGGCCAGCGTACGCGTCGAGTACGGCACGCCCGGCGTGCTGCTGCCGGTGTGCACCTGGTGGGCGCTAGCGCGCCCTAGCGCCGGCGCGGCGCTGCTCACCGTGGCGCTGGTAGCGGCGCAGAACCACCCGTGGGTGGTGTGGCCGGCGGCGCTGCTGGCGCTCCCCGTGCCGTTCGTCGCCGCCCGCCTGGCGTTCGGCCTGCCGCGTAGCGGCCGGCTGGCGTGGGCGTTCTACCCGGCGCACCTGCTGCTGCTGGGCGGGGTGGCGCAGCTGCTGGGCAGGGGCTAGCCGGCGTCGAGGTCGGTGCGCCGCAACGCCACGGCGTTGAGCGCCACCACCACGGTGGAGAGGCTCATCAGCACCGCGCCCGCCGCCGGCGACAGCACGAAGCCGGTCCACGCGAGCACGCCGGCGGCCAGCGGGATGGCGACGGCGTTGTAGCCCGTGGCCCAGGCGAGGTTCTGGAGCATCTTGCGGTAGGTGGCGCGCGACAGGCGCAGGGCGCGCAGCACGTCGGCGGGGTCGTTCTCGACCAGCACCAGGTCGGCCGACTCGATGGCCACGTTCGTGCCGGCGCCGATGGCGATGCCGAGGTCGGCCTCGAGCAGCGCCGGGGCGTCGTTGATGCCGTCGCCCACGAACGCCGTGGGCGCGGAGCGCTTCAGCTCGCGCACCCGTGCGGCCTTGTCGCCGGGCAGCACGCGCGCGTGGTAGCGCTCGATGCCGAGCTCGGCGGCCACGGTGGCGGCCACCGCCTCGGCGTCGCCGGTGATCATCACCGGCTCCACGCCGGCGGCCCGCAAGGCGCGGACCGTCGCCGCGGCGCTCGGGCGCACGCGGTCGGCCAGCCCCACCAGCGCGAGGACGCGCTCCTCGTCCACGAGCACTACGGCGCTCTCGCCGCGCCCCTCCGCCGCCGCCAGGGCGCGGCGCAGCCCCTCGGGGAACCCGAGCCCCTGCTCCTGGGCCCACTCGGGCCGGCCCACGCCGTAGGTGACGCCCTCTACCCGGCCGCGCACGCCCATGCCGGCCACCACCTCGAACGCCTCGGCGCGGGGCAGGTCGAGGCCGCGCGCGCTCGCCTCCTCGACGACGGCGCGCGCGAGCGGGTGCTCGCTGCGGGTCTCGAGCGCGGCGGCGAGCGCGAGGGCCTCGCGCGCGCCGACCCCTTCGGCGTGGACGCTGGCGACGCCGAAGCGGCCCTCGGTGAGCGTGCCGGTCTTGTCGAAGGCGACGATGCCGATGTCGCGGGCGCGCTCGAACGCCTCGCGGTCGCGCACGAGGATGCCGTTGGCGGCGCTCATGGCGGTGGCGTTGACCGTGACCAGGGGGATGGCGAGGCCGAGCGCGTGGGGGCAGGCGATCACCAGCACGGTGACGGCGCGGGCGATCGCCTGCTGCGGCTCGCCGGCGGCGAGCAGCCACGCCACGAAGGTGAGCGCGCCGGCCCCGAGCGCGACGTAGAACAGCCAGCCGGCGGCGCGGTCTGCCAGGCGCTGGAAGCGGCCGCGCGAGGCCTGCGCCTCCTCGACGAGGCGCTGGACCTGCGACAGCGTCGTCTCGCCGCCGGTGCGCGCCACAGCGACCGTGAGCGCGCCTTCGCCGTTGACGGCGCCCGCCAGCACCTCGTCGCCCGCCGCCTTCGGCACGGGCCGCGACTCGCCGGTGAGGAACGCCACGTTCACGCTGCTGCGCCCCTCGACGACGCGTCCGTCGGCGGGCAGCTGCTCGCCGGGCCGCACGAGGACGTGGTCGCCGTGGCGCAGGTCGGCCACCGGCACGTCCTCGACGGCGCCGTTCTCCACGCGGTGGGCGACGTGCGGGACCAGCGACGCCAGGTCGGCTAGCGCCCGCGAGGCGCCCTGGACGCTGGCCGTCTCGAGCCAGTGCCCGAGCAGCATGATCACGACGAGGGTGCCGAGCTCCCAGAAGAACGGCATGCCGGGGGCGCCGAACGCCACGGCCATGCTGTAGGCGTACGCGACCGTGATGGCGAGGCTGACGAGCGTCATCATGCCGGGCCGGCGCGCGGCCAACTCGGCGCGCGCGCCCCGCAGGAAGACGAGGCCGCCGTAGAGGAACAGCGCCGTGCCGAGCAGGGGGTTGACCCACCCGCTGCCGGGGAAGCTCACCGCCCGGTAGCCGAACCACGCCTGCAGCTGCTCGCTGAGGTAGAGGACCGGCAGCGTCAGGAGCAGCGACACCCAGAAGCGGCCGCGGAACGCTTCTGGGGAGTGGCCGGCGTGGTCCGCGTGCGCGGCATGGGCCGCGTGGCCCGCGGGCTCGGCCTGGTCGTCGTGCCCCTCGGCCGCGGCCCGCGCGGCGTGGTCCGGCGGCGCCTCGTGCGGGTGGCGTCCGCCCGCGCGGTCGTGATGGTCGTGCTCGACGCTGCGCTTCATCGGGCCTCCTGAGCCGGGCGCGGCTCGCGCGGCCATGGTACGCACGTCGCCGCGTCCTGGCGCGCGCTGCGGTACCCACGTGACGGACGCGCGCCCTCCCGGGCGCTCGGGCGTAGCGAGCCCGGCGCGAGGCGCTAGCGCAGGCGTCATGGCCGCGCCCGCAGGCGCCCCCTATAGTCGAGCCAGGCACCTTACGCATGCCGGGGGGTTGGCGTGCGAAGGAGCGCGGCTCCGCTTCCCGACGTCGTGCCCGCTGGCGTTCCTCGCGCTCGACGGCTCCCGCTTCGAGACCGCTGGGTCGACGCCCG
>Ga0123332_1002447_pt1 | contig 17592 bp, 11 predicted proteins | sample BioC12SIPDNA_4_FD_89958 | JGI IMG/M metagenome (GOLD analysis project Ga0123332, IMG submission 89958) | Anaerobic biogas reactor microbial communites from Washington, USA - Biogas_R2_A C12 SIP DNA | ecosystem: Engineered > Bioreactor > Anaerobic > Unclassified | place: Washington, USA...
GCGAGACGACGTGTCACTGTATGCTCCACCGGGAATGGGACTCGGTACGATTCTACCTGTGGGCGGCGGAGGCGTCAAAAGGTTCGGACGGTGATCTTGCCGTGTGCCTTGCCCGCAGGAGGTGGAGGCAGCGTTGCATGGCATGCCTTGACAACCATACCCCCCTATGGTATATTCGCACAGATTCTCGCATAGCTTGCGTTGGGGAGGCTTCATGAGCACAGTCGTGATCGTTGGGGGAGTGGCCGGAGGGGCGACCGCAGCCACGCGTCTGCGCAGGCTGGACGAGTCGCTGGAGATCGTACTGATCGAGCGAGGGGAACACATCTCGTTTGCCAACTGCGGCCTACCCTATCACGTCGGCGGTGTCATATCCAGCCGTGAGAGTCTCTTGATGGCCACCCCTGAGACGCTCATCGGCAACTACGCCGTGGACGTACGCGTGCGCCAGGAAGTGACCGCGATCAGACCCGAGGACCGCGTGGTCACGGTGCGGGACTTGGTCTCGGGGAGAGAGTATGAGCAGCATTATGACAAGCTGATTCTCTCGCCGGGCGCTACGCCCGTGGTGCCTCCTCTGTCCGGCCTGGACCTGGACGGGGTGTACACCCTGCGGAATATCCCGGACATGGATGCGATCATCGATCGCATCGGCCGCCCGGATGCCAAGGATGCGCTGGTCGTGGGCGGCGGGTTCATTGGCCTGGAGATGGCAGAAAACCTTCACGCTCGCGGCCTCTCTGTAACGATCGTCGAGATGCTGCCTCAAGTCATGTCCACGATCGATCCGGACATGGCCAGCCTGGTGCACCGCGAGCTCTTGCGCAACAACATCCGGCTGGGCCTTGGGGACGGGCTGCAGTCTGTTGAGAAGACCGAATCCGGTCGATTGAAGGTCAACTTATCCAGCGGGCGCTCCGGCGAGGCCGACGTCGTCCTATTGGCGATCGGCGTGCGACCAGAGTCGCGCCTGGCTGTGGAAGCGGGGCTGGAAGTTGGTCCTCGCGGGCACATCGTCGTAGACGAGCAGATGCGCACCTCTCACCCGGACATCTATGCCGTGGGAGATGCCGTTCAGGTAAAGGATCCCATCACCGGCCGGATGACGGGCATACCGCTGGCGGGCCCTGCCAACCGGCAGGCGCGCATCGCGGCGGACGCCATTGCCGGCCGTGACTCGGCCTATGTGGGAACGATCGGTACGGCCATCGTCAAGGTGTTCGATCTGACGGTCGCCAGCACAGGCGCAAGCAGCCGTGCCCTGGACCAGGCCGGAATCAGCTATGCCACGAGCATCACCCAGAGTTACGATCACGCCAGCTACTACCCCGGGGGCACCTACCAGACCATCAAACTGATCTACGCCCCAGAGGGTGGCCGATTGCTGGGCGCGCAGGCGGTGGGAATCGCGGCGATAGATCGCACGATCGACGTTCTAGCCACTGCTCTGACGAACCGAATGACCGTGCACGATCTCGAGCATCTTGAGCTGGCCTACGCTCCACCCTACGGCGCGGCCAAGGACCCGGTCAACATCGCCGGGTACGTGGCTGCCGGGCGCCTGCGCGGCGACTCCACGGCGGCTACCTGGCGGGATGTGTTGGACCGGGATCCCGAAGAGACGGGCTTGCTGGACGTCCGGACCGATATCGAGTGGAATCTGGGGCACCTGGAGGGCGCGATCCATATCCCGCAGGACCAGCTGAGGGGGCGCTTGAACGAGATGGATCGTGGACGCAGGTGGATCGCCTACTGCTCGGTGGGTCAGCGATCCTACGCGGCTGAGCGGACTCTGAAGCAGAACGGGTTTGAGGCCGCGACTCTCAGTGGCGGATACACCAACTTTATCGCTGTGACGGAGAAGCAGGACAACTGGGATAGCTGGCGTCCTGCAGGCGAGGAGGGCCCGGCTATGGCAGAGGAGATGCAGTCGCGTCAGGGCGGCGTTCTTGTGCCGGCCCCTGGCGCGGCACTACCGGTCATCGAGCTGGATGCCTGCGGTCTTCAGTGCCCCGGGCCGATCATGGCGGTGTACCGTCGAATGCAGGAGCTGCCAGAGGGCCAACGGCTGCAGGTGGAGGCCACGGATCCCGGCTTTGTGCGCGATATCGCCACCTGGGCGCAGCAGACCGGCAACTCGCTCCTGGACCTGCGGCAAGAGAAGGGGCGGATCACGGCTTTGCTGGCCAAGGGAAAGGCAGCGCCGGAACTGCGCGTATCAGAGAGCGGCGCGCTACCCAAGGCCAAGACGCTCATCGTCTTCTCGGGGAACCTGGATCACGCGATGGCGGCCATGATCATCGCCAACGGAGCGGCCGCCATGGGCCAGCCCGTGAGCATCTTTTTCACCTTCTGGGGCCTGAACATCCTGCGCCGCCGCGATGGCGTTCACGTGAAAAAGAACCTGATTGAGAAGATGTTTGGCCTGATGATGCCTCGCGGAGCGCGGGCCCTCAAGCTTTCCAGGCTGAACATGGGTGGTGCGGGCACGGCGTTGATGAAGAGCGTCATGCGCTCCAAGAACATCGACTCGTTGGAGTCGCTGATCGCCTCGGCTCAGCAGGCCGGAGTGCGCCTGATCGCTTGCCAGATGACCATGGACATGATGGGCATCAAGGAAGAGGAACTGATCGATGGCGTCGACATCGGCGGGGTGGCCACGATGATCGGGGAGACGGACAAGGGCAACGCAACCTGGTTCGTATAACCTTTGGCGCGCAAAGAGGTGGGGCCGTCCCATTGCGGACGGCCCCGCCTCTCGTCACTCCTCGGCTTCGATAGCGGCAGGCCGGTAGATCTGGCGGTACCGGCTGTACTGCTCGTAGATGTAGCGCACATAGTCCTGCGCCTGTTGAGACGGCAGCGTCTCGAAGAAGAGATCATGGTCCACGATCGGCTGCCCGCCGGTCCAGTTGGCCACATTTCCGGGCCCCGCGTTGTAGCCCACCAGCGCCGCGATCCAATCCCGGTCGTACATGCTCAGGAGCAGCGCATAGTACCAGGCGCTGTAGCGCAGATTCAGAACGGGGCGCAGAAGCAATTCGTCGGCATACTCTTCTGGGCCGATCTGCGTGGCTATCCACTCGCCCGTGGCCGGCATGATCTGGGCCAGGCCGAGCGCTCCGGCAGACGAGCGTGCCTCGGCGTTGAACAGGCTCTCCTGGCGGATCAGCGCGAGCATCAGCAGGGGATCCAGATCATAGTAGCTGGCATACTCCTGCACGAGCCGGCCGTACAGATCCGGATAGGCGAGCGCGTTCAGTGCTTGGGGGATCTCCGCCATGCCAGCATCGCGCGCCAGCCTGGCGAGACGTTGGCCGCACCAGATCATCGTCGGGTAGGCTTCCCAGCGCACGGCGGACTCGGCCAGGTGCAGCACCTCGTAGGGGCTGTCCTTGATCTGCTGCTGCAGAGCCTGTGTGGAGAGGTTCGCCTCGGTTGACCAGCCGAGCGCGTGAAGGGCATCGGCCTCCTGGTAGCCCGGATCCTCGAGAAGGGTCACTCCGGTGGATGTCGTCCAGGAGCTGGCCCATACGCGGAGGCCCTCCCAGTCCGCTTCAGAGAGTGTGTCTGGAGCGAGCGCTGCGGAGAGCCCGGATGCCAGCCGTGGCGGCGCGTGCTGGAGCAGATCGGCCGCCCGCAGGCCATAGTACGAATCGGGAGAGATGCGCACGGCCTCATGCCAGTAGACGTCCGCTTGCTCCAGTTGACCCGCCTGCTTGGCCGCCAGGCCGATCCACACGACCAGGCGAACCCGCAAGGGAACGTCCGTTGTGACGTCCAGCCGCTCCCTCCACGTCGTACTGGCGGTGTACGCATCACCGGAGGCATAGTACGCCAGTCCTTGCCGGAAGGCGGCGTCACCGGCGCGATCATCGCTGGGGTACTTTTCGGCCAGTAGCGCATAGTAGCTCGCGGCCTGCGTCCAGTTGCCGGCGTGTTCCGAGGCCACAGCTGCCTCCCAGAGCGCCTCTGCGGCACGCGGATGTTCCGGATGGTTGACGTAGAACTCGTGGTAGAACGGCGCCGCGTCGCTTCCGCTGGCGCCGATCGTCCAGGCATTGGCGAACCAGGCGTCGGCCAGCAGGGCCTGGTCGCCAGCCGATTCGATGGCCACGGCGTAGTGAGCCAGGGCCTCCTCGTACTGCCCCTTCTTCGCGAGCGTCAAGCCAAGGTAATAGTGTGCCTCAGCAGCCCCACGCTCGGGCTCGTCGTGGAGGTAATAGTTCAGGTACTCCAGAGCCAGGTTGTACTCTTGCGAGTGGTAGTGGATCTTGCCCCTTGTGAGATCCGTCAGAACGAGCGATGTGCTCGTCGGAGTAATCGATTCGGTGCTCCGGACGGTCTCCGATTCCGGCAGCGCCGCCAACTCCTGCAGGGACAGGAAAGCCGCGAAGGACTCCGGCGCAGTGTTGGCGACATGGAGGAAGGATGCCACCGCCTCCTCTTCATGGCTGGCCTCCCGCAACGTCTCTCCCTTGTAGTGGCTGATGAGGGCGCGATAGTCCGGAAGCTGCGAAAACGCCAGAATGCGGTCATACACCTCGATGGCGCTGTTGGGATCGCTGTTGGCGCGATAGGCCGTGGCGAGCTCGCTCAGTACCTCGGCGCGGAACGAGGGCTGCAGCCGGTCGGCGTCAATTGATTCGAGCGCTCGGATCTGGCTGGTGATATCGCCCACGGCTTTGTGATCTCGAGCGATTCGCCACCAGACGTAGGGCGCCGCACGGCCGTCTGCGGACACATAGGCTTCAAGTGCTGTCGCTGCGGCACGCCAGTTACCGACGGCTTCCTGGGCGCTCCCCAGGAGGCCAAGGGCCTCCGCGTGCAAGGGCGCGGGCGCATCCACGGCCACGGCCCAGGAGGCTTGTGCAATCGCCATGTCTGCCTGGCCGGCGCGCAGATAGAGCCTCCCCAGCTCTAGCACGTGGGCCACGCGCTGCTCATCGGGGCTCTGCTCCACGATCTGTCGCCATAGCTCGGTGGCGCGTTCCAGATCCCCTTCCGTAGCCGCTGTCCGTGCCTCGGAGATCAGGGCCACGAGAGCGCTGTCCACGGGAACGGTCTCGGTGGGCTCTGAGGCCGTTTGGTCCGTGGGCTGGAGCGTCTCGGCAGCCGCAGTGGGGAGCTCCACGGTCTCCGGCGCCAGCGCCTCCTGGGGGGCCTCCCGCCCAACGGCACATCCCACCAACAATGTGGCCCACAGGGCGGCCGCCAGCACGAGGCGTAGGGGCCTCAGCGTCATCGCCCTGGCTCTTCTGCGTGCACCGGCGCACCAGGCTTGCGGGCAACCCAGAACACGCGAGTGGTGTACTCGTCAGGCGGGCGTTCGGAAAAGCAGGCGTAGCTCGCCTCTACTCGAAAGCCCGCGTCGCTCAGCAGGGTGGCCACATGCTCATTCGGATAGGCTTGCTCCAGGTGTGTCTCCTGGATCTTGCGGTACAGGTCGCCGGTCCGTTGAAAGCAGGTGACCGTTACGGTGGTGCGGTGGATGGCCTGGTCGTGGTCGCTGTCCATGATCACCGTGAGTTCCGGAGAGTCGGTGACGTAGGTCTGGTCCGCCCAGTACGTTTCCAGCGCATAGGCCGTGTTCATGTCCGCAAAGAAAAGGCCGCCCGGCCGGAGGGCCGCATGGACGCGGCGAAACGTCGCGAGCAGATCCTGATCGGTGAGCATATAGTTCAGGCTGTCGTACAGGCAGGTTGCGAGGTCGACGGGCGTATCGAGCCGAAAGTGACGCATGTCTCCGTGGCGCCACAGGAGAGCGCCGGAAGGAAGCGCATCGCCCAGCGCACGAGCCTTCTCGCGGGCTTCTGTGAGCATCGCCTCAGAGCCATCGAGGCCCGTTACTTCCCAGCCCTGCAGAGCCATGGCAATGGCCACGGTGCCCGTCCCACAAGCCAGATCAAGCAGGCGACCCCGGGGGATGGGATGCCGGGCCAGGACGCGCCCGAGATACGGGATCATCTGCTCGCTAAAGCTTATCTGCCCGGAAGCATCGTAGACGGCGGCATAGTCCTTGTAGATCAAGTCACACCTGTTCGTTTGTTCGTTTGTGCGGGCCGAGCCCGATGAGATATGGTGCGGATTATAGCGACGTGCCACGCTCCCCGTCAATCCGTGGCCCGGCGGCCGTGCCGTTATTGACAGCGCCCAAGCGCCGGGCCTATACTCGCGCGCGTGGACAGCTACACTATCCGCGAGGCGTCTACCAGTATCGATGATGCCGAGGCTCTCTCTCGCGTTGAGGCCGTCACGCTCGGAGATAGCGACCTCTCTGCGAACGAGATGCTTGCCGTCCTCTCTCAGCCCGGACAGTATATCTACCTCGCCCACGATCTCGACGGTACGTGTATCGGCATGCTGGCCAGCTTTGACAGGCATTGTGAAACCGGGGAACGCCTGGAGCTGGACATGCTTGGCGTTGTCGCACCGTGGCGTGGACGGGGCGTGGCTCGCAACCTGGTAGGCCGCGCGATTGACGACGGACGATCCAGAGGGTGTACAGAGTACCGCGCCGTCGTTGCCGTTGACAATCTCGCCAGCAGGCGTGTGTTCGAACGTTGCGGGCTGGCATCCCGTGGGCCAGGCTACCGCTTGATGACGCGCGTGTTCGCGGGTTTTGCCTCCGTGCCGCTTTTGCCCGATGGCTGGGCACAGGAGTCCACACCGGCCCTGGCGGAGCGCGATTGGGCGTATCCTGTGGGGTCCGGTTGGTGCTCCGCCTGGGAGGGGATCAGGCTGCTGGACGCCTCAGGGAAGCAGGCCGCCGTGGTGGCCCTGCAGCGTGTGGACACGATCGCCTACTCCGGCTACTGGATCGAAGGCCTCTGGAGCCAGAATCTCGCCAGCGGCCAGCTCGCGCTGGATGTGGCCGCTGAGTATGCCAAGAGCTGTGAGCTCGACGAAGTGGGGATGCTGATTCCTATGGGAGATGATCTCTGGCAGGCCGCCATGGCTGCTGGCTACGAACACGCCGGCGACTATGGCGTCCTGGTGGCGGGTTGAGATGAGCCGTCGAAGCACCTGGGCGCTGGCGGTTCTTGGAGCGATCGTTCTGGTCGGGGCATCTATCTGGGTGGCGCGCTCCGGTCTGTTGGACCGCTTTAGTGATTGGGATGCAATGGATGCGCTCCTCGGGCGGTTGGGTCCCTGGAGCGCCGTGTTCCTGTGGGTCGCACAGATCGTCCAGGTGCTTGTGCCGGTCATCCCCAGCCAGCTGTTGGGCATGGCCTCCGGCTATCTCTACGGCCCAATCTGGGGAACGTTGTTGTCCGGCCTGGGCGTTATCGTGGGCTCCTGGGTGGCCATCCGTCTGGCCAGACGCTATGGAAGGCCGTTCGTGGAGCGCCACGCCAGTGTGGAAACCATCGACCGCGTGGACGAGCTCTCCCATCGCTACGGGTCCTGGGCGTTCTTCCTCGTCGCGTTGATCCCGGTTCTGCCCACCGATGTCGGTTGTTTCGTGGCGGGGCTCACGCCCCTCAAGACGAGAACACTCCTTCTGCCCATCATGCTCGGCCGGCTTCCAGGGGTACTCTTGCTCAACATCCTGGGGGCGACTTCCACCGCGATCAGCCTGGAGACGATGCTCATCGTCACGGCGGTGACTCTGTGCGTCGCGGCGCTCCTCTTTCAGTTGCGCGGGAGGCTGGAGGCCGCGGCGCACAGAGCGCTGCAAAAGCTGTAGAGCGGCCGGCGGCGCGCCGGATTCTAGATCAGCAACTCGTCGATGGCTGTGCGGAGCTCGCCCAGCCCAAAGGGCTTCATCAGGTACGGCAGATTCTTTCTGGTCAGGAAAAAGTGGGTGCTGCTGCCGATGCTGTCCCCGGTGATAAAGAGCACCCTGCCCTCCAGGCCGGGATAGTAGGTCTGGATTTCCTCATAGAGACGCGCGCCGCCCATGTTCGGCATCCGGATGTCGCTGATCACCAGATCGAACGGAACGCCGCGCTCGTGGGCCTGCCGCAGATACCGAAGCGCCTCCTCTCCATCCCTGCCGAGAAGCACGCGATGGCCGTCCTGATTGAGCACGCGCTGTACGACGCGCGCCACGGGTTCCTCATCCTCCACCAGGAGCACCAGCTTGTTGGTCACCCGAGGGCTCTGGTCCACCTCGTCCTCTGCTGAGCTCTCGGGGACCTCGTCGGTGTAGGGCAACGCCACGACAAACTCGGCCCCCTCAACGGACTCCTCATTGGCCCAGATGCGCCCGTTATGTTCGCCTACGATGCCAAAGCAGATGCTCAGGCCGAGGCCAGTGCCCTTCCCGACCTCTTTGGTGGTGTAAAAGGGCTCAAAGAGATGGCGCTTGGTCTCCTCGCTCAGGCCAGGCCCGCTATCGGCGATGTGGACGTGGACCATGTGCCCGGCCCGTTCCGTCCACACGCGCAGCCGGCCGCCGCCAGAAGAGGCCGTCATCGCATCCCGTGCATTGGAGATCAGGTTAAAGAACACCTGTTGTAGTTGGTGAGGATCCCCCATGACCGCAAGGGCATCGTCGGAGAGTTGGAGTTCGACGGAGATATTCTCGATGCGCAGTTGGTAGGCCTGAAGCTCAAGCGTCTGCTGAAGCAGGAGGTTGATGTCCGTCGGGCGTCGCATGGAGGAGTGCTCCCGCGCAAACGTCAGAAGGTTCCGCACGATGCGAGCCGCTCGCTGGGCCTGCTCGTGGATGCGTGTCACATCCTGCCGCACCTGGGGATCCAGTCCATCGGTCATCTGTAGCAACTGGGCATAGCCGCTGATGGCAGCCAGAGGGTTGTTCAGTTCGTGCGTTATGCCGGCGATCAGCTGTCCGATGGCCGAGAGTTTCTCGGACTGAATCAGCTGCGCTTGCGTGTCCCGGAGATGCTCCAGGCTGTCCTGTAGATCCTGGAACAGGTCCGCGTTGTAGATCGCCGCGGCCGCCAGCGTCGCCAGTGTCATCAGCAGGCGCTCGTCGTCATGATCAAAGGCATTGGGATGTGACGAGTCCACGCTCAGGGTTCCGATTGGGTGCTCGCGGAAGATGATCGGCGCCGTCAGGAGCGAGCCGATGTGGCGCTGGTTGCCCGTTGGGAAGAATCGCGTGTCTTGAGTGGCATCCGCGATATTGACGACGCTCCCGGTGGAGAGCGCCAGTCCAGCCGCACCGATCCCGGGGCGCAGCGCGCTCGAGCGTGCACGGGGAACTCGCCTGTCCCCTTCCGCAAAGAGCACACGGGTGGCCACCAGGCGCTCGCCAGCCTCATCCAGGAGATGCAGCACGCAGTTCTTGGCGTTGGCAATCGTCTCGACACAGGAGCTCACCACCAGATCCAGGAGAGGGTCGAGTTCCACTGTGGACATAAAGGCCTGGCTGACGCGGAACAAGACGTTTTCCTGCTTGGCCTCCGCATCGCGCTCCTCGCGCATCGAGGCGGTCTCCAGGGCCAGAGAGAGCATGGCCCCAAGGGAGTCGAGAAGGCGCTCGTCGGGGGATGTGGCGCCGTAGCGAAGCACCAACAATACCGTGTCGCCGCTTGATGTGCGGCTTCTCCAGGCCAACACTCCCAGCGACACTTCGGGAGCTCTGATCACTCCACGGAGAAAGAGACCGCTCTGATCCAGTGCTGCGGCCTCGCGCGCGCGAGCGAGATCCGGCGTTTGAGGCAGATTGTGCTCCCGCAGGCAGGAAAACCCCTTCTCATCGATCGAGTAGATCCCTCCACCTTCGGCCCGGCTGTAGTCCAGGGCAACATCCAGGATGTGAGCCGGGAGGGATTCGGCGTTTCTGCTGCGGATCCTGGCCAGTCCTGCCGACCATGATTCGGGTGTGCGAGATGTCAACGATCCCCCTGTTCTCCGTTTGCTGACGGGCGAGACGGTGCGGAGTTCATGCGCTGGCGGCGCCGTTGCAGCCTCGCGAGTCTCCGGCTGAGATGCTGTAGCGCCATATCCGGGTTCGGATGCGCGATCATCCCCGTAGCGAGCCCCTGCATGGCGCGCGTGACCAGGATTTCGGCATCGCCGTATGCCTTCACGGTGTGCTCATAGTACTTGGCCAGTTCGACGTACGAGTACAGGGCGTTGTCGGCCAGACCGTCCAGCCACAGCGGCACAGCCTCCTGTACACGCCCGCTACGCTTGAGCATCGCCGCGAGCCTGCGACGAGCATCCTGCCGGATCGAGGCGTCGTTCACCGTCAGGCCCGCTCGATAGGCTTCAGCTGCCAGATCGGCGCTCTCATCGGCCTCCCGGATCCGTCCGAGGGCCGCGGGGTCGTAGGCGCCCCTCTCTGCGGCCGCCGGGGGATCGGCCAGCGCGCTCGCGGCCTCGGCCGCCAGGGTAACCATGCTCAGGATATCATACCGGTTGTGGTAATAGACCCGTGCGACGTTCTCTGTCTCGCCGGTGGCAAGGTACTCGGCATAGATTGCCGGTATCTCATAGCCGGGGATGTCGCTATCTCCGCGCGCCACCTTGAGCAGATCCGATTCCAGGGCGCTGAGCGCACAGGAGGCCAGAAGCCGGCCCCAGAGCCGCCTGGCTGTGGGCAAAAGATCCAGGTGCGCCATGCCCGAGAGCGGCGAACGCTCCCATCCGTTCAGAATGTAGCGTGTCTCGAGTACCGGCAGGTCAAAACTGCGCCCGTTAAAGCTGATCAGGCCTGCAGCGTTGGCCGCCTCCGCCTCGATTCGTTCCAGGAGAAGGGGCTCATCGCCATAGTCGGGCGCCAAGTACTGGCGCACAACGAACGAATCGGCACCCACGTCAACTCGGCCGATGCCCACCATAAAGGCAAACGTGCCTGGCCCCCTGCCCAGACCCGTGGTCTCCGTATCGATCAGCAGCGCACCGGCCAGATCGAACGGCTCCCGCCGGGTGTAAAGGAGCGCGGGCCAGTCCGCTTGGGCTCCGACGACAAATTCGCGCAGCATCCGCTCGCCGTGTCGCTCGCTCAGCGGAACACGCGTCTCGCCCACATACAACGAATGCCCGGCGGAGCGGAGCCAATAGCCAGGGACAAGCGACTCCAGCGGGGGTGCCGTGCGGCCAACCGATATGGCCTTCGCCCCGTTGTTGCTCTGCTGACCAAGGATGTTGGTGATTCGATCCCGGATATCCACCGTCACTCCGGTTGCGTGCCTCTGGCCCCAGTTCGCCCGAGAGGGCGTTTCAGCGATTATAGCATCGGCCGAGCACCCGAAAAAGCGGATCGTCAACCCGTGAGGGGCTCATAGAGCTCCTGGATCAGCGCGATCACACGCTGCTTGCGTTCGGGCTGAACCGTCAATGCCGGGCCGATACACGATGGGCATCCGCCCTCACACAGGCACTGCTGAACGCGGTCCCTGGAGGCCGTCAGAAGGGCCCGAATCAGTGGCGGAAGGCTCTCGGCGATCCCATTGCCCCCCGGTGCGCGGTCATACACGAACAGCGTGGGGTGCTCCAATCGGCGGGCTCCGGAATCCGCGTGCGTGCCAATGTCGTTGGGGTCACAGAGCACCCACAGCGGGATCAGGTGGCGCAGCAGGTGCCCGAGGTCTGCCAGCGTGCCGTACGTGGCCGCCTGTCGCTCAGCGAGCCGGTGACACGCCGGACAGAGCGTCATCAGGTTGTCCAGGCGATTCGCCAGGAGGTAGAGATCGTTTTCTCGTTCGATCCATCCAAAGGTCTGAAAGGGGACCACATGGTGGACGTCATGGGCGCGGCCCGGCAGTTCCGGCGCGCCGCACTGCCGGCAGCGATGCCCGTCACGGGCGCGTGCTGCTGCGCGCTGTTGCTCCCAGTTGGGGCCACGATTCCCAGAGTATGCCCCGTACCACAGTCCCCGCTCCTCCAGGCTACCCACGAGTTCCTTGCGTATGCCGATCCAGCATCCAGACGTGTAGATGACCTGCTCCGGCATGTCCAGGGGCTCCCTCCCCAGCACCAGGTGCGTCTCGATGAGTTCGCGCCGAAAGGAAGTGACCTGGTTGGTGACGCGCAACTCCCCCGAAGAGGTGACAAGAGATCCCTCTTCGCTCTCGGTGTGGATCTCTTCGACCTCGATATCGGTGCGTTCGGAGGCGACGGTGAGAAAGGGCAAGCTAACCGGCTCTACACGGGCCACGCCCGCCGCAAGGCCCAGCGACTGTACAAGATACTGACGACCTTCGTGCAGATAGACGGCCCCCGGGTGGAGCCAACGAGGGGCGTCGCTGGCTTCCACCTGGCCGATGACGCTCTCGGGGCCGTTGGCGGCCAGCGTGACGATCTCGACCCGTCGAGCATCCGCGGTCCTCAGCGACACATCCGCAGCAGGATAGCGCACGGCGCTCCAGTGCCACCGCCTGTCACTCTCCCTCACCTCGCCAGAATCTGCCAGGCCGGCGAGGATCGCATCTCCGGAGGGCACGTGGGCGGCCTCCTCCTGCGGCATGGCGAGTTCGTACAGCGCTGAACGCATCTGTGCGATCCGAACGTGCAGGTTGTGCGGGTTAATCCGCGCCGCTTCGGGCGGCGCTCCCAGCATTTGTTCCGGATGCGTCAGCAGGTACTGGTCCAGCGGGCTCCCGGAGGCTACGAGGACCGCCAGCCCGCCCTCGGAGGTTCGCCCCACTCGCCCGATGCGCTGCCAGGTGCTGGATGTGCTTCCCGGATATCCGAGCAGCACGCACGCGTTCAGCCCCCCGATGTCGATGCCGAGTTCCAGCGCGCTCGTCGCCACCACGCACCGGACTTGGCCATTGCGCAGGCCGGCCTCGATCTCGCGCCGCTCCAAGGGCAGATAGCCCGCGCGGTACCCTCGGATCGCCCGGGCGTCCAGGCCCAGCGCCGGAGCGGCGCTTCGGAGGGCGATTACCATCTGCTCCACCGCCAGCCGTGACCGCGTAAAGCACACCGTCTGCAGTCCATTCTGAAGCATCGCGATGACGAGCAGGCGCGCGTCATCGGCGGCGGCGCGGCGGGTGCCCAGCCGGCGATCGACGATCGGTGGGTTGTACAGGGCGATATCCAGGGGAGGCTCTGGTGCGCCATTGTCCTCCACGACGCTCGCCGGTTCCCCGATCAGGGCTTCCGCCAGCTCCGCAGGGTTTGCCACCGTGGCCGAGGTGCAGATGAACCGGGGGGCGCTCCCATAGAACCGGCAGAGGCGCCTTAGCCGCCAGAGCACGCCGGCGACCTGGCTGCCAAAGACGCCCCGGTAGGTGTGCATTTCGTCCAGGACGACGTAGGCGAGCCCTCGGAGGAACGCGCGCCACGTGACGTGGTTGGGCAGGATGCCGGCATGGAGCATGTCCGGATTGGAGATGAGGACGCGGGCCCGCTGCCGCACCAGAGCGCGCCTGGCGGGTGGCGTGTCGCCATCATAGGTGGCCACCAGATCCTCATCGAGGCCCAGGATCCGCAGGGCCTCAGCGGCGCGTGTGTACTGGTCATGCGCCAGAGCTTTGGTCGGGAAAAGCAGCAGCGTGTTCCCCGTGCCATCGACGAGCCGCTGAAGCATTGGGATCTCGTAGCACAGGGTCTTGCCGGATGCCGTCGGGGTGACGACAACCGTGTTTTGTCCAGCGAGCGCCTGGAGGCAGGCCCTGGCCTGGTGACTGTACAGCCGCTCCACGCCGCGGGCCCTCAGCATCTCGGCGAGGGCCGGAGATACCTCGGGCGGGATCGGCATTAGATGGGCTTGGCGCTCCGCCCGTCGATGCCAGCTGACCACCTGCGCCGCAAGAGCAGGATCCGTCTTGAGGGCCGCGATCGCCCCTCGCAGATCAGGCGCGCGATCCATCGGCTTTGGCTCCGCGGCCGGAGATGAGCTCGCGCAGGCCCGCCTCGTCAAGCGTTGGGACACTGTTGCGCTCAGCCTGCTGCAGTTTGCTGGCTCCCGGTGCTTCCCCAATAACCAGGTAGTTCGTCTTGCTCGAGACACTGCCGGTAACCTTGCCGCCCGCCGCGGCGATCAGTTCGCTGGCCTGTTCTCGGCTGAGCGTGGGCAGCGTTCCGGTGATGGCGAGGCTCAGGCCCGCCAACGGGAGCGAGGTCGCGTCGCTTGAGGCGATCTCCCCCACCATCCGCACGCCCCTCTCGCGCAACCGCTGGATCATCTCGCGATTGCCGGGCCTTCTCGTGTACGCCACGACGTCCCCCGCGATGATCGGGCCGATACCTTCGATCTCTGTCAGCGTCTCCTCACGGACCTGCAGCAGGGCGTCCATCGAGCCCAGGGCGCGGGCAAGCAACTGCGCCACTTGCGTGCCGACTCCCTGTATCCCCAGGCCTGCCAAAACGCGCCACAGGGGCTGTTCGCGCGAGCGATCCAGAGCCTGTAGCAGATTATCCGCACGCTTTTCTCCGAATCCCTCCAGAGCGACAAGGGCCTGGCGATCCAGGGCGTAGAGATCGCTGACATCCTGCACGAGGCCGGCCTCAACGAGTTGCTGGGTCACACGGATGCCCAGGCCCTCAATGTCCATGGTGCCACGAGACGCCCAGTGCTCTATCCGGCGGACGCGCTGCGCCGGGCACAGAGCATTGGCACAGTACACGGCGACTTGCCCTATCTCCTGCTCGACAGGCTGTCCGCACGACGGGCAGGCTTCCGGCAGCGACACGATGCGCTCATCGCCCGTTCGGACCGCGACCACCGGTTTGACAACCTGGGGTATCACGTCGCCGGCACGCTGGATCACGACCAGATCCCCCTCCCGTATGTCCTTCTTCTGGAGGTCGTCAAAGTTGTGCAGCGTGGCCTGTCGGATCTCTACGCCGCCGAGGCGTACCGGCTCCAGAACCGCATAGGGCGTGAGTACCCCGGTGCGCCCGACGTTCACGCGGATCTCAAGCAAGCGGGTGGTCGCCTCGCGCGACGGGAACTTGAACGCGACGGCCCAGCGGGGAGCATTGCCGACGATCCCCAGCTGTCTCTGGACGTCCAGCGAATCCAGCTTGATCACGACGCCATCGGCCTCATAGTTCAGCTCGTCACGGCGATCCATCCACTCCCTGCAGAAGCGGATCGCCTGTTCGAGATCGTCCATGCGGCGGATATCGGGGTTCACGGCGAATCCGAGCTCGCGCAGGTAGGCCAGCGCATCCCACTGGGACGCAACTCCCACACCCCGGACGTACCCGATGCTGTAGACAAACAGCCGCAAGGGGCGAGTGGCCGTGACGGCCGGATCCAGCTGGCGCACCGAGCCGGCAGAAGCGTTCCGGGGGTTGGCGAAGGGCTCCTGTCCCTCGTCGCGCCGTTGCTCGTTTAGGCGTTCAAATAGATCCCTCGGCATGTATATCTCGCCCCGGACCTCGATCCGCGGCGGCGGTGCCATCTGGAGGCTGTCCGTCACCGGGATTCTCAGGGGCACATTCCGGATCGTCCGCACATTGGGGGTGATATCCTCCCCCACCCGGCCATCACCGCGCGTAGCTCCCCGCACCAGCAGGCCGTTCTCATACGTAAGCGCCACGGCAAGCCCGTCGATCTTGGGCTCTGCCACGAATGATGGCACGGTGCCCTCCGGCATGAGCCGCTGGGCGCGGCGAAACCAGGCGCGCACCTCCTCCTCATTAAAGGCATCTTCAAGGCTCGTCATGGGCTCAGGGTGCACCACCCGAACGAACTCAGGGAGCGGCTCCGCTCCAACCCGTTGCGTGGGCGAGTCCGGAGTGACGAGGTCGGGATGCCGCGATTCGAGCGACTCGAGCTCACGCATGAGCGCATCGTACTCGGCGTCGCTGATCGTTGGCGCGTCCAGGGTGTAGTACAGGTAACCGTGATGCGCCAAGAGCGCTCTCAGCTGTGTGATCCTCTTCGCTTCGTTTGCGACCATCGTCTGGTTCACTCCTGAGTACAAGCCACGCCCGGAAGCGCCACGAGGGTTGGCTTCCGGGCGCATGAAGGCCCAGCGCTGCAACGCAGCCGTTGAGATCCGGCTACTGCTTGGTCAGAAAGTCCTCCGCAGCCCAACCTGAGGTGCCGACATCATCGCGGATCTGCCACCAAGTATACCCGGTGGACTCCTCTGGCCCGCCGATGACTTCGACCACCTTGTCCTCCGCCAGCATCTTGACGACAGGATGCCCCGTACCGGCCCCGGAACGCATCCTGAGCCCGGCGCCATCGGTGCAACACACCAACGCAGTATCCCCGACGGCGAGTGGCTCTCGAGGGGCCGCGGTCTCTTCGGCCGCCGCTTCCAGCGTCTCTGGGCTTTCAGCCTCGGTGGTGACGGCTTCGGTCGTGGCAGGCGGCAGTGTAGGCAGAGAAGTTGTGCCCGTGGGAGCATAGGCCGGCAGCGTCGCCTGTTCGGTGGGCGACTGCGTCGGCTGGCCAACCGCGCCGACTGGCCTCGTGGGCGTGATGCTGGCCTCAGCACTCTCTTCCGTCTGTGGCGAGAACAAGGCCCACCAGAGACCGATCACTACGAACAATACGAGGGCAGGAACCGCGATGTACATCCATCTCGGCCACGCTTCTTGCGTGGATCGTGTGCGGCTGGGGCGGCTGTCATTTGCGGGCATGGACCCCTCCTTTGCTGGTGCGTTCTCGATCGCCAGTGATTATAGGTCCGGGCTGGGCCCTGTCAATGCTGTCAAGGAGAATCGCCCTCCAAGGTGGCTTAGCCTGTCTGGCCCGTTCGGTCATCTGGGCTCGCCTGGTCCGTGTGTGACTCGATGTACCGCGGGAGACCCCGGATCACGGCAGCCTGCGCGTCGGTCAGGGCCGAATAGGCCGCGAGATCCGCGTGAATCTCACCCTGCTTCGCCAGCCAGGCGAGGACTTGATCGGCCGGTGCCGAGCTGACGTGTTGGTGCTCGAGGTAGCGGGCGGTCCAGGTCATAAAGTCCTCGCCCCAGGACACGCCATAGTCGGCGTTGCTCCGGGGCTCTCGCACGCGCCCTGTCTGCCTTCCTGTTCCAGCTGCTGCCGCGGCGGCGCCAGGTTCCCTCGCGCTCTGAGGTCGCGAGCCGGCACGCTCACGCCGCTCTCGCGCCTGCCCCTCGCCCGATGGGCGGCCCACTTCGGGCTGGCGATGGCGCACCCGGGCGTGCCCCTCGTCGTCAATGTAGGGTTCATCGATGAACTCATGCCGGCGGCGGTCATAGGCACACCAGATCGCCTCCAGCCAGTACAAGTAGCGGCCAACGCCAAAGTGCACAGCAGCGCGCTTGAGCGCATCGGACACCGCGCTCTTCCACGGATCGGCCTGCTCTCTATCTGAAAGAACGTACTCTCCCACATCTTCGCGCGTGACGCCCCTGATCGTGAGGCTGGACTTTACCACCAGCCTGTCCCCCTGGATGCCCAGGGGTTCCCAGTGGAAGGACCAGTCTCCTCCGACGGCCAGATCGAGCCTCTCCGATACGACGCGAGGGTCTACGTAGGCCACCGCCAGAGCGTTCCCGCTATCCGAGATCACCTGCGGCTTCCAGCGGACCTGATCGGAGCGGAAGGGCTCTGCGAGCCTGGCGAGCGTATCGCGATCCAGTATGTCACCCATTCTGCTCCTTTCCTGGGCCCGCCGTGCAGGGCCACTGGCCACAGTATAGAACATCCGTTCGTAATCGTCAATGGATGAGCGTCGGTAGATTGCTTGTCGGCAACCGCTAACGCGGAGGCAGGCCGTAGATGGCTCGGCCGTTGCC
>Ga0123332_1002450_pt1 | contig 17573 bp, 20 predicted proteins | sample BioC12SIPDNA_4_FD_89958 | JGI IMG/M metagenome (GOLD analysis project Ga0123332, IMG submission 89958) | Anaerobic biogas reactor microbial communites from Washington, USA - Biogas_R2_A C12 SIP DNA | ecosystem: Engineered > Bioreactor > Anaerobic > Unclassified | place: Washington, USA...
CGCGCGTCCGGTGACGGTCGACGGCCTGCCGCTCGTCGGCCCCACGAACGCCCCCGGCGTATGGGTCCACGGTGGTCACGGCATGTGGGGCATGTGCCAGGGCCCGGCGACCGCCCGGCTCCTGGCCGAGCAGATGACCACCGGGACCACCCCCGCGGCGCTGCGCCCGCTGAGCCCGACCCGCTGAGCCCAGCCCACCCGACCGGGACCACTCCTCGACCGAGCGCGTGGCGTGGCGCTCCCAGGGGCCACCGAGCGCGTGGCGTGGCGCTCCCAGGGGCCACCGAGCGCGTGGCGTGGCGCTCCCAGGGGCCACCGAGCGCGTGGCGTTGCGCTCCCTGGGGCGACCGGGCGCATCAACCCAGGAAGGTGCGGATGAACCCAGGAACCGTTCTTGGGTTCATCCGAACTTTGCTGGGTTGATCGTTCGCTGCTCGTGCCCGGTCGTGCGGGAGCCGGGCCCGTCTCGGTACAGTCGGCTCCATGGCCAACTGGGAATACGCAACCGTGCCGCTCATCGTGCACGCCACCAAGCAGATCCTCGACCAGTGGGGGGAGGACGGCTGGGAGCTCGTGCAGGTCGTCCCGGGCCCCGACGGTGGCGGGAACCTCGTCGCCTACCTGAAGCGGGAGAAGGCATGAGCGCGGTCGAGGACCGCCTCGCCGAGCTGGGCCTCACCGTGCCGGAGGTCGCGACGCCGGTCGCGGCCTACGTCCCGGCTCTGCAGCACGGCGGCCTGGTCTTCAGCTCCGGCCAACTGCCCATGGTCGACGGCCAGCTCTCGGTCGCCGGCAAGGTGGGCGAGGGCGAGGGCCTTGTCGACCCCGAGACGGCCAAGCAGGCCGCCCAGCAGTGCGCGCTCAACGCGATCGCGGCTGTGAAGTCCGTCGTCGACGACCTGGACAAGGTCACCCGCGTGATCAAGGTGGTCGGGTTCGTCGCCAGCGACCCCTCCTTCACGGGTCAGCCGGGCGTCATCAACGGCGCGAGCGAGCTGCTCGGCAAGGCCTTCGGCGACGCGGGCGTCCACGCCCGGTCGGCGGTGGGCGTGGCCGTGCTGCCGCTGGACACCCCCGTCGAGGTGGAGATCACCGTCGCCGTCGAGGCCTGATCGGTGGTGCACCGCGACTTCCCGATGCCCGAGCGGCTCCGGGGGCACGCGCAGGCCTGGCTGGACCGGGACGCCGCGAAGGAGGACTCGCGGCAGGACCCCGCCCCGGCCAAGCCGTCGGCGACCGTCATGCTGCTGCGGCCCGGCGGCTCCGGGCCCGAGGTCTTCGTGCTGCGGCGCGCGGCGACGATGGCCTTCGCCGCCGACATGCTGGCCTTCCCCGGCGGGGGAGTCGACCCGCGGGACGTCGACCCGCGGGTGCCCTGGGCCGGACCGTCCCCGGAGGAGTGGGCGCTCCGGTTGCGCACGTCCGTGGACCGCGCCCGCGAGCTGGTGATCGCCGCCGTCCGGGAGGTCTTCGAGGAGTGCGGGGTGCTCCTGGCCGGCCCCGACGCCCACACGGTCGTCGCCGACCTCACCGCCCCGGTCTGGGACGAGGAGCGGGACGCCCTGCTGGCCCGGGAACAGTCGTTCGCAGAGCTGTTGATCCGCCGCGACCTCGTGCTCCGCACCGACCTGCTCGGGCTGCGGGCGCACTGGACGACCCCGGAGTGCGAGCCGAAGCGCTACGACACCCGCTTCTTCGTGGCGCTCCTGCCCGAGGGCCAGGTCGCCGACGACCGCAGCTCCGAGGCGGCCGAGGTGCTCTGGGCCGACCCACGGGATCTCCTCGCCCAGCACGACGCGGGCGAGCACCTGGTGCTCCCGCCGACCCGGGTGATGCTCGAGCAGCTGGCCCGCGCCGGCAGCCTGGAGGAGGCGCTGGGAGCGGCCGCCGAGGTATGGCCCGTCATGCCCCGCCCGGTCGAGCACGGCGGCAGGCTGTGGATGCGGGCCCCCATCGACGAGCGGGGCGACGGCGTCGCCCCCGACCCAGCACCGGACACAGCAACGGACCCAGCACCAGACCCGGCCACGGACCAGGCCGCGCGTCGGGGCTGAGCCAGCGAACGGCATACGGAAGGGACTGAGATGGAGTCGTGGACCGGAGGTCCGCTGAACGAGCGGGTCACCTGCCGGCTGTGCCCGAACCCCGGGCCGATGACGCTGGACGGCACGAACACCTGGGTGCTCTCCGCCCCCGGGGCCGACGAGGCGGTGGTGATCGACCCCGGGCCGCTGGACGAGGAGCACCTGCAGCGGGTCCTGGACGACGTGTCGGGCCGCGGAGCCAGGGTCGCGCTCACCCTCGTCACCCACGGCCACCACGACCACGCGGAGTCGCTCGGCCGGTTCGCCGAGCTCACCGGCGCGCCCGTGCGGGGCAACTGCCCCGGTGCCGAGCCGGTGGTCGACGGGGAGGCCCTCGAGGTCGCCGGCCTGCGCCTGACGGCCGTGCTGACGCCGGGCCACACGATGGACTCGGTGTGCTTCCGGCTGGACCCTGACGGGATCCTGTTCACCGGCGACACGATCCTCGGACGCGGCACCACGGTCGTGGCCCACCCGGACGGTCAGCTGGCGGCCTACCTGACCTCGCTGGACACGATCGGGGGCCTGGTCGACGACGGCCTCGTGACGACGCTGGCGCCTGGTCACGGTCCGGTGCTCACCGACGCCGGGGCCACGGTCAGGGAGTATGTCGTGCATCGCCACGAGCGACTGGAGCAGGTCCGCGTGGCCTCACAGGGTCAGGAGGGCCTGGGTCGCTCAGAGCTGGCGGACCTGGTGGTGTCCACCGTGTATGCCGAGGTGCCGCGGAACGTGTGGCCCGCGGCCCGGCAGAGCGTGCTGGCCCAGCTGGACTACCTGGACCTGGGGCGCTCGGGGCGGTAGGCCCGCCCTGGCCTGCGCCCGGCGGTGCCGGACCTCAGCGGGACCGGCGGCGCAGCCGCTCGAGGTCGATCAGCGTGACGGACTTGGCGCCGAGCACGAGCCACCCGCGGGTCGCGAAGTCCGCCAGGGCCTTGTTGACGGTCTCGCGGGAGGCACCGACGAGCTGGGCGAGCTCCTCCTGGGTGAGGTCGTGGGACACCTTGACGCCGGCGTCGGTGCGCTTGCCGAAGCGGACGGACAGGTCGAGCAGCGCCTTGGCCACGCGACCGGGAACGTCGGTGAAGACCAGGTCCGACATGTCCTCGTTGGTGCGGCGCAGCCGGCGGGCCAGCCCGGCCAGCATCATCATGGCGACCTCGGGGTGCAGCTCGAGGAAGTGCCGCAGGTCGGCGTTGCCGAGCGAGATCAGCTCGGCCTCGGCCACGGCGCGGGCGCTGGTGAGCCGGGGGCCGGGGTCGAACAGGCTCAGCTCGCCGAACATCTCGCCCGGGCCCAGGACCGACAGCAGGCTCTCCCGGCCGTCGCCGCTGGTGCGCGCCAGCTTCATCTTGCCGGTGACGATCACGTAGAGGGAGTCGCCCGGGTCCCCTTCCTCGAAGACCGACTCGCCGCGCGCCAGGCGGATCGGCGTCATCGAGTCGGCGAGCCGCATCGCGGTCTCGTCGTCCAAGGCCGCAAAGAGCGGCGTCTTCTTCACGACTTGACGGTCCACGGTGGTCATCCTGCCATTAACCCGCCTTGTCGTGTCGAGTGACTGACCGAATGTCTATGGTGGGCCGTGTGATCGAGCCCGCTGCCACACCCACCGGGGAGACCCCGTTGGCGCTCACCCGCCGAGCCCGTCGGATGTATCGGGTCCTCGCCGAGCGCTACCCGGACGCGCACTGCGAGCTCGACTTCCGCAGCCCCTTCGAGCTGCTGGTCGCCACGATCCTGTCCGCGCAGACCACGGACGTGCGGGTCAACAGCGTCACGCCCGAGCTCTTCCGCCGCTATCCGGACGCCCACGCCCTCGCGGCGGCCGACCGCACCGACGTGGAGACGATCATCGCCTCCACCGGGTTCTTCCGGGCCAAGACCGAGTCCCTGCTGCGGTTGGGTGCCACCCTGGTCGAGGAGTATGACGGGCAGGTCCCCTCCCGGATGGCCGACCTGGTGAAGCTGCCCGGCGTGGGTCGCAAGACGGCGAACGTCGTGCTGGGCAACGCGTTCGGGGTGCCAGGGATCACCGTGGACACCCACTTCGGCCGACTCGTCCGTCGGTTCGGCTGGACCTCGCTGGAGGACCCGGTCAAGGTCGAGCACGCCGTCGGCGAGCTGATCCCGCGCAAGGAGTGGACGCAGCTCTCGCACGTCTTGATCTTTCACGGGCGCCGCACCTGCCACGCCAAGAAGCCCGCCTGCGGGGCCTGCCCGGTGGCCAGCCTGTGCCCGGCCTACGGCACCGGCGAGACCGACCCGGTGAAGGCCGCGAAGCTCGTCAAGGACGGGCCGCCACGGTGACCGTTCCGGGGTGGCTGACCGACCTGGCGGAGCGGGCCGGTGACGCCGTGGAGGGGGCGCCGTGGCGACGGATCCTGCCACCGGCCGGCGGGCCGGGCCAGCGCCAGTCCGCGGTGCTGATGCTCTTCGCCCCTGGCGCCACGACCACCGGTGGGCACACCACCCCGGCGGTCCAGGCGCCCCAGGACGTCTCCATCCTGCTCACCGAGCGGGCCCACACGTTGCGCTCGCACCCCGGGCAGGTGTCCTTCCCCGGCGGCCGGTCCGAGCCGGGGGACAAGGACCTGGTGGATACCGCGCTGCGCGAGACGCATGAGGAGGTGGGAGTCGAGCCAGGCAGTGTCGAGGTGGCGGGAGTGCTGCCGCCGCTCAACCTGGTGGTCAGCTCTCACGACGTCTCGCCGGTGCTGGGGTGGTGGCCCGTTCCTGGCCGGGCGTGGGTCCGGGATCAGCGCGAGGTCGCGCGCGTCCTGCAGGTGCCCGTCTCTGACCTGGTCGACCCGGTCAACCGGTTCCGGGTGGGGCACCCGGGCGGCTGGGTCGGGCCCGCCTTCCAGGCAGAGGACCTGGTCGTGTGGGGCTTCACCGCGCTGCTGCTCGACGGCATCCTGCGGCTGTCCGGATGGGAGGTCCCGTGGGACGAGTCGGACGTGCGCCCCGTGCCCTGAAAGCGCGTCCCGTGCCCTGAAAGCTCAGCATGCGCGGACCTCACCAACTGCGAGCGCCTTCCGTGTCTGCGAGCCGGTTATTTCCGGCCCGAGGATGCGGAAGCCGCTCGCAGACGGTGAGTGAGGGTCCGAGGGCGCGTGAGCGATCGACGCAGACGGTGAGTGAGCGTCCGAGGGCGAGTGAGCGATCGACGACTGGCGGCCGGCGCGTGCAACCACCCTGACGCAACGACCCGCGAGAGGGCCCTTCGCAGAACCTAGGCCGAGGCGCCGGACTTGGTCGGCTTGATCGACGCCTTGAGGGTGTTGACCGTCTGCTGGGCGTTGGTGATGGCCTTCTCCGGCGTGGGCTTGACCTTCTTGAACTCCTTGAGGCCGAAGAAGACGAGCCCGCCGACGACCAGCAGGATCACGCCGGCCACGATGAGGAGGCCGGCCCAGAGCGGGAGGCCCGCGGCCTCGATGCCCCAGGCGGCGGCGAAGAAGAGCAGTCCCAGGGCATACAGCGCGAGGACGCCGGCGATGGCCATGGCCACCCCGCCCTTGCCTGCCCGGTTGACGCTCTCGGTGACCTCGCTCTTGGCGAGCTCGATCTCACCCCGGACGAGGGTGGACAGATCGTTGGTCGCGTCGGACACGAGCTGCCCGATCGTGCGCTCGGGAATCTGGTTGCCGGTCGTCATGCGCAAACCCTAACGCCTGACGCGCTGGCGCACAGGTCGGTCGGGATGCCGCTGCAGATCGGGCCGAACCGTCGGAGGGGGAGAGCGGGTGCGGACATAGGGAAGCGGGGGAGCAGCTGAGGAGAAACTGGAGGCAGACAAAGGGGTGTCCACCCGACACCCCCTGTTCGTGTCGGGTGGACACCCGTCGACTCCGGTCCCGTGACAGCCGGTGCTTGCCGCTATCCGAGGGAGTGGACCGCGGCCGCTATGTCGATAAGACAAGTCTGCCGCCCGCACCCTCTGGAGCGGCCCCCTAATAAGTAAGTTCTTCGCAAAGAATTTCGGGGGCCGCACGCGCCGTCAGTCCGAGCCGGACCCGGCACCCGAAGGCGCCAGGCCCTCCTTGATCAGGTCCATCACCGAGCTGTCCGCCAGCGTCGTGACGTCCCCGACCTCCCGCTTCTCGGCGACGTCCCGCAGCAGGCGGCGCATGATCTTGCCGGACCGGGTCTTCGGCAGCTCGGCGACGACGAGGATCTGCCGCGGCTTGGCGATCGGCCCGATCTCCTTCGCCACGTGGTTGCGCAGCTCGGCCACGAGCTCGGCGCCCTCGCCGACCTCGTCCGCCTCCTCGACGGCCTCCGAGCGCAGGATCACGAAGGCGACCACGGCCTGGCCGGTCATCGTGTCGGTCGCTCCCACGACGGCGGCCTCGGCGACCTTGTGGTGGCTGACCAGGGCCGACTCGATCTCGGTGGTGGAGAGCCGGTGGCCGGAGACGTTCATGACGTCGTCGACGCGGCCCAGCACCCACAGGTTGCCGTCCTCGTCCTTCTTGGCGCCGTCTCCGGCGAAGTACAGGCCCGGGTAGCGCGACCAGTAGGTCTCCTTGTAGCGCTCCAGGTCGCCCCAGATGCCCCGCAGCATGCCCGGCCAGGGGCTGCGGGCGACCAGGTAGCCGCCGGACCCGTCGGGCACCGAGTTGCCGGCTTCGTCCACCACGTCCAGGTCGATCCCGGGGATCGCCAGCTGGCAGGACCCGGGGCGGGCCGCCGTGACGCCTGGGAGCGGGCTGGCCATGATCGCGCCGGTCTCGGTCTGCCACCAGGTGTCGACGATCGGGGTGCGGTCCCCGCCGATCACCCGGCGGTACCACATCCAGGCCTCCGGGTTGATCGGCTCACCGACCGAGCCCAGCAGGCGCAGCGAGGACAGGTCGTGCGCGTTCGGGAACTCCTCGCCCCACTTCATGCACGCCCGGATGGCGGTGGGTGCCGTGTAGAAGACCGTCACCTTCTTGTCGGCGATGATCTCCCACCAGCGACCCTGGTGCGGGGTGTCCGGGGTGCCCTCGTACATCACCTGCGTAGCGCCGAGCGCCATCGGCCCGTAGACGATGTAGCTGTGGCCGGTGACCCAGCCGATGTCGGCCGTGCACCAGTAGACGTCGGTCTCGGGGTGCACGTCGTGCACCACGTGGGAGGTGTATACGCACTGGGTCAGGTAGCCGCCCGTGGTGTGCAGGATGCCCTTGGGCTTCCCGGTCGTGCCCGAGGTGTAGAGGATGAACAGCGGGTGCTCGGAGTCGAAGAACTCCGGGGTGTGCACCGGCTCGGCCGCCTCCAGCTGCTCGTGCCACCACAGGTCGCGGCCGTCCTGCCAGGCGACCTCGGTCTCGGTGCGCTTGACGACCAGCACGTGCTCGATGGTGGTCTCGCCGGAGATGGCCTCATCCACCGCGGGCTTGAGGGCCGAGGGCTTCCCGCGCCGGTAGCCGCCGTCGGCGGTGATGACCACCTTGGCCTCGCCGTCGGCGATGCGGCTGCGCAGGGCGTCGGCGGAGAAGCCGCCGAAGACCACCGAGTGCGGTGCGCCCAGCCGGGCGCAGGCGAGCATCGCCACGACGGCCTCGGGGATCATCGGCAGGTAGATCGCGACCCGGTCACCGGTCCCGACCCCCAGGCCGGCCAGCACGTTGGCGGCCCGCTGCACCTGGTCGTGCAGGTCTGCGTAGGTCAGGTCGCGGGTGTCGCCCGGCTCCCCGACGAAGTGGATGGCGACCCGGTCGCCGTTGCCGGCCTCCACGTGCCGGTCCAGGCAGTTCACCGCGGCGTTGAGCTTCCCGCCGACGAACCACTTGGAGACCGGCGCCTCCGACCAGTCCAGCACCTGGTCGAAGTCGGTGTCCCAGGTCAGGTACTTGCGTGCCTGGTCGGCCCAGAACCCCTCCCGGTCTGCCGCCGCCTGGTCGTACAGCTCCTGGGTGCCGTTCGCCTGGGCGGCGAACTCCTCGGACGGCGGGAACGTCCGATCCTCCTGCAGCAGGTTCGACAGGGTCTCCTGGGTCACGGTGCCTCCTCGGTCGTGCGGGTATCTCCCGACAGCCAACACTCTCACCCGCTGTGTGGCAACCGTGCCCGCCCCCCGCTGCGGCGACCGGTGCCCCCGGTGGGGTCAGCGGTCGCCGCAGGGGTTCAGCGGGGCGTCACCAGCGGTGGGCCACGTCGACGACGAGGCGGGCGCCGTCGCCGGGCCCGTCCAGCACGAAGGCCCGGAACGGCAGCCGGGCGCGCACGCCCAGCCCCAGGGTGGTCTGTCCCTCGAAACTGCCGGCCAGCGTCACCTGGCGGAAGGTGCTCCAGCCCGAGACGTTCACCAGCTTCGCCGGGTTCGCGGGGGAGTAGGTGGCGTCCCCGTCCTCGTAGGCCGGGGCCCGGAGGACGACCTGCAGGTCCGCGCCGCCGGCGAGCGGGACCACCGCGCCCGAGCCGTCCTGACGGACCGCGTCGACGTAGCGCACGTCATACGTCATCGACTCCGGCACGTCGTCCACGTCGATCACCAGCCGGTCGAAGCACGCGTGCCGCCCGGCCCGCACGTTCTCGACGGTGCCGGTGGTGTGGCTGGTGCCGTTGGTCCGGGGCAGCGAGCCCCAGTAGATGCCGCAGTACGGACTGCCCTGCATCACGGCGCTGATCCCGGTGCTGAGGGACGTCACAGGAGCGGTGAGGTCCGGTCCGCTCGCGACGGCCGGTGTGCCGGCGCCGACGATGGCAGCGACGGCCAGGGCCGCCCAGCCGCGGCGGGTGCGGTGCGTTCGGATGGTGCTCATGGTTCTCCTCCTTCGGGTGCGGGTCGTGGCCCCCGTGGGTCGATGGTCCAGGCCCGTTCTGTCATGCCGTATGACGTCACACGCCGCGGTCTGGTTGGTCACCTCCTGAGCGGGCCGGGGCCGGGAGCGGGTGCGGGCCCCGGCTACCCGGCCGTACCGCGAGGTGATCCGGTCCGTACCCTGAGCGCGTGGGTTCCCCGACGGGCGTCGCCGACCAGGTGCAGGCACTGCTGGCGCTGCCGGGCGTCGCCGACGGGGTGGAGGCCGCCCGGGAGGCCTGCACACAGCTGCGGTGGCACCAGGCGCTGCGCCGTCGGATCCCCGAGGCGGCGGCCGAGTCGCGGGTGCGGGGAGCGACCGCGACCGCCCTGCTCGAGGGTGCCGAGCCCGCAGGCTCCCGGGGGACCGTCGCCCTGGTCCGCGACCTCGTGCGCGGCGCCGCGTCGTGGCCGGAGGAGCCGAATCCCGTGGAGCAGGTCCTGAAGGGGGCCGTGCAGGTGACGGCCGCGACCGAGTCAGCCACCGCCGCAAGCCTGGCCAGTCCCGCCCAGCTGCTGGCCCGGCTGCACGTCGCGGCGGCAGCCGGCCTGCTCCCGGCCGACCAGGTCGGGCGACCGCGCCGGCCGGGGGAGACCTGCGCGGAGTTCGAGGAGTTCCTCGGCGCCGCGCCGGGTGCGGAGGAGCTGGCCGGGCGGCTGGGCCAGGTCTACGACCTGCTGGCCACGATCCGCTCGGGCGGCTCGGCGCTCGTCGTCGCCGCCCTGGTGCACGCCGAGCTGGTCACCGTGCGCCCGTTCGTCACCGGCAACGGCCTGGTGGCGCGCGCGCTGGAGCGGGTCGTGCACCGCGTCGGGGGGCTGGACCCGACCGGGGTGGCGGTGCCCGAGCTGGGCCACGCGCAGAAGGTGGGCGCGGACTACCGAGGCGCCCTCACGGCATACGGACAGGGCGGGGTCGAGGGGGTCCGGCTGTGGCTGCTGCACAGCGCCGAGGCGGCGGTGACGGGCGCCGGAGCGGGGACCGCGGTCGCCGACGCCGTGCTCGCCGGACGACTCAGCTGAACCCGCGTCCGACCGGGGCGGGGGGCCCGGTCCGGCGCCGCGGACCGCTGGTCAGGAGCTGACGGGGCCGCCAGCACTTCCCAAGCCGTCGGATCTGGAGTACAAAGGTGGTGTGTGGCAGGACCCTGGTTCTGCCGCCGGCGGTGACGACCCGGGCACCCACGCGCGGGCAGTCCACTGGTGGACCGTTCGAGGCCCGGCTCGCCGGACCCGACAACCGAGTGCACGCACTGTTCACCCGGGTGGCCACCGCCGAGGATGACGCCCCGTGAGTCGGGGCGTCATCCCTTGTCGGCCCCGCCCACGTGCCGGCGGACCGGCGGGTCGCGCAGCGCGGGCCCTGGTGCGGGACCGGTGCCGGGGCCGGGTCCTCGTCGGGGCGCCACCCGTTGTTTACCTGGAGTTTGCTTGCGCCGCTCGGTGTGGTGCATACTTGGAAGCACAGCGCTCCCCGCAAGGGTCGTAGCGCGGGCGTTGCAGGTCATCCCCCCCTGACCTGCAGCGTCGACGGCCCCCGCTCCCCCCGCGGGGGCCGTCCCCTTTCCCGGGTCTTTCCACAGCCTCCCGCCGCGCCGCTGCCGCATCCACAGGATGCCCCGGCGCGCTGCTGCCCGCTGTCTCGGCCCGCAGTCTGAGGCCATGGAAGAAGCACAGCTCAGCGGGGTCGTCCTCGGGGTCCTCGGGGCCTCTGGCGGTGTGGGCTCCACGGCGCTGGCCACCGCCTGCGCCGTGCGCTCGGCAGCCGCGGGCCGGGACGTGGTGCTGGTGGACGCGCACCCGTGGGGCGGAGGTATCGAGATGATGGCGGGCACCGATGCGGAGGCGGGCCTGCGCTGGGGTGACCTGGAGGGGGTGCGAGGGGACGTCGACCCGCGGAGGCTGGTCGCCGAGCTGCCGGTCGGCGAGACGGGGTTCCGCTGCCTCTCGTGGGGGGCCCACGCGCCGACCGGCGCACCACCGGGGCCGGACCCCGTGCTGGCGGCCGTTCGTGCGGCTGCACCGGTGACGGTCATCGACCTGCCCCGACCCACGGCTGGGCGATGGCACCAGGAGTGGTGGTCGGCGTGTGACCAGATCGTGCTTCTCGTGGAGGCCTCCGTCGTCGGGATCGGCGCCGCGGCGGTGGTGGCCGAGTCCGTACGCGGCCTGTCCGGGGTGGTGCTGCGCGAGCCCGCCGCGATCGCCGCGGACGAGCTCGTCGCGGCCCTGGGGGCGCCGCTGCTCGGGCGTCTGCCGGCCGACCGCACGGTGGTCCGATGCCTCGAGCGGGGCCGTGCGGTGGCCAGCGAGTCCGGGGCCCTGGCTGGCGCGGCGGAGGAGATCCTCGTCGCCCTCCTGCCCGGACTTCGGCATGAGTGACCGCCGCGACCACCTCCCCACGGGCGATCGCATCGCCGTGAGCGACCACCTCGCCACGAATGACCATGTCTGGCAACAGATCCGCAACGGGAAGCCACCGTCTCCGGATGCCGTCGACGGGATCGCGGACCGGGACGCCGTGCGGCTGGGCGCGGACGGCGTCGCCCGGCTGCGTCGTGACCTGCGCAGCGAGGTTCTGGGGGCCGGACCGCTCGAGCCGCTCCTCGACGACCCGGCGGTGACCGATGTCCTGGTCAACGGGGTCGACGGCGTGTGGGTGGACCGCGGCGATGGTCTGCAGCCCGCGCCGGTGAGTCTGGCGGACACCGACTCGGTGCGTCGGCTCGCGGTCCGCCTGGCGACGTTGGCGGGGCAGCGGCTGGACGACGCCTCGCCGTGGGTCGATGGTCTCCTGCCAGGTGGCGTCCGGTTGCACGCCATCCTCCCGCCGCTCGTGGCTGACGGCGCGCATCTGAGCCTGCGCATCCCGCGACGGACCAGTCCGGACCTGACGCTCCTGCACGAGTGGAGGATGCTCGACGACACCCAGGCGCGGGTGCTGCGGGCCGTGGTCGACGCCCGGGTGTCGTTCGTCATCACCGGTGGCACCGGGTCGGGCAAGACCACCCTGCTCGGCGCCATGCTCCGCGCCGTCGCCCCGGGGGAGCGGATCGTCCTCGTCGAGGACACCCGCGAGCTGGCGGTGGAGCACCCGCACGTCGTGCGGCTCCAGGGCCGCGCGGCCAACGTCGAGGGCCGGGGCGGGGTGACGCTGACGACCCTGGTGCGACAGTCCCTGCGGATGCGGCCCGACCGGCTCGTGGTCGGAGAGGTGAGGGGCGCGGAGGTGCGCGAGATGCTCAGCGCACTCAACACCGGCCACGAGGGTGGCGCCAGCACGCTGCACGCGAACGCCGTCGCCGACGTCCCCGCCCGGTTCGAGGCGCTGGGTGCCCTCGCCGGTCTGCCCTACGACGCGGTCCACGCGCAGTTCGCCAGCGCGATCGACATCGTGATCCACCTGGGGCGCCGGGACGGTCGACGGGCGGTGCAGGAGATCGGAGTCGTGACCCGGCAGGGCCAGACCCGGCTCGCCGAGGTGGTGCCGGCGCTGGGAGCTGGCGGGGGGCGACTCCCCGGGTGGCCCGTGCTGTGTCGGCTCCTGGGGCTGCCGTGAACGGGACGGCGGCGCTCCTGACGCTGCTGGCGGTCCTGGCCTGGCCAGGTCGCCGCAGGACTCGCGCCGTACGGTCCGGTTTGCGCCGCCGCCGGGGGTCCGGCGACGCGGTGCCGGGATCCTGGGCCACGGTCTCGGCCGTCCGCCGTCGGCTGGCGGGGCGCCGGCCGGGTCCCGCGACCCGGACCGCACCGTGGCTGCCCGTGCTCGACCAGCTCTCCGCCGCGTTGCGGTCGGGGCTGCCGCCGGCCGACGCGGTGGCGATCGTGCTGACCGGCGCCGGGCCCGCGGTCCGGGACCATCTGTCCGTCGTGCTCGCGGCGGCTCGGGAGGGCCGCCCGTGCGCCCCGGCCTGGGCGAGGGTGGTCCGGTCGACGGGCACCCCGGAACTCGAGCTGCTCGCCCGGTCGTGGGCCATCAGTGAGCGTCTCGGTGCCCCGCTCGCCGACGCGGTGGACAGCGCCTCCCGGGCGCTGCGGTCGCGTAGGGATCTGGACAGCAGGCTGGAGACCGCCACGGCGGGGGCGCGCACCACCGCCACCATCCTGACGCTGCTGCCGGTGGCGGGGGTCGGGCTCGCCCTGCTGATGGGCATCGCGCCGAGCACCTTGTATGGCTCCTGGCCCGCGGTCTGCAGCCTGCTCGCCGGACTGGTGCTCCTCGCGCTGGGGCGCGTGGTGGTGACGGGCATGATCACCCGGGCGACGGCCCTCCAGTGACGGGCGGGTCACTGGTGTTGGCGGGTCAGACGGTGCTGCCCGACGCCTCCACGGTGCAGGCGGTGCTGCCCGCCGCACTGGTGGCGCTGGCTGTGCTCCTCTGGCCGACCCGCGGGTCCTCGTCCACCTTCGTCGCGGGGAGGCCGGGAGCGGGGCACTCGCCACGGTTCCGGGTTCTCGGCCGGCCGGTCCGCACAGGACGGGAGCCTGACGTGCAGGTCCCTGACGTGCTGGACATCGTGGCGCTGGCGCTCGATGCGGGGGCCGGCACGGTCGCGGCGCTGCGCGCGGCGGCCCAGCACCTCCCCGGCCAGAGCGGCGTCGAACTGCGCACCGTGGTGGCGGCCCTGGAGTGGGGGCTCCCGGACGACGCGGCCTGGGCGGCGGCCCCGGACCGGTGGGAACCTGCCGGAAGGGCACTGCGGCTGGCAGCCAGGGCCGGGGTGCCCCCGGCAGCACTGCTGCGGCGCGCCGCCGAGGATCTACGGCGCGAGCGGCTCAGCCGGGTCGAGGTTGCCACCGCCCGGCTGGGGGTGCGGCTCGTGCTGCCCCTGGGCCTGGCCTTCCTGCCGGCCTTCATCCTGACCACCGTGGTGCCGGTCGTGCTCGCTCTCGCCGGTGCGCTCCTGTCGGGCGGGGCCGGGGCCCTCCTGGTGCCGTAGTGATACACCCGCTGCGGTGCCATGCAAGACCGGTGGCCACTTCGGCGTCACCAGCCCCGTCAGAACATCACCCCGGGGTTGAACGGCCCCGTCAGAACATCACCCCGGGGTTGAACAGGCCGTCAGGGTCGAGGGCCGCCTTGATCGTCGCGGTCAGCTCCATCACGTCGGGCCCCACCTGGTCGGGAAGCCACCCCTTCTTGAGGCGACCCACGCCGTGCTCCCCGGTGATGGTGCCGCCGAGGGAGATCGCCAGGTCCATGATCTGCCCGAAAGCCACGTGGGCCCGCTCGGCCTGTCCCGCGTCAGCCGGGTCGTAGGCGATGAGCGGATGGGTGTTGCCGTCACCTGCATGGGCGATGACGGAGATCGTCACGTCCTGCTCGGCGGCGATCGCCGCCACCCCGTCGATGAGGGCGGGCAGCGCCGGCAACGGGACCCCCACGTCCTCCAGCAACAGGGTGCCCAGCTTCTCGACCGCGGGGATCGCCGCCCGACGGGCGGCCGTGAACGCCTCGCCCTCGGCCGGGTCGGCGGTGGAGAACACCTCGGTGGCACCGTGGGCGTTAAAGGCTGCCTGGATGTGCTCCACCTCCGCCTGCCCGGCTGCGCCGGGGGCATCAGACTGCGCGACCAGCAGCGCGGCCGCCCCGCGGGGCAGGCCCATGCGGAACTGGTCCTCGACGGCGTTCACGGCCACCGCGTCCATGAACTCGAGCATCGCGGGACGCAGCTGGTCCGTCACGGCCAGCACCGCGGCTCCGGCGCTGCTCACCGTCGGGAAGACACCGACCACGGTGCACGCTGGTGGCTGTGGCGGGAGGAGGCGGAGGGTCACCTCGGTGATGACCCCCAGCACGCCCTCGCTGCCGACGAAGAGCTTGGTCAGCGACAGCCCCGCCGAGTCCTTGATCTGTCGGCCGCCCAGACGCAGTGCCCTCCCGTCGGCCAGCACCACCTCCAGCCCGAGGACGTAGTCGGTGGTGACGCCGTACTTCACGCAGCACAGGCCGCCAGCGTTGGTCGCGATGTTGCCTCCGATGGAGCAGATCTCGAACGAGGAGGGATCGGGCGGGTACCAGAGGCCGTGCTCGGCGGCCGCCGCCTTGACCTCCGCGTTGAGCAACCCGGGCTGCGTCGTGGCGGTGCGGGTCGCCGAGTCGATGGTCAGCGACCGCATCCGCTCGGTCGACAGCATGAGTGCGCCGTCCACCGCGGTCGATCCGCCGGACAGGCCGGTCCCTGCGCCGCGTGTCGTCAGCTTCACCCCGCGCTCCGCGCACCAGCGCACGATGGCCTGGACCTGCTCCGTGCTCGTCGGGCGGACGAGGGCCAGGGGGATGCCGGCCTGCGGGTCCAGGGCCCGGTCCTGCCGGTAGCCGCCCAGGACATCGGGATCGGTGACGACCATCCCCTCGGGCAGGGTGTCGATCAGGGCGCTGAGCGGTGGGCTGACGGCCATGCGACCACACTAGAGCGAGGGTCTTGTCCGGGTCTAAGGGCAGCCTTTGCTTGCTTGCGAGCACCCGCGAAATAGGGGAAATTTGAGTGTGAGGGGGCCGCTCAGGACAGCGCCCCAGAGCTACTTTCTAGGAGGCACCATGACGAACACCCGCACCTCCGACGCACTGACCACCTCTTCCGAGGTCGCAGCTGGCGCCGCCCAGCTGCTGTCACCCGTCGTGATCGACCTCGAGGCGCTCGTGGTCGACGGCAAGCAGGCTCACTGGCACGTGCGCGGCCCCAACTTCGTGGGCGTGCACGAGCTGCTGGACGACATCGTCGACCACGCCCAGGAGTTCGCCGACACCGCTGCCGAGCGGATCGTCGCCCTGGGCCTGCCGCTCGACGCCCGGATCGAGACCGTCGCGGCCAAGAACACGCTGCCGGCGCTCAGCGAGGGGTTCACCTCCTCCGCCGACCTGATCCCGCAGGTCATCGCGCAGCTGGACGCCGTTATTGCGACGACTCGTGAGGCCATCAAGGGCCTGGACGAGGTCGACTTGGCCAGCCAGGACCTCGCGATCGCGATCGAGCAGGGCCTGGTCAAGGACCGCTGGTTCCTGCAGGCGCACATCGCCGGCTGACCCCAACCTCAGTGTCTAGCGGCTCACATCCGTGACGGGACCCTTTCCATATTTGGTTAGGCTCACCTACACTCGCGGATGTGAGTCGCCGACGAGGGCCTTCGATGAAGGTATGCATCTTCGCTGACGCCTGCGATTTTGCCGCCGCCCAGGAGGTCCTTCTCGGGCTTCCGGCCGACGCGTACGGCCAGGTGTACGTCGCCGACGACACGATGCCGCTGGGAGCGCCCGCCCGGGTCCAGGTGAACCGGGTGACGTCCAGCCCGGGCCGCTGCGCGCTCGCGGAGGCGCTGTCCGGCTGGTCGGCCGAGTGGCTTCCCGAGTGCGCGGCCTCCGCGGCTGAGAGTCCCACCGTGTGGGTTCTTCCCGGCGCGACCGCCACGCTCGCCGCCTCGGACCACGAGGGCGTGCGACGCCTGATCACGGTGCTGCCCAGCGATCAGCTGATCCACGGTTAGGCCCGCCCCTCCGACCTCTCCAGGCCCACCCTCGCGCAGGGTGGGCCCTTTCCGTCGTGCACAGCATTCGCCGCCCCTGGGCCCCTGTCCACAGATCCGGAACTACCCCTGCCTGATGGGGCGCCACCGGAGCAGCCTCGACTCCAAGGGGAACAACCGGTTCCCACGAGGGATGGAGGATGAGGATGAGGAAGTCACTGGACCGGCGTCACGGGTGGCGACGGCTGAGCCAGGCGCTGTCGGAGGCACGGGAGGCGGGGATGACCACGGCCGAGTATGCCGTGGGCACCATCGCCGCGTGCGCGTTCGCTGCGCTGTTGCTGGCCATCGCCCAGTCGGGCGGGATCGAGTCCTTGGTGACCAAGGTCATCAAGGTCGCGTTGTCGGTCTCGCTGTGAGCAGGCGCGGGCGCCGTCCCGAGGCGGGACTTGTGAGCGCCGAGCTGGCCCTCGCGCTCCCGGCCCTCGTGGCGGTGCTCGCCCTCTGCCTGACCGGGCTCGGTCTGGCGGTCGACCAGATCCGGTGCGTGGATGCGGCGCGGATCGCCGCCCGGGCCGCAGCACGGGGTGAACCCGTGGACGCGGTCCGCGAGCTCGCGCTGCAGGTCGCCCCGGACGGCGCCACGGCCGAGGTCGACGTCTCGGCGGACCGCGTCCGGGTCACGGTCAGCGTGCCGGCCCGGACCCGGTACCTCCCGGCGCTGCCCGGTGCGCGCGCCAGTGTCGAGGCCGCTCTCGAACCTGCGGCCCGGATGGGGTCGCCATGACACGGCCCGCACGCCCGACACGGTCCGCACGCCCGACACGGTCCGCACGGCCGACACGGTCCGCACACCTGACACGGCCGGGATGCGACCGTGGCTCCGGCACGGTGCTGGGCGTCGGAGCCATCCTGCTGCTCCTCTCCCTCCTGGCCGCCTTTCTCCTCCTCGCGGCGGCCTACCAGGCAAGCCTGCAGGCACGGGCCGCGGCGGACGCCGCCGCGCTCGCCGGGGCTGCTGTGCTCCTCGAGGGAGGTGGTCCCGATGCGGCGTGCGGAGCGGCCAGGGAGCTGGCGGAGGCGAACGGTGCGCAACTGAGCGCGTGTGCCCCGGGAGCGCGGGCTGGCTCTGTGGCCGCCACTCTGCGGGTGGAGGTGACGGTGCGGGTCCCGGTCCTTGAGGGCGCGACGGCCAGGGCGGTCGCCCAGGCGGGCGCGGTGCCGGGTGCGGTGCC
>Ga0123332_1002452_pt1 | contig 17572 bp, 15 predicted proteins | sample BioC12SIPDNA_4_FD_89958 | JGI IMG/M metagenome (GOLD analysis project Ga0123332, IMG submission 89958) | Anaerobic biogas reactor microbial communites from Washington, USA - Biogas_R2_A C12 SIP DNA | ecosystem: Engineered > Bioreactor > Anaerobic > Unclassified | place: Washington, USA...
AACTTGACGGTCTGCGGGTCGTCAAACAGGGCGTTGCCCGGGTCGTTGAAGGCAATGTGCGCGTTCTCGCCAATGCCCATGAAGCAGATGTCCGCCGGGTGCTGCGCCAGCAGGGCGGCATAGTCCTTCTCCTGGCCTACCTGGTTGCCCAGGTAGTTCACGGCCTTAAACGGCAGCTTGCCAAACAGCCGGTCGCGCAGGAACCTGGAAAACTGCTGCGGCGCGCTGTCGTCCAGCCCCACATAGTTGTCCATGTGAAAGGCGTTGACGCGGGCCCAGTCCACCTGATCGGTTGCCAGCAGCGTTTCCAGCATCTCGGCCTGGGAGGGGGCCGCGGCAAACACCACGTTCACCTCATCCTGCCCGGCCAGGGCTTCCTTGAGCAGGCGGATGCCCGCCCGCGCTGCCGCCTCGCCCATGGCGCGCCTGTTCTCGTATACCTCAACTGTTAGCTGCTCCACCTGAAACGTCTTCATATGCGCAGTGCCTCCATATCAACGGGTCGGCCGGTTTGGGATGACTTGTACACGCTGAGGATGATCTCCAGCGGCAACCGGCCGGTGCGGGCATCGGCCAGCAGCGGCTCGTTGTGCAAAATCGCGTTGGTAAAGTTGGCAAAGTGCCGCACATGCCCCGCGTTGGAGATGGCCATGGGGTCGCTGGATGCCACATTGTCCGCCGGTTTGCCCACCGGCAGCTGGCAGGGGATGTCCACATCCCACTTGAGGATGGCGTCCTCCTCCAGCACGATGCTGCCCTTGTCGCCGCAGATTTCCACCCGGCGGGGATAGCCGGGATAGCAGGCGGTGGACCCTTCAATGGTGCCGATAGCGCCGCCCTCAAACTCGATGATGGCCACGGCGGAGTCCTCCACCTCGATGTCGTGGATTTGGGTGCGGGCATAGCCGGTCAGCGTCTTGGGTGCGCCCATCAGGTAGCGGAAGATATCCACCCCGTGGATGCCCTGGTTCATCAGCGCGCCGCCGCCATCCAGCGCCCAGGTGCCCCGCCACGCGCCCGAGGCATAGTATTCCTTGGAGCGCCAGTACTTCATCTGCAGGCTGCCGGAGGTGATGCGCCCCAGCGCCCCCGCCTCGATGGCGCGGCGAATCTCGGCCACGGCCGGCGAAAAGCGGTACTGGGAGATAACCCCCACCTTCACCCCGCCCTTGTCGGCCGCCTCAATCAGGCGGTCGGCCTCCTCCAGGGTGAGGCTCATGGGCTTTTCCAGCAGCACATGCTTGCCGGCCTCAATCGCCTGAATGGCCTGCGGCGTGTGCAGCCCGCTGGGCGTGCACAGGCTGACAGCGTCCACGGTGTCAGAGGCCAGCAGTTCCTCGTAGGTGTCAAAGGCGTGCAATTTGTTCGCCTCGGCAAAGCGAAGCGCACTATCCCTCACCTGGTCGCAACAGGCCACCAACTCAGCATCCGGTGTTTCGCGTATGGCAAGGGCATGTTTGGCTGCGATACCGCCGCAGCCGATGATGGCGTAACGTACTTTGGTCATTTTATGTCCTCCTCGTTATGATTGGTTTGCTTCCCGCCACTTCCAGCGCCGGTCCAGCCGGTCCAGGTAGATGCGGGTGGCCTCGTAGCCGCCGTCGGAAAAGGCCGAGCCCTGGGGGTGCAGCATCTCCTCCTCCGACAGGCCTTCCTTGACGCGGTAATGGGTTTCGATGGAGCAATAGCCCGTGTATTCCGCCTTCAGGCGCGGGAACAGCCCGTCAAAGTCCACCGAACCCTCGCCGATCAGCGCGGGGGCAAAGCCCGCGGGGTCACCCTTCATGTCCTTGATGTGCACATGGCGGATCCACGGCAGAATGCGCTCGTAGCCGTCGGGGTAGGCCGGCGGCGCTGAATAATCGCTCGCCTCGTTGCCGGGGTCGTACAGCGCCATCACCCGGGGATGACCCACCAGCCGCAAAAACTGCTCCAACTGCGCGATGGTGCCCGTGCGCACGCTGGGCTCAGACTCGATGACGATGGTCAGCCCGGCATCCTCCGCGATGCGGATGGGCTGCTCATAGGCGTCCGCCGCCTCGCGCAGGTCGGACGCGCCATCCTTGCCCCGCAAAAAGGGGAAGCCGCGCACCAACGTGGTGCCCCACAGGTGCATGAACTCGGCGCAGCGCTTGAACGACTCGATGTGAGCGGCCCGCGCCGCCTGGTCGGCATGCTCTATCTTGTACAGCGGGGAGGCAACGCAGCAGATGGCCAGGCCATGGTCGTCAGCGATGCGCTTGATATCGCCCGCGTCCTGGCGGGTCATCTGGAAAGGGTTGCGCTCGTTGACCGAGCGGATCTCCAGCGCGTCCAGATGATACTCGCGCGCCAGAGCGGCTGCAATGCGCAGATCCTGAGATATCTCATCTGTGATTACAGCGGTTTTATACATCGTGTTCCTCCTCGTACTCCATCAGCTCGACAATGGCGCCGTCCTGGGTCTGAAAGAAACCCACCACATGCCCCGCCACCGAGGCAAAGGGCGGCAGAATGACCTTCAGACCGCGGGATTCCTTTTCGATGTCATCCACGCGCCAGGCCACATGACAGGCATTGCGCAGCAGGTCGGGCACGGGGCTGTCGGCCTCGTAGCGCAGCCACTCGATGCGGAATGGGTGCTTCTTGGGGTCGGTCACCCATACCTTGGTCTTGACGACGTAGCGTTCCTCTGGCTGCTGCAAGGTGGTGGTCAGCCCGATATGATCAAATACCCTCATACGCCCTCCTTGTTGCGAGACATGGCCCGCCGCAGCGCGGCCAGGCCTTTGCGGAAGAAAGCCAACTGCGGCAGCACCAGCGCCAGAATGAACACGATGAAGAAGATGCTGATTGGCCGGGTGAAGAAGGGCGCGATGCTGCCATTGTTGAGGATCAGCGCACGGCGCAGATTTTCATCGGCCATGTTGCCCAGGATGACGCCCAGCAGGAAGGGCGCTGAGGGGTATTTCATGTAGCTCAGCGCCACCCCCAGCATGCCGAAGATGAACATCAGCTTGACATCGAAGATGCGGTTGTTGACCACGAAGGCGCCGATCACACAGGTGACAAAAATCGCCGGCATGAGGATGCGCTGGTCCACCTGCAAAATGCGCACGGTAAGCTTGGACATGTTGGAGGCGATGAACCACATCAGGAAGGAGGACACCACCATGAAGACAACGATGTAGTACAAAAACTCGGGCGTATCGGTCATCAGCAGCGGGCCGGGCCGGTAGCCGTGCATCCAGAAGGCAGCCAGCAGCACCGCCGCCGGCGCGCTGCCCGGGATGGCCAGCGACAGCACCGGGATAATGGCGCCGCCAACGGCCGCGTTGTTGCCGGTTTCGGACGACACCACGCCGTCGATGCAGCCCTTGCCGTACATCTCCGGGTTCTTGGACGACTTTTTCTGCGCCCAGTAGCTCAGCCAGCCGCCGGTATCCTCGCCCACGCCGGGAATGGCCCCCATCACCGCGCCCAGCACGCTGGAACGCAGCACGTTGAACCAGTTGCGGCGATAGATGGCAAATCCCTCCCGGGCGCTGTATTTCTGCGTGGTCACCAGCTCGCGCTTGGCCGCGGAGAAGGACATGACGATCTCCGGAAAGCCGAACAGGCCGATCATCACCGGCAGCAAAGAGATGCCGCCCGTCAGGTCCATGTTGCCAAAGGTAAAGCGAGCAAACGAGCCCACCGTGTCGCGCCCCACCTGCGAAATCAGCAGCCCGATGAAGCCCGAGATCCACCCCTTGATGGGGCGGCCGCCGCTGGTCAGGTTGCCGCAGATGACGATGCCGAACACCGCTAACAGGAACATCTCGTGGGAGTTGAACTTGAGCGCGGCGCTGGTCAGCAGCGGCGTAAAGAGAATCAGGTACAGCACGCTGAGCAGGGTGCCCGAAAACGACGAGATGTTGGCCACAAAAATGGCCAGGCCGCCCTTGCCCTGCCGGGCCAGGGGAAAGCCATCCACCGCCGTGGCGGCCGAGGCCGGCGTGCCCGGGATGTTGAGCAAAATGGCGGACTGACAGCCGCCCGAGATGGAGCCGATGTACACACCGATGAGCACCATCACAGCCAACGGCCCATCAAAGGAATAGGTAAGCCCGGTCAGCAGGGCGACGGCCATGGTGGCCGTGAGGCCGGGCAGCATGCCAAAGATGAGCCCCAGGAAGACCGACAGCGTAAGCGCGATGAACCCATAGGGCGTAAATACCACCGAGAGCGCCTGGACAATGAAATCCCAGACCATAGTGACCCCTCCCCTTACGGCATTGGAACGGTAAACGCATACTGGAACAAGCTCACGATGCCGGCTACGCACAGCGCCGCGATGACAATCATCTTGATCGCGGTTTTCAGCGTTCCATCATAGCGGACGAAGACCAGCACAGCGCCCAGCGCAAGGAAGGAGCCCAGCCAGAAGGGCAGCCTGCCCAGCAGGAAAAACACATAAAACCCAAAGATCACCAGGCCCACAATGGCCCGGTGCACCTGCGAGCTCTTGGTCATGGCGACGGCACTGTCCTTCAGGCGGGCCATAAAAGCCGGCACACGGCCATGCTTCATGGACTCGCGCAGCAGGCGCACCGCCATGATCAGCAGGCCGCCTGATATGAGGATGGGCATGAAGCCGGCAGACTCATAGAAGGGCAGCTTCTGCCGTTGCCAATAGCCAATGCTGGTGATGATGACCGCGATGGATACGCCAATCAGGATGAGCGCAGTCAGAAAATCCAGGTGGGCGATCTTTGAGTCGTCCGCCACCTCAAAGCCCATCGCGTCACGGGCTTCCGCCTCCGTCGGGGCGTTGGTTGCTTCGGGCTCCACAGATGCTTGCGGGGGAGCCTTGAATTCTTCGGTCAAACCCATCGCTTCCTTTCATTGGGGCGGGGATGGTGTCAGCATCCCCGCCCATCACTGGTTTCCTAAGTTAGTGCTTACTCGGGGCGCGGAATGCCGAACTCCTCGGGGGATTTTTCAGCAGCGCCGTTGTCGTACAGAATCCAGGTGACCTTGGAGGAGGTGGCGTCGCGCAGAGCATTGGACTCCTCCGCGTTGAGCGCCCGCAGCAGCACGCCCTTCTCGTTGGCGAAGTTCTTGGCGGCGTCGGTCTCGCAGGCCTTCAGGTAGGCGGCCTCCAGGGCATCTTTGGCTTCCTGGGGAACATCGGAGGGGAACATCAGGCCAAAGGCATCGCCCAGGGGCAGCGCCTTCTCCACCTCGGGCAGGAAGTTCTTGATGGAGGGGATAGTGTAGTCCAGGCCTTCAAACTGCAGGTCTTCCGCCGTCAGCGCGGCCAGGGCGATGAGGTCGCCGGAGCGCAGCAGGTCGATCATCTCGTTGGAAAGCTGCGGCGTGAACACCACTTCGCCCGCCAGGGTAGCCGTCACCGCGGCAGCACCGCCGGTGTAGGCGATGTGCTTGTAGTTGCCAAAGACCGGGTCAACAGCCTTGAGCACTTCCATGTTCACAAAGCCGGTGGAGCCAATGCCGGCGGTGCCGCCGGTGATCTCGCCGGGCTTTTCCTTGAGGGCGTTGTACAGGTCATCAAAGGTTTTGTACGCGCTGTCCTTGTTAACAGCGATGATGCCGGGCACGTAGTAGGCAGCCAGGTAATCCCAATCGTAGGGCGCCCAGTCCGCCAGGCCCATGACGCCGTGCCCGTAGGGGGTGGCGTTGGCGATGAGGGTATAGCCGTCGTGCGGGGCGAGGATGGCATCATTCATGCCGATGGTGCCGGCAGCGCCGGGCGTATTGACCACCGAGATGCGCACGCCCATGGTCTGCTCCATGTCAGCGGTCAGCAGGCGGCCGATCAGGTCGGAGGAGCCGCCGGCGTTCCACGGAACGATCAGCGTGATGGGTTTGTTGGGGTAGGTGGTTTCGCCCAGTGCGGGAAGCACGAGCATCGAGGCGATGAGCAGGAATACCAATAGTTTCTTCATGCGAGAAACCTCCTTATTTTGTGCCGGGCGGTGAAGCGCCGCACATCATTGATTGTAGTATACGAGATATTCCGCTCCGAAACAAGGCGAATCACTATAAACTGTCCGTAAAATTTTTTGTATTGCATCGAAGCATGCGTTTTGTTATTATTTCTATACAGCAAGGTTATCGTTTCTTCGCACCGCAGGCTCATGCAATTGGCATGGACTGCTTCCTTTCAAACACACAAGGAGGTCCTCATGCGATACGGGTATGCCACCGGTTTTGCCTCCCCCATCAAGGATGCCGTGGACTACAGGCTGCTGGACGACATTCAGGCCGCAGGGTTTGACTTTGCGGAGTTTCCGCTGGCGCTGCTGGCCTCGCTGCCCCTTGATGAATGCCGCAAGGCCGCCGGCAGGTTGGACGCGCTGGGGCTGGGGGCCGACAGCTGCTGCAACATGTTCCCGCCCTCGGTGCGCATCACCGGCCCCAAGCGAGACTGGCAACATGCCCGCGCCTACCTGGATGGCGCGTTTGAGCGCATGACGCTGCTGGGCGTGCGCAAGGTGGTGTTTGGCAGCTCAGGCGCGCGCAACCTGCCCGAGGGCACCACGCCGGCGGAAGGGTACCGGCAGGTGATCGACTTTGTGGGCGAGGTGGTGCTGCCTTTCCTGGAGGCCCACCGCATGGTGCTGGCGATGGAGCCCATCGGCCACTACGAGGCCAACTTTATCAACACGCTGGATGACGGCATGCGCGTGGTGCGCGGTGTGAACCACCCGCGTGTGCGCCTGCTGGCCGACAGCGTGCATGTGCTCTACGAGGGGGAGGACCCGCACCACCTGAAGGACTATGCGCAGCATCTGGAGCACATCCACGTGTGCGAGGCCGAGCGCGCGCTGCCTCTGGGGCAGGTAAGCGAGGGGCTGAAGCGGTTTTTAACCATCCTGCAGGCCACCGGCTACGACAAGACGCTCAGCTTCGAGCCTGTCCCCTACGCGCTGCCCGAGATGCGCACCGCGCTGAACACCGTTAAAAGCTATTTTATTTAATACGAAACTCAAACCTTAACGCTTTCGTTTCGTATAATCCCTAATACCAAACGACCCTGCCATGCAAACCGCGTGGCAGGGCCGTTTATATTGTATAAGGTGCCCCTACTTCGAGCTGAACAACAGCTCCAGGTGATGCCCGATATGCTTGTCCAGCAGGGCCGCATAGTCGTCAGCGTATCTATCCAGCAGCGCGTACAGGCGATCGCGCAGGGCGCGGTTGCCGTGTTCATCCTTGGCCGTCAAAATCAGGCCGTAGGTGATGTGCAACAGCTGGCGGGCGTCGTTGTGGTTCATCAGCTCGGGCAGCTGCTCATCGGACAGCGTGTGCACCTCCGGGATGCGGCCCAGGTCGGTCGTCACATGGTAGTAGGTGGTGGCCTCCGGGAAACTGTTGAGCGCAAAGGCATGCAGCTCGCGGTAGAAGGCCGGGTCCTTCATGGCGACCAGGCGCACGGCCTCCAGCCAGTTGGTGCCCGCCGTCTTGATGTGGAATACCCCGTCCGTCAGCTCGCCCACGGCCGGGAACACCTTGAACTTGTCCGAGCCTGAGTGCACGCTCACCTTGTAGCCAAACTTCTTGGCGATGGCATCGTGCACAGCTAACTCGCGGCTGAACTGTTCCACATCGCCGATGTAGTCGATGCCCTTTTGAAACTCGCCGCAAAAGCGAGGCGCCAGCGAGGCAAAGTGCACGCCGTGGCGCACCAGCTCGTTGGCTACAAAGTAGTGCTGCAAGGGGGTGGTGGGCGTCATGGTTTCGTCGATGGAGATTTCAAAATCCACCGGCTTGCCCTCCACGTAGCGGGCATAGATATCGCGCATGAAGCCGATCGCCTCGCCGTATATGAGCACGGTGCGCATGAAGCTGTCCCGGTCAAACGTGAGCGTGATGCCGGGGGCGATGGCGATCTCCCGGTTCAGGTATATCGCCTCCAGCTCCGGGTCGGGCTGGTAGCGGGCCGCCAGGGCATCATGATCCAGATCGGCCGCGTCGCCGCGGATGTGCTCGCTGCAATCCAGCGTAATCATGGAGTACCCGCAGCGCAGGGCATATTCGATCTCCTCAGGCTTTTTGAGGTGGTCGCCATCGGCGCCAAAGCCGCCCTGATACCCGGCCTTGAACACGGCGAAGGTGGCGCAGTCCAGCACCTCCTCATAGCTGCGTTGCGTCAGGTTGAGCTCGCGGATGGACTGCTGGGCCAGCACGGGAAACACCTGGGGATAGCGCTTGAACACCCGCAGGTGGCCGGCCGTGGCCACGCCCAGCCGGTCGCCCACGCCCATGGAGCAGCCGCCCGGCAGCCCGGGGCGCGGCGCCGTAAAGGGAAACACCTGCCGCAGGCGCTGCGCGTTCTCGTGGCTGAGGGGGGCCACCAGGCACTCTTTGTCCTCCCGGTGCTCGCGCTCGCCTACAAAGCCCAGCGCGCCGCCGATGACCACCAGCCGGTCGCCCTGATCGGTCGGCGCCATGAAGACCGTGGTGCCCTCCACCCGGTGGATGGATTGGGTATAAGGGGTGAAGCCGCAGATTTGCTCATGATGCGCCATGTATTACCTCCTGTGACAGGCCAAAGTAGGCCGCCGTGTTGTTGTAGCTGATGTCCTCCACCATGCGGCCCAGCAGGGCCATGTCGCGGGGGTACTCGCCGTTGTCCACCCAGGTGCCGATCAATTCGCACAGGATGCGGCGGAAGTACTCGTGCCGCGTGTAGCTCAAAAAGCTGCGCGAGTCGGTCAGCATGCCGATGAAGTTGCCCAGCACAGAGAAATTGGCCAGGCTGGTAATCTGCTCGATCATGCCGGTCTTGGTGTCATTGAACCACCAGGCGCTGCCGTGCTGCACCCAGCCGGGGTGCTCCGGCCGCTGGAAGCAGCCGATGATGCTGCCGATCTGCGCGTTGTCGCCGGGGTTGAGGGAGTAGATGATGGTCTTGGGCAGGCCGCCCGCCTGCTCCATGTGCCCTAACAGCGCGCCCAGCTTGGCCCCGCTGTCGGGCGCGCCCCAGATGGCGTCAAACCCGGTATCCGGCCCCAGGGCGGCCATGGCGCCGGGGTTGTTGTTGCGCACCGCGCCGTAATGCAACTGCATCACCACGCCCCGCTCGCGGTACAGGCCGGCCAGATAGGTCATGACCTCCGTCTTGAAGGCATCGGCCTCCGCCCGGCTGAGGGCCTCGCCGCGCAGCGCCTTGCGCAGGATGGCATCGGCATCGCCCTGCTCAAACATCATGTAGTCCAGCCCATGGTCGCTGGCAGGGCAGCCCAGCGACACAAAGTAATCCAGCCGCAGGCGCAGCGCCTCCTTCAGCCCGCTCAGGCTGTCGATGGACAGGCCGGCCGCCTCGCCAAGGCGCGCCAGATACTCCTTAAAGCCCGGCTTGTCGATGTTCAGGGCCTTGTCCGGCCGGAAGGCAGGCAGCACCCGGCAGGCAAAGGACGCGTCCTGCGCAATCAGCTTGTGCCAGCGCAGGTCATCCGCCGGGTCGTCGGTGGTGCAGATGGCCTTCACCCCGGACCGGGCGATGATGCTGCGGGCGGACATGCCCTTGAGCTGCTCGTTGCCCTTGTCCCAGATGGCCCGGCAGGTGTCGGGGGTGAGGGGCTCGTGGATGCCGAAGTAGCGCTGCAGCTCCAGATGCGTCCAGTGGTACAGGGGATTGCCGATCATTTTGGGCATGGTGGCTGCCCAGCGTTCAAACTTCTCGTAGGGGGTGGTGGAGGCGCCTGTGATGTACGCCTCCGCCACGCCGTTGGAGCGCATGGCCCGCCACTTGTAGTGGTCTCCGCCCAGCCATATCTCGGTCAGGTCGTTGAACACCTTGTCTTCGTAGATCTCCCTGGGGTCGATATGGCAGTGGTAGTCGATAATCGGCATCTGCGCCGCGTGGTCGTGGTACAGTTGGCGCGCGGTGTCGCTCGACAGTAGAAAATCCTTGTCCATAAAAGGTTTGCCCATTGATGCCCTCCTAATGGGTATTTGCGCATGCTGCGCATTTGCTCACTGCCCCTATTTTTATTCATAAACCGGGGGATGTCAAGCCGTTCTTGACAAGGAGGCCGACGGCCCTATAATATGAATGCCAGAGCATAAAAATGCGTACGCCGGCCATGCCAATTGAGCGGTGCCACCTCAAGATTGTTTGATGCACCGCGTTCCCCTATCCCCCGCAGATGAAGGAGATAAGGAAGGACGGAGGACATCGCCATCCTGCATGTAAAGGACTACCTGGTGGAGGGCGTGCCGTGGCCGCGGGTGAAGGGCTGATGGACTTTGGGCCCATCTTCACCCGCCTCGCGCCCAAAGGCCCTGCCTGCACATCACACTGAAAAAAACGCTGCCCGACAATGCCGCCCGCGCCCTGCAGCATGTGCGCAAACTGTGGCAGCAGGCCGGCGGCAAACAGGAGGACACATGAAACGAATTCCCTTGGGGCAAAGCAGCCTGAACGTATTTCCCCTGGCGCTGGGCACGGCAGACTATGGCCTGCCCCGCATCCCTAACGAGGACGCCCTGCGGCAGATGGACCTGTATGCGCAGCTGGGCGGCAACCTGCTTGACACCGCCGAGGTATACAGCAACTGGATACCGGGCGAAAAATCCCGCAGTGAAAAGCTGATCGGCCAGTGGTTGCGCCAAAGCGGCCTAAAGGGCAGCATGCTGATCAGCACCAAGGGCGGGCACCCCCTGTTTGAAAGCATGACCACACCCCGCCTGTCGCCGCAGGAGCTGGACGACGACCTGCGCCGGAGCCTGGACAACCTGGGCGTGGCGCAGATTGACCTGTATTTCCTGCACAGGGACGATGTCAATCGCCCGGTGGACGAGCTTGTGGATTATCTGGAGGAAAAAAAGCAGGCCGGGCTGATCGGCGCCTACGGCCTGTCCAACTGGACGCTGGGGCGCGTGCAGCAGGCGGCGGAATATGCCAAGCGCCGCGGCATCACGGGCTTTTCGGTCAACCAGATCTACTGGAGCCTGGCAAGGGTCAACCCGCCGGCCATCGGGGACAAGACGCTGGTGCCCATGGACAAGCCGTTTTACGATTACCATGCCCAGACCGGCATGGCCGCCATGGCCTATACCTCGCAGGCCAAGGGTTACCTGTCCAAGCGGTATCAGGGGCAATCCATAGCAAACGACCTGCAGGCCCTGTACGGCGGCCCCCACAACGAAGCGGTGCTGGAGCAGCTGCTGCCCTGGTGCCGCGCGCAGGGGTGCGACCCGGCCCAGGCCACCCTGTGGTGGTTCATGGCGCAGCCCTTCACTGCCGTGCCCGTGGTCTCTCCCGGCAACCTCGACCAGCTGCAAACATTGATGGACGCCGTCAACGCCGACCACCCGCCGCTGCCCGAGGGGCTGCCGGCGTGGTAATGCCCATCTCTTTGTAAATACCTCCCACCCTATACCCTAAGCCCGGCCAGCCATTCAGCGAGGTTGGGCATTTCTGTGCCCTCCGCCGCGCGCAGCCGGGCCGCCAGGTCCTGCGGGGTGAAGGGGCTGCCGGCCAGCGCCTGCTCCACGCGGGCGGCCAATTCCGGGTCGTTGGCATCGGTGTAGCAGCGCGCCTCTAACACCATGCCGTGGCGCAGGGACAGCAGCAGCTCCGCCTGGCCCCAGGCAAAGCGCTCCATCAGCGTGATGTCAAAGGCCGGGGTGCGGCCAAAGGTCCAATCCCAGGCGCGGTACTTGGCCTCCAGCTCGGCCAGCAGCGCCGGGTCCAGCGCCGTCTGCCAGTCCAGCCGGCGGGCCGGGCCGTATTCCTGCGCAAAGGCATCAAACAGCTGCTCCTTCAGCGCCGGGATGGTCATGCCCGGCGCCTGGGCGGCCAGGTTTTCCACCCGGGCGCGCACGCTCTGCACGCCCTTGGCGGCCAGCTTGGCCTGGGAGGGGGCCAGGAAGCGGCCAAGGTTTCCCATGTCCACATTGACCAGCAAAGTGCCGTGGTGCAGCGCCTTTTGCTGGGTGATGCGAAAGGCATTGCCCGAAAACTTGGCCCCGCTGCCCTTGAGCACGATGTCGTTGCGGCCCGACGCCTCGGCCTCGATGCCAAAGGCGGCCACCGCGCGGCGGATGACCTGCAGCTGCCGCGCCACATCGTACAAGGCCTTGGGCATCACAAAGGAAAAGTTAAGGTTGCCCAGGTCGTGGTACACAGCGCCGCCGCCTGTGGTGCGGCGCACCAGCGTGCCGCCCGCCTCACCCAGGGCGTCCACCCGGCACTCCTTCCAGGCGTTCTGCCCGCGGCCGATCACCACGGTGTGGGCATTCTGCCACAAGAACAGGCCGGGCGCATCCGCCGCGCTCAGCAGCAGCGCCTCCTCGATGGCCAGGTTGACCGCCGGGTCAAAGCCGGCGCTTTCATACAGGCCGTTCATGCCCTGCCCCCCAAAGCGCCGCTCAACATGATCAGTTCAAACAACATCGGTGTCCCTCCCCATTGTGCTGGCAGCATTCTATCATACTCCGGCCGTCTGTTCACGCGTGGTTTACAAAACCCGGCCCAACCTGCTATAATCAATGAACAAAGTTTCACAGACGGCGGATGTTCTCCTCTTCATTTTAGGTTCCTTACAGGCAGATGCCTGTCATGTTGCACCCCATCAAACACATAAGGAGGATTCCCCATGAGAAAAACCCTGTCCCTTCTGTTGGCGGTCGCCCTGCTGCTGGGCCTTGGCGCCTACGCAGTGGCGGAGCAGCCGCTGGCCATCTCCCTGTACTACTCTGACAATGCCACCCTGCCCTTCCAGCAGGATTGGCCGGTCATCGTGGCGCTGGAGAAGCAGTACAACGTGAAGCTCAACTTCGAGCCCATCCCCATGGCCGATTACGGCACCAAGGCCGGCCTGGCGCTGTCCACCGGCGAAAACACGCCGGACGTGATGCTCTACCTGACCACGGGCGGCGCGTACTCCTCCTACGCCCTCAACGGCGCCATCGTGCCCATCTCCGACTACGCGGAGTGGACACCCCATTTCAACGCCAGGGTGGAGGAAATGGGCCTGCAGCAGGATGTGGACCTCAACCGCCTGAGCGACGGCAAGCTGTACTTCCTGCCCAGCCTGTTTGACAAGCCCTTCTACGACGGCGGCCTGATCCTGCGGGAAGACTACCTCAAGGCCAAGGGCTTTGACGCCCCCAAGACCTTTGACGACCTGTACAACATCATGAAGGCCTACAAGGAGGACAACCCCGGCAGCTACCCGCTGACCTCCATCGTGGGCCTGCGCGTGGTGCAGCGCATGACCATGCCGTCCTTTGGCGTATCGGTCGGCCGCAACACCGGCACGGGCACCGGCACCCTGTCCTGGGACTATGACAAGAAGGAGTACTTCGCCGGCGCCATCTCGCCGCAATACAAGGACTACATCACCTTCATGGCCAAGCTGCATGCCGAGGGCCTGCTGGACCCGGAGCTGGAGCAGGACAATGCCTCCACCGCCAAGAAGCTGGCCACCGGCGCCGCCATGGCGGTGTACGGCTACTACGACCAGATCGGCGGCTGGGAGCAGGCCAGCGAGATTGAAGGCCTAAAGCTCAACATGTACCCGCCGCTGGTGGGCCCGGGCGGCGCCCATCACCAGCCCAAGAGCAAGACGGGCGGCGGCCTGCTGTTCCCCATCGCGGTGAGCAAGCGCCCCGACTTTGAGCAGGTGGTCCGCAAGCTGGATGAAATCTTCTACTCGGAGGATGCCACCAAGCTGTGGTGCTTTGGCCCCGAGGGCGACAGCTACAAGATGGACGGCGACAAAGTCATCTACAACGACGCCATCCTGGGCTCGGCCGACGGCATCTACAAGTACATGCAAAACGCCTACGGCACCGGCTGCGCCGGATTGCAAAACGTGTGGTACCTGGACCGCGAGCTGACCAAGTACGATGAGAACTATGCCCGCATCAACGCCGAAGTGGCCGCCATGCCGGACGCCATCCAGTACACCGTGCCTGTGCCCAGCTTTGACGACATCACGGCAGAGGATGCCTCGCTGATGCAGACCACGCTGCTGGACGCCTTCAACGTGTGGGATGACGAGTTCCGCACCGGCAAGAAGTCCATCGAGACCGACTGGGATGCCTTCGTGAAGGATATGACCGACAAGGGCATCGAGAAGTTCCTGGAGATCTACAACGCCAACAAGAAGCTGTAACCGCTGCATCAAATGGCCCGCCCCGGCAGCCGGGGCGGGCCGCCCTTTATGGAAGGAACCCGCATGAAACAAGTGAAGCCCGCCCTGCCCGCGCGGCGGCCCGCGCTCAGGCGCTACCTGTACAACAACTGGCAGCTGTATGTGATGCTGCTGGTGCCGTTTGCGTATTTCCTGCTGTTCAAGTACGTGCCCATGTTTGGCAACATATTGGCCTTCCGGCGCTTCCGGCCGCTCACCGGCCCCTTTGGCGTGCGGTGGGAGGGGTTTCGGTATTTTGAGCAATTTTTATCCCAGGGCGACTTCTGGCGCGCCTTCTTCAACACCCTGACGCTGGCCGCGCTCAATCTGGTGATCAACTTCCCGGTGCCCATCATCTTCGCCGTGATGCTCAACGAGCTGCGCAGCCTGCGCTTCAAAAAGCTGGTGCAGACGGTGAGCTACATGCCGCGGTTTGTATCCACGGTGGTGGTGGTGTCCATCCTCAGTGAGCTGCTTTCCCCCTCGTCGGGCGCGCTCAACCGCCTCATCCAGGGCATCACCGGGCAACCGGCGGTATTTTACATGAACGAGGCCGCCTACTTCCGCCCGCTGTACATCCTGACCGACATGTGGCAGTACATGGGCTGGTCGGCCATCATCTACCTGGCGGCCATCACGGGCATCAGCGCCGATTTGTTTGAGGCCGCGCGCATCGACGGCGCCGGGCGCTTCCAGCTGATCTGGTATGTCACCATCCCCAGCATCATGCCCACCATCATGATCATGTTCATTTTGCGGGTGGGCCACCTGCTCAGCGTCGGGTTTGAAAAAATCCTGCTCATGTACACGCCCTCCAACTCCATGGTATCGGATGTGATCGACACCTATGTCTACCGCATGTCCATCGCGGCCACCGCCCCGCAGTACAGCTATGCCACGGCCATCGGCCTGTTCAGCGGCATCGTGGGGCTGGTGCTGGTCAGCAGCGCCAATCTGCTTGCCCGTCGCCTGACCGGCGAGAGCATCTATTAGGAGGCGCGCATGAACAGATCGACCCGCATCAAAGAAAAAAGCCCTGTGCTGGACGCCCTGATCTGGCTGGTGATGCTGCTGGTGCTGCTGGCCTGCATCGTGCCGTTTTTGTACATCATCGCCATGTCCTTCTCCTCCTCCCGGGCCATCCTCAACAACCGGGTGTCGCTGTGGCCGGTGGGCTTTAACACCGAGGCATACCGGCAGGTGTTTGCGTACCCCAACTTTTTCCGCGCGTACCGCAACACGCTGTTTTACACCGGCTTTGGCACGCTGATCGCGCTGACGATGATGGTGATCTTTGCCTATCCGCTGAGCAAGAGCAGGCTCAAGGGCCAGCCCATCGTGATGAAGATGGTGGTGTTCTCCATGTTCTTTGGCGGCGGGCTGGTGCCCAACTACCTGCTGCTGACCTCGCTGCGGCTGACGGGCACGGTGTTCGCCATGCTGCTGCCCTTTGCCATCAACCAGTTCAACCTCATCATCTTAATCAACTTCATCAAGACCATCCCCGACGAGTTAGAGGAGGCCGCCCGCATCGACGGGCTGAACTACTTTGGCATTCTGGTGCGCATCATATTGCCGCTGCTGACGGCCGCCATCGCCACGGTTGGCCTGTACACGGCGGTGTTCTTCTGGAACGACTGGTTTTACTCGCTGATCTACCTCAAAAGCGATCAGTACCCCGTAATGCTGCTGCTGCGCAACATCGTCAACGGCACCACCATGGTGGGCGAGGCCGGCGGCGTGGGCGAAAATGCCTCGGTGGCCATCGCCATCAAGTCCGCGGTCATCATCACCTCCACGCTGCCCATCATTCTGCTGTATCCATTTTTGCAAAAGTACTTTGTGAAGGGCATGCTGGTGGGGGCGGTGAAGGGGTAGTCCTTTCCCGTATAATCAACAAAACGCCGTTCACTGCAACGGCGTTTTGTTTAAGTCTTCTATGTGATTATTTCAGATAGGCTTCCCTGGCAAAATCCGCCGCGCCCCAGGCCGGGCTGTGCCGCGGGGCGATGATGGACAGGCCGGGGTATTGCCGGTTCAGCTGCTCGCGCACGCGCTGATGGATGAGAGGGATGTGCGCCAACACGCCGCCGGCCAGAGCCAGCTCGCCGCCCTGCAGGCCCAGCGAGCCCAGCACCGGCGGGCAGAGCATGGCCAGCCCATCGGCCGCCTTGTGTGCGATGTCCATCGCTGCTTCATCGCCCTCGGCCAGCGCCGGGGGCAACAGTGTGGATATGGCCGCAACGTCCCGCTTGTTGCGGCCTGGTGCGTGCACAAAGCGGATGATGTCGCCTGGCTGTGCGCTGCCCAGATGCGCCTGCACCAGCGCCGTCAGCCGCGTGGCCGGCCCCCGGCCATCCTGTGCCCACAGCAGGGCACGCAGGATATCCCGCCCGATGGCATAGCCGCTGCCCTCGTCATCCAGCAGGTTGCCCCAGCCGCCGCAGCGCGCGGTCTGCCCGTCCAGGTTTCTGCCATAGCAGATGGAGCCGGTGCCCGCGATCAACACGGCGCCCGCCGGGCCCACCGCCCCGCGCAGGGCGGCCTCCTGGTCGCCCCGCAGGTCCACCAACCCCAGATACCCCGCGGCCTGCAGCGCGCTGAGGATGATGCCCCTGGCCTCCGGGTTGCTCAGCCCGGCGGCGGATACCGTCAGGCCGGCGCACTGCCCCGGCAGATCAGCCAGAAAAGCCGCTGCCTCCCCCAACACCCGGCGCACGTCCTCCCAATCGGTACCGTTGACGTTGAGCGGGCCAAAGGCATGCTCGGCCACCACCCGGCCCGCTTGATCCATGCACAGCAGGGCGGTCTTGGTGCCGCCGCCGTCCAGCCCCGCGGCAAAGGGCGCGGCGCTCATGCCCCCTCCCCCGCGCGGGGCAGATCAATATCCCCGATGCGGCCCTGCGCCCGGTCCAGCGCCTCCAGCGCCTGTGGGTAGCTGATGCCAAACAGCAGGCTGACGATGGCCGGCTTGCAGTGGCCGCCGGCCGCCTCCAGCGCCCGGGCCGCCTGCGCCCGATCAACCCCGGCCGCCTGCATCACGATGCGGATGGCCCGCTCGCGCAGCTTCTCGTTGGTGGCCTTCATATCCACCATCAGGTTGCCGTACACCTTGCCCAGCTTGATCATCACGCCGGTGGACAGCATGTTGAGCACCATCTTCTGCGCGGTGCCGCTCTTCATGCGGGTGGAGCCGGCAATCACCTCCGGCCCGCTCAAGGGCGCGATGGTCACATCGGCATGGTCGGCTATCAGGGCGTTGGCGGTGCACACCAGCGCGATCACCGGCGCGCCCAGGGAGGCAGCATAGTCCTTCCCGCCAATCACATAGGGGGTGCGCCCGCTGGCCGCGATGCCCACCAGCACATCCTGCGCGCTGAAATCGATGGCCCGCAGGTCCTTCTCCCCGGCGGCGCGGTCGTCCTCCGCCCCCTCCC
>Ga0123332_1002460_pt1 | contig 17533 bp, 12 predicted proteins | sample BioC12SIPDNA_4_FD_89958 | JGI IMG/M metagenome (GOLD analysis project Ga0123332, IMG submission 89958) | Anaerobic biogas reactor microbial communites from Washington, USA - Biogas_R2_A C12 SIP DNA | ecosystem: Engineered > Bioreactor > Anaerobic > Unclassified | place: Washington, USA...
GCGAAGGTCGCCGGATTCGAGGTCCCCGCCGACCTGGCCATCGACGACCAGGGGCGGACGCGGGCCCTGCCCGATGACTGGCTGGAAAAGGAGCGGGCCGTGCTGGCCCCCCTCGTGGCCGAGGCGGACATGGTGATCCTCAGCGCGCTGGTGCCGGGCGAGGTCGCCCCGCTCCTCGTCACCGAGGCAATGGTCGCGGAAATGAAACCCGGTTCGATCATCATCGACGTGTCCGTCGATCAAGGGGGCAACTGCGCGGCCACGCGGCCGGGCGCGGAGGCCGTGCACCGCGGCGTTTGGATTGTCGGGCTCTGGAATATTCCGGGTTCGATGCCGGTTCACGGGAGCTGGCTGTACGCGCGGAACTTGCTGCATTTCATCAAGAATCTGTACAAGCATGGGCTCGACGCGCCCGACCTGGAGGATGACATCGTCCGCGCCACGCTGGTCACCCGGGGCGGGCAGATCGTCCATGCGGGGGCGCTGAAGGCGATGGCGCCCGCCTGATCCGCCCAGCCGCCGGCACGCGCCGGCACGCGCCGAGAGCCGCGCGGGCCGGTCCCTGGTGTGCACCACCACGAAACCTGCAGCCCCCTGGGCGGCGGCAACCAAAGGAGGTTGATTGATGGGTGAAATGGCCGTCTTGATCGGCGTATTCGCGGTTACCTTCGCGATCGGAATCCTGTTGATCCTGCGGATTCCGCCGCGGCTGCACACGCCATTGATGTCGATGACCAACGCCGTTTCCGGCGTGACCGTCGTCGGCGCCTGGTTGCTGCTTGCCGCCGGGGGGCTCGGCGGCCTTGGGCTGGCCCTGGCGCTGGTCGCAATCGTCATGGGGGCTTTCAACCTGGTGGGCGGATTTGCCGTCACGGGCCGCATGCTGCGGTTCTTCAAGAAGAAGGAATCACCCCATGGCTGACCGTTGGCAACTGCTCTTCGACGCGGCAATCCTGGTGATCATCCTGATCGGCATCTGGCGGTTCCGCGATCCGCGCGCCGCCAGTTCCGGGAATCTGCTGGTCGGCCTGGCGCTATTCTGCGCGCTGGGGATCGTGATCTTCCGCAGCCCGGCGCAAACGCCGTGGATCGCGGGCGGGGCCCTGGCAGTCGGGGCGCTGGGCGGGCTGTCCGTCGCCCGGCGCGTGAACATGACACAGATTCCGGCCACGATCGGCTTTCAGAACGGCGCCGGCGGGTTGGCCTCGTGCCTGGTCTCTTTCGTCGAGCTGTCGCGGGGATCGGCCGTGAGCGGGATCGGCGAGGCGGCCGGAGTGTTCGCCCTCGTGGTTGGGGCGGTCACGTTCAGCGGCAGCATGGTGGCCAGCGGGAAGCTGGCGGGGCTCGTGCGGCAGGCGCCGCTGGCGATCCGCGGCCACCGCGGAATTCTCGCGGCGGGGCTGGCGATCGCCCTGGCGCTCGGCTTCGGGCTGATGGCCGCATCCGGCTCGGCCCGGGCGGCGCTGGCCGGCGGAGCGCTGCTGGCATCGCTGCTGTGCGGAATCCTGTTCTCGATCCGCGTCGGCGGCGCGGACATGCCGGTATTGATCTCGCTGCTGAACGCCTGGTCGGGCCTCTCGGCGGGGTTCTGCGGCGTCGTCATGCAGAGCCAGGTTCTGACCGCCTGCGGCGCGACGGTCGCCGCCTCGGGGCTGATCCTGACCCATGCGATGTGCCGGGCGATGAACCGGAGCCTCGCGGCGGTGCTGCTCGGCGGCGCGTACGCGCCGCCGCCGGCCGGCCTCCGCGAGGCGCCAACCGCGCAGCCGCAGGATGCCGGGCACGGGCCGGGGGACGGGGAGGGAGCCGCCGCGAGCGACCCGTTTGTGCGGGCTGCCGAACTGATCCACGCCGCCGCCAACGTGATCGTTGTCCCGGGCTACGGGATGGCCCTTGCGCACGCGCAGCGGTCCACGGTGCAATTGGCCAACCGCATCCGGCAGCTGGGCAAGGAGGTCAAGTTCGCCGTCCACCCGCTTGCCGGCCGCATGCCGGGGCACATGCACGTGCTGCTGGCTGAGGCGGAGATCGATCCGGACTTGCTGTTCGACCTGGACGAGGTGAACAGCGAGTTTGCCGCCGCGGATCTGGCCGTGGTGGTCGGAGCGTGCGATGTCGTCAACCCGGCGGCATCTTCCGTGCCCGGCACGCCCATTTCGGGAATGCCGATTCTCGAGGCGCAGCAGGCCAAGGGGGTTGTGGTGTGCAATCTGGATGACCGCCCCGGCTATTCCGGCGTAGACAATCCACTCTACCGGGACGCGAAGACCGTGCTGCTCCTGGGCGACGCCGCGGAGACGCTGGCGCGGCTGATGGAACGCGTGCAATGAGCGGTCGCGGGACGCGCCCCGGGCCGGGCGGGCGTGGCTGACGTGTTTCTGGTAGTAGCTCGCTGGGGGGTACGATCTGCGCGTCTAGTCCTGAAGAGCTAGTCTGGCCAGCCCCCCCGCGTTGCCGTAAAGGGCAAAGGGCTTGCTTTATTCTGTGGATGGCGTATGATGATTCGAGAGTCACCAAATTGCGTTTTGTGCTGCGCAGGTTATTTCTCTTGGTTGGTCATGTTCAGATCGGCGAAACGGCTACTCCAGCCTGCAAGCTGGCCGATGTTCCTGTCGGCTTTGCTGTTGAGCGCGCTTCGCGAGGTTTTGGGATTGCCCGAATCCGCGTGCGGTGGCCGCTGCGCTGATCAAGAGGTTCTCAGCCGCGTTCCAAGAAACGGGGCGAACGCTTTTCGACCAACACCGGCCAGTTTCCTGGCATCCCCCTTTTCCCTGAAACGGATGGCGGATGGCGAGTTGTGCGCCACCCAGTCCGGGGCGGAAGGCCTGTTTCACGGCTCGTGGCTCGTGCGGGTGATCGGCCGATCCGGTGCGGAGCATCAGCCTGGAGGGCGCTCATCCTTCGGTGTCTTGCGGCCACTGCGCCTCGCGTCGGCGCAGTGTGCCCTTCCGGTCACGCCCCCGCGAGGCGGGGAGCCGAGCAGTCCGTTGACGGTCAAACGCCGGGTCGAATTACGCGTCTTGCAACGGTAATCGGACTGTCAGTCGCGCCGAGGTTGGGGCCCACGCGGATTGGCTCGATTCCCCTGCGGGACTGCCGGGTTCTGCTCATGCGAAATGGGGGGGCTGCCTGGCCGAAATCACCGGAAACTCAAGGGAGGCAAGGTCATGAAACGCAATGAATTGAAACCATTTAGGGAACGCTTGCTGGCGATCCGAGCGCGGTTGCGCGGCGACGTGGATCGGATGAGAGACCCGATGTTCTCCTGCACTTCAAGGCTCACGAGGATGCCGATTCATGCCGCCGAGACTGCCGGGAGCCATTACGACGCGGAGATGAACGTCCATTTGATGGTGACCAAGGAGGAGATCCTGGCCGCCATCGAGGCGGCCCTGGAGAGCATCGAGGACGGCACCTACGGCACGTGCGCGGAGTGCGGGCGGCGGATTGCCAAAGCCCGCTTGAACGCGATCCCGTACGCCGTCGAGTGCGTCACATGCGCCTCGGGTTGAACCGCGGCGGGAGGTCTCCTTGCCGGTCCGACCGGCGGCCCCGGCGGTGGATGACCGCCGGCGGCGTTGAAAGCCAAGGCCAGCGACCATTCCGCCGCGGCCTGAAGCAGCGGGCGGCTGTGGCGCCGATTTTTGCATTCGTTTGTCGTTTACAAGGAGGTGAAGTTGATGGTTGTCACGTTGGAAGTGGCAGGGGGCGGACGACGCGCGGAGAAAGAAAAGCCGGTCGTCCTGGCGGCGGAGTCGCGGCTGGCGCGATGCGGCTATCCTGCGTTGAAGGCGGTTGACTGCACGTGGCGCAACGGCGTCCTGTATCTGAGCGGCCGCGTGCCGAGCTATTACCTCAAGCAGCTTGCCCAGGAAAAGGTCCGCAACGTGAAAGGGGTCGAGGAGATTGTGAACCGCACCGAAGTCGCGACCGCGGAGCGTGGAGAGGCGTTGTGAAGAAGATCTCCTACGTTGTGATTTTTGCCGTTGCCGCTGGTCTGGGCTGCTGGTGGCTCGACCGGGCCGGAATCCTCGCCGCGAGGCAGGCGGGGGGCCTGAGCCTTGGGCAGCTCGGCATGGGGCTGGCCGCGGGCTATGGTTGCGCCGGCCTGACGACATGGCTGATCCACTTGTTGTTCTCGCGGCGCAAACGCCCCTTTGCCGAGACCTGGATGGTCTGGCGGCTGAGCCTGTTCCTGGCCAGCGTCGGCGGGATCGTCCTCGTGCTCGGCGCGATGGGCCTGCTGTCCACGCTCGGCTCGTTTCTCGGCCTGTTCGGCGGCATGCTCCTGGGCCTGTCGATGCAGGCCCCGATGGGCGGCCTCGTGGCGTGGATTCTGGTTTCCATGAAACGCCCCTTCCGGCCAGGAGACCGGGTGCAGCTGCCGCGGTTGAACCTGATCGGCGACGTCCTCGATGTCAGCGCGATGTATACCACCCTGAACCAGGTGGGAGGGAGCGTCGCCGGCGATGAACCGGTCGGGCGGCACATCCTGATCCCGAATGCCCTCCTGTTCAGCGAGGTGATGATCAACTACACGGCCGACCAGAACGCCGCCTACATGCTCGACGAAGTCGTCGTGCGGATCACCTACGATTCGGACTGGAAGGCGGCCGAGGAGATCCTGCTGCAAGCGGCCAGCGCGGTCACGCACGACATCATTGCCGCCACGAACCGCTCGCCCTACATCCGCGCCGACCTGTACGACTACGGCGTCTACATGCGGCTCCGCTACCTGACGAGGGTCCAGGAGCGGGCCAGAACCTCGTACCGGATCCTCAAACGCGTCTTCGCGGCGATCCAGGCCTCGCCCGTCGTCGACGTGGCGATTCCCTACGTGTATTCCTTCCGCGCCGCCGCGGATCGGAAGGAAAACGGGGCGGATCGCCGCCCCGCGGCGGACGAGATCCGCGAAATCGACGTCGAAACGATTCGCGGAGAGCCCGCGCCCAAGGACGAGAAAGCCGTCGCCGAACTGGCGGAGGCGATCGGCAGGAAAGGACTCCTGCAACCGATCGTCGTGTGCGAAGGAGCCTGCCCGGGATCGTACGAAATCCTTGCCGGAGATCTCCGATACTGGGCTTGCCGGAGGCTTGGGTGGCGGAAAATTCCCGCCGTGTTTGGGCAGGCCGCGCTGCGGGCGGCGAGCCTGCCGCGCGGCGGCGCCGTGCCGGCCGACTATTTGCCCGCTTCCCCCTCGGCCTGACCGTCAAGAAGGGCCGGCCGCGAGCCCTCCCGGCAGGACGCGTCCGGCCCGACCGCCAAGGATTCTCCACAGACACCCGTATCCCGGCAGCCAGCGATTGCCGCACGAGCCCCCGAATAAGCAAACAACCACACTACCGGAGTCTAGAAAGATGGACTACTCACGCATTTCCATTTCCACCACCGATCATTCACGACTCGAACCGATGGTCCGCGACGCGATCGTCCGCGGCGGCGCCCCCTTTCACCTGACGTCGGCGCTGAAGTCCAAGCTCGACCACGCCCGAATCCTGCCGCCGGACAAGATGCCCAAGGACGTAGTGACGATGAACTCGATCGTCCGCCTCCGCGACCTGGACCTCGATGAGATCGAGATTTTCACGCTGGTCTATCCGAGCTTCGCCAATATCGCCGAGGGCTGCCTCTCGATCCTGACGCCGATCGGCGCCGCCATTCTCGGCCATCGCGCGGGCGACATCGCCGAAACGGAGATCCCGTTCGGAAGCACGCGCGTCGAGATCGAGGACGTGCAGTTCCAGCCGGAGAGCGTCGGGCAGTACGACGTTTGACCGGGAGCAGCCGGGGCCACCTGCGTATTGGGGGCGAAGCAATGACGGAAAACTCGACACGCGCCACGGAGGTAACAGCAGATGATGGCCAAAAATCCTTTGAAGAACCAGCCACGGAGTGTTCCACGGCGCAAAGCGCGCGCCGATGAGGATTCCACGGCCGATTTGAAGCGAATTGTGGTCACGGACCGCTCGCGGCTGGGCAAACTGCTGGTCGGCCCTGATGCCCGGGCGCAGGCCAGCACGCGGCTTCTGGCGATGCTCGAAGCGAGCCTGGAGAGCGCCCTGGAGGTCGATCCGGCGGCCGTACCCGGAGGGCTGGTGACGATGAACTCCCGGGTCCGGCTGGTGGATCTCGAGAGTGGCGAGGAAATGGCGTGCAGCGTCGTCTACCCCGAAGACGCCGAATTCGTCGCCGACGGAGTCTCCATCTTCGAGCCGTTGGGAATGGGCTTGATCGGCCACCACGAGGGCGACATCGTGGACTGGCAGAGCCCCTCCGGCCGGCGGCGGATGCAGATCGCGGAAGTCCTTTACCAACCGGAGCAGGAGGGGGCGTTTCACCAGTAGGAGGCGCCGCCTAGTCGAGCGGGAAGTCCGTTTCGGCGCTCTGTTTCCGGTAGATCGGCAGGTGGCGGTAGTAGACCTCGAGAATCATCGTCGCCATCGAGGTCGAGTAGAGACGCCCCCCCTTCGAACCGTGGCTGCTATCCAGATGCCAGCTGCCGGCTTCGTGCCCCTTGGTCGCCTGCGATTTGACGAGTTGGTCGCGCATCACGGCGTTCCACTTCTTCCAGTAGTCGCCCTCGTAATGGCGGAGCACCTGGGTGGCATAATAGTTGTAGTACATGTCGGTCGACGACGGGCCCTGCTCGCTGAGGAACTTCACCCCGTCGACGAGGGCCGGCGTGTCGCGGTCCCAGCCCAGGTGCATGCGGCAGAGCAGACCGATCGAGGTCGTTGACGCCTTGTCGCCCGGCGTGGTGTAGCCGTAACGGGCGCCGTTCTTGGCCTGCACCGTGTTGAGAAACAGCGAGGCCTTGGCGATCGTCTCGCCGGGGACCTGAAGGTAGGCCAGGTAGGCGCTCTTCAGGGCGATGATCTGCCAGCCGACGACGGAGGTGTCGCCGGGTTGCTGTTCCTCGTAGCGCCAGCCGCCGCCGATCGGGTCCTGGGCGTAAAGGATGTAGTTGACGGCCTGCTGAGCCGGTGCATACAGCCCCTTGTCGCGAGTCATCGCGTAGGCTTCGCAGAGGGCGATCGACGCCAGCCCGTGGGAATACATGCGGCCTTCCTTCTCGTACAGGCTTCCGCCCTTCTGCGAGACCTTCATCCGCGTGATCAGGTAGTAGAGCCCCGCGTTGACGACCTTCTTGTACTTGCCCTCCTTGTGCGTCTGGCCGGCCCCGAGAAAGGGGAGGATTGCCATCGCGGTGGCCGCGTTCCGCGCCTGGGCCAGGCTGCCCGGATTGCGGCATTGGCCGCGGCAATTTGGGCAGAGCGTGTGATCGAAGGACCAGCCGCCGTCGGGCATCTGGTGCCTGGCGAACCAGTCGAGCGCCAGGGAGACAGCCTGCTCGCTGGCGTCGTTGCCGCCGTCGCGCCGGACAAGCCGCTCGCGCTCCGCCCCCCGGCCCGAAAGTGCATCGCCGGAATACGCTCCGACCGTGGCGAGCAGGTCGTTGGCCGGGGCCTGCTCCAATCCGAAATCGCTCAGATCGACCTGCACGGCAGCGGCCGGTTCGTCGAAGTTCGCCATCTGGATATCGGTCGGCTCGACCACCGATTCGAGGACCAGCGCGTCCGACGTCACCACGTCGAGCGTCTGGAGCGGCTCGTCCTCGAAATCCTCCAACTCGTCGAGCATCTCCTCCTCGCCGGAGGCCAGCAGCAAGTCGCGGACATCGTCCACCGCGCCCGCCGGAAGATACAGCATCGCCATCGCCAGCAGCAGGATCACGTGGAGGATCATGCTCAAGAGCCAACTCGGCGTGGCCCAGATCAGGTTGCGAAGAACGGAACGCTTCGGCAGCACGGCATCGAACTCGTCGACCGGCTCCCCGGCCGAGCGGGCTTCCGCCGTCTCAAGGGCCGCATTCTGAACCGCCGGTAAATCAGGGTCAGAGGGCTTCTGGCTCATGGCGTCTCCTTCAGCGGTCGGACTCGCCCGCCAAGCACCGACCAAGGTCAAACGCGACAGGGAAATGCGTCAGCAACAACCAACCGGGGCAGCTCCGCCCCACGACCTACGGCATCACCACCGGCCGCCAGAAGCGGATGGCGCCAATCACAGGTTGCTTGCGCCAACCGCCGGCGTACTGACCGCCGCGGCGACACTCCATTTCCGCCGTAAGCCATTTTGCCACCCTAATTTGATTTTACCGCGGACGGCAAAAACCACCAGAGGTTGCGGCTCGACGAACCCGCCCGAGCCCGAATCGAGGAATCTTCGGCGGGCCGAGCCGCTCCCCCGCCAATGGGCCGCAAAGCCCCCGGCCATCCGTGTTTCCCGCGGCTGTCGTTTGCCGGCCCGGAGAACATCTCTTCGTGGTTCTGCATGATCAGGCAAACCGGCCTGTATGGTTGATCCGGGCGTGGATGTCTTCGACGACCCAGTGGAGGATCGAGGCGTGGATGCTTTCGACCATGCCCATGTCGGCCAGATCGACGTGGATGCCGTCGTGTTGAATCTGCTTGAGCCGGCCGCCGTTGTACCCGGTCATGCCGAAAGTTTTCAATCCCCGCTGGTTGGCCCAATCGACGGCCGCGATGATGTTGGGGCTGTTGCCCGACCCGCTGATGGCGATTGCCAGGTCGCCGGGCGAGGCATACTGGCGCAACTGCTGGGAGAAGACTTCCTCGTACGCAAGATCGTTGCCAAGGGCCGTGATCCAGCTCACGTTGTCGGTAAGGCTGAGCACGCGGACCCGTCTTCTCTTGTCGTCGTGCAGGTCGCCGGGGCGGAGCGCGTTCTTGCCCAGGTCCTCGCAGACGTGCGATGCGGTGGCTGCCGAGCCGCCGTTGCCGAAGACAAAGATGAAGCGGTCCGCCTGCCAGGCTGCGTAGATCGCCTCGGCGAGCCGCACGATCGGCGCGCGGTCCAGGCGGCCGAGTTCCTCGCACAGCCGGGCCAGGTATTCACCGATTCCGTGGGTCAGTCCAAGCATCGATTGGGGCGCTCCTTGGATGCGGGGCGTGATTTGACCGCTGAAACAGGGGGGGCGCGGCAACGGCGGAGCAACGGGTTCGATCAGACCGACGGAAGCCCTCGCCGACGACCGACCTGTCGCCCGAGCAGCGCGACTTCTCGCTCCACGGACTCGGCGTTGCGACACCGCCGGTCCATTGTCGGCTCTGGCGGCGAAAAACTCAATCCCGACACTTCACGGCCGGAGGCAGGACGCCGCGGCCGCAGAGTGCCCTCCCGAAATCGTGCCATGTCCTTTAGAATGCACCGCTGGCTGCCGCTGTCTGCGTTTTTGTTCGCCCCTGGGAACCCGCCATGAGCCCCGATGCCGCCCGTCAGCCCCGCGAGGGCAAAGTCAAGCTTGCCCTGGTCCAGTGCCGCGCTGCGGCCACGAAGGACGAAAACGTGGCCAGGACGCTCGACCGGATTGGCGCGGCGGCGGCGGCCGGCGCGGACATCGTCTGCCTGGCCGAACTGTTCGCCGGCCCGTATCCTTGCCAGGCCGAGGACCATCGCCGGTTCGACGACGCCGAGCCGATCCCCGGTCCCACGAGCCGGGCCTTGGCCGAAGCGGCACGCCGGCACGCCGTCGTCGTCATCGGCTCGCTGTTCGAGCGCCGCGCGGCGGGGCTGTATCACAACACGGCCGCGGTCTACGACGTGGACGGGACGACCGCGGGAATCTACCGCAAGATGCACATTCCCGACGATCCGCTCTACTACGAGAAGTTCTATTTCACTCCGGGCGACTTGGGATTTCCGGCCTTCGATACCCAGCGGGGGCGGATCGCCGTCGGCGTCTGCTGGGACCAGTGGTTCCCGGAGGCCGCGCGGCTGTCCGCCTTGGCCGGGGCGCAGATCATCGTCTACCCGACGGCAATCGGCTGGCTGCCCGGCGAAAAGGCCGAGTTCGGCCCGTCGCAGCACGACGCCTGGCAGACGGTGATCCGCAGCCACGCGATCGCCAACGGGCTGTTCGTGGCGGCGGTCAACCGGACGGGCGTGGAAGGCGGGCTGGAATTCTGGGGGGCGTCGTTTGCCGCGGACCCGCACGGCAACCTTCGCGCGCTGGCCGGCCACGCGGGCGAGGAAACGCTGCTTGTCGACTGCGACCTGGACCAGATCGACGCCGTCCGCACACACTGGCCGTTCCTCCGCGACCGGCGGATCGACGCCTACGAGGGGCTGCTGCGGCGATTCCTGGACTGAGGGCGCGGTTAGCCGTCAGCCGTCAGCGGTCAGAGGGTGTGAGTCTTTCGCGACCGGGATCGAAAACGGACTCTAGTGAAGACGTGCGTGGACTAAATCGACCTGCGTGATTCGTGGAAGAAGCGGCTGCTATTCAGATAGCCGCGTGGGCTTGCCCCGCGTTTCGTTACGTACGGGTTGTGCCGCAGCGCAGGCGCGCCGCGGGGCAAGGCCACGCGGCTATCACGCTCTCATGAATTCCTCCCGGAATCACGCAAGCTCATTTAGCGCAGTACGCCAAAAGTGTTAAACAGCGCACCGGAGTCTAAGCGAAGGCGCCGGAGCCGCGTCCGCACGCCGCCCAAGGTATGTGGACAATGCGCAAGGCAACCCTGATTGGGCTGCACGGGCGCGCGAACCGATGTGGCAGTCCTTCGTGGTGCGTGTCGGGCTGCGCGGCGACGGGAGGGCTCCGTGGTGAAACGTCGTCGGCGAAAAATAACCCTTGTTGCCCCACTTGATGGATTCACACCTTCTGACCGCTGACTTCTGCTCGCTGCTCGCTGACTTCTGCTCGCTACCCGTCTTTTCGAAAGCGGACGGCTTCGGCGGCCTGGCGGAGGCCCAGTTTGTTGCAGAGTGCGGCGCTGGCGCGATCGGAAGCCGAAAGATGCGCCTCGACGCTGCCGACGCCCTGGTTCATCAACTGCTTGAAGGCTTCGCCGAGAAGAAAAGTGGCCAATCCCTGGCGGCGAAGAGCCGGGTCGACAAACAGGTCGAGAATTCCCGCTGCCGGGCCGGGCAAATCGGGCGCCGGCGGTCCCATGTCGCGAACGGTCAGGCTGGCCGCCGGGCGCTCCGCCTCGGGGGGCGCCAACTCAAATCGCGTCAGGTCAAACTCTCCGATCGTCGCCGCCTCCCACCAGTCGCGCGGCGGCGGATCGACAATCGTGTTGAAGTGCATCGTGCGGCGAATCTGCATCGTGCGGCGGTCGATCAGCGGGCGGAAATCCATCAGGCCGCGGCGAAAGATCAGCGTCCGGTCGCTGCCCTCGTAGCCCGCCGCGGCGAACGCCGACAACGCGAACCGGTCGGTCGCCAAGATGCCGGGCGGCATGCTGCCCCCGTAGAGGCCCGCGTAGAAGGGCACATCCGGGGGCGCGCATCCGCCGAGGAGTCTGCAGGCCCCGCGGCCGGCCAGGAATTCCTCGCAGCGGCGCAACAGGTCCAGCGCGATCGTGTCGGGTTCGCGACTGTCCGGGCAGACGAGCAGCATGCAGACGATGCCGGTCTCGGTTGAAATCCACTTGCGGTCCCGGCGGGGGCCGAAACCGGCATGGGCAAACCCAACCGGTTGATCGCCGTCGAAGGCCAGGAAGAATCCGCTCTCCGGAAAGTAGAGCTTGCCGAAGACAAGCCGCTCGAAGAGGTCGACGGAGACCGGCTGGGTGAGGCCCGGCTGGCCGGCGCAGCGCTGCCAGATGGCGGCCACGGCCGGTGGATCGAAGTTGCAGAATGGTCTGATATGCAGCATCGGCGCCGATCGCAACCGAGGGCCGGGAGCAGGTTCCTGCCCGGAGTGAAGCCGCCAATCGCCGACAATCCGCCGTCAGCCCGCGGGCTGCCCGAAGATCGCAGCACTCTTCTGCCGGCGGTCGCAAGATCTGGCCCTCGACCTCCTTCCTCTGTCCTGTAACCTGTGCGCGGAAGGCTTGCGGCTCGTACCGCCAGATATCGAGAAGCCCTGCCAACGCCCTGTGGCCAATATAAAGTGAACGGGCATTCCAGACCAGAGACCGCCCTCGCCCGAGGGACGCCAAGGATCCGCGGTCTCCAGCGCGGCCGTCGTCGGCGGGCGGAGCAAGGCGGGCATTCCCCCGCCGGCGCGCCACCGCTCCCCGGTCGCCAGCCCGGCCAAATGCTTCGCGGACGGCCGCCCCCGTCTGCCGGTCTGCTGGCCGGAAAACGGCTCGGGCCGCGTCGAGCCGGCTTGTTGCCGGCCGGGCCGGCGCCTAGAATCGGCCCTGGAGGGGGAGGTTTGGCGGCGAACCGGCGATCCGATCGGCCCCGATTCTGAACAGGAGCCCGCGATGTTTCGATCGATGTTGCTCTTCTGTCTCTGTGTCTCCTGTTGCCCCGCCCTGCCCGGCAACGCGGCCGAGCCGAACCGTCCGCCGAACATCGTATACGTGCTGGCCGACGATCTGGGCTATGCCGAATTGGGCTGCTACGGGCAGAAGAAGATTCGCACCCCCAATCTCGACCGGCTTGCGCGCGAGGGAATCCGGTTCACCCAGCACTACAGCGGCAACGCGGTCTGCGCCCCGTCGCGCTGCGTCCTGATGACCGGGAAACACGCCGGCCACGCCCATGTCCGCAACAACCGCCGGGCGAAGCTTCCCGCCGAAGTGCTGGCGCGCTATGGCAGCCAGTTCCCCGGCCAGGAACCGATCCCGGAGGCGGAAGTGACGATCGCCGAGGTGCTCAAGCAGAAAGGCTACGCCACGGCGGCGATCGGCAAATGGGGGCTCGGCCAGTTCGGCACCAGCGGCGATCCGAACCGCCAGGGTTTTGACCTGTTCTTCGGCTACAACTGCCAGGCCCACGCCCACACCTATTATCCGGCGTTGCTCTGGCGGAACGGCGAGAAGGTTGTCTTGGCCAACGATCCGCCGATACCGGGCCATGCGGGCTTGGCGCCAGGGGCGGATCCGAATGATCCGGCCAGCTATGCCCCGTTCAAGGGCAAGGACTATTCGCCCGACCGGATGATCGACGAGGCTCTGCGATTCATTCGACGGAACAAGGATCGGCCGCTGTTCCTCTATTTCCCCTCGACGATCCCGCACGTGGCCCTGCAAGTGCCCGACGAGGAATTGAAACCCTACCTGGGCCAATGGGACGAGACGCCGTTTACGCGCGCCGGCGGCGGTTACACCCCGCACCAGACGCCCCGGGCGGCCTATGCGGCGATGATCAGCCGATTGGACAAGGATTTCGGGCGGATTATGGACCAGCTCAAGGCGCTTGGCCTGGATGACAACACGCTGGTGATGTTTTCCAGCGACAACGGCACGACGCACCTGGAGCGGGAAGTCGATTTCGAGTTCTTCGAGAGCGTCGGCCCGCTCCGCGGCCTGAAGGGCAGCCTCTACGAAGGCGGAATCCGGGTGCCGATGATCGCTCGCTGGCCCGGCAAGATCAAGCCCGGCACGACGACGGACCATCTTTCCGCCTTTTGCGACGTGTTGCCGACGCTGGCCGAGGTGGCCGGCGCCGCTCCGCCGGAGGGGATCGACGGGCTGAGCTTCCTGCCCACGCTGCTCGGCCAGCCCGAGAAGCAGAAGCAACACGAGTATCTCTACTGGGAGTTTCCCGCCTACGGCGGCCAGCAGGCGGTGCGGATGGGGCCCTGGAAGGCGGTCCGCCAGAACATGCTGGCGAAGGCCAATCGCACTCCGCTGAGAATCGAACTCTATAATCTGGACAACGACATCGGCGAGCAGCAAGACCTGGCGGACGCCCGGCCGGAGATCGTCCAGAAGGCGGCGGCGATCATGAAACACGCGCGCCGGCCGAGCGAGGCGTTTCCGTTCCACCCCTTGGACGCACAGTAGGCTCCCCGCCGGAGTGGTCCGCCAAACCCGCTCCGCACGACTCGTTCACGATCCTCTGCCGTTGTTCGGGCGCCGCTCGGACAGGCTCGCTGCGGCGGGGTCCGTCAAGGGCGTGAATTGCGTTCCACGAGAGGGGCAATTTGGGGCTAGTGCGCGGCACCCCGTTTGGGCAGGTCCGCCAGGCTTGGCAACAAGCCACCAAGTGTGTCCCTGTCACCTGCATCGGTCTAGTTGTAAGATAGTCCACACTGTCCATCACCCGCCGCCGCTTACTTACATTGTCTTCTGGATTAGGCTATAATGGCGGCAACGCCCGCCTTCCAGCGCGCTGGATATTCTGATCGGCGATCTTCCTACACGCTGGGCCTTTACCGTTCGGCAAGCGTCGCAAACGACGAGCAGGGCCCCGGGCGGTTTTCTCCGCAAGCTCCCCTTTGAGCGAGGTATGAGTGATTGGTTCTTGAGACGGTTGATCCGCTGCGCGGGTGGTTGGGCATACACGCCAGTCCGCGGTTCGACGAGGGGGAGCCGCCGCTGCGGGCGGAACTGCTGAGCACCGTCGAGTTGGAGAAGCATGGCAGGCTGCTGGCCGGCGAGCACGAGTTGGAGGCCCGGCGCGGCCGCGAGCGGCTGTTGCGGCGGCTGGCGGAGAACGAGCGGGTGATCCGAGACGCCTACGCGGTGGTGGATGCCGCGGTCGGCGCGGGCAAGGCGGCCACGCCGGCCGGGCAGTGGCTGCTGGAGAACTGCTACCTGATCGAAGAGCAGATCGAGCTTGCCCGCAGTCACCTGCCGCGGGGGTACAGCGTCGATCTGCCGACGGTCCGCCGCGGCGCGATCCGCGGGGTGCCGCGGGTCTACGATCTGGCGGCCGAACTGGTGTCGCACAGCGATGGGGTGGTGGACGCCGGCAACCTCACGGCCCTCGTGCGGGCCTACCAGTCGCAAGCGCCGTTGCGGCTCGGCGAGCTGTGGGCGATTCCGATCATGCTGCGGCTGACACTGATCGAGAACCTGCGGCGCGTCGCTTACCGGATCGCCTGGCGGAGCCGGCATCGCGATCTGGCGATCGAGTGGGCGGGGCGGCTGACCGACGCGGCGCGCGACGAGCCGCGACTGATGATGGAGAAGCTGGCCGACTTCGTTCGCGCCGAGCCGCCCCTGGCCACGCCCTTCGTCTCCGAGTTGGCCGTGAATCTCGAAGGGGCGCACCCCGTGATCGGGCTGGCGATTCAATGGATCGAGCAGATGCTGGCGGAGACGGGCCAGAGCCTGGAGGCGGTCCAGCAGGCCGAGAGCCAGGCGCAGGCCGCCGACCAGATATCGATCGCCAACAGCGTGACCAGCTTGCGGGAGCTGGGCGCCATCGACTGGCGGCAGTTCGTCGCCGAGCTGAGCGTCACCGAGGCCGCCCTGCGGCAGGATCCGGCCGGCGTCTACGCGGCGCTGGATTTCTACACCAAGGACCGTTACCGCCACGCGGTCGAAGAGCTGGCGCGCCGCGGGCGCCGCCCGGAAGAATCGGTGGCCGCAGCCGCGATCCAGCTGGCGGAGGCTCGGCGGCGGGACCCGGGCTGCCCGGAGCACGAATCGCATGTGGGGTATTTTCTTGTCGATCGCGGGCGCGGCGAGTTGGCGCGCCGGATCGGCTGCGGGGGGCGGTTCTGCGCGGGCCTGCTGGCGGGGCCGGGCCGCGCCGCGTTCTGGCTCTATCTTGGCGGCATGCTCTCGCTGCTGGCCCTGGCCAGCGCGCCGGTCGTCCGCCTGCTGGCCGCGGAATCCTCCGCCCCGGACGCCGCGCTGTGGGCCATGGTCGGCGTCCTGGTGCTGGCGGCCTCGCGGACGGCCGTTTCGATCTGGCACTGGATGGTTGCCCGCGGCGTGCCCCCGAGAATCCTCGGGCGGATGGACTTCAGCGAGGGGATTCCCGACGCGCACCGCAGCGGAGTCGTCGTCCCCACGCTGCTCGCCTCGCTCGAACAGGTCGATGGCCTGCTGGAATCGCTGGAGCGCCACTCCCTGGCCAATCGGGTGCGGAACCTGCGGTTCGGCCTGCTCACCGACTTTGTCGACGCCGACGCGGAGCATCATGTTGACGACGCGCCGCTGCTCGAGCGCGCCCGGCGCGGCATCCGCCGTCTCAACCGGCAGTATGCCGAGCCGGGGCCGCCGCGGTTCTTCTGGCTGCACCGGCCGCGGGTCTGGAACGCCGGCGAGGGGGTCTGGATGGGGGAGGAGCGCAAGCGCGGCAAGCTGGAAGCGTTCAATCAGCTTCTGCTCGGCGGCGACGCATCGGCATTCAGCGTTGTCGAGGCGGACCTTGAGGACTTGCGCAGCCTCCGCTACGTGATCACGCTCGACAGCGACACGCAATTGCCCCCCGAGTCGGGCTGGAAACTCGTGGGCACGATGGCTCATCCGCTCAACCGCCCGGAGGTCGACCCGGACACCGGCTGCGTTATCCGCGGGCATGGCGTGCTCCAGCCGCGGCTGGCGGTCAGCCTGCCCTCGGCGCAGCGGTCGCCGTTTGCCGCGTGTTTTGCGGGCGATGTCGGGCTCGATCCCTACACGCGCGAGGTCTCCAACATCTACCACGACCTGTTTGGAGAGGGGCAATACGTTGGCAAGGGCATCTACGAGGTGCGCGCGTTTTCAGCGGCGGCCGGGAACCGCTTTCCACCCAATCGGATTCTCAGCCACGACCTGGTCGAGGGCTGCCATGCGCGGTGCGGTTTCGTGGGCGACGTGGAGCTGATTGAGGAGACGCCGACGCGCTATCTGGCCGCCGCCGAGCGCCGCCATCGCTGGACGCGCGGCGACTGGCAAGCGGCGCGGTGGATTCTCCCCTCGGTACCGGGGCCCGACGGGCGGGCTCGGCGCAACCCGCTCAACGCCGCGGCGCGCTGGCTGCTCTTCGACACGCTGCGGCGGAGCGTGCTGCCGCCGGCCTGGCTGGCCGCATTCGCCTTTGCCCTGGCGATGCCCAGCGGCGCCGTCGGCGCCTGGCTCGCCGCCCTCTTGGCTCTCTTCCTCGCTCCCGATGCGGTGCGTTTGGCGGGCGCCGTGCTCAACAAGGACCGCAATACGGCGTGGCGCGGCCACGCCGCGCGCGTTGCCGGCAGCGAGCGATTGGCCTGGATGGTCACCGCGATGGAGCTCGCGTTCCTGCCCCACCAGGCGGCGGTCCAACTGGATGCGATCGCTCGCGTGTCTTGGCGCCTCGGCTTCAGCCACAAGCGGTTGCTCCAATGGCGCACCGCGGCGGCCGCGGAGCGGGCGGCGCGGTCGGGCTTCGCGGCCACCTGCGCCACGATGTGGACGGCCTCGGCAACCGGCGCGGCGCTGGCGGCGGCCGCCTGGCTGGTGCACGGCCCGGCCGCCTGGCCGATGATCGCCCTGGCGCTTGTGTGGTTCGTTTCGCCGGCGCTGGCCTGGCTCGTCAGCCGCCCGCGGATCACGCCCCCCTCGGGCCTCAGCCAGCACGACACACGATTCCTCCGCCGGGTGGCGCGGCGGACCTGGATCTACTTCGATCGGTTTACCGGCCCGGAAGACAACTGGCTCCCACCCGACAACTTCCAGGAGGAGCCGGAGCCGGTGCTCGCGCACCGCACTTCGCCAACCAACATCGGCTTCGGCCTGCTGTCGATCCTGGCGGCCTACGACTTCGGCTACCTGGCCGTGGGGGAGTGCCTGCGGCGGATGGAATTGATGCTCGGGACACTCGAGCGGCTGCCGCGCTACCGGGGGCATTTTTTCAACTGGTA
>Ga0123332_1002462_pt1 | contig 17530 bp, 14 predicted proteins | sample BioC12SIPDNA_4_FD_89958 | JGI IMG/M metagenome (GOLD analysis project Ga0123332, IMG submission 89958) | Anaerobic biogas reactor microbial communites from Washington, USA - Biogas_R2_A C12 SIP DNA | ecosystem: Engineered > Bioreactor > Anaerobic > Unclassified | place: Washington, USA...
CCCTGTCGCCGCAGAAGATCCACAATGTCGATGTCAGGGACAAGCCGCCGCTCGAGGACATTCCCGAACTGCAGAAGGCCATCCGGGAGGCGGAGGCGGAACTGGGGGACAGGGGAAGGGTCCTGATCCGGTATTCAGGCACGCAGGCCATGTGCCGCGTCATGGTCGAAGGCCCCACCCAGCAGATGACCGACCGTCTGACCCGGACGCTGGCCGACGCCGTCAGGAGATGCATCGGGTAGAGATCCGGGATCCGATCCCACTACATGCAAAGGACCGAAGCCATGCCATTTACAGTCGTTGTTACGCGTGATTTTGATCATATGAGCGAAGTTGCGGCCGCTTTGGTCGTCGAGGATATCCGCCGGGCGCTCGCGTCAAAGTCCGCCTATGTTCTGGGCCTGGCTACGGGGAATTCCCCGACCGGTTTGTACAAGCATCTGGCCAAGGCGGCGAATGCGCGCACGTTCGATGCGTCGAAGATCGTCAGCTTCAATTTGGACGAGTACATCGGGCTTCCGGGCGAGAATGCGCAGCAACGGGCCCTGCACAAGGAAAGCTACAGCTTTTTCATGATCCAGGAGCTGTTCGGCCTGCTCGAGGCCAAGTTCCGGGAGACCAGCGTGCCGTGGGGCACCCTGATCGACCAGAAGCTCCTGGCGGCGGAGCTGCAGTCGAATCCGGGCGACTGGAAGCTGGAGGGGAGCGACCGGGGGAAGGCCGTCGTCATCAGCCGGGGCGCCCGATCCGAGTACCTCCGGTGGATCCAGGGGGACATCCTGGACGGGTACGCGAATAAGATCGCCGGGTGCGGGGGCGTGGATCTGCACATCATCGGAGTCGGCGGCCGGGGCCATGTCGGCTTCCACGAGGCCGGCATCCCGTTTGCGGGGAATCCGATGATCCTGGTCAAGCTCGACGACGACACCATCGCCAATGCCGTGGCCGACGGGCACTTCGCAAGCAGGGAGGACTGCCCGTTGTACGCCGTCTCCATGGGGGCGGAGCTGGTCTACGGGGCGAAGACGGTGCTCTTGCTTGCCAACGGCACGCGCAAAGCCTCCGCCCTGGCGGATGCCCTGATGATGGAGCCGGACTGTTCCGTGCCCATATCCTACGGCCACTTCCTGTCCAGAAACGGCGGCCGCATGGTGTGCATTATCGACCGTCTGGCCGCGGCGAAGGTTCTCGAGCATGCCGACCTTCTCGAAAAGCGCGGCATAGAGCTCGAAGACCGCAGCGATCAGAGCGCATCGGTCGCGGTGGCCGGCCTGCAGTTCTCCAGAAACCCCGACACCTGCCTCCTGGGCTAGCCGGGGATCGCCGCCAGGAAGCCGTCGAACGGAACAACAGGCCCCCGCCGGGACCTCCCGTTCCCGCACCGGTCCTGTCGTGCAAGCCGGCCGATTGGGGGGCCTGCAATCCGGCCCGGTATCGGAAGGTTCGGGCCGGGCACCGCCGGTTCCGGATCACCGGGCGGACCCTTCCAGCCCGATTTCCCCGGCGACGGTCCGCATCCCCATGATGGTGTCGGTGATGAGCTGGGGGAGGCCCGTCCCCAAAAGGGCGGCGCCTGTACCGATGATCTCGCGGTCGACGCCCGCGGCGAACCTTTTGTCCTTCCATTTCCTCAGGACCGACCCGGCATCCATGTCCAGGATGCTTCGCGACGGCCGCACGAGCGCGGAAGCGGCCACCAGGCCCGTGAGCTCGTCAACGGCGTAGAGCGTCCGCTCGAGCAGGCTCCGGGGCCGCACGTCCGAGCACAGGCCCCATCCGTGGCTGGCGACGGCCCGGATATAGTCTTCGGGCCACCCGGCCGCGCGGAGCAGCTCCCGGCTTTTCCGGCAGTGCTCTTCGGGGAACCGTTCGTAGTCCAGGTCGTGCACCAGGCCGATGACGCCCCATGCATCTTCATCCTCCCCGTTTTTGCGCGCCATGTGGCGCATGACGGCTTCGACGGCAAGCGCGTGCCTGATGAGGCTTTCGTTTGCGGTGTACCGGCGAAGCAGCTCCAGGGCCTCCTGTCTCGAGGGCGTGTGGGTGTCCATTGCGGGGAGTATATCCGCTTGCCCGCCCGAACACAAGGCGGCCCGTGATAGGATAGGGGGCGGGGGCTGCAGGCGCGTGCGCCGGCAGAAGCCGTCCCCTGCCGGGACGGCCCCGCATTTGAAAATAAACAGGAGGGACGTGCCATGCCCACTATACAGGAGTACAACCGCTGGGGCGAAGAGATGGCCCGGCTGCTGCGCTTGTCCACCTCGCCCATCGCGGTCAAAATGCTGAAATCGGAAGCCGGAATCCCCAAGGGCGCCCTCAGGCCGAAGAGGGACCAGAACCGGCATTATGCCCAGTGCCAGGTCTTTGGCCTCGCCAGGAGGAACCGCCTGACCGTGGCCATGCTCCGGGAGGACAACTGGTGCCTGGGGCCCCCGATGGCCTACGGGCTCGTCGATGCCGGGGATGTGCCTTCGGGCGTCGGCCCCGAATACAAGCGCTTCGAGGTCGGCAGGTATATCGGGATCCTGACGGGCCCGCTCGAGTCGGCCGCATTCAAGCCGGACCTGGTCCTGGTCTATGCCGACACCCATCAGCTGAGGAGCATGCTTCTGTCGCTCAGGGAGGAGGACAAGCCGAAGGTGCGGTCCAATTTCTTCCCCATCTCCTGCGCCTTTGCCGTCACCCACCCGATTCTGGAGAACGCGTACTGGATCAACCTGCCGGATCCGGGCGAGTACGTCCGGGCGCTGGCCCAGCCCGGGGAGCTGATCTTCTCCATCCCGGCCCGGAAGATGCCCGGTTTCATCAGGGGTTTGAGGAAATTCTACAGGGAATCCATGTTCGCCGACGAGCAGATGCTGATGCAATCCGATTTCTCCCAGCCGGAAATCTACCGGAAGCTGTTCGGACGCTGGGGGATGGAGCACAGCTGAAGCCGGGCGCGCCCCGGGGCCGCGCCCGGGTTACAGGTTGTGCTCGCTCCTGTTGATGACATCGTCCTGAATGTCGGGGGAGAGCTGGGTGAAATAGGCGCTGAATCCCCCGATCCGGACGATCAGGTCGCGGTGGTTTTCCGGGTGCACCTTCGCGTCCCGCAGTTCGTTCGTGTCGACCATGTTGTACTGGATGTGGGAGCCGCCGTTGGCCATGAAGGCGTCGGTGTAGGCCGCGAGCTTGTCGATGCTCCCGCTGCTTCCGAGCATGGAGGCGGAGAATTTCTGGTTCAGGACCGAGGCGTAAGACTCCCGGAAGCCCGCTTTGAGCGCCGAGCGCAGCACGGCGGTCGGCCCCTCCCTGTCGGCCCCCCGCATCGGGGAGACAGCGCCGTCGTTCAGGGGCTCGAACGCCTTCCTGCCGTTGGGCAGCGCCCCCACGCCGAGCCCGCCGAAATAGTGCCAGGCGAGCCCCTCCCTGGCGATCATGAACCTGCGGAAAGGGGCGTTATCGTAGCTGCGGATGATGCTCCGGGAGTCCTCGCCGATTCTTTTGGCCAGCAGGTCCACTTCGTCGATATCGTTGCCGAATTTGGGCTGCGCCAGGCACAGGCGCCGGATCTCCTCGCCGCGCGGGCCCTCGAAGTCGCTGTCGAGCGCCCCCAGAAGCTCGTCCATCGAGAGCGTCCCGCCGTCGTAGACCAGGCGCCGGACGGCCATGAGGGAATCGGCGACGTCGATGATGGCCCGGTCGGAAATCCCGAACATGCTCGTCTCCGGGTCCGGGATCAGCAGATCCTGCCCCAGGTCCATGCAGCTCTGGATCCCCACGGTCGACAGAAACGGGAGCCTCATGTGCTTGGCCTGCTCCTTGCGGGCGATCGAGGCCAGCCAGAAAATGCGGTGCGTGATGAACCGGTGCTGCCGCATCAGGGCCTCATACAGGTCCTCGAATCCCTTGAAATCCCTCGGGTCGCCCGTGGCCAGCCCCGTCTGTTTCCCGTGGACGTCCACGCCGTTGTGCAGGACCAGATGCAGCATGGCGGCCATATTGCAGGCGGCGATGCCTTCGGCCCCGTAGTGTTCGGCCCTGGAGGGGAGGCAGGGATAGACGCAGCCCAGGCCGCACCACTCCGCGGCCTCCTCCATGGGGATGCCGTCCTCGAGGAAGCGGGCGATGACGACTTCGTCGTTCTCAAACAGCGGGATACCCCCTTTCGTGGCCATGTTCGTGCGGATGGCTTTGTTCATGAGCCACGCGGGGGTGTTGCGGTTCCACCGCAGCCCCACGGTCGGGGAGGACAGCTGCAGCAGCCCGACGACGTGCAGGAAAAGGTAGCTCAACTCGTTCGAACGGTCGGCCCCGGAAGCGTCCACGCCGCCGACCATGGCGTTGTTGATCCCGAAGTTGATCTGGTGCGATTCCATGGAGCTTTCCGAGGAGACGAAGGTCTGCGTCCCCCACCGGCCGATGAGTTCGGCCAGCAGGTCCGCGGCGTCCTCGAGCGTGATGGCACCGCCGGTGATGTCCCGGATGAAGTAGGGGTACAGGTACTGGTCGCCCCGGCCCCACTGCGGGTTGTTGTGCATGGGGTGCTCGTAGTTCTTGCACACGCCGACGATGGCCATCGACTGCAGGGCTTCATGGAAGGTCCTGGCCGGATGCTCCGGCACGCGGTCGCAGGCCGCGGCGATCCGCAGCAGCTCGGCCCTGCGTTCGGGCCTCGTCTCCTCCCCGGCCATGACCCGGGCAAGGTCCGCGTACCGGCGGGCATGGCGGATGGCCGCCTCGCAGACGATGATGGCGGACTTCCAGAAGTACAGCCTGTCGATGTCGCTGTCCCGGTTTGCGACGAAGGCATCGATGTGCCCGCGGGCTTCCTCGATGAAGCCCCCGAGGCCCCTTTCGAGGATCTTCTTCCACATCAGGACGGAGGTGGTCTGCCCGAAGATGCCGGTGTCCAGGGTCGGGTCCTTCAGTTTGGCCGCTTCGGCATCCCGTATCCAGCCGCCGTCGGCCGCTTCCCATGCCCGGTAGGTCCTCTCGGGTGCCGTCCTGCCTCTGAACTCCCTGGCGCTGGCGCGGAGAGTCTCGATGCTTTCGCGGTCCAGGCCGACGTTGGCGTCCATGGTGATCCGTATTTCGTCGGTGTCCTTCCAGATGCCCGGGATGTAGTCGCCGCAGACGTCGATCGACGTCATGCACCCCAGGACGGCGGGGGTCAGGCGGCCCGCTAGCATGTCGTAGTCGTGGATGCGTATCTCGACGTTCTCGACGATCTTTTGGAACAGGAGGGCGCGCCGCAGCTGGATGTCCTCCCCCTCGGTTTCTGTCCAGGATTCGACGGTCCACCGTTCCCTTTCGGCGAACAGCCTCCACCCGGCTGCCTGCATCGCCCGCTTCCATTGCTGGATGCGGGCGCCGGGTTGGAGCGCGTCGATCCGGTCGAGCAGTTGCGTGTCGATTGCATCCATATCAGGCTCCGATCGTCGGTTCAGCGTGAGACCGTGCAGCGGATGCCACGGTCCAGGTACGCCGATTGCACCGAGTGCACCCTCGGGTCGCCCGCGGCCTCGGTGCGGTCCATGGGGCAGGGCATGTGGAGGGCCCTGTACTTGCCCTGACCCATCCGGTGGTAGGGCATCAGCTCCAGTCTACCACCCCCCGCGCCCAGGCCGGAGAGAAATGCCGCGGTCGCCTCGATGTTCCCGGCGTCGTCGTTGACCCCCGGGATCAGCGGCTGGCGGAACACGACATCGGCCCCGTACCCGACGAGCCGTGCGGCATTGTCGAGGATGAGGCCGTTGGGCTGCCCGGTGTGCCTGGCGTGCACGCCCGGATCCATGTGCTTGAGGTCGAACAGGAAATGGTCCGTAACGGGGATGACGTGAAGCAGCGCTTCCGGCGCGGCGAATCCGCATGTCTCGATGCAGGTGCCGATCCCCCCCTCCCGGCAGCGCTCGAACAGCTCCCGGACGAATCCGGCCTGCCGAAGCGGCTCGCCCCCCGAAGCCGTCACGCCCCCGCCCGACCGGTCGTAGAAGATCTTGTCGCGCCGCACGGCGTCCCAGACTTCGGCGACCGTCATCGGCCTGCCGTAGCGGACCAGGGCGCCGTACCCGCACGCGTCCAGGCAATGTCCGCAGGCGTCGCACCGGGCGTAGTCGATCCGGTGCAGGCGCTCTCCGGTGCGGATGGCTCCGCGCGTGCACGCTTCGAGGCATTTGCCGCACTGGGCGCAGAGGGCCCCGATGAATCCGATTTGCGGTTCCGGCGCCAGGCACTCCGGGTTCGCGCACCACCGGCACGACAGGGGGCAGCCCTTGAAGAAGACCACGGTCCGTATCCCCGGCCCGTCGTGGATCGAAAAGCCCTGGATATTGGTGATGACGGACCTGGGCGGTGCCGAGATGCTTCCGTTGCGCGCCATGACGGCAGGTTCCCTGGCCCCTATGTGGGGGGGACGCTTTCGAAGATATTCTGCCGCAGCATGGCGATCTGGAATACCGGCCTGTCGATTTTCCTGAAGCAGAGCCCGCCGTGCTCCACCCCGGCGGGTACGTGGATGAAGCATGTCCTGGTGATCGTCGTCTTCTTGCCGTCGATGACTAGGTCGATCTCCGCCCCCAGATCCCCGAGGTCGTCCATGTTGCTGCCGACAAAGCCGAGGATCTCGTCATGGTCGTGGCGGTGGACGGGATGCACGGTAGGGACCGATCCCTGCACCCACACGGCTTCAACGTAGAAGGATCCCGGGACGATGCGGTCGTCCATGTAGATGATTCTGTGAATGGGTTCGGGCGCCTTGGCAGGTTCCCGCCCGGCACCCCCGCTTTCGAAATCGTGAACGCCGGGGGGCAGTTGGGTGTTGGTGCAGACGACCGCTTCGGGTTTCGCTTTTGCGTCGGGCATGCGTGGCTCCTCTTGGATAGGCAATCCGTACGTTGCGCGCCCGCGCGAACGGGGCGCACCGATATTAGATTCCAGTCCCCCGGCGCTTGTCAATGAGTTGTCCGGCCCCTGCGGGCGTTTCCGCCGAGTGCCGGCAACCGGTATCGGGGGCGGGGGGATGGCGGGCGGTTCGAATCCGGGCGGGGCATTAGGGAAACCGCACCCCCCGGAGCAACTGCCGGGCTGCAACCGATTTCGGTTGCAGCCCGGAGGTTGGGTATAGCATGCATCCGCTTGGCGGACCGGCCGGAACCGGCAGCATTACCGCCACGGATCGATTTCGATGGACTGGCCGGGACGCATCCCGCCCATGCTGAAGTAGTTGTTGTTGGACGCGCCCGTGACGACCAGGGTGAACGCGCTGCCCATGCCGAAGCCGCCGAAGCCCCCGAATTTCGCCTTCGGTTTCGCGGCCGACTGGCCGGTCACGTAGGCGGTGAAATCCTCGACCGTGTTGTAGCCGGCGTCCTTGACGAAATTGGCGATCGGCGGGCTCAGTACGGCGATGGTCCCGAACATACTGTCCTGCTGGTCGAAGATGTCCTTGATGATCTTGGGGTAATCCATGGTCGTGCCCCAGACGTTGGCTTTCCAGTTCTTGGCGGAAAGAACGCCCCAGCCCGTGAACAGGGTGATGATGTTCTGGCCCTTTTCAAAACCCTTCCGTACGGAGAAGGGCTCGAAAGGCGAGTTCTCTTCGTTTTCCGCGATGATGATGTTGATCGCGTTCATGGGATTCCCGACCGTCCCCATGTAGGTCGTGCCCACCTTGCCGCAGTTGCCTCCGTTGATCGACAAGAGGTTCCACGCCCTTCCGATGGTCGTGTTGGCGTGGGCGTAGGGCCCCATCGCGCCGACGTCGTAGTTGAGGCCCACTTCGTCGCGGATGTCTCCGTTGATGACGGCTCCGGCCATGAAGCCGTTGTCGGAGACGTTCACCCCGGTCTGCCCGGTCGAGCCGATCGCCAGGATGATCGGGAAGTATTCCGGTTTGGCGCCGGACATGACGGCGCTGATGGCGGCCGTCTTCACCGTGTAGGTCCACGTTTCGCCGGCGTCCGAACCCGGGTTCATTCTTCCGAGCATCTCGTCGGGAGCGTGGCTGGTGGCCTTGAGCATTTCGTCGACCAGCGCTTCGGTCGGCAGGATGACGGGCATGAAGTCGGTGTACCTCTTCTCGAGGAACAGCTTCTGGAGTTCGGCCGCCGTTCCGGAGTAGGTGGCCGGACCGAGAGAGCGCTTCCACTCCCCCGTCTGCTTTTCGTCGGCCGTCAAGGGTTTGGTGATCTTGTCGACGATTTCCTGGGCAACGGGCTTGCCCGTGATCGGGTTGTTGCCGTAGACGACGGCTTTGCGCAGCTGCTCGCCCGTCTTGCCCCATACGGGGCCGAGGATGTACTGAATCCGGATGCCGGGCATGCCCTTGGCGTAGCCGACGTCCGTTAACTGCTCCTGGAATTCTCTGAGAACGACTGGGATGGCGGGTTTCTTGTATCGCGACTCAAAATCGATGGCTAGACCGGTGACCCCGGGCGCGCACACACTTCAATGCCCCAGGGGGATGATCATCGCGTCCGCCTTTTCCTCCATCTCTGTCCACAGAGCCTGGTCCACGCCCCCCATCCCCCCCCGCTTGTCCTTGTACACGAAGGTGGTTTTGGGGAACTGTTCGCTGAATCCCTTCTGCATCTCGGCGCACAGGATGTTGGATCCCGGATACCCGTCGTTGACGATGTAGATGGTTTTTCCCTCGATCGTGTCCAGCCGCGGCGCCATCGGTTTCAGCTGAACCGGCGGCGGGGTGCCCATGGGATTGAGCACCGTGAGGATGGGTTCTTCGACGCTCGCCGCCTGTACACCGGGCTGGTTGACTGTATTGGATAAAAAGCAACACAGGCCGATGCAGAGGGCCGCGATGATTGTTACACGCATATTCATGCTTGATTCCTCCATTGAATCAATGATGGTTGGTACAAAAGCGAACACCACAAACAGGATAGCTGAATATCGGGGAAAACGCTCCATATCCTTCTGCATTTTTTATTGCATATCGCGCCCCAAATCAGGCCCCGTGCCGCGACGGGAGCGGCCACCGGGACCGCCGGGCGAAAAAACGCGCGGCCCGAAGGGACGGAGCCCGGGGGGAGTTGCGCCTGGAACATGCTGTCCTGAAATACTTTTTCCGGCAGGCCGGGTGCCGGGAAAGATTTCCCTCTATGTTCGGGGGCGCCAGGAAGGGAGCGGGCGACACCGGCCCGCGTCCCCCCTGCGGCACCAACCGCAGGGGGGACGCGGGCCGGATGCCGCGGGGGGGGTCCGGGGCTTATTCGGTCATGGATTCAAGCGCATCGTACTGCTGCCTGAACTGGAACATCGTGCGTTCGATCTCCCGCGCCTGTTCCGACACCCTCTGAGGGTCGGGGTTGGCCGGGCCCAGCTCCGACTGCAGTTGTCCCACCTGATTGACGAGCTGATTCCGCAGCTGGTTCATATTCCGGACCTGCGGCTGCAGCGCCTGCTGCTGTTGCGCATCCAGCCCCTGCATCAGGCGTTCGTGTTCCTGCGTCATTGTCTGGACACGTTGCTGTATACGGTTGAATTGCTGGCGGGTCTCTCCGGCGTTGAAATTCTTCGCGGATTTCCTGGCCATATCCCGGGCCTGTTTCTGGATCCGCTCTGCCGTGTTGCTGCATTCCCCCAGCTGTTTGCGCTGTTGTTTGGTCCACTGGTGCTGGTAGCGCGATGCAGTGCCTTCACCGCCACGGGCGGATGGATTCTCCCCCCGGGCCTGCCCCTGCTCCCGGGCCTGCCCCTGCTCCCTGGGCTGCGACTGCGAGGCTTTGGGCCCGACGCCGCCGGCACCACCGTTTCTGTTTCCCCCGCCCCCTCCGGCTCTCTGCGGGTAGGCGGCGACTGCGGTCAGAATAAACATCGAAAGAAAGACCAGATATTTTTTCATGATGCGACTCCTCTCTTTTTGGATACAAACCCTAAAATGTATTTCGGTCTCACCAAGGCCTTAAACACATCCCGGCGAATTTGGTTGCAAATTTTTTTTGTTGCGCGAAGATTTTCACCAGGCTTCCCCCATGCGGGGGCGCAGGGAACCTTATGAAAAATGATCGAGACATGGCCGGGCCTGACTCGGGGAATACCGCGACGTTGCGGAGGGCGATGGGCCTGGTCCCGAACCGGTTCATCGCGATCAGCGTCGCCGTCATCTGCCTCGGCCTGCTCGGCAGCGCAATCTTCAACTTCGCGACGCTTCTGCGGATGCACACCCTGTACCTTGCCAACCGCGGGAACGCGATCACCCTGTCTGTCGAATCCCGGGCCCGCGGGGGGGGCCGGCGGAGCAATCCCGAATTCTGGCAGCCCCTCCTCGAGGAGAAGTACGCGGCCTACGCCGAGGATGTGGCGTTTCTGGCCCTGGTCGACCGCAACGGCTCCATTCTTGCCTCGGCCGGGAAACCCCCGTTCGGACCGGTCGGCCTCCGAGAGCCCGGGGACGGGGACGTGTATGTTTTTGAAGAGGCGCTGGGAAGATCCAGGAATGCCCGCGGCGAGGACGCCTCCCTCGTCGCCGGCCGGAGCATCCGGGTCGGCCTCTACACTTCGGATGCCGATTTCATCCGGCGCCAGGCCTGGATATTGCTGGCCGTGTCCGGGGCCGCCATCGCCGCGCTGATCGTCGTGTCGCTGTGCCTCATGCGGATGTTCAGCCGGTTCCTGGAGTTGAAGATGCGCGAGAGTTCCGAGGCCAACCTCAGGTCCCTCGGGGTCATGGCCGCATCCCTGGCCCATGAAATCCGCAACCCGCTCGGTTCCATGAAGGGGCTCACCCAGCTGGTGCAGGAGGGGCTGCCGCCCGATGACAGGGCGCAGGGGCACCTCCGCACCGTCGTCGGCGAGGCCGAACGGCTGGAGCGCCTGGTTTCGGACCTGCTCGATTTCGCCCGCCCGAAGGAGCGCCAGATCGGTGCCTTCAGCCTGTCCGGGCTCCTGTCCGATGTCCGCGCCATGATGGAGCCGAGGTTCGCGGCGGCAGGCGTTGCCCTGCAATGGGGCATCGACCCCGGTTTGGAGACCGTACGCTCCGATGCCGGCGGCATCCGGCAGGTTCTGCTCAACCTGCTCGTGAATGCGCTCGAGGCGACTCCCGAAGGCGGAACCGTGGACCTGCGGATCGCGGCGGACGGGGAGGATCGGTCCTGGACGGTCCGGATCGACGATACCGGCCGCGGACTGCAGGGGAGGGATGCCGAGGAACTGTTCGAGCCCTTCGTGACGACCGGGCCGCGCGGGACGGGCCTGGGGCTGACGATCTCGCGTACAATCATCGAAGGCCTGGGGGGGACCCTCACGCTCGAGGAGAGGCCGGAGGGCGGCATGCGGTGCACGGTGCGGCTGCCTCGGGCATGATGCCGGCCGCCGGAAGGGGAACCGGGCCGCGGACAACGGGGGATTCCATATGAAATACTCCATACTGGTCGTCGACGACGAGCCGGGACAGCGGCAGTACATCGGCGGCGCGCTAGCCTCCAAGTACGAGATCCTCACCGCTGCGGACGGGGAGGAGGCGTCCCAGCTGCTCGAGCACCGCAGCGTCAGCCTTGTTATCACAGACGAGCGTATGCCCCGGATGGGGGGGATAGAGCTGTTGCGGTGGATGCAGGAGCGGATGCCCGAAATCCCCGTGATCGTGCTGACGGCCTACGGCTCGATCGAGACGGCCGTCGAGGCCGTCAAATCCGGCGCCGAAGAGTATCTGATCAAGCCCCTGAAGAGCCCCGAGGAGCTGCGCGTGGTTGTCGACAGGGTTTTGCGCCGCCGCCTGGCCGAGGACAGGAACGACTGGCACCAGCAGGAGGCCGACGCGGCGTTCCCGGCCGACGTCGTGGCCGAAAGCGGGGCGATGAAGAAGGTGTTTAGGCTGGCGGACCAGGTGGCCGGGCAGACCAGCACGGTCTTGCTGACGGGGGAGTCGGGGACGGGGAAGGAGGTCGTGGCCCGCTATATCCACCGCCGCAGCCCCCGCCGGGGCCAGGCGTTCGTGGCGATCAACTGCGCCGCGATCACGGAGACGCTGCTCGAATCGGAGCTGTTCGGGCATGAAAAGGGGGCGTTTACGGGGGCCGTGGCGGCCCGGCGCGGCCGGTTCGAATATGCCAACGGCGGGACGCTGTTTTTGGACGAGGTCGCGGAAATGGGCGTAAACGTTCAGGCGAAATTCCTGCGCGTCCTGCAGGAGCAGCGGTTCGAGCGGATCGGCAGCGACCGGGCCATCGAGGTGGACGTGCGCATCCTGGCGGCCACGAACAAGGATCTCGGCCAGGCCATCCGGGACAGGACCTTCCGGGAGGACCTCTACTACCGGCTGAGCGTGTTCCCGATCGAGATACCGCCGCTGCGCGAGCGGCGCGAGGACATCCTGCCGCTGGCGGAGCATTTTCTGGAGAGCCTGTCGGGCCGCCTGGGGAAAGGGCCGCATGCCTTCAGCGCGCAGGCGAAGGAGCTGCTGGCCGGCCACGACTGGCCCGGGAACGCCCGCGAACTGGCCAATGCGGTCGAGCGCGCCCTGATCGTCTCCCGGTCCCGCGTCATCGAAAGGGAGGACCTGCCGCTCGAGGCCGGAGACGGGGCGCCCTCCCCGGAACGGACGGGGCTTCTGGCCCAGGTCGAGAAACGGACGATCCTGGAAACGCTGTCGAGGCACGAAGGGGACCGGCGCGCGGCATCCGAAGAACTGGGGATCAGCCTCCGCACGCTGCAGTACCGCCTCAAGGAGTACGGCGGGGGCGGCCGTTAGGGAGTTCGATGCTATCAGAAGGAGACCGCGGTGAAGGGGGCCCCGGACCGCCGTAGGACCGTTCCCATGCCGGCACACGGTGCGCCCCGACTCGTCCCGCAGCCCGCCACGCATCGCGAAGGGAGGCGCTTATGAAACCTGGCAGGACCCAGAACCGAAGAGAGTTCCTTCTGTCGGCCGGCTGCGGGATGGCCGGCGCGCTGCTATGGCCGCGGGCGGCCGCGGCGGGGTGGGACCTCGTCCCGGAAATCCTCGGGCGCATCCGGGCGCCCGTATTTGCCGACCGCGATTTCGACATCACGCGCTTCGGGGCCCTCCCCGGCGGCGTCATGGACTGCACCCGGGCGCTGCGCGACGCCATCGATGCGTGCAGCCGCGCAGGCGGCGGCCGCGTCCTGGTTCCGGCGGGGGATTTCCCGACCGGGCCCGTCCACCTGAAGAGCCACGTGAACCTGCACCTCTCCCCGGGGTCGACGCTCCGGTTCATCCCGGACCCGGCCCTGTACCTCCCCGCAGTCCACACCCGGTGGGAGGGGGTCGAATGCATGAACTATTCCCCCTTCGTCTACGCCTTCGGCCAGGAAAACGTCGCCGTGACCGGTGCGGGCACGCTCGACGGCCAGGCCGACAACGCCTACTGGTGGCCGTGGAACGGCAGCCCCTTTTTCGGCGGCCGCCGCGAAGGGCCCGGCCAGGCCGCCGCGCGGAGGAGGCTGTTCCAGATGGGGGAGGAGGACGTCCCGGTCCCGCACCGCCTCTTCGGCGCCGGCGGTTTCCTGCGCCCCAATTTCCTGCAGTTCTACCGGTGCCGGAACGTCCTGGTCGAAGGCGTGACCGTCCGGAATTCGCCGATGTGGCAGCTCCACCCCGTCCTGTGCACCAACGTCACGGTGCGGGGCGTGTCCATGGTCAGCCACGGCCCCAACAACGACGGCTGCAACCCGGAATCCTGCCGCGACGTCCTCGTCGAGGACTGCTTTTTCGACACCGGGGACGACTGTATCGCCATCAAATCGGGCCGCAACCGCGACGGGCGCCGCATCGGGGCCCCTTCGGAGAACATCATCGTGCGGCGCTGCCGCATGAAGGACGGCCACGGGGGCGTCACCATAGGCAGCGAGGCGTCCGGCGGCGTGCGCAACGTCTTCGCCGAGGACTGCGACATGGACAGCCCGAATCTCGAGCGGGCGCTGAGGCTGAAGACGAATTCCGTGCGCGGCGGCTTTATCGAGAACGTATTCATGCGCCGCGTCAGGGTCGGGCAGGTGAGCGACGCGGTGCTGCGCATCGATCTGTTCTACGAGGAGGGGGATGCGGGGCTGTTTCCCCCCACCGTCCGCCACATCGAGATGGCCGACGTCCGGAGCAGCAAAAGCAAATACGGGGTCTACCTGCGGGGCTACCCCCACGCCCCGCTCCGCGACATCCGCCTCCTGGGGTGCGCATTCGAAAACACCTCGCACCCCGACGTCATCGAAAACGTCCGGGGGATGACAATCGAGTGAGCTCCAGCCCCGGGTTTGTTCACCGCGCTATTGTCAGGACGGCGCCGCGGCTTTCGGCCCAACCGGAGGCGTTGCGGACGGTGGCGGTGTAGACGCCCGCGTCGGAGCCGGCCGCGTTCGCTATGGTCAGGGAGGACGAGACGGCCCCCCGGATCGGGCGCCCGTCTTTATGCCACTGGTAGGCGGGGTCCGGGACCGCCGCGGCCTCGACCCGCAATAGGGCGGTCTGCCCCGGTTTCACCGTTGCGGAGCCGGGTTCGGAGACGATCAGGGGGGCCAGCCGGGGCGTCCAGCCCCCCAGCACGTACGCGGGGTCCCGGTAGGCTGTGATAACCGCCCCGTCCTCCTCTGTCGTCAGCCGGCGCGAAGCGGGATGGCGCCTGCCGGTGTCGACCGGCGCGCCGTCGGCTGCGCGCCGGCTGTTGTGCTCCCAGTAGCGGATGTTGGACGCGTCCCCGCCGATCTCCCCCCATCCGGCGGGATCGATGCCCGAAAGCGTGCAGTCGATCAGCACGGCCTCGCTGTAGGGATAGTTTTTCCCCCCGTTGGTCGGGTTGCGCGCCAGGACGGTGTCCCTGCCCCCCAGGGCGGTGAACGCGCACCGGACGAAGACGTTGCCGTGGTTGCCCGACGTGTTGCGGATCCACATGAAGGGGCCGCCCGACTCCAGCTCGCAGCGGTGGAAGAACGCCGGCCCGCGCCCGAGTATCGTGTCGCCGTCCCCCCGGATGCGGCAGTCGGTGTAGTAGGCCGCGCCGTTTGTCTGCAGGGCGTCGCCGGAGCCGATGACGGTGACGCGGCTGAGGATGTTTTCCTCCCCGTTGAGCAGCAGGCCCTCGGCTTGGCCGTAGGCGGTGTTGCGCACCGTGAGGTTGACCAGGTGGATGCCCCTGCAGTTGTCGGCCGCGAAGACGGCCCGCCGGGAGGGGAACGTCCCCGGCACTTCGTTGGTCTTGATGTTGGGCGGGTGGGGGTTGAAGACTTCGCTGTTGCTGTAGCGGATGACGACCCCGTCGCGGTCCTCCCCCAGAAACGTGATGCCGGCCTTGCTGCGGAAATAGACGATTTCCTCGTACATCCCGCTGCGTATGAAAATGACGACGCGCGCGGGGTGGCCTTCGGGGACGCGGTCGACGGCCCCCTGGACGGTGGTGAAGTCCCCCGTGCCGTCGGCGCTGACAATCAGGCGTCCCGAATCCGGGGAAGGCGGTGCCTCCTTCGTCGTGAAACGCCAGCCGTCCGGACCGGCCACCCCCTCGAAGCCGACGCCGCCGAACACTTCCGGGTCGATCTCGACGTAGTAGGACCGGCCGTACTCGAGCAGATCGTGGTGGGGATAGATGGTCGCCGTGTTGCCGCGGACGATCACCGGGTAGAAGTGGAACGCGTCGGTGAATCCGCCGATGATGGTTCGCTGGAAGGCGCCGGGTGTCGGGAGGGCCGCGCCGGACGGGGTCCCCGGCCTGGTGTCGGCGTTGGTCGGGCGCCCGGGGGCGTATTCGTAGGGGACCGGGGTGTAGGCGGCGCCGGGGGACCGGTCGGGCGCGGTCGGCCCCGGCGCAATGCCGAGGTCCAGGGCATCCGCCAGCCGGCCGTCGGCCGCGTCGTATATGCGGATCTGCCCCTCGCGGCCCAGCACGGGCGCGTCCCGGAAGGTGATCTTAAGGGGGGTGTCCGGGTTCACCTGCAAGGCCCGGTCCGGGGGGAAGAGGACGGCGGCGGGCTCAGCCGGCGCCGGCTGCGGCGCCGGCACGGAGGCGCCCGCCGCCAGCAGGGCGGCCGTACCGCAAAGCAACAGTCTCAAGGCCGGGTGCATGGGGACGCCCTCCTTCTATCGGGCAAGGTGCAGGTCCATGAAATCCAGATACACGTTCCAGTCCGACGTCCCGTCCTCGGCCGCCATGCCGTGGCCCCCGCGGTGCATGTAGTAGCCGATATCGTGCAGGATGGGCTGTCCGGAGGGGGGGATGCTCCGGGTGCCGAGGCCCTTGCGGCCGAACAGCGCGTAGACCGGTTCGGCCTCGACCGCGGCCACGAACTCGCCCAGCGGGTCGGACCACTTGTCCGTGTCGCCCGTCTGCAGCAGCACGGGCCGCGGCGCCATGAGCGCCAGGAGCATGTGCGCATCCATCGGGGCCTCGCCGGGCCGGTCCCCCCAGGAGGCGTAATTGGCGCAGAACTGGTAGCCGTAACGCTGCGGCAGCGTGATCAGCTTGATGGTTTCCCCGTAGTTGCGGCGGCTGATCGCCGCCCCGCCCTGCCCGGAACAGCTCGGAATGGCCAGGGCGAAACGCGGGTCGCTGGCCGCCGTCCAGAGGGCGGTCTTGCCCAGGCGCGACACGCCGGTGACGGCCACCCGCGCGGCGTCTATCCCGGGGTCTGTCTCGAAATAGTCCATGACGCGGCCGAGGCCCCATGCCCACGCGGCGATGGCCCCCCACTCGTCCGGCGCCGGTTCGCTCTGCCCGGGCTCGAGGTACAGGCCGCGGATGCCGTGGCGCAGCCCTTCGCGGAAATCCGGTTCAAAATCCCCGTAGTATACGGTCGCGAAGCCGTAGCCGCGACGGATAAACTGCATCACGTCGGTCCCCGGGAACGGGGACCTCCCCGTGGCGGGCACCCGCTGCTTCTGGCCGTTCCACACCTTCCCCTGCTTGACGCCGGGGTCGTCGACGGTCTGGCAGTTGGCCGTAAACCCGATGTTGAGCAGCAGCGGGGACGGCCCCGCCGCCTCCGCCGGCAGGTAGATGAGCAGATCCGCCTCGATATCTCCGCCGAAGCGGAGCGTGACCTGTCTGCGCAGGGCCCGGCCGTCGAACACCGGGGTGCCGCGGTCGAATACCTCGAAGCGGACGTCTTTCGGGTCGCCCAGCGCCCGGCCGAACTGCTGGTCCTCGAGGAGCTTGAGAATCTCCGGGCGGCGCCGCGCATTCCAGGTTTCGGGGTCGGTGACGGGGCTTCCGTCCTGCAGGGTGAGCAGGTCCGGAAGCGTGTAGGCCGGGACGCCGGATTCGGTGTAATTGATCCTGATGCCTTCGCGTTCGTCATCGGGCCAGTCCCGGATCTGCGGCCTGGCGGCCGGGGACAGCAGCGCCGGAACCAGCGCGAGCAATGCAAGGCGTGTGAGGCGGTATGTGGCCATGGACCCTCCCCTTCTGGCTGCGGCGCGCGCGCCGGCCGGCGGGCGCCGACACCCTATAGTAATCCGCCTGCCCGCTCCGGGGGAACCTGTTTTTTCGATTGCGCCGGGGCCCGGCCTTTGCCGGGCGGCCATTCCATGTTACAAGTTGGGGGTCCCGTCGTATTCTGCCGTGGGGGTACAGCAGGGAAG